>R14__coassemble_306_pt1 | contig 38344 bp, 54 predicted proteins | sample R14__metabat2_high_PE_034 | metagenome-assembled genome bin R14
AATCTGAGCAAATACGAATACGTATGCGGATTTGAGGAGAGACAATGCTGATAGGCATGATCGATGTGGACTGGCGCCACAGACAGAAGATGACGTTCCCGAACCTGGCGCTGATGAAGCTGTCCGCCTGGCATAAGGCCAGGGGAGACACGGTCATCTGGTATGATACCCCCATCACCAGCGGCCATGTGGATATCTGCTATCTCAGCAAGGTCTTCTCCGATACGTATACGCCTGATGCAGACTTTGTTCCAGATGCCGACCAGATAATCAGGGGGGGGGTCGGGGTACGCCATCGACACAGTCAACGGGAAGGAAGAGTACCACAAGGAACGTGACCCAAGCCTGCCGGAGGAGATCGAGCACATCATGCCAGACTACTCCCTGTACGGCATCACAGACCATTGCTACGGATTCCTCACCCGGGGCTGCCCGCGCAACTGCGATTTTTGCCACGTTTCAAAAATGCAATCCAGGTGCAGCGTGAAGGTAGCGGACCTGAGCGAGTTCTGGAGCGGGCAGAAGTACATCGTGCTGCTGGACCCGAACATGATGGCCTGCAGGGAATGGAAGGACCTGGCCCAGCAGCTCATCGACAGCAAGAGCTACGTGGATTTCAGCCAGGGACTGGACCTGCGCATCATGAACCCGGAGCGGTGGGAGTATCTGAACCGCATCAAGCTCAAGAGCGTGCACTTTGCCTGGGACCGGCCCACCGATGACATGGAGCCCAGGTTTCAGGACGCCGCGGAGCATATGCATATCCAGAGAGGAAAGCACAGTGTTTACATCCTGACGAACTTCAACAGCACGCTGGAGCAGGACATCCACCGCGTGGAGACCGTGAAGAAGTACGGATTCCAGCCCTATGTCATGATCTACAATCAGACCACCGCACCGCAGGAGCTGCGGAAGCTGAAGCGGTACGCCAATAACCCTTACGTCTGCTGGGCCACACCGACCTTCGCGGACTATGTGACCGGCACCAGAAGTGACCGGTACGAAAAGACAGGACAGCACAGAGAGAAAGCCAAGAAATACGGAATGCTGTAAGGAGGACTATCATGGACGAGGAAAAGCAAAGCAGGGGGCCGGTGGTGGTGAACAACCGGGACATTCCGCTGCTGAGTGAAGTGCTGGACATCATGCAGGACATCAGTGCCCTGGAGCGCCGGCGCGAATGGCAGCGGGACCGGATGTACAACATCACCAGCCACCTGACCGGCATGCCCAGGGGCGGCGGCGGAAGCACCGGCACCCTGTTCGAGAACGTCTTCAGCGAACTGAGCACACTGGACGAGAGCCACGAGGAGAAGGTCCACCAGTATGTGCGGGAGCTGAAGCGGGCGGAGAAGATCATCAACAGCATCTCCAGCCGGACCATGCGCACCTTCGTTACCATGAAGTACCTGCTGGACATCCCGAACGCGGCCATCATGCGCGACCTGAACATGACCGAGTGGGGCTTCAACCGGGCCCGCCGGGCGGTGGAGGACGCGGAGGATATGGCCCATGTGATATGGAGAGAGAGGTATATCGTCGATGAATCAAAACCAAAGTAACCAGCCCGCAAGGAACGCCTGCATCCGCTGCGCCAACCTGCGCAAAATCACCGTGCGCGACCCCGAGGTCAGTCCCCAGGAGGTCTACACGCACTTCTATTGCATGGAACGGAAGCAGCCCATCTACGAACCGGCAAGCAAGACGTGCCTGCTGATGGAAAAGATGATGGACGTATAACCCCAAAAAATATTCATCCCACACTTGAAACAAGAACCGAAATGTGCTATTTTGGTAGTCGAAGCAGTGGGACATAAGGGGACGCCCGGACCGAAAGGCCCGGGTTTTATTATACCCGAATGGGAGGTGACGGCATGGCCAAGCTGTACGACCTGAAAATCGACTGCAGCGACGTAACGGACAAGATGAATAAGATACGGAACGCGCTGACCGAGGACAGGTTCCAGAAGGTCATGCGGTCCGAGTTCCACCGCGTTGGCGCCAAAGTGCGCAAAATCACCGGCGAGGACCTGCCGAAGGACTATGAGGTGAAGAGCGGGTACGTCAAGAAGTTTGTGAAGCATGAGAAGGTCAGCTTCACGGGCAACGGCGTGAACTGCACCATCCCCATCAACGGCCCCAGGGGCACCATCGGCGGCACCTACAAGGCCAAGGGCGGCGCGCATGGCTGGAACATTCCGGCCGGCGGCTACAAGGTCAGCGCCAAGATGGTCAAGGGCAAGAACTCCGTGCTGCCCACCAACATGGACCACCAGGGCGGCAACCGTCCCTTCCGCAATACGGGAGCCAAGAAGCTGAAGGGCGCAGCCTTCGTCCGCAAGGGCAAGGCCAGGTTCCCCATCGTTCACGTTTCCGGTATCGGCGTACCCCAGATGCCTCTGAACAAGAGCCGCACCAGGATGGAGGACGACATCATCAAATTGCTGGACGAACGCATGGACCATGTGTGGGACCAGATCATGGCCGGGGTGATCAAGTGACAACAACGATGACCAAGAAGGAGCTGGCGACCGTCGCCGGCTACACCTACCGGCGCCTGTACGACATCGACCAGAGCCTGCCGCCGGACGGGAAGCTCTTCGTCCCCTGCGATGACGGGAAGTACAACCTGATCCTCTTCGTGCAACGGTGGGTGAAATACAACGTCAACCGGGAGACCGAGGAGGCCGCGGACCTGGACATGGTCAAGGCCCGGCACGAGGTGGTCAAGACCCGCAAAACGGAGCTGGAGGTCGCCCGCATGGAGGGCAACCTGGTGGACGTGCAGGACGTGCGGAAGCTCTGGGGCGACCTGGCGAACATGATCATGCAGGGGCTGATCCACATTCCAAGCAAGGTGGGCCCGCTGCTGCTGATGATGGACAACGTGGAGAAGATCGCCGGCATCATCGACGAGGCCATCCGGGAGGTGCTGAACACCCTGGCTGAGGCCCCGGTGCCTGACTACGCCGCCGAGGCGGACGCCCAGAACGAGGCCGGCGACGAAGACGAGGACGAAGACGAGGACGAAGACAACGAGGAGGAGGACGAGGAGGTGTAACCATGGGGGTCTTAGGTGACCTCGCGCGGTACACGCTTCAGATGCTCCGGCCTCCGGCGGTCCAGACGGTATCCGAATGGGCCGACGCGAACCGCGTGCTGGTATCCGAGTCCAGCGCGGAGCCAGGTCCCTGGCGCACAGACAGGGCACCCTACCAACGGGAGATCATGGACAGCTTCACCCAGCCGGGCGTGTGGCAAATCGTCATTATGGCATCGGCGCAGGTGGGCAAATCCGAAATCGAGCTGAACATGATGGGCGCGGCCATCGACAACGATCCGGGGCCCATTCTGTACATCCAGCCCACCGACAAGGTGGCGGAGGACTACAGCAAGCGACGCATCGCTCCCATGATCCAGGGCAGCCCAACCTTACGCAACAAGGTATACAAAGCCAAGGGACGCGACGCAGCCAACACCATCACCATGAAGACGTTCCCGGGCGGAAGTCTCTCGATCATCGGCGCGAACAGCCCGTCAGACCTGAGCTCCAAGCCCGTCAGGTACATATTTATGGACGAGACAGACCGATTCCCTGCCAGCGCCGGCACCGAAGGCGATCCCCAGGAGCTGGCCGAGCGACGCACTGAGACCTTCCGTCATAACCGCAAGATCGTGAAGACGAGCACCCCGACCATCAAGGGCGTCTCCCGCATCGAGGCGGATTTTTTAATGGGCACCCAGGAAGAGTGGCATGTGCAATGCCCGCACTGCAAGCAGTACAGCTTCATCCGGTTCGAGGACATCCTCTTCGACAAGGAGGAGTTCGTGGACCGGACAGGGGAAAAGGACTGGATCGTGCAGAAGGTCGTATGGCGCTGTCCGCTGTGCAAGCGTGATACAGGCGAATACGAAACCAAACGACTGCCGGCTAAATGGGTGGCCAAGAACGGCCGCGCCATTGAAAACGGGATCCGCTCTTTCCGCCTTAATGCTTTCATGAGTCCCTGGTCGGACTGGAAAGATCTCTGCAGAAAGTTCCTGCGCGCGAAAGACGATCCCGAAAAGCTGAAGGTTTTCAAGAACACCATGCTGGGCGAGAGCTGGGAGGTGCGCAATGAGAGCGGCCAGGCCGATGTGCTGGCGGCCCGCAGGGAGCACTACAACGCCGAGGTGCCCAGCGGCGTGCTTTTGTTGACGATGGGCGTCGATACCCAGGACAACCGCCTGGAGTACGAGATCGTCGGCTGGGACCGGAACGAGCAGAGCTGGGGCATCCAGTACGGCATCATCCCGGGCCGGGCCGACAGTCCGGGCGTGTGGGAGGAGATCGACAGCCTGCTGGACCAGGAGTTCACCATGAAGAATGGCATGAAGATGCGCGTGCTGGCCACCTTCATGGACTCCGGCGGCCACTTCACCGAGGAGGTCTACAAGCAATGCGCCCGGCGCGCCAGCCGGCGCATGTGGGCCATCAAAGGTGAAGGCGGCGACAAGCCCCTGTGCCGCGTGATGAAGAAGGCCGGCACGGACAACAGCGTGCGCTTCATCGTAGGCGTGGACGCGGGCAAGGAATCCATCATGTATGCCAGCACGGTGGAGGAACCCGGCCCAAGGTATATGCACTTCCCCATGGAGGAGAAGTGCGGATACCGCCAGGAGTACTTCAAGGGTCTGATGTCCGAGCAGATGGTTTTCCACCGGCGGAACGGGCAGCAGGTGATCGCCTGGGAAAAGATCTACGAGCGCAACGAGCCGCTGGACTGTAGGAACTACGCCCGGGCGGCGTACAAGTACTTCCATTGGCACTTCGATGACCTGGAGCGCCTGATCGAGAACAACGGTCAGGTGGAGGAGGAGATCCAGACCAGGGAGCAGGCCCAGCGGAAGAAACGCAAGCCGGTGGTAAGCAGCGGCATCAAGCTATAAGGGAGGCGAGACAATGGCAGTAACGACGGCATATACCCTGGAAGAGGCCAAGGAAATGCTGGAAATGTGGAAGGCCTGCGAGAAGGCATTGGCCAGCGGCCAGGCCAAACGCTACCGCGTGGGTACCCGGGAATTTGAGGCCATCGACCTCCCGGAGATCGCGGCCCGGATCACTTATTTTGCAAACGTCGTGGAGAGCCTGAGCGGCACCGTGCGCACCAAGCGCGTGACACGGGTCGTGCCCCGCGACCTGTAAGGGAGGATGACGCATGAAGAAACCTGAACCCAACCTGCGGGAGCGGGTGCTGTTTGCCATCAGCCCGAAGCGCGGGAACGACGCCTACGTGAAGCGCGTGAAGGCGGAGCGGGAAAACGGCAAGAGCCAGATGTATGCCAGCCAGACCGGCTACGGCAACCACGGCGCCAGCAACACGCTGAACAGCATGGTGGGCTGGATCGTGGGCGGAGGCAGCGCGGAGGATGACATCGACCTGCAGGGCAGCACCCTGCGGCAGCGCAGCCGTGACCTGTACGCCGGCGGCGGCCTGGCCCGCAGCGGTCCCATGACCCTGGTGACCAGCGTGGTCGGCTGGGGCATCCAGCCCAAGCCAAAGATCGACGCGGAGTTCCTGGGCCTGAGCGATGAGGAGGCCGACGCCTGGGAGCGGAACACCCTGCGTGAGTTCCAGCTTTGGGCAAACAATGTGCAGTGCGACGCGGAGCGGCAGCAGACCTTCTACGGGCTGCAGGAGCTGGCCTTCCGCACCGAACTGGTGAGCGGCGACGCCTTTGTGCTGTTTGGCATGAAGGAAAACAAGCGCACGCCGTACCAGACCACCATCCGCGTGCTGGAGGCGGACCGGGTGAGCACCCCGGATTCCGCCAACGGTGACAGCGACAGCAAGGAGACCGACAACGGCGGACGAATTGTGGACGGTGTGGAGATCGACAGCGAGGGCACGGTGCTGCGCTACTATGTATGCAACCGGCACCCGCTGGCGAACCAGAACACCACAACGGTGACCTGGACGGCCATCGAGGCCCAGGGCAAGGACACGGGCTGTCCGAACATCCTGCACATCATGACAAGGGAACGGCCGGAGCAGCGCCGCGGCATCCCCTTCGTGAGCGCCCAGATCGAGCAGATCAAGCAGCTCGACCGCTACATCAATTCCGAACTGGCGGCCAACGTGGTCAGCTCCATGCTGACGGCCTTCCTGGAGTCCAGCGAGGACGACGGCAAGGCGGGCATGGAGGACGCGGTCAACGAGGACGAGAAAGTCACCGACGACGAGCTGAAGCTGGAGCTGGCGCCCGGCGCCATCTATGACCTGCCCCCGGGAAAGCACGTCAACACCCTGAACCCCATCCGCAACAACGCGGCCTTCGAGAGCTTCATCAGCACGCTGGAGACCATCATCGGCAGCAGCATGGAGATCCCGAAGGAAGTGCTGGTCAAAAAGTATGAGAGCAATTACACCGCGGCCAGGAGCGCCCTGCTGGACTTCTGGCGGACGGTGCGCGTGTACCGCACGAGATTCAATATGGCCTTCAACCAGCCGGTCTACGAGCAGTGGCTTGCCGAGGCCGTGGCCCTGGGACGCATCGACGCTCCGGGCTTTTTTGATGACCCGGCCATCCGGGAGGCCTGGTGCGGCTGCATGTGGATGGGCGCCAGCATGGGCCACGTGGATCCCCTGAAGGAGGTCAACGCGGCGGCCATGCGCATCCAGAACAACATCAGCACCCAGGAGCAGGAGGCCAGCGAGTACAACGGCGCCAACTGGGCCGCCAATGTGCGCCAGCGCCGCAAGGAGATCGAGGCCCTGAAGGACCTGCAGATCAACGCGGAGCCTGCCCAGGGCACCGAGGACGAAGACGAGGAGGAGAAAGACGATGCCGAATCGTGACATGTTCCGGCTTGCTTTTACCGAGCCGAAGATGAGCGCGGACAACAGCGAAGCCGAGGTGCTGCTGTACGGCGCGATCACTGAAAACATCCCCGACGACTGGAAGATCGATGACGAGGAGAAGAGCGCCAGCGACTTCCGCAAGGCGATCAAAAACGCGAGGGACACAGGCGCCGGCACCCTGAAGCTGCGCATCAACAGCCCCGGCGGCTACGTGACCGAAGCGGTGGCCATGCGGGCTATCCTGGCGGACGCGGGCTTTGAGCACGTGAACATCGCCATCGAGGGCCTGTGCGCCAGCGCCGCCACCATCGTGGCCACGCTGCCCGGCGCGCATGTGAGCATTGCCCCCGGCAGCGAATACATGATCCACAACCCGCGCTGCATGGCCTGGGGCACCGCCGGTGATCTGGAGAAGGTCATCCAGCACCTGCGGATGGAGGAGCACAACAGTGCCGCGTTCTATGCCAAGCGCACCGGCAAGACCGAGGAAGAGTGCCAGGCGCTGATGGACGCGGAGACCTGGTTCACCGCCGAGGAGGCCGTCGAGAACGGCTTCGCCGACGAGGTGACCAAGGAAGAGGAGGCCGGCGAGAAGCTGGTGGCCTCTGTATCCGGACGCACCCTGGCGCTGATGCAGTCCATGTACCGGCAGGTCCCGGCCAGCCTGCAGGTGACTGAAGAAATGGCCGCTGAGAGTGACAGTAATTCCGATCCGACTGTTGCCGCCGGAGAGGAGACTGTAAATAACCACGAGGAGGTTTCCAACATGGAGATCAAAGATCTGACCCTGGAACAGCTCCGCGCGGAGAATCCCGGTCTGGTCGAGTCCATCATGCAGAGCGCTGCTACCCAGGAGCGCGAACGCGTGCAGGACATCGACGACCTGACTCCGGCGGGCTACGAGGAGATGGCGGCCCAGGCCAAGGCCGACGGCACCAGCTCCATGGACTATCACAAGGCGATCATCAAGGCCCAGCGTGAGAAGGCTGGCAGGTTCCTTGAGGACCGCAAGGCCGAGACGCAGCAGTCTGCCAATGTGCAGGGCGGCGCCGCGGAGGACACGGTGACCAACGACGAGGACGAGATGAAGAGCTTCGCCTCCGAGATGGCCGCCATCGCCAAGGACATGCACGTTGACTTCAACGGCATGCACTGAGAAGAGGAGGAATGAGACATGGCTATGTATTCCGTCATCGGCACCAGCAATCCCACCTACCTGCTGGCTGACCCCCAGGGTGCCGACAAGATCGCCGTTTCCATGGAGCCCGGCAACGACACCGTGAAGCGCGGCACGATTGTGTACCGCAAGTCCACCGGCTTCTGGGCCCCCGCCGCGGCCGCCCAGGCCATCATCACCAACGCCCTGGCCGTGCTGGATGAGGAAGTCGATACCAGCGCCAATGCCACCATCGCCGAGGACGCGTCCGCTTTCCGCGCCGGCCGCCTGGTCTATGGCAAGGTGACCCTGGCCTCCGATGCTGCCGTGACCGACGCCGTCGCCCTGGTGCTGCGTGAGCAGGGCATCGTGCTGGACCGCATGGAGAGCACCGAAGGCTTCGACAACGAGAAGGCTTAAGGAGGTAAACAACAATGGCTCTTGATATCTATTCTACCCGGGCGCAGCTTGCTGCCCTGGAGCTCATGCCCCGTGAGTACTCCTTCCTGTATGACACCTTCTGCGCCGACATGGGCGCCGTGGAGGACGACAAGGCGATCTACGACTACCGCAAGGGCACCAAGCAGATGGCTCCCTTCGTGGTGCCCGGTGCCGGCGGCGTGCTGATGGAGCGCGAAGGCTATGAGACCCGCGAGATCGGCTTCGCCACCATCGCCCCCGAGCGCGTGATCGACATGGCTGCCATCACCGGCCGTTCCTTCGGTGAGAATATCCTGGGCGCCATGACTCCCGCCGAGCGTGAGCGCAAGATGCTGGCCAAGGACCTGACCGAGCTGCGTCAGGCGATCCAGCGCCGCCGTGAGTGGATGGCCCGCCAGGTCCTGCTGACCGGCAAGCTGTCCATCTTCCGCTACACCAATGAAGGCCGCGACCTGAAGACCACTCTGGTGGCCGATTACGGCTTCACCAATACGTTCACCCCCGACACCGCCTGGGACCAGAGCGGCGCGAAGATCGACGACGATATGCGCGAGATGTTCGACCTGGTCTATGACGGCCTGGGCGTGGTGGACACCATCGTGATGGCCCCCGACGCCGCCAACGCGCTGCTGGCCAACGGCAACTACATGAAGACCTTCGACGGTCTGAATGTCAAGATGGGCGAGATCAACACCAAGTACCGCGGCCAGGGCGTCCGCTTCCTGGGCTGGAACTCCGACGGTGTCGAGATGTACTCCTTCTCCGGCAAGTACCTGGACGACGACGGCACCATGAAGCCCGTCCTGCCCTCCGGCACGGTCATCGCCGGCGCCAAGGGCATCCTGAAGGCGATCCACGGCCCCGTGACTCAGGTCGAGGAGACCGGCACCAACGCCGTGCACCGCACCTACGTCAAGAAGGAAGTGCCTCTGCGCTATGGTTCCATCGACGGCAACGCTGTCAAGAACCGCCTGACCTCCTGCCCCACCATCGTGCCCTTCAACGCCGACGCCTGGGTGGTTGCCAACGTTCTGTAAGACCTCATCTGCCCTTCGGGCACCTTCCCCTAAAGGGGAAGGTCAAGTTACTTAACCTGGCATGAGGAAGAACGGAGGAAGACCCATGAGCTATGTGGCGATGCACTTCGTGAAGGTCAACGGCAAGATGTACACCGAGGGTGAGATCATTGACGAACCGATGGACGAAGCGAAGGTAGCCCGGCTGATCGCACACGGTGCCATCCGCGAGGAGACGGCACCGGTGCAGGAGGCACCCAAGGAAGAAGCGCCCGCCGCGCCGGTGAAGAAGAAGCGCGCGGCGAAAACCAAGCCGGAACCGAAGGCCGAGCCGGAAACCGAGGCGGATGAGGAAGCTGAGGCCCCGGAGATCGACGTGCTGGACGGCATTGTTGGCGCCAAGAGAAAGAAGGCGACCCGATGAACGTGATCCTGAAGACCGGTGAAACCGTAACGGTGGAAGCGGCCCATGGCGCGCGCCTGATCGAGCAGCGCCTGGCCCGCCTGGCTCCAGCCAAGGAACAGGACGGGAAACCCGCCAAGGCCCGGAAGGCCAAGGCAGCGGCAAAGGATGATGCCTGATGGCCCTTCGCGACCGCATCGACGCGGACATCAACCGCGTATTCATGCAGCATGATCACTTTGCCGAGTGGCATTCATGGAACGGGGTACGCATCCAATGCGTGACCGACGAAGAAGAGGCCCTGAAGCGCAAGAACAATAACGTGAACGACATTAGCTGGCAATGGAACACCAGGGACGTCCTGGTCTACACGCCGGTGGAGGGATTCCCGGGCAAGCCGGAGCCGAACACACACATCCTATGGGACCACAAGCCCATGCGAATCGTGCAGTTCAGTGAAGACTTTGGGATGTACGCCATCGTGATCGCCAGCTTTGACACAATGGAGATGGTTTAAGATGAGGATGACAGAAAGGATGACCCGGCTGAAGGAATGGTTCCAGCAGGAGCTGTGTGACGGCCGGCAACTGAAAGCCCCTGCCCCTGATTTTGACATTTCCAAAGTTACGACGCAGGAACCGCGGGTGTATCTGGCCTGGAGCCCCACAAGGACCGACCAGACCGGGCAGATGCGGACAGACCCGGGCAATGTGTGCCCCGGGATCGTCATCATGCCCAACGCGGCACACGCGAAGTACGTGGAGGAGAAGCGCTTCGACCGCTACAGCAACATCAAACGCCCGCAGGAGATGGGCCAGCAGGTATCCGTAAGCATTCTTTTCTCCGTCTACGAGCCCGGCATCCGTTTGCCGGGCTTTGTAGACAGTGTGGAGGCCGGACGCGCGGACCTGAGCCTGCTGCAGGAGGGGACCGAGGAAGGCCTCTTCACCCTGATGAACTGGATGGACGACTGCATGGAAAAGCTGCTGGGTCAGCGCATGATCCCGCACACGGACCTTTTCCTGGACGAGACGACGCTGGTCTACAGCCTGTATACCGACCAGGAATACGTGGTGGACCGCAGACCCATCTACTACGGCTTCGTCAACTGTACCTTCTTCGCTTACGCGACGTAGAAGACCCCGAGCTCCATTGAGGATTACCTGATCTGACAAAGGAGGAAATGACAATGGCTGATTACAAGCACGGTACCTATGGCCAGGTCCTGGCCGTTGGTACCAAGGCCGCGCAGGCCAGCAGCACCGCCATGGTTTATGTGGGCTCCGCCCCCGTGCATCATGTGCTGGGCGGCTGCAGCAATCTGAACAAGCCTGTGCTGGTCGAGAACATTGCCCAGGCCCGCGCCAAGTTCGGCTACAGCGAGGACTGGGCGGACTTCACCCTGTGCGAGGCCATGCACGTGCACTTCGAGCTCAATTCCGTGGGCCCGCTGGTGATGATCAACGTGTACGACCCCACCACCCGTAAGAGCTCCGCGACCACGACCAAGAACGTGAAGATGAGCGGCGGCAAGCTGGTGCTGGCCGACGCCGACGACGTCATCGTGGATACCCTGACCGTGAAGGCCCCTGACGGCGAGGCCGTGGCCGTGGCCGAGTCCGGCTTCAGCGTGAGCTACGACTACGAGCGCAAGACCCTGACCCTGTCCGGAGCGGCCAATCCCGCCGGCGATTCCACCGACGCCTATGTGCTGACCTACAGCACCCTGGACGCCGACAGCAAGGCGCCCACCCAGGCGGAGCTGATCGGTGAGTCCGACCTGACCGTCGGCAAGAACACCGGCCTGTACGCCATCCGCACCGTGTATCAGGTGACCGGCTACATCCCCGGGTTCCTGGTCGTGCCCGGCTGGTCTTCCGTGCCCGCCGTGCATTCCGTGATGGTCTCCCTGAGCAAGAAGCTCAACGACCACTGGGATATCTACCTGTATGTGGACCTGCCCCTGGTGAACGGCGAGACCAAGCTGACCCTGGGCACCGTGGCCACCTACAAGGAGGGCAACGGCTACAACCAGGAGAACGAGTCGGTCTACTGGCCCATGGCCGCCGGCACCGATGGCAACTATTACCACCTGTCTGTATTGGCCGCAGCCAATCTGCAGGCCCTGCTGCTGGACCAGGACGGCATCCCGTACCGCAGCGCGTCCAACACCGACTGCGCCATCATCGAAGGCCTGCACACCGGCGACGATGTGGACCCCATCTATGATGACTACACCATCAATTATTACCTGAACAAGAACGGCATCGACAGCGCCGCTTATGTGGGCGGCCGCTGGGCCATCTGGGGCGCGCACTCCGCGGATTACAACCAGAGCAATGCCGACAGCATCAACGTGGCCGAGACCAACCGCATGATGCTTTACTACCTGAGCAACGATTTCCAACACAGGCGCTGGCCCGATGTGGACCAGCCCATGACCACCAACACCCTGGCCACCATCGTGGCAGAGGAGCAGGCTCGTCTGGATGCCCTGGTGAAGATCGGTGCGCTGCTGTACGGCGAAGTCAGCCAGAATGCCACCGCGGACGCCCGCAGCGACATGCTGAACGGCGACTTCTCCTTCGTCTTCAACGTCACCACCACGCCGCTGGCCAAGAGCCTGACCGCCGTGGTGCAGTGGACCGACGAGGGCTTCAGCACCTACTTCGCCGAGGAAGAATAAGGAAAGGAGCGTGAGATAAATGCCGAAGTCTGTTTATAACAACGTCGAAGCTCATCGGCTCATCGATGGCTCCCGTACGGTGGAGGACATCACCTCTGTGACCCTGCCCACCATCACCCATCCCGCCACCACGATCTCCGCTGCCGGCATGGCCGCGGACGTGGATATGCCCAACATCACGCACCTGAATGCCATGGACTTCTCTGTGGCCCACAACAACGGCGTGAACTGCCGCTACCTGAGCAACCCCGGCAAACACACGATGGAAGTTCGCGTGGTGCGCCAGAAGTACAACACGGCCAAGGGCGAGATCGAGCACGAAAGCGTGAAGTTCCGCCTGGTCGGTCTGCACGCGGAGACCAGCAAGGGCACCATCGAGACCGGCAACCCCTACGGCAGCACCGAAAAGTATTCCGTGCTGCGCTATGAGGAGGAGATCAACGGTCAGGTGGTCACCGTGGTGGACGCCGTGAGCGGCATCCTGCGTTGGAACGGCAAGGACTACGCCGACGTGCTGGAGAGCATGCTGGCCTGATCATTCCCACAACAGCCCGGAGACGGAAGCCCCTCTCCGGGCTGATTTTTTTCCAACCAACACCAACATAAGAGGAGAAGAGAACCATGGACGAGATCAAGGAAACGACCGAAGAGACCAAAGAGGAAGCCAGCAAGGAAGCAGTAGAGGCCGCGGCGGAGAAGCTGAAGCAGGCCTCCCTGGAAGCTCAGGAAGCACTGGTGGAGGGCAAGGGACGCCTGAAGCTGGATACGCCCATCCACGCCGGGGACCAGGACATCGACGAGCTGCCCTATGACTTTACCCGGCTGACCGGCATGGAATACGTGGAGTGCATGGACAACGACAGCACGAACGCCCAGATCTTCCGCATCACCTACAAGCAGGGCCTGAATCTTTTCGCCGCGGCGGCCGCCAAGGAATGCAAGGCCGCGGACAAGCGGGACATCCTGGAGAAGATCGGCGTAAGTGACAGCATCAAGGCAAGCCAGGTCGCCATGCTTTTTTTCAACGTACAGTCCCGGGCGGGCAATATGCGTATCCTGAAAAAGTGATCGAGCTGGCCATGGCGACGCACAGCTCCATGACGGACCTGCTGAAGCTGACCATCATGGAAACGGCCCACCTGACCGTGGCCGCACAGCATGTGATCGACCGACATAACGAACGAAAATAACGGCACAGCCTGTCTGTGCCTTTTGAAAAGGAGGTACAGACGTGGCTGAATTGACCTATCAATACCGGCGGACGCAGGTGGCGACGGAAGTCACCCCGGGCGGCAAGCCGGACACCCTGGTCATCGGCTTTATGACGGAGAAAAACGCCAGGCCGCTGGCCATCCACATCGAAAGTCTGATTGAGCTATGGCCGGACACGACTCCGCGTCTGGTCGCGTGGCGGCCCACCGAGAAGATCCCCTACTTCGTGGCAAATACCGCGGTGGAGGACGGCATCCTGACCTGGCGCCCGGACCTGTACGATACCGAGTTCGAGGGCGATGGTCTCTGCCAGGTCCAGTTCATGGCCGAGGACGAATCGGTCATCGGCTGGAGCGAGGAGATCATCACCCTGGTGAAGCACAGCCTGGGCACCGCCCAGCCTGCCGGCGACGCCCCCATCCCGTGGGCGGCCGAGGTGGTGGCCAAGTGCAAAGAGGCCATCGCCGCGGCGGAAGCGGCAGCGGAGAGCGCCACCGACGCCGCCTCCAGCGCCACCGACGCGGAGACCGCCCAGGCCATGGCAGAGACCGCCCAGGAAAAGGCGGAGACCGCCCAGAGCAAAGCGGAGGCCGCACAGGCCCAGACGACGGAGGACAGGACAGCGACCGAGAACGCCGCCGATGAGGCAAGGACCTCCAAATCCCAGGCGGAGATCGCCGCCACCACCGCCGCCGGCGCCGCCGCGACCGCCCAGGACAATGCGGACAAGGCCCTGACATACGCCAACCGTGCCACCGCAGCAGCGGAAGAGGCGGAAAGCAAGATCACCGAGGCCGAGGCCATGATCACCGAAGCAGAGGAACAGGTGACCGAGGCCAAGACCGCCGCCGCCCGGGCCGAAGCGGCCCAGGGCAAAGCGGAGGCGGCACAGGGCAAAGCGGAGACAGCTCAAGGCAAAGCAGAAACCGCCCAGGCCCAGGCAGAGGCTGCCCAAGCCCAGGCGGAGACGGCCGCCGGCACCGCCGGCACAGCGGCCACCAAAGCAGAGACCGCCCAGGGCAAAGCGGAGTCTGCTCAAGGCAAAGCGGAGACCGCCCAAGGCAAAGCGGAAGCTGCCCAAGGCAAAGCAGAGACCGCCGCTACCCAGGCCGAGACAGCCCAGGCCGCAGCCGAGTCCGCGCAGGGTAAGGCCGAGGCCGCCCAGGCCGCAGCCGAGGCCGCACTGGCGGAGCTGACGCAGCCGCAGCCTACCAAAGAGGAGGTTATCGACTATGTGTTTGGATAAGGCCAAACGGGATGTTTTTGACACTAAACCTGACAACAGGGAGGTGATGGCGGATGGCTGATATTGGTGGAAAACTCGCGTCTTATGAGCGAGTCAGAGACATTGCAAAGGCAATCGAGGAAGATATTGCTGTCAAGCAGGATGCCCTCAGAGTCACCGGGCTGGAGTCAACCTCCCTGTGCGCTGGCAATGTCATCGAAGTTGTTGGTGTGCCTGAGTATGTGTCCGATGTAAGCAAGTACAGTGCTTACGGCATCACCGAGGCCGGGTGGTACAGCTTTGCGCGGATTACTGCACCGGATGGAAATACTACCACAGGAGTCACTGTCGCAGGAGCGGCTGGTTATGTTGCCGGGAGTAACTATGTGGACGTTGCTCTGCTGTTCGGTCTGACTGCCGAGACTCAGGTGGTGACTGTCAAGTGGAGCAATGCGACAGAGTCCTACACTTTCAAGGCGAACGACCTTGCTGTGCGGAATCTGGACTATCGCACGACCTTCTATGTGTACGATATCCTGCCGTATGCTACCATTACCGATGACTTGATTACATTCTCAGGGATGCCGACCAATGTGACCTACAAGTACGATGCTGAACTCGACAGACCTTTGAACGTTGTGTTGCCGGAGGTTGCTGAAGATGACGGTCACGGTAACTGGATTGAAATACAAATTAGTTACACTACTGCCTATAGTGTTACTTTTACGGCAGCAGATGATGCAGCCATTGTAGCCAATACTGGCTCTCCACGCATGTAGGTTGGGCCATGCATTTATGTGTTTGACTTAACATATCATTGCATCAACGGGTCTAAGTGCTGGCATTTAACTACGACGAGAAGTGCTTTGTGATAAGGTGGTGATTGGATGTCTTGGACTTATGAAAAGCTAAATGATGACTATAAAGTTAAGGACTGTCCGTTGAATGACCTTGACGGGAAAATCACAGGCAAAAAGATTTGGGGTCTAAAATTGTGGTTTGACGAACATGAAGATGAACGTAAAGCCCTTGGATGGGTAAAGCATATTCATCACAGCCGCAAATAGGTCGAATATGACGAACATACTCAGTACATTGTCGTATCGCAAAAATATATTGATGAATACACTATTGAAGATGTATTGACGGTGTGCAATAAAAGTTAGGAACAGCTCGAATTTGAAGAGATGGAGAATGATTCTTGGACTAATGGTGTTGTTATAACAACGGGAGTTGATGAAGATGACGAGTAATCTATAGATTATGGTACAAATTATGTCTGAAGCATCTAAAAGGATGGCAACAGTCGATACTTCGCAAGCACTGGATGAAGAAACTAAATAGCTTGTGAAGCATAAGCGTTTTACTTTTGACACTCTTTTAGTGGACGATGATCCACTACGATAAGGAGGTGATTTCATGTATGACGTAACTCCTTTTGCATCATCGAAATCTGTTGACTGTGGTGCTTGCAGCATGAAGATGCTCTTGTCTTATTATGGCATTGATGTCGATATTGACACTCTTATAAAAGAGTGCAATACAACCATCATCGGATGTACTGGTAAGGATTTGCTCGATTGCGGCAAAAGTCATGGTCTTGACATGAAAGCATATTCTATCGATGCAGATGAGCTATTTGCTCAGGACAGGCCTTGCATCATTTGGTGGAAGAAGCAGCATTGGAGTGTATTTGCTGGATTAAACGATGAAGGCAAGCCTGTAATTTGTAACTCTACCCGTGGCAGATATCCGATATCTCGCGGAATATTCAAGTCCATGTATTCCGGCATTGCCCTTTTCAACGGTGAACCGCTGAGTACGCAGAACACCGAGACGCTTGCCGAACGGGTTACTGACATTGAGCAGGAACGGCACATGACCATCAGTCGTGAGGACTTTGATTTGCTGGATGTAACCGACAGCAATGTGACCTATGACATCATTGAGGAAGACGGAAGTATTACCGTCAAGAAGGGAGAAGATTAACATGACTTACATTCTGCTGAACAACCACACTACCGATAATGAAAGCTGGACTCGTGGTGACACTGTTGCCTACACTGACAAGGACAAGGCACTGTCTGCTTATTATGCCCAGTGCAAGGCGTACATGGATAATGACACCGTGCTTGCGTGGTGCGTGTCCATCATTGACCCGACTACTCACAAGCGTCTGTATACGCAGTCCTACAGCGAATCCGCTGAGTAAAGTTTTCGCGACAAAACCGACCATCCCTCCTGCGTGGGAGATGGTCGGAATTTCCGAACAACTGAAAGGAGTTTGTATGGATAATCATCTATTCTGCGAAATGGCTTGTGAGATGGTTCACAAGTATGCATTGGAGCATCTCGACAAAAGCGATGTGACTCCTGATTTTCATGCATTTATTGTTTGGTCTGTAAAGGTTCTCCAAAACAACAAAGCCCTTTTGTCCACTACTCTGCCCGATGGTATGTATTACGAAATCACTTATAACGGTGATAAGAAGGAATACTACATGGATGCCTACAAGAAATTTGAGAACCGTTGCATTCCTGCACCTGAGTTTTCAACTTGCGGCTGAAGTTAAGTTTATATGAAGAATCAAAATAGAAAGGAATGATGACTAATGGCTTTTGATAAGAGTCAGCTTCCGACATGTAACGCTGTCCATTCTGCGCTGCTCACCCGCGACAAAGCCGTCCGTGCTGATTTCGCCGCAGCGGACAGCAAGTTGCAGACCCAGCACGACAACAACAGCCGAAGGATTGATGCCCTGTATGCGCTTGGAGAGGGTCAGGCATGGTCGATGGAGACGGTCACCGAGACCCACAACCCTGTGTATCCTCCGACCGGAGCGCATCTGGCTGGCGTGGATAAGCTGGGCGGGAAGAGTGTGGTGTGGAATCAGTTGGTAACCTACAAGATCGCCACTGCAACCAAAAACGGTATTACCTTCACAAACAATAGCGATGGGTCTTATACGGTTACTGGTACGGCTACTGCCAATGCTTCCTTAAACATTGCTCTGATTGCATCAACCTATGTAAGCGGACACGTTATGCTCTATCATAGCAATGTCGCATATGCGGATGATGCTGTCTTTTTCTGCCCAAATGGTTACGGCGCCGTTGCAACAAGCGAATACGGGAACAAAAGTAAGCTCTTTAATTATGCTTCTAATGGCTGTTTGGTAGTCAAGGAAGGTGTGACTGTCAATACCACGATTTGGCCTGTTATCGTTGACCTGACCGTCATGTTCGGCAGCGGCAACGAACCGACCAGCACGGGTGACCAGCGGATCGCGTGGATTGAAGCCTACGCCGCAGCCCACCCGGAGTACAACGCTGGTTAGGTTATCAGTGCTAATGTGAACACCGTGGAGAGTAGCACAGGGGACACCATCACCCTCCCCTCGACCGTGACCTCCCTTGACGGCTGGGGGCTGGGCATCAGCGATACCGTGCGGAACTATTTGGAGTTCTGCGAGGACGGTTCAGTGAAATGGCATCAGGTGTGCGCTAAACTGACGCTGGCTGTCGATGACATGAACAATCAAGAAAATTATCCCGGCTGGCGTAAATCTGGAGTGTCAGCAATTGTTGGTAGTGATTTAAATTCTGCGTTGCAGGGCATAGATGTATACGGAACGCAAATCAATGTCAACACTACCGCATATGGAGATGATGTTCTGTTCCTGAGTGCATCTGTGTACGGCCTTACGCAGTCTGAATGGAAAGCACAGCGTGCCGGAGAGGTGCTGGATATCATCATCCCGTATACGACCGAGGTTGTCGAGGATGTAACTGATAAGTTGTCTTGGGACGGCACTCTGCTGACCGAGACGGGCGGCACGATTACCTATCGCGATGCAGATGGCGTTCAGGTTGTGCCGATTCCCACGACCACCACCTACACCGTATCTAATGAGGAGGCAGCACAATGACGAAGCGTGAGCAGATGATGGCTGAAAAGCTGGGCCTGACCGAAAAGGACTTCCAGCCTGTTGACAAGGTTGGCAACCTGTCCGAAACCGTTGACGATATCATCCTGACCCTTGCGGATATCATCGGAGGTGAGGAACTGTGAGTGCTATCAAGCTGAAGATTATGGTCAAGGCTGTTCGCATTCGTCTTGCCAACGGTGAAGAACTGGAGGACATCCTCGCTTCCTATCCTGCTCTGACTGAGGAAGACAAGCAGCAGATTCGGGACGCACTGTAAGGAAGTTTATGGGGATAAACCGGAATTTATGGAGGTGCCTATGAAGGACAGGACCATTGCGATGATCATCGCCGGTGTGCTGCTGCTCCTGCTCATCCCGACCACGATCCTGGTCGGCGAGAAAATCTACACCGACGGCGTCGAGCACGGCCAGATGCACCCGGTGTTGGAAGAATACGACATGTGGATCTCTTAGGATGACAGCACCCTGAACCTGGTCAGCCCGGATGGTGACTGGTACATCTTCAACATCGTGGACCAGGACGACCAAGGGATGGCAAGAGTGGCGGCTGGATGAGCGCCTTGATATGGCTGGGCCTGGGCGTGCTGTTCGGAATCCTGATCAGCGCCCTGCTGGCAGCCAATGACGACAGGAGGTTATAACCATATGGCCTACGCAGTACACAGTTTCAAGGACGGTGACGTGCTGACCGCGGTCCAGCTCAACGAGATGGACAAGCAGATCGCCACGAACGAAACCACCGGAAGCACCAACGCCGCCGACATCGACAGCCTGGAAGCGGCAGTGGACACCAAGATGAACATGGACAACCCCACCGGCACGGGCAGCCTTTCCGTCGGCATGGGTACCTACGCCAGCGGAGCCTATTCCCAGGCAGTAGGCAACAGCACCATCGCAGGCGGCGCCAATGCCCACGCGGAAGGCAATGGCACAACGGCGGGCGGCGAATTCTCCCATGCTGAAGGACAGCGAACGGAGGCCGCGAACACCGCAAGCCACGCGGAAGGAATAGATACAACCGCCTACGGTCAGTTCTCTCACGCGGAGGGCAACGGAACCTATGCACGGTCCGGAGCAGCCCACGCGGAAGGAACGAAGACCTATGCCGGCGATGAAAGCACCCACGCGGAAGGGTTCGGCACCAAAGCATCGAGCAAGACACAGCATGTGCAGGGCAGATATAACATTGAGGACGGTGACTCCGTGTATCAGCACATCGTGGGCAACGGCACCTCCGACACCGCCCGGTCCAATGCCCACACCCTGGACTGGAGCGGCAATGCCGAGTATGCCGGCGACGTGACCGCCAACGGCTGCGGCGGCGAGAACCCCGTGAGTCTGCTGGCAACCGCGCAGAAGCTGATCGACATCGTCGCAGACGATGACGCGGCCGTGGCCTACCTGAACGGCGAGACCGAATCCTGACAGGATGTGATGATATGACGCTGACCTATCAGGGGAAGGATATCACCGACGCCGTGACCATCAAAGCCTGCGTGTGCACCGATGGCTGCGGCGACAAGATGGACTCCTCCGAGATCACCTTTGAGCACAGCGGGGACTGGTACCTGTGGCAGCCCCAGATCGGTGACGAGGTCATCCTCAGCGACGGTAACTATACCACCGGCACCCAGTACGTGACCGCCATGCTCCCGGAGAACAACACCTTTACCCTGCTGACCACCGCGCTGCCCCTGAAGGCCCACGGCAAGAAATGGCAGAGCTTTGAGGGCAAGACCCTGGGCAGCATCATGGACCAGCTCAGTGCCGAGTGCGGAATGGGCTGGAAGCTCTACGGCCTGTCCAAGGATACCCGCATCGGCTATATCACCCGGAACGACGAGCACGCCGCCGCTTTCCTGCAGCGCCTGCTGACCATGGAGGGCGCCGTGCTGAAGTGCTACAACGGTACCATGATCGGCATCGGAGTTGTCTATGCCCAGGGCCTGACGGCAACACAGACCATGGAGTTGACGGTGGACCAGGAAAGCGTGCAGTACATCCGCAACGCCGGGCAGGAGCTGAAGAGCATGACCGTTTACGCCCCGGGCATCGAGGTGACGGCGACCGACAAGGACGCCCTGACCGCCGAGAGCAGGCGCAAGGCCCTGCCCGCCCTGGGCAAGGAGGAGGCCGGCCGCTGGGCCAGAGGCCTGCTCCTGAACAACAACCGGCGCATGGAGGAGCTGCACCTGGACGTGAGCTACAACAGCGGCTGGACCGCCATGGGCCGCATCAACATCAACGGCCCGGCCATGACCGCCGGGAAATGGCTCATCGACCGGGTGGAGCACGACCTCATTGAGAGGACCAGCACAGCGGTCCTGGTGCGCAGCAGGGAGGGGATCGCATGACCGGGGAGTCCATCGGCGCAATGATCGAGCGCGGAAGGGTCACCGAGGTGAGCGGTGAGACCTACCGGGTGGAGAGCCTGGAGCGGCCCGGCATCGTGAGCCAGTTCATTCCAGGTATCAGTGACGCGGTGTACAGCGCAGGCGACACCGTGTATTATTTTGTGTTCCCGGACGGGACCGGGACCATCCTCATCCGCTACACATAAGGAAGTGAATTGAAGTGGCCGGAAGCAAGGAGCTCAAGACAAGCGTCGTCGTCAGCGGCAGCGTAGTCAAGCATGGCTTTAGCGAGATCCAAAGCCAGTTCGTTGCCCTGAGCGAATACGTGCAGCAGCTCTCCGCACAGCTCATCAGCTTCGGCGAGGAGTGCGCGGACACCTACGGCGAATACGAGCAGAACATGGCCGACGCCCGCGCCGCTCTGGCGACGGGCACCTATAAAGACAATAACAAAGCGCTGAACGAGGCCATGACGGGGTTGGATGAATACGCCCAGAAATGGGCGGAGACCACCCGCTTCACCACGGCGGACGTCAGCGAGGCCATCAGCGAGGCGGCGCACGCGGGCTGGGACTATACCAAGATGCTGGAAGGCATCCCGGAGGCCATGCTGCTGGCGCAGGCCGGCGGTCTGGACCTGTCCACCTCCATGGACTACATCGTCAAGAGCGCCAACGCCACCAAGACCGAGTTCAGCGACCTGGGCAACCTGATCGACGAATGGGTGGTGGCCGCCAACACCGGCGCCACCAACGTGGACGAGATCGGCCAGGCCATGGTAAAGCTGGGCCAGGTGAGCACGTTCGCGGATTCCACCTCCGAGCTCATGACCATGCTGACCATCCTGGCCAACAGCGGCTCCGTCGGCACCGAGGCCGGCACGCTGCTGCGCAACACCATGATCCGTCTGGTGGCACCCACCGCCAGCGCCAGCAAGGCCATGGAGTCACTGGGCGTAACCGCCGACGAGGTGGAGGAGGCCCTGGACGGCGACGACGAAAAGCTGGCTGCCATGATGCAGACCCTGAAGGACAGCGGCTTCGACGCCTACGACAAGGACGGCAACCTGCGGTCCTTCCTGGACATCTTCACCGATTTGAACACGGTGCTGGATGACATGACCGAGGAAGAGAAGAATGATGTACTGAGCACCATCTTCCCGCAAAGGTCCATCACCGGCGCCAAGGCCCTGCTGGACGCCATCAGCAGCGGCGAATGGAAAGAGGCCTACGACGCCATCAACGCCAGCGCCGGCGCGGCCCAGGAAGCCAGCGACATCATGATGGACACCCAGGAGGGTGAACTGAAGATCCTGGAGAGCCGCTGGGAAGCGCTGAAGCTGGCCGTGGGTGAGGAGATCACCGGCCAGATCCGCTCCGCGGCAGGCGTGCTGGGCGATATCATCAACGACATCAACAACATGGACCCGGCGATCTTCAGCGGCCTGGTGACCGGTCTGGAGACCATCGCCGGCCTGGGCGTGGGTCTGACCATCGTCGGCACCGCGGTGAAGGTCATTTCCGCGCTGGGTGTTGGCGGCGGTATCGGCGCGGCAGCAATCGCTCTGGGTGCATTGGCTGTCGGCGTGGCCAAGTACCAGGAGGCCATGGACAAAGCCACCTACAGCGGCCTGTTCGGCGACATGACCATCGATACCGACGCCATCGATACCTATACCACCACCATTGGCAGCGACTTCGAGACGGCCATGGGCAAGATCCAGGGCTTCAACGAGGCCATGGAGCAGAGCGCCAGCAGTTATCAGACCGCGGCCGAAGGCCTGAGCGGCAGCCTGCTGACCACCATGCTGACCGGCGGCACCCTGACGAAGGACGATGAGGAGAACCTCTTCAGCCTGGGCGACGACATGTACAAGGCCCTGGTGGACGGCATCACCAACGGGACCGCAGCCCAGATGGACTTTTGGGAATACCTGTTCGGCGGCGAAGGCACAGCCGAGGAAAACGGGGACTACCGCAACATCATCAGCACCCTGAACACCGGCTACGATGAAGCCTTGCTGGAGGCCGAAGCCCTTGGCCAGGGCCTGCGCGACAAGCTGACCGCAGCCTTCGCGGATGGAACGCTTACCCAGGAAGAATATAACGACATTCTCAACTACATGAAGGAATACAACGCGGCCATGGCCAAGGCCGCGGCGGAGGCACAATCCGAGCAGGACCTGATCGATGCCCAGGTGCTGATGGCCAAGAGCCAGGCCGTTGGTCTGGACAGCGTCCAGGAAGCCAGTGACCTGATCACCGGCAAGCGGACCGCCGGTCTGGACGAATTGGAAACGTCCTACCTGACCAACTACTTCCGTCTGAAGAACGCCGGCGCCAGCGACGAGGAGCTGGCCGCCGCCACCGCCGCCTACGAGGCAAAGCGCGCGGAATATTCCGGTAACTATGACGATATCCTGATGAGCTTGTGGGGCACCGGCCTGGACAGCAGTGACATGGCCGGCGACTATGCCACCCTGCAGGATATCACCAGCCAGTTCCTGGCAGGCACCATCGGCATGGACGAGGTCAACGCCCAGTTGAAGGGCAATGATTATCTGAGCCGGTATATGGACTCCTACATCGCGGCCATGGGCGGCTACGATGAGATGGTTTCCCGGATCAATACCTTTGACGCGGCGGGTGACAAGGAAAGCGCCGACAAGCTGCGTCAGGTCCTGGCCATGCGTGAGCTCATCAGCTCCGTAACCAATGCCGGCTTCGGCCTGACCGACAACGACATGGCCCCGTTCCTGGAAGAGATCGGCCTGAGCGGGAACAGGTATGACCAGGGCTCAAGTGTTGCGGATGAGTTCATTCAGGAGGCCATCGAGGTATCGTCGGAAGGCACGACAGAGCAGGTTCTGGCGGCCCAGGAGAGCATGCAGGCCGTGGCGGATGCCAACCCGATTGCTTTCCAGGCATACGTGGATACCTCCGGAATCATCCACAGCGGCACAACGGCAGGCACCGGCGGTACCGGATTCTTTGGACGGTACGCGGAAGGCGGCCGCGCGACGACGGCATCCATCTTCGGTGAGGCCGGCGCGGAATGGGCCATCCCCGAGGAGCATACGCTGCGCACCGCCGAGCTGCTGGACAGCGCCCGCAAGGCCTCTGGCTTCACATGGCCCGAGCTGCTGGCCCGCACCGGCGGCATGAATGCCGGCACCACCGGCAGCGGCAGCACCCTGGTGTACAGCCCCACCATCAATGCCAATGATACCAGCGGCATCGCGGCCGTACTGGAGAACGACAAGAAGCGCCTGGAGAACTGGTTCCGCAACATGCAGACCCGTGAGAGGATGGTGAGCTACGCATGACTCTGAGCGGTAACGCGTATACCTGCTCCCGCGGCGAGACCTGGGACAAAGTGGCACTGAGCGTGTACGGCGACGAGAAGTACGCCGCCGACCTGCTCTGTGCCAACCCCCACCTGTGCACCCTGACCGTGTTCAGCGGCGGCGAACAGGCCATCCTGCCCGTGGTGGAGGTGCCGGAGGAACCCGAGGAAGCCGAGGAAGCCGAGCACGACACCGCGCTGACGGCGCCCTGGAAGGAGTGAGCATATGGCCGCATTGTGCGAATGGAATAACCACAAGTTCGAGGTCAGCTCCACCGTCATCCGCACCCTGAAGGACCTGACCATCACCGGCGGCATCGTCAGTGAGGACAAGACCGAGGACAAGCAGAAATACAAGACCCGCAAAAGCGGCGACGCCACCAAGATCACCCTGACCGCCCTGCTCCGGACGGACACGGGCTGCAAGGTATACAGCGAGGCCATGGCCTTCGTCAACGAGGCCCAGGCCGGCGCCACAGGCTATTTCTACGTGAACGGCGCCAAGCTGGTGACCAGCAGCATGATGCTGACCAAGGCCCAGGTGGAGGACGTGGAAATCAGCCCCAACGGCACCTGGGTCTCCGCGGAGGTGGGCCTGACCCTGGAGCAGGCAGACAAAAACGGCAGCGGTACCAGTTCGTCCAAGAGCGGTGGCTCCGGCTCCGGCAAGAGCAAATCCAAATTGAGCGCGACGGTCCTCAAGGGTGCCAAGAAGGCAGCGGAGGTCCTCACAAAAACAACGGAAGGGACCAAGACCACGGCCCAGTCGGAGATCACGCGCGTGACGGGCAATGCCAAGAAATCCACCAAGACCAGCAAGAAGACAGCGACCACGATCGGTGCCTCCAAAGTGACCAAGTCCAGCAAAATCGTGAAGAAAACAAAGTAAGGGAGGATGAGCAATGGCACAGTATACCATAGACAACCGGCCGTGGCCCATCAACACCCAGGGCACCGACGCGGTCCAGCGGACCCTGCAGAACGCGAAGAACCTGCTGATGACCCGCATGGGCGAGGTGCCCTATGACCGCCTGCGCGGCTTCGACCCGGCCCTGTTCGACCTGCCGCTGACCCAGCTACGCACCGAGCTCCAGAAGGAACTGGACCGGGTGCTGCTGTGGGAGCCCGACGCCGAACTGGTGAGCGCCGAGGCCACCCTGGACGAGAACGGCGAGGTCTACATCAGCATGATCGTGGAAATTGATATGGACGAGGAGGCATGAGCATATGGACAGCACCGAGACCCATTACCTGACCTATGACCCGGAGGCCATATGGACCGAAATGACCACCGCCTATATCGAGGAAGGCGGCGAACCGCTGTACCCCGGTGATGAAAAGGAAATGCTCCTGCGCGCCGTGCAGGCCCTGATCGTGCAGGGCTTCGCCGGTGTGGACAACGCGCTGCGCATGCAGACCCTGCGCTACGCCGTGGGCGAATACCTGGACATCCTGGGCGAGACCCGCGGCTGCACCCGCATCGCGGCCCAGGCAGCCACCGGCACCGTGGAGCTCTCCGGCGAGGAGACGATCCCGGCCGGCACTCTGCTGACCGTCGACGGCAGCGTCTTCTATGCCACGGATGACGAGATCAGCAGCACCGAGGACCGCACCGTCTCCATCACCTGCACCACCTCCGGCGCCTCCGGCAACGGTCTGGTGGCAGGCACGGTCCTGTATCCCACCTCCGGCTCCGGCCTGATCTTTACCGCCACCCTGCTGACCGGCGGCACCGATGATGGCCAGGATGAGGAGAGCGACGACGATTACCGCACGCGCATCCAGACCTACCTGCAGAGCAGCCTGACCACCGGCAGCAAGGAGAACCTGGAGGAGTTCGCCCTGGAGAGCGACAGCCGCGTATCCGAGGCCTACGCCGCGGTGAGCGAGGTATCCGGCACCGAGGTGACCGCCGTGATCTACTTCCTCTGCGAGGACACCACGGTGGAGGACGCGGTGAAGGACGTGATCGACGCGGATATCGAGGAGCAGCATGACTCCGTGTTCCCCATTGGCTACGTGGTGACCTCCCAGCCGGCGACCACACACAGCTACACCATGAACATTACCGCCACCGGCAATGAAAGCACCAGGGACACCCTGATCGCCGAGACGGTGGAGGAATACCAGGAGTGGCAGGACAACCACTTCAGCAAGACCTTCATCCCGGAAAAGCTGGTGGGCATGCTGTACGCCGTGGGCTTCAGCTCCGTGACCATCGACGCGGATTCCACGTTCGACGGCGGCACTGCCCAGCGCACCGAGATCCCGGCCTGGGAACGCTGCATCGGCACCATTAATGTGCATGCGTAAGGGAGGACCCTATGCTCGAGTTTGAAATCAAGCAACTGATCCCGCGCTACCTGCAGCATGATAAAAACTGCAGCGCCCTGGCCAAGGCCATCGAGGCAGGCTTCAAGGCGGCGGATGAGATCATCACCGCCGGCACGGCCCTGATGGACGAGACCGACCCGGACAGCCTGCCGGAATGGCGCGTGGATGAGATCCTGGACAGCTACAACCTGCTGCCGGCCAACGAGACCAACCTGACCGTCCGGCGGGACCTGATCAAACACCTGTGGATGATCCTGCAAAGGACCGGCACCGCGGAGGCCGTGCGCTACTACATCAACGCCTGCAGCCCGTCGGCCTATCTGGCGGACAGCCTGTTCAACACCGGCACCATTCTGATGACGGAGGACGGCACGGCCCTGAAGGACGCGGAGGACCTGCAGAAGGACATTTCCAAGGTCACCCCGCTGCACTGGAGCACCCGGGCCGTGACCGGACAGACCGTGGGTCTGACGGTGATGACCTGGCTGGACCGCAAGCAGGCCTCCTTCATGCCGACCTTCACCCCGACGGATAACTTCCGCCGGGTGATGGCTGCCCTGCCCGGATACTACTATAAACTGGCCAACCTGCAGATGCAGGTGAAGCAGAATGATTCCTGGGCACAGGCGACCGCCTACGGAGAGACCGAGTACCCGCACTACTGGACCGACGCGGACACGACGGTGCCGGTGACGGGCTGCCGCTTTCTGGTGGGCGGAGCGACCGCGGCGGAGAAAGAATTGGAAGGCGTTGTCTCTGTCGATGGGTCCTACTACCTCGACTGGATCCAGCACTACAACAGCGAGGACTACACGGCCCCCAGCATGAACATGGAGACCCTGGACCTGAGCGGCTTCATCCTCAGCCTGAGCAAGATGACCGGAGAGACCAGCATCGAAAGCCCGTATATGGTCGTGACCGACGAGGACGGGAACACCTATACGTGCACCGTCGTCACCAAGATCAGCGTCATCAAGGGCGGGCTGTATGCGTACCGCTGGCGCTTCTGGACGAACACGGTGGACTACGGCACGGCCATCGTGGACTATTCCGTATACAACAAAAGCGGCGTGCTGCTGTTCAAGGGCGCGCCGACCGAGGAAAGCAAGCGCTACTGGCCCACAGTCAAGGGCAACTACTGCACATTCGATTTGTACGTCGGTGTGCGAAGCGACAACGTCAACGCCGGTAAGCTGGGCGAGTTCATCCTGGGCGTGGATAAGGTGGGGTGAGACTCCTTCAGTCAGCTTCGCTGACAGCTCCCTCGAGGAGGGAGCCATTGACCCTATCTGCCCTTCGGACGGGTGACCTCATCTGCCCTTCGGGCACCTTCCCCTAAAGGGGAAGGGCGGCTGCGGCCGCGGGAACTCCTTCAGTCAGCTTCGCTGACAGCTCCCTCGAGGAGGGAGCCATTGACCCCATCTGCCCTTCGGACGGGTGACTTCATCTGCCCTTCGGGCACCTTCCCCTAAAGGGGAAGGGCGGCTGCGGCCGCGGGAACTCCTTCAGTCAGCTTCGCTGACAGCTCCCTCGAGGAGGGAGCCATTTGGTTTGCGCGACAAAACCGACCGTGTGAGAAGGTGATAATAGTATGTGGGATAACGCAGTGATGAACGGGAGCAAGAATTCTAAATGGACTACTCCTGATTCACTATTTAATAAACTGAATGAGGAATTCCATTTTACCCTTGATCCCGCAAGCGACCATAGCAACGCAAAGTGCGAGAAGCATTACACGGAACAAGAGGATGGTTTGGCACAGGATTGGGCCGGAGAAGTGGTCTTCTGCAATCCCCCATACTGCCGCAAGACCGGGCTTTGGGTCAAGAAGTGCTGTGAATAGGGCAATCACGCGACCGTGGTTGCCCTCATCCCGGCACGAACGGACTGCCGCTGGTTCTGGGATTACTGCTTGGGAAAAGCTGAGATCCGTTTCATCAAAGGCAGACTTAGGTTTGGTGGCAGCAATGCAAATGCGCCATTTCCATCAATGCTCTGCATTTGGAAACCGGGAATCGTGGCAACCGTGAAGTAAGGTTTATATGAAGAATCGGAAGGGGGAATGATTGTGGCGAAGATCGATCCGCAGAAGTTTTGCGAGAACGTGGTGAGCTGCAAGGGGGCGCCGTATGTGAGCCCGGGGAGCACCAGCTTGACCGCTATCCAGAAGGGGGCCGGGGTGGACTGCTCCGGATTGCTGGTGGCTGCCGGCAAGCCGCTGGGCGGAAGCTGGGAGCACGGAAGCAACAGCATGTGGCGCAAGGACCTGACCGACAAGGGGCGCATCAGCGACGGCAAGCCCACCGATCCTTTCCCGGCCGGAAATGATTTGAAGAGCAGCCAGCTCCAGATCGGCATGGCAGTCTTCAAGCACACCAACACGGACACAAAAAAGTACCCGGACGGCCTGGGCAACTTTGTGCACGTGGGCGTGGTGACCGGCGTCCATCCGCTGCGTATCACCCATGCCAGCACCGAAACCAAATGCGTGACCACGGACACCAAGATCGGCAAATGGTGCGCCTGGGGCAAGCTCAAGGGCATCGTTTACGATAGCGACACGGAGACCGAGGAGGCCTCCGAAGAGACCGAGGAAGAGACCGAAGAGCAGAAGGGAGAGCGGACCATGGAGAACGCGACCGGCAGACTGAAGACCACCTCGACCATGAACCTGCGCAAGGGACCGGGCACCGGCTACGACAAGATCGGCAGTGTGCCGAGGAACACCGAGCTCGACTTCATCGGCGACCTGGACGACGACTGGGTGGAAGTGGAGTACAACGGCAAGGACGGCTACATCTGCACCCACCAGGGCAAGTTCAAGTATGTTGAAGGCCTGTACCTCTACGACGACATCGACGACGAGGCCGCCGCGGATGATGAAGAGGAAGACACCGAGGAAGAGGACACAGAGGACGAGGACCCGGTGGAGGAGGACGCCGGCATCAGCACCGACGAGGAGCTGCGGGACACCGTGAGTGAGCTCTGCGAGGGCTCCGTCATCCAGACCAACCAGATCACCGCCATCTGCCGCATCCTGAAGGAGGCCGGATACGACATCAGCAGCGTTCCGGGCATGCGCCTGTAAATGGACGCGTCATGGTGGAGGCTGTTCTGGATCATCCTGGGCATCATGGCCGGTGAGCTTGCGGTGGGTGCCGTGATGGTGATCCTGATCGACTCACTGGAGGACCACAGGGACCAGCTCCGCAAGCGGCTGCTGAACGCGGAAGCGGATATGGGCACCCTGGAGCGGGCGAACAGAACCCTGCAGCGGGATAATATCCGCCTGCAGCAGGAGCTGACGCTGGCCCGGGAGGAGGCCCAGACGTCGGTGCACAGAGGGACCCAGGGCAGGCATCCCGCCTTCGTATACGCGGAGACGGGCATCACCCCACAGAAGGGAGGTGATGAGGAATGAGTATCCAAAATGTTACCTGGTAGATGGTTGTTACCTGCTTCGCAGTCATCCTGTGTATCCTGGCGGGGTACAACACCTTTTCCACAGCCCGGAAGAACCGCCGGGATGAAGAGGAACGGCGGAACAAACCGAACCAGGACGTGGTCAATGAGCTGCGGGAGATCCTGGAGAAGCACGGCACCTGGCTTGCCAATGACAAGGCGCGGATCGAAAGCCTGGAGCGGACCGTCAGCGAACTGCTGACCGACACCAGGGATATGCGGGCAGGACAGGAGGCCCTGTGCTTCGGCATCCAGACCCTGCTGGACCATGCCCTGCACAATGGCAATACCGATGAGATGACCCAGGCCAGCAAGGAATTGAACCGGTACCTGAGAAGCAGGAGAGTTATCCATGACGAAGCAGAGTAAACCCTATGTCCAATTCAGCAAGCGGATCGTGGTGGCTGTAACGGTCTGCGTGACGGTGCTTTCCCTGGTGGGCGTGGTATTGTGCTACGCCGGCAACGGCCTGGAAGAGCTCCAAGGCGTGGTCAAACAGTACATCCAGTACGCGATGGTCGTTTTCGTGGCGTACAGCGGCAACAGCGCCATGGAGAAATGGCTGCTGAAGAAGGCAGGGGCGACGACTTCGGACGAGGAGACAGAGACGGAAGAGAAGGGGTGAGACCTCACCTCATCTGCCCTTCGGGCACCTTCCCCTAAAGGGGAAGGCTTAGTTACTAAGAACGGGACCGAAGGTTTCCAAAGGGCGACCGGAAAGCCCTTTGGTCGCATCCGCAGATGCGAAACCCCTTTACTTTACCTTTGGAAGGAGGGTATTCCTATGGATTGGAAGACCAAATTGACCAGCAGGAAGTTCTGGGTAGCGGTGGCATCCTTTGTGACGCTGCTGCTGACAGCGTTCTTCGGCAAGAGTGACAGCGAGGCGGCCCAGGTGACCGCGCTGATCATGGCCGGCGCCAGTGTGGTGGCCTATATCATCGGCGAAGGCCTGGTGGACGCGGCCGATGCCAAGAACGCGGTGATCATTCAGGACACGACCGAGGACACCGGCACGGTGACCGAAGACTACGGAGACATGGACCACGCGTGAGGCCTGGGACGACCTCATCTGCCCTTCGGGCACCTTCCCCTAAAGGGGAAGGGCGGCTGCGGCCGCGGGAACTCCCTCAGTCAGTTTCGCTGACAGCTCCCTCGATGAGGGAGCCTTGACCTCATCTGGCGCTGCGCGCCACCTTCCCCTAAAGGGGAAGGCTTTTTTGTTTGGAAATGATTTTCCTGCGTTTTACAATTTGGGTATTGCAAATGATTTTTGGACGTATTATAATAAAAACAAGCAACAGAAAACGGCCGGCGCCCCTTCCCCAAGTGACAGCCGACCGTTTGTCCCACAAAGGACGGGAATAGTATATCACAATCCCGTCCCGGTTGCAAGAGAGAAAGGACGGGATTTTTGTGTACGAACAATTCAGAGACGACGTGATGAAGAAACTGTTTGGCAAGTGCGACCGGGAGCAGATGGAGATCTTCCTGCAGGCCATGGACAAGGCGGCCCAGGGATACAGCATCGGCAGGGTGGAGACCGCGCTGGCTGTGCCCGGGCGGCGGGAGCTGATGGACCTGGTGCAGCTCTACATCGTGGTGAAGCAGAGCGAGGGCGGATCGCCGAATACTGCCAAGCTGCACAAAAAGGTGCTGGGTGCCTTCGCCATGCGGAACGTGCAGCCGGTGACAAAGATCAACGCAAATAATTTACGCGCGTATCTGTTTACCATCAAGCAGGAAAGAGGCATCAGCGACCGCAGCCTGGAGACCTACCGCACGGTGCTGTGCAGCTTCTTCAAATGGCTGTATGCCGAGGGACACATCGAGACAGACATCACGGCGAACATCCGGAAGATCAAATGCGAGAAGGCGAAGATCGCGGCCCTGGACCAGATGGAACTGGAGCGGCTGCGGGCGGCCTGCAAGGATGACCGGGACCGGTGCCTGGTGGAGGTGCTGTACTCGACGGGCTGCCGCGTTTCCGAGGTCGTGGGCATCCGCCTGGAGGACATCGACTGGAAGACCGGCAGTGCCGTGGTGCTGGGCAAGGGCAACAAGCACCGCACGGTGTATTTCAACGCCAAGGCACTTTACGCTATGGATGTATACCTGAAGGAGCGCAGGCCCGGTGGAGGATTCCTCATCGAGAGCAGGGACGCAAATCCCATGCGGCCGGGGAATGTGGAGAAGATCTTCCGCCGGCTCAAGGCGGCCGCCGGCATCGACCATCGTCTGACGCCTCACGTGATGCGGCACACCATGGCGACCCAGGCCGCGACCGTGTGCCCGATCCAGCAGGTGCAGATGCTGCTGGGCCATGAGAGCATCAATACGACCATGATCTACGCGGAGACCAACGCGGAGCAGGCCCGGGCAGGACATCGGCTTGCGGTGATTTGAGCACCGACGACCTCATCTGGCGCTGCGCGCCACCTTCCCCTAAAGGGGAAGGCTTTTTTACTTTCAAAATGATTTCACGGCGTTGTGATAATCGAATACGTATTCGGTTTTCGGGGAATAAAAGGACCCGCCGGAGGGGCGGGTCATTCGGGCATATCATCCGGATCGGTGAGCTCGATCTCATCGGGCAGCACGTCGGGATCCGCGAGACCGCGGCGGGCCAGGTCCTCACGGATGAGGCGCTTGATGTAGCCATTGACCGACGGCTGCCGGTCGAGCTCCGCGATGATATCGGCATCATGCTTTATGATGAACTTCAGACCATAGCGGCGGGCGTTGGCATCATTATACTTTTTGTCCGCTTCATAGCGGTTGTATGGTTTCTTCTCAGGCATGGAGTTGACTCCTTTCGGTCAGGCGTAGAAGGTTTCGGAGAGGAGGGTGCAGACCCGGACAAGGTCGTCACGGTCGGGGAATTTCAGGAAGGCATAGGTGGCCAGGCCATCGACGGTGATGGACTCGACGGTGTACTCGTTGGGCAGTTCCTGCCGGTTTTCCACAAAGATGCGAATATCCTGCAGCGCCTGTTCATGCTCTTGGTTCATGGTTCGATCCCCCTTCAAAATGATTTTGTGGCGTTGGCATACAGGTAGGATATCACGGTATCACCTACTTGTCAACGCTTTTTTCGGCTTGTGGTGGTTCCAATTGGTGAAGAAGACGTTGTACTTGATCGCGTGCTGACGGATGGCGACGTAGGTGGTGCCCAGGGCTACCGCGGTCTCACGCATGGAGAGACCGGCAGCGGCGCAGTCCAGGACCTGCTGATTGGTGTAGGGCTTGCTTCGGCCCAGGTGCGGCCGGCGGGCCAGGGTGATCCCATAGCGTGCTTCCGCCCGGGCGACGGTGGTATAGTGTACGCCCAGGGCACGGGCAGCATCGGAGCGGGTGCAGTGCTGCTGCCGCATGAGCTCCAGGGCAGGCCGGGTGACGACGGTGCTGCGATACATGGATAGACCTCCTTTCAAAATGATTCCGGGGCATTACCTCATCTGCCCTGCGGGCAAAACAACCTCATCTGCCCTGCGGGCACCTTCCCCTAAAGGGGAAGGCAGGCTGGCTCCCGTGACGCCCGAAGGCGTTTCGGCCGGTGCCGGCGGCCATCATCAGACGGGGTTAATACTTCAGGATGTGGCAGGTGTACGGGGCGTCAGGGTCGCAGGCCACGCAATAGCCCATGGCCCGCGCCAGACGGTCCAGCGTGATCTGCTCCAGCAGAGCAGCGTTTGCCTCCCGCAGGCATTCGGTCTCTTCCTCCAGGCAATGCTCCGCGCGCCGCGTCGCTGCCTTCTCTTTCCATTCCCGGTACCTGCTCTGGGTATCGGTGATCATACCGCACAGGACCTTTTTCTCCGCGTTGGTCATGGTTCAGGTCTCCTTTCAAAATGATTTCCGCGCGTTATAACCTCATCTGCCCTGCGGGCACCTTCCCCTAAAGGGGAAGGCTGGTTACTTTGCTGCCTCCGCTGCCTTCTGCGCATTGCGCAGATCGATGTATTCCTGCCGGGTCATAAAGCCCAGGCCGCGCGCATACGCCTCCGCGTCGGAGACGCTGGAGAACCGCTTCCAGGCACCGCCGGTGAAGCGGAGAGCAGCACCGTCCACGTTGACGCCCAGAAGCACGTCCACACCGATCTCCCGGGTGAAGTTCACCAGGTGCTTTACCCGCTTGTACTCCGGGGGCTGCACGGTGCCCTGCAGACGGTCCTGCAGCGCTTCGGCGATCTCGCGCGCCTCAGCCAGGTTGACCTCCAGATAGTGCTTCTCCGCCTGCGCCATGTACCAGGCATTGTCCTTCTCAACGTACATAAGCAATCTCCTTTCAAAATGATTTCTGCGCGTTACCTCATCTGCCCTACGGGCACCTTCCCCTAAAGGGGAAGGCAGGCTGGCTCCCGTGACGCCCGAAGGCGTTTCGGCCGGTGCCGGCGGCCATCATCAGACGGGGTTAATACTTCAGGATGTGGCAGGTGTACGGGGCGTCAGGGTCGCAGGCCACGCAATAGCCCATGGCCCGCGCCAGACGGTCCAGCGTGATCTGCTCCAGCAGAGCAGCGTTTGCCTCCCGCAGGCATTCGGTCTCTTCCTCCAGGCAATGCTCCGCGCGCCGCGTCGCTGCCTTCTCTTTCCATTCCCGGTACCTGCTCTGGGTATCGGTGATCATACCGCACAGGACCTTTTTCTCCGCGTTGGTCATGGTTCAGGTCTCCTTTCAAAATGATTTCCGCGCGTTATAACCTCATCTGCCCTGCGGGCACCTTCCCCTAAAGGGGAAGGCTGGTTACTTTGCTGCCTCCGCTGCCTTCTGCGCATTGCGCAGATCGATGTATTCCTGCCGGGTCATAAAGCCCAGGCCGCGCGCATACGCCTCCGCGTCGGAGACGCTGGAGAACCGCTTCCAGGCACCGCCGGTGAAGCGGAGAGCAGCACCGTCCACGTTGACGCCCAGAAGCACGTCCACACCGATCTCCCGGGTGAAGTTCACCAGGTGCTTTACCCGCTTGTACTCCGGGGGCTGCACGGTGCCCTGCAGACGGTCCTGCAGCGCTTCGGCGATCTCGCGCGCCTCAGCCAGGTTGACCTCCAGATAGTGCTTCTCCGCCTGCGCCATGTACCAGGCATTGTCCTTCTCAACGTACATAAGCAATCTCCTTTCAAAATGATTTCTGCGCGTTACCTCATCTGCCCTACGGGCACCTTCCCCTAAAGGGGAAGGCTGTTCGGTCTCCCGCGACGCCCGAAGGCGTTTCGGCCGCGAACCGGGCGGCCATCATCAGGCGGGAATCAGTGCAGGAAGTGCTCTTCCTCTTCGGCGTCCATCTCCGCCTACTCCAGGAGATCTTCCGCGGTGCTGTGGGCGTATTCGGAGATGTACCACTCGATGGCCTCGACCTCCAGATCTTCCAGCGCCTGCTCCGGGTCCTCAGCATGCGCTGCGCGGCTGTACTCGCCAGGATCCACGCAGGTGGTCCAGTCCCAGAGGGGCGCCTCGATGAAGCACACGCGGTACAGCGCACGAGGTTCTGCGTCCTTGGGCTGCAGCCAGGTATTGCTGCCCTGCGCGTCGGTCAGGGTCTCGATCTCACCATCTTCCCAGATGTAGACGGTGGTCTGGATGCGGCCGGCGCACTTGATGACGTCGGTAAATTCATTTTCGATAGTCTCCAGCAGTTCGGCGCGGTGCGCGGTAATGATTTCGTAACGTGTCATGGTTCAGATCTTCCTTTCAAAATGATTTCGGGGCATTGCATTGGCTCCCGTGACGCCCAGGGTCCGGGCGTTTCGGCCGGTGCCGGCGGCCATCATCAGACGGGAAATGATTTCTGCGCGTTAGTATGCCCGGGAGATCGCCTGCACACTGTATTCCCCGTGCCGGTAGATCTCGCAGAAGTTCGTCAAGGCCTCGACCTCATCGGCGCCCATCACGTACGCCTCGCAGTGCCGGCCGGTCACGGTGCCGGTGTACTCGACTTTCCACTCCACCTGCTCCAGCGGGACCTCCGGCAGGTCAAAGGGATCGTACAGCCCGCCGGCAGCGTCGAAACCATCTTCCAGGCGCGCGGCCAGCATTTCGGCAGCGGCGCGGGTCTCGCTGTCCTTGGGATTCAGCTTCAGGCCGAAGAGCTCATTGATCTCACAAACGACGTTGTACGCCGCATTGTATGCAGCGTCCTCCAGCGGGGACTCATCCAGATTGCCGATGTGGTACTGTTCACGCAGGATCTGCTTTTTCATTGCGTTTCCCTCCAAAATGATTTTGCAGCGTTGTAATAGGTCCAGCTTGCCGGGACCCGGTGGAGGGTCCCGGCGCCAGGTTCAGATGATGCCGGCCGCCCAGAGCAAACCGACGCCCAGGAAAACCAGGTACAGCCCCAGGGCACCCGCGGTATTGCGGAGGCGCTGCCGGCGCTGCTCCTGCGCGTAGCGGTATGCGCCCGCCCGCATTGCAGGATGTACGCGGTAGGTACGTTCCATGGTTCAGGTCCTCCCTTCTACAATGTGGTGTGGTGTTGGCTTGCGGTCTCCCGCGACGCCCGAAGGCGTTTCGGCCCGTGACCGACGGGCCATCATCAGGCGGGGAATGATTTCGACGCGTATTTGCTGCCGGCCACGTGGTGGCAACGGTGGAAAACCTCGAAAGGTACGTCAGTGTCCACCTTGCACACGGGCGCCAGCATGCAGAAGAGGCGCTACCGGATAACGGTATCATTGCCGGTCAGATATTCCACCTCGTCAACGTCGCGCCGCTCTTCCAGCGCCTCGAAGAGGTCCAGGAACGTGGCCCCGTCGGGGACCTGTTCGGCGGCCTCATAATCAGAGGGATAATTCCGCAGGTATGCCCACTGCAGGGGCGTGCTTGGCTTGTTATTCATAGGTCCACCTCCATATAAATTCGATTGCCGGCGTGCATGTCATCAATCCGGATGGGTTGCGGCAGCACGTGCAGCTTGGTGATTCTGTACCCGTACTTTACACCGTCGTCTTTTATCCAGTATTTGGAGCCCTCCGGGACTTGATGCCGGCCGGCACCTTTGCGGAAAGATTCCTCCGTTTTGTATACGCGACGGGAGGACAGCACACAAGTAGCATACAGCCAGCGGGCCCCGTTGCCGGTCTCAATCAGGCCGATCTGCTCTTTCAGGAAACGGTCCAGCGTCGGCGCCTCTCGCGTTTCCTACGTCTTCAGGTGGGCCTCGATCTTTCGACGGTAGCGGCGGCCATGGACGAAGATACAATACACTTTGTTCACCTCTTCTGCACGGTTTTACCGTTGCATGTACATAATATCACGGTTTTACCGTAGCGTCAAGAGGTTTTCAAAAGAATTTTTGCGGCGTGAATGTTTCCGCGGCGTGAATGTTTCCGCGGCGTAAATGTTTCCGCGGCGTAAATGTTTCCGCGGCGTAAATGATTTTGCGGCGTAAAATGATTTTGCGGCGTAAATGATTCGCGGCAGTATAAAAAGGAAATACACAATCAGCACCAGGGCAAGCGGGCCCGGGAGAAGTACGCAAGCAGTGAATAACATATCTAATGAGGTTAAGGAAGGTATTACGTGGGCTATATTTAGCAATGATGGGCTGGGAATATTCATATAATAAGAAAAGTTGCCTCCAGATCGGTGGAGGACCTATATAAAATGATTTACATTTTATAATGCTTGAAATAATGTAAAAGGATAGAATAAAAAGGGCATTTTAATTTATATCAATAATGATGGTGTGAAAATAATTATCATTATATATATCATGGTGCTATTTATCTTATATTAAACCCCTCCGCGGCGCGTACGTGTGAGAGGGCTTTTTTTGCCCGATTTTCCCCCTCGCGCGCGCACACGCGCACACGCGCACACACGCGCACACGCTGCCGGCCATGGGTGCCGGGTCCAGCTTTTCCGCGGCCATGGGTGCCGATCTGGACCCGCGGCGACGCTGCCGGCAGGATAGAAG
>R14__coassemble_308_pt1 | contig 38224 bp, 33 predicted proteins | sample R14__metabat2_high_PE_034 | metagenome-assembled genome bin R14
TGGCCTGGTCGAAGGCGCCCATGAACATCTCATACAGGCGGAAGGCGTCGGCGCCAAGCTCGTTCACCACATCATCGGGATTGATGACATTGCCGCGGCTCTTGGACATCTTCTCGCCGTTCTCGCCAAGGATCATGCCATGGCTGGTGCGCTTCTGATAGGCCTCGGGGTTGGGAATGGCGCCGATGTCATGCAGGAACAGGTTCCAGAAGCGGGAGTACAGCAGATGCAGAGTGGTATGCTCCATGCCGCCGTTGTACCAGTCCACGGGCATCCAGTAGCTCAGCTCGGACATGCGGGCCAGGGCGGTGTCGCAGTGCGGGTCGGCATAGCGCAGGAAGTACCAGCTGGAGCCGGCCCACTGGGGCATGGTGTCGGTCTCGCGCTTCGCGGGGCCGCCGCAGCAGGGGCAGGTGGTGTTCAGCCACTCGGGCATCCGGCTCAGGGGGGACTCGCCGTCATCGGTGGGCTCGTAGTTCTCCACCATGGGCAGGGTCACGGGCAGCTGATCCTCGGGCACGGGCACCATGCCGCACTTCTCGCAGTGCACGATCGGGATGGGCTCGCCCCAGTAGCGCTGACGGCTGAACACCCAGTCGCGCAGCTTGTAGTTCACCTTGCGCTCACCGACGCCCATCTCCACCAGCCTGTCGATGATGGCCTTCTTGGCCTCCTTCACCTTCATGCCGTTCAGGAAGTCGGAGTTGACCATCACGCCGTCCTGGATGTCGGTGTAGGCTTCTTTGGCGATGTCGCCACCGGCCACCACCTCGATCATGGGCAGGCCGAACTTGGTGGCGAACTCCCAGTCGCGGGTATCGTGGGCAGGCACGGCCATGATGGCGCCGGTGCCGTAGGTCATCAGCACATAGTCAGAGAGCCAGATGGGGATCTCCTTGCCGTTGACGGGGTTGACGGCGCGGACGCCCTCCACCTGCACGCCGGTCTTTTCCTTGGCCAGCTCGGCACGCTCGAAGTCGCTCTTCTTGGCTGCAGCCTCCCGGTAAGCCATGCAGGCGTCATAGTTGGTGATCTGAGCCTTCAGCTTGTCAACCAGGGGATGCTCGGGGGACAGCACCATGTAGGTGGCGCCGAACAGGGTATCGGGGCGGGTGGTGTAGATGCGCACCTTCTCACCGGGCACGGTCAGGGCGAAGTCCACCTCGGCGCCCTCGCTGCGGCCGATCCAGTTGCTCTGCTGCACCTTGACGCGGTCGATGAAGTCCACGGTCTCCAGGCCGTCCAGCAGCTTCTGGGCATAGGCGGTGATCTTCAGCATCCACTGGGTGCGGACACGGTGGGTCACCTCGGCACCGCAGCGTTCGCAGCAGCCGTTCACGACCTCCTCATTGGCCAGGCCGCACTTGCAGCTGGGGCACCAGTTCACGGGCATCTTGCTCTTGTAGGCCAGGCCGTTTTTGTACAGCTGCAGGAAGATCCACTGGGTCCACTTCACATAGCTGGGATCGGTGGTGTCCACCTCGCGGCTATAGTCGAAGGAGAAGCCCAGCATCTTCAGCTGGCTGCGGAAGTGGTCGATGTTCCGCTGGGTGACGGCGGCGGGATGCACCTTGTTCTTGATGGCATAGTTCTCGGTGGGCAGGCCGAAGGCGTCCCAGCCGATGGGGAACAGCACATTGTAGCCCTCCATGCGGCGCTTGCGGGCGATGATGTCCATGGCCGTGTTGGAGCGGGGATGGCCCACATGCAGGCCCTGTCCGGAGGGATAGGGGAACTCGATCAGGCCGTAGAACTTGGGCTTGCTGTGATCCCCGGAGGCCTCAAAGGCGTGGGTCTCGTCCCAGATCTTCTGCCACTTGGGCTCGATCTACCGGGGATTGTAGGGCTGGATATTCATGCTTCTCCTCCTCATTACACATAAAAAGCCGCCTTCATCTCTGTTTGCTGCAAAGACGAAACGGCAGTTTCGCGGTACCACTCTGCTTGCCGGAGGTCCGGCCACTCTTTCCGGCTGTATCGGGCCTCTCCCGCCGGATTCCTCCGGACACTCCCGGGCGAGGTGCCGTGCCCTCCCGCGCCGCGTCGCACCGACCCGCAGCTCTCTGGAGGAGAAGGAGCACAGCCTTCCCGATCGTCATGTACCCGCACAGTATACCAAAGTTTGGCCCAAAACGCAAGAGAAAAATTGACAAGTGAGCGGCAATTATGGTATGATATGGTTTGATGAACAGGGCTGATGCTTCAGCTTCACATATCTGCTTTCCGGGAGGTGCGACCGGTATGAAATCAAAGGCGGCAGCCTTTATCCTGTGCCTGCTCCTGACGCTCTGCCTCGGCGCCGTATGCCGGGCCGAGGTCTCGCGGCATGACTTTGACTTTTTCGGCACGGGTGACATCGTTGAGACTCTCCCGACGGTTGAATATGACCCGGACTGGTTCGATCAGGACAGCACGGCCTACAACCACAAGCTGGCCCAGCTGTCCATCAGCATGGCGGCGGCGGCCTTCCGGGACACCACCGTGGACTATGACCGGTCCGACCACTATCTGCGGACCTATCTGGAGGAGCTGGGCTTCCGGGACTACCGGGGATATGGCTATGAGGCAGCGCCTGCCGCCGACACCATTTCCAACGGCTTTGCCTGGCAGCGTCTGCAGGACAGCGAGGGCAGCTATGTGCTGCTGGCGGTCCCCATCTGTGGCCAGGGCTACGGCGATGAGTGGCTCAGCAACTTCCGGCTGGACGAGGGCACGGAGCATGCGGGCTTCACCGGCGCGGCAAAGCTGGTGGAGGACCGCATGGCGGACTATGTAAATGAATTCCTCCCCGGCGAGCGGATAAAGGTATGGATCACCGGCTTCAGCCGCGCCGCCGCCGTCAGCAACCTGGTGGGCAGCCATCTGCTGTCCCGGGGGACCTTCGCGGCGGAGAATGTATTCGTTTATACCTTCGGCACACCGGCCGTGACCACCGAGGCAACGGAGTGGCCCCAGATCTACAACATCGTCGGCAGCTTCGACCCCGTGCCCAAGGTGCCCCTGATCGAATGGGGCTACCAGCGGAACGGCGTCACCCTGACGCTGCCCTCCCTGGAGGGAGCGGCGAACTACGAGGAGCTGCAGCCCGCCGCCCGTCGGATCTATGAGGCCATGCGGGGGGATTTCGACAGCTTCGATTCCCTGGCGGAGCGCAACTGGCTGGTGACCAAGATCATCGACATCATGTACCGGTGCATGCCGGATATCGCCTCCTATTCCCAGAGCTTTCAGCAGGCTGTCATCAACCTGTGGACCACCGGGGGCGGTATGTCGGAGAAGCTGGAGGCGCTGCTGGCCACCCTTGAGGAGAGCAATCCCAACCTGGAAAACATGCGGGCGGCTCTGGGCGAGCTGGTGGAGGTGGCCAGCGTGGGCATCTCCGATACCCTGAGCGAGGCCTCCGGCAACGGCGGCACCAGCCTGTGGGTGGAGCTGCTGTCCTCCGGCCTGGCCCTGGCCCATGAGCATTTTACGGAGGAGTACATCGCCTGGATCTTTGCCACGGATGACATGGAGGAGCTCTTCGGCCATTCCAACAATTACAACCACTTCGCCTTCAGCGGTGACCTGGACTTCACCGTCACCCTGGTGGAGGAGGAAAGTGAGACACTGCTGTACGATGTGTCGCAGAGCATCGACCATGTGGCCAATATGGAGATCGAAAACCAGGCCTTCCTGTTCCTGCCTCTGGGCCGTTCCTACCGCATCGAGCTGACGGTGCGGTCCGAAAGCGAGGTGCAGTTCGGCTATTTCGTGGCCGATGTGTTCTCCGCCGATCAGACCCTGCTGACCACCGAAACGGTGACCATGCAGCCGGGGTAGCATATCACCATGACGCTGACCCCGGATGAGTACAATACGATGCCCATGCCGGTGATGAAGCTGGACCGCGGGACGGAGCTGAGCTTCGAGCATGAAGGCAGCTTCACCCTGAACGACGGCGTCATGGGCGAGGGTATTTCCTCCGCTCTGAGCAAGATCGCCATTTTCATGAGCAGCGTCATGGTGGTGATCCCCTACCTGGCTGCCGGCGTCTTTACGCTGCTGTACGCCCTGGCTGTGGGCTGCAAGCGGCTGGTGCGGCACCGGCTGGACGACAGCTGCGACAGCCGGCCCATCGGCAGGGTCCTGCTGCTGATCACCGCGGGGCTGAGCCTGTGCGTCAGCATCTATATGAGCCTTTACCTGATCCAGATCTTCACCAAATACAGCATCTCGGGCCTGCCTGTGATGAACCGGACGGTGCAGCGCATGTCCCAGGTGCTGGGCATCGGCATGGAGGGCTATCTGCTCAGCGATGTGGTGCTGTACCTGGTGCTGGGTGTGCTGCTGGTGCGCTCCCGGAATCACCAGCTCAGCCGCATCCGGGCCGCCAGGCTTGCCCTCACGCTGCTGCTGCTGAATACCATCAGCCTGGTGACGGGCGTCTTCTCCGGGACCATCTCCGCCGCGGAGCTCGCCATCCAGTTCGTGCCCCTGCTGGCGCTGATCTCGCTGCCCGTGGCACGGGTCTACACGGCAAGGGACCGCATCGTGGGCCGCCGCTGGCTGCCCCTGGTCCGGGCCATCGTTGCCACCGCGCTGCTTTATCTGCTTCGCCAGCTGCTGCTGGTGCCTCTTGAGGCGGACAGTCAGGTGCTGGTGGCGCTGAAGCTGGCCTGCGGGCTGCCCGTGCTGGTGCTGGCTCTGCTGATGTGGAGAGAACGGGCTACCCGGCATTCCGGCCTCATTGCCCTTGCCATGCTGCTGTACTTCGCCGCCAACGGCGTGATCAACCTGAATATGACGCTGGGCATGGCCCTCTTTATGCTGGGACATCTGGCCATGGTAAGCAGCTTCCTGATGACCAGGAAGCCCAGCCGGCTGCATGTGCTCGTCTGGCTGCTGCTCTCCGTCTTTTTCCTGGCACAGGCCTGGCTCATCCGTAAACGTCTGGATACGGCCACGCTGGCGGCAGGCGTCGTCTACGCGGTCACCGTATCCGCTCTGGTGGCCTTCTCCCTGCCGGTATCCAGACGGGCCGTCATCGGCACCTGCCTGATGCTGATGTCCAACCAGCTGCTGGTGGTGACGCTGCTGATGCCGGAGCAATATGCCGTGGGTACGGTGGAGCTGCTGCTCTATTACATCTCCCTGCTGTGCCTGGCGGCCGATCCGGAGGGTCTGGTGAAGCATGGCGCCAGCTTTATCCATCCCAGGGACGGCACGCCTGCAGACGGCGACCACGGGACGCCGGTCTCCGAGGACTGAAAACAGCCGCTCCCTCCATTTCGGAAGGAGCGGCTGTTGGTATGTGAATTTCCATTGAGCCAATATATCCGTAACGAATACACAGCACATCGTTTGAAGCCAAGGGGCTGCGTCCCCTTCAGAATCCCCGGGGGCTTGAGTGTCGGCAAGGCTCCGGGATGACTGCAAGGAAAAGGGCCGCTTCATTCCTCAGAAGCGGCCTGAGAGGCTGTGGGCAGCGCGGCAAAATAAATGATGTCGGTGACGGCACGCTTTGAGGAGGGCTTGGAATAGTACCCGGTCTTGCCGTAATACATGGCGGCGCTTCCGCCTCCGTCCAGGGCATAGGCCTGGGTGCAGCCGTGGGCCAGCATATACTTGCCCACATCATACAGGCTGTCGCCCCTGGACGCCCTGACGGTACCGTCCTCCTCCGTGATCCGCACGCTTCGGCCGTCCACCACAACGAGCAGGTACTCCAGCGGCCCGATCTGCCCGATGGCGGTCCGGGGCTCATCGTTCTGGGGATCGCCCACGGCGTACTGCCTGGTACGCAGATCGTCATAGACAGGGTCGCTGTCGATGATCAGCGCCGGGCCGAAGTTGAACAGGTTGACGGTCTGCAGCCCCTGCTCCTCCAGCTCCGTCAGGGAGTCCTTCTTGAAGCCCCGGGTGATATGGAAGTCGCCGTTCTGGTCGATGAAGAGGGCATCCCGCTCCCGATAGCCTTTTTTCCGGAGCGTCTGGCCCATGCGGATGGAGTAGCTCCCGATATTGTAGGAGAGATACTCGCCGCCGATGGCCACCACCGCGTTCTTCTGCTCGGCGATGGCGCTGATATAGTTGTTCTTCTTCATGGTGTCATTGTACAGGGCGGTGCGCAGCTGGCTGGGATGGGCGATCCATATATGGGCCACATTGTAGCGGGCGTCATCGATCCATTCATGCCACATTTCCACCCGGATGCTGGCGTCGCTGTAGCCGTCATCGCTCATGTCCTCCGGGTCGATCTTCGGGCCATAGGCGGTATAGTCATCCATGGGCAGGGTCTCCAGCAGGGTACCGCTGCCGTCCAGCGCCTCCACGGTATCGGCGACGGCAGAGGTGAGCAGCAGCACAGCAAGGGCCACCGGCGTCAGGAGCCTGATAAAAGCTGTTTTCATCAAGATACCTCCGGGAGCAAAACTGATGCCTTTGAAACCGGATATCGTAGCAAAATATAGCATGGCCGGCCGTTAAAGTCAACAAAATATATTCTGTTTTCGTGTAATTTTCACCCATGCGTCACATTGTGTCGGTTTTGTGTGGGGCATGTGTTCGGTTGACAGGAGCCTGAGATCCCGCTTTTTCTCAACAGAAAAATCAAAATGGGAGGGACGTCCATGCCCTGGCCCGGGAGCCTCCGGGCACCAACGGCAGGAGCCGTCAGCCGGCAGCCAGGGCCTGAGGGCGCCAAATAAAATTCAAAAGTGGCATTGTTTTGGAAAAAGTGGCGAAACAATTGTCACTTTTTTGTGTATACTGTTGCAGAAGCCGTTCCGATGACAACACCGCGGGCGGCTCATCAGGCAAGGCCGCCTGTGGCAGCCTGCCGCCGGAGGAGCATATGACTGAGAAGCCTATCCTGCTGACCCCCAAGAATCTCTACCGTCTGCTGAAGGGCAGCTTCAAGCCCATTAAAGGGCCTGTATTTCTGAAGCCGGACAAAACGCATACCGGCACTCTTTCCCTCTTCTGGTGGCATTGCCTGAGCGGCATGGCGCCCGGCGATGTGATGGATCCCATTTTCCAGGTGAACGAAGGACGTTCCCGCAGCCTGAGCAACATCATGAACCGCAGCTGCCCTCACCCGCTGCCCATGAAGCTGCGGTCCGCCCTGACGGACGGCCTGCAGGCGGACAATTTCCGGAATATGGTCTACCGGTTCCATGAGATGCTGGATCAAACCGACAGTATTCTCGCCGCCTTCAAGGCTCTGACGGAGCTGGAGGACCTGTGCCTGGAGCAGGACCCAGTCCTTGCCTCCTGCCGGGATTTTATCCTGAGCCTGAGGCAGGCGGAGTGGAAGCCCTGGCAGGGGCGAAACAGGGGCTTCTTCATCCTGGCCTGGCGCCTCAGCTGGCTGAGCCTGCACGCCATCATGGGCGATGAGATGGACTGTCCGGCCATGCAGCTGCTTCGGCTCAACGTGGAATGCCGGCCGGAGCATCTGTGGGACCTTTGGATGAGCAGCAGCCGGCAGATGCGGTTCTCCGTCCTGACCGGGGCGCCGGAGGACAGGTTCCTGACCTTCACGCCTCCTGAGACGGATATCCCTGAGGAGGAGGCCGCGGCCAGGCTGGCGGAGGCGACCACGATGATGCCGGAGGGTTCCGTCAATGCCGAAAGCTTCCGTGCCTGCGCCGGCTGGTATGTGGTGGCCAACTGGACGGATGACCGCGTCAGCATCAACGACCTGCCCAGGCCTACCTATCATGGTTCAAAAAGCCTTGCCACGGTCTGCAACGGCCGCGCCATCTATGTGCTGATGGCCTCCGGCTATCTTGGGCTGAACCGCAGCCCCGGCTGCTGGGGCCTGGCCTGCGTGGACGGGATCACCGGCTATGTGCCCATGAACCTGCTCATCCGCCTGGAGGACTGACAGACATAAGAAAACGGCAGATACGGGCGAACCCGTGTCTGCCGTTTTCTTATGCCGTTATACCGTCCAGACGCAGATGGCCGAGGCCATGTCCCCCTCATGGGTGACGGAGAGCAGCAGCTGTCCGCCCCCGCTGAGGCGCAGGGCCTCGCCGGTCAGGCGGCACAGGGGCTGCCCCAACTCCGTATGGGTCACGGTGATGTCCGTCATGGGCAACGTCAGCCCGCAGCCCAGGGCCTTCAGCACGGCCTCCTTGGCCGCCCACAAGCCCGCCAGGGAGTCCGCCGCCATCCGGCCCTTGCCCCGCACATAGGCCAGCTCCTCCTCCGAGAAGCAGCGCCGCAGGAAGCTGTCCTTCTCCAGCAGCGGCCGCATCCTTTCGATGCCGCAGTGGTCGATGCCGATGCCCCGGATGTCAGACATAGCCCATCACCCCGCGCACCGACACATCGCCGCTGAGCACCCGGTGCAGCGCCCCGTCGTCCGTGCGCACCAGCAGTGCGCCGGTGTCATCGATGTTCTCGGCGAGACCCGTCAGGTTCACGCTGCCCACCACATTGACCCGGCTGCCCAGGGTGCAGCTGCGGCCGCGATACTCCGCCTCGATACCCGCGAAGCCCTCCCGCTCCAGCCTGTCCACGCAGCGCTCCAGCGCCGCCAGATAATGCACATACAGCACCCGGCGCAGAGGCGGCTCGCAGCACTCCTCCAGGGCAATGGCCCGCTCACTCAGCTCCGGCGGATAGGCGCCGCGCTTCACATTGACGCCCACGCCCACCACAATGCTCTCGATGGCGTCCGGGTCGCTGGTCATCTCCAGCAGGATGCCGCACAGCTTGCGGCGGTGGATAATGACGTCATTGGGCCACTTGATGCGCACCTCCAGGCCGGTGGTCTCCTACACGGCGGCGGCCACGGCCATGGCGGCGCAGAGGGTGATCAGCGGCGCCTGCTCCGGCGGCAGCTTCGGCTTCAGCAGCACGCTCTGCCACAGGCCCACGCCGGGCAGGGACTCCCATTTGCGGCCCAGCCTCCCCTTGCCGGCGGTCTGCTGCTCGCAGAGGCACAGGCTGCCTGCCGGCGCGCCCCGCAGGTTCATTTCCTTCACCAGGGTGTTGGTGGAGGTGACGGTCTCCTCAAAGCGGACCTCGCCCCGGCCCAGCTCACGGGTGGTCAGCTGCCCCACCCACAGCCGTGGGTCCAAGCTGTCACCCGCCAACAGGCGGTAGCCCTTCCGGCCCGCCGCCTCGATCTGCCAGCCCTGCTCCTTCAGCTGGTCGATGCGCTTCCACACGGCCGGGCGGCTGATCTCCAGCTCATGGCTCATCTGCTCCCCGGAATGGAAGGCGCCGTCCGCAAGGATCTCCAGAATGGAACGCATGGCTCTGCCTCCTTCTCAGCGGCCCGTGGAGCCGAAGCCGCCGGTACGCTCACCGGCCTGAGCTTCCTCCTCCGCGGTGCCGTGGGGCAGGAACACGCCCTGGCAGAAGCGCTCCCCCCTGCCGACGGTCACCTCATGGTCGCCGGCGTTGAACAGCTTCACCATGATGTGCCCCTCGTTGTCCGCGTGGGCGTAGTCGCTGTCGATGATGCCCACCGTATTGCTCAGCCGCACGTTGTGCCTGAAGCCCAGGGAGGATCTGGGAAAGAGCATCAGCACCCAGCCGGGCTCCATCTCGCAGCGGATGCCGGTGGGGATGAGGCCGCTCTCGCCGGGGGCCAGAGTCAGGGTCAGGGTGGACACAAAATCGTAGCCCGCGCTGCCAGCCGTGGCCCTGCGGGGCATGGGGATGTCCGCCACGGGCAGCATGTCCTCCGCCCGGCGGTCCTTCTCATACTGAGCGGAAGATACATGGGTGAAGCGCGCGATGCTCATTGAGCTTCCTCCTTCACGGCAGTCTTCATGGCGGTCCAGGCGTCGGCGAGACGGCCCAGCTCCGCCAGGGTCAGCTTTTCGCCCCGCACCCGCTCGTCCAGCCCGGCGGCCTGCATCAGGCGCACCGCGTCCGCCCGCTCCAGGCGGAGAGAGGCGCACAGGTTGTTGGTCATGGTCTTGCGCCGCAGGGCGAAGGCCGCGCCCACCACGCGGAAGAAGTCCTCCTCGCTGCGCACGGCCACCGCGGGCGTCTCCCGGGTCTCCAGCAGTACGAAGGCGCTGTCCACCTTGGGCACCGGGGTGAAGCAGGCGGCCGGCACATCCATGGCCAGGCTCACCCGGCAGAAATACTGGGCCCGGGCCGCCAGGGGGCCCCAGCCCTCCTCGCCCGGGGAGGAAAGCAGCTTGTCCGCCACCTCCTTCTGCACCATCAGCGCCAGGCGCTTCAGGGGCAGTCCGCAGGACAGCAGCTGCAGGATCAGCGGTGTGGTGATGTAATAGGGAATATTGGCCACCACGCTGACGGGCTTCCGCAGACCGGCGGTGACCTCCGTCAGGTTCAGCTCCATGATATCGCCCTGCACCAGGGTGAAGTTGCTTTTGCTCTCCATAAAGGCGGAGAGCAGCGGGATGAGCCGCTCGTCCAGCTCCACCGACAGCACATGATGGGCCCGGTCACACAGCAGCGCTGTCATGCTGCCGCTGCCGGGCCCCACCTCCAGCACATCGTCCTCCGCCGTGACGCCGCTGGCGTTCACCAGAGCCTCCAGCAGGTCGGCGTCGTAGATGAAGTTCTGCCCCAGAGACTGCTTGTAACGCAGCTGGCTGTCCCGGATGCGTTCCTTGGTCTTGCTCATATTCGCTCCTTCGTTGCGGGGATGGGTCAGGGCACCAGCGGCGCGGCGGTGTCGGCGGGAACGGCCTCCTCCGGGGCGGGCATGGGCGGCAGCTCCTCCAGGGAGCCGATGGCAAAGTGCTGCAGGAAGGCGTCGGTGGTACCGTACAGAATGGGATGGCCCACCGTTTCCTTGCGGCCCTTCTCCTCGATGAGCCCCTTGCCCACCAGGGACTGCAGGGAGTAGTCGCACTTCACACCGCGCAGCGCCTCGATCTCCGCCTTGGTGACGGGCTGCTTGTAGGCCACCACCGCCAGCGTCTCCATGACGGACTGCCGCAGGGACTGCTTCTGCACCGGCTGCAGCAGCCGCACGATGTCCGGCGCGTACAGCTTGCGGGTCACCAGCTGCACCCGGGTGCCGAAGCGGTACAGCCGGAAGCCCCGCTGGCCAAAGTCATACTCGTCCCGCAGCTCGTTCAGGGCCGTGTCCAGGGTGGGCATATCCACCCGCAGCGCGGCGGCCAGGTCATTCAGCGCCACAGCCTCGCCGCACACATACAGGATGGCCTCGATGCGGCCCTTCAGGTTGCCACCGGTCTCGACGGCCATATCCTCCGCGGACTGCACCGTCAGCTGTTCGCTGTCGTTCATGCGCTCTCCTCCTCAGGATCAGGGTCGGGCCGTCTGCCGGCCAGCAGCAGGATCTCTCCGCAGGGGCCTTCCTGCTCCGCGTGAAGCTCACCCAGCTTCAGCAGCTCCAGCAGCGCCATAAACTGGGTGACCACCTCCTCGCGGGTGGGCAGCTCGCTGAAGGCCTCCTCGAAGCGCATCCGTCCGCTGCAGACCTTCAGCATCCGCAGCAGTCCCATCATGCACTGCTCCACGGTATGCTCGTCCCGATGGATGGGCCGGCGGGCATAGTGATTGTCCTCCACAGGCTCCTCCGGCTTCCGTGCCAGGATGCGCCGCAGGGCGTCCGTCAGGCTCTCCAGGGTCAGGCCCACCAGCTCCGTCTCCGGCGGCGGCAGCGGGAATTCGTCCGGCAGCTTGGCAAAGAGCTCCTTTGCCGCCGCCTACAGAGCCTTCATGTCCTCGGCGGACTCCCGGATCCGCTTGTATTCCTCCAGGCGGCGGATCAGCTCCTCCTCCGGGTCGATGCCGTCATCTGGCTCCGGGGGCTTGGGCAGCATGGCCCTGGATTTGATCTCCAGCAGCGTGGCCGCCATCACCAGGAACTCCGTGGCCTCGTCCATATCCAGGTCCGGGGCGCCGGAGACCATGTCGATATACTGGTCGGTGATCTGGCTGACAAAAATGTCCTTGATATCGATCTGTGCCCTGTTGATCAGGTGCAGCAGCAGATCCAGGGGGCCGTCAAAGTCCTTCAGCTGAAAGGTCAGTGCCATCGTTCCACCTCATCAGCCCGGGATCAGGCCCAGGAACAGCCTCAGGAAAAAGCCCCACACGCCGTTCACACAGGTGGACAGCAGGCCGTTCAGCGCGCCGAACCAGCACAGCGCCAGCAGACCCAGCCGCAGACAGCGCTGGAACTGCTCCGGCACCTGCAGGTTGCCCCGGAACACCGTATCGTTCAGCAGCCGGTAGCCGTCCAGCGGCGGGATCGGGATCAGGTTGAAGATGGCCAGCGACACATTGAAGCTGCACATCAGCGTCAGGAACTGGAACACATACTGCAGCCAGGGCACCGCCATGAAGCGGGTCAGCTCCGACTGGGCCGCACCGTCCAGCTGATAGTTGATGAACAGCCAGTAGATGCTCTGGCGGGTACTGCTGTCCGCCATCCGCAGATAGCTGTAGGTGCCGTCCTGATAGCTGATGTTGAGGCGGAAATCGCCGCCCACCATGAAGTACAGCACCAGCACGCTGAGCCCCAGGGACAGCAGGAACAGCAGCAGATTCGTAATGATGCCCGCCGCGGACACCAGGATGTTGTCCCGGCGGTATTTGCGGAAGTTGCGGGGATTCACCGGCACAGGCCGGGCCCAGCCGAAGCCGAAAAGCACCATGAAGACAGTTCCCACGGGATCCAGATGCTTCATGGGATTCAGGGTCAGGCGCCCCATCAGTTTGGCGGTGGGGTCGCCGCAGCGCCAGGCCACCCAGCCGTGGGCGCATTCATGCAGGATCAGGCTCAGCAGCAGCGCCACGGCAAACATGGCAATATAAATGACGCCGCCCAGCGGATCAGTCTTCAGCATGGAAAGGAAGGAATTAAGCCTTGAAAGCAAGGGAAGGCCTCCATTCGTCGGCAGAATAGGCCCTTACAGGCAGAAATGGAAGAACACCAGCACATCCAGCCAGCTGTCGCTCTCATAGCGCACGGTCAGGTCATCCAGGCGCTTTGCCCCGGGATACCAGGCCTTGCCCTTGGCGTTCATGTGCCTGCGGAAGGTGATATCCGCCACATAGTGATCGGCGGTGGGATACATGCAGTCGGCGGCGTTCAGGCCCATGGCCCGTTCGGCGCCTGCCCGGATGCGGCGCACTGCCTCGCCGGGCATGATGGACACGCTGCCGTTGCCCACGCCCCGGCTGACAGGCACAGTGACGGCGGCGGGCACCTTGCCGTGGAACCAGTCGCACAGCATCTCGTCGCCCGTCACCATCAGCACGGGGACGCCCAGCATGGAAGCGGTCAGGCTGTTGATCATCAGTTCGGAGGCGGTCTCGCCGTTCACGGTGACCCGCACGTTCTCCGTGTTCATGGTGTGGGACAGCGGGCTGCCCGTCCAGCTTCCGGCGGAGTGGTAGCCGGTGAACATGGCGCCGGTATAGCCGCCCTCCTCCAGGCCGCTCATCATGGCATAGGGGTCCCGGCCCCAGCCCCGGAAAACGGACAGCTTCTCTGTGTCTGGCAGCAGGCCGGGCAGGATATTCCGGGCGGTGTTGTGTGCGTCACGGACCAGGATCCGCTCCGCGCCGCCGGCCAGGCAGCCCTCACAGGCCGCGCTGACCTCCCGGCTCATCTGCTGCTGAAACTGGGCATACTCGCCCTTTTCGGGCTCGGTCTCGTCCCAGTGGGCGATGCCGCAGGTGCCCTCGATGTCGCTGGAAATAAAGATCTTCTTCATCCTCATGTCGCTCCTGTCAGCTTATTTCAGAGCATCCAGCATCCGGATAACGGAGGCGCACTGCAGGGCCACGCCGGTCTCCAGGGCCGCGTCCTCCGCGATGAAGGTGGGGGAATGCAGCGCGGTGGACACGCCGGTGCCGATGTCATAGTATACGCCGGGCGTATGATCCTCAAAGTAGCAGAAGCTCTCCACGCCCAGGCTGGGATACTCCCGCAGCACCATGCGCTCCGGGCCGCAGATGTTCTCCGCCTCGCCGCTGACCATGGCGTAGAAGCCGGGCTCATTGGTCACGGCGGTGTAGCTGGGAAGGATCTCCAGCACGCCCCTCGCGCCGCAGCCCGCCGCCACCTGCTCCACCGTCTGGCGGATGCGCTCCCGCAGGAACTGCTTGGTACGGTCGTTGAGGGTGCGCAGGGTGCCGCGCATGCGGACCTCGTCGGCCACGATGTTGTTGGCGGTGCCGCCATGGATCTCACCGACAGTGACCACAGCGGAGTCGAAGGGATCGGTGTTCCGGGCGATCAGCAGCTGCAGGGCCGAGATCACCTGGGCGGCGGCAGTGATGGCGTCCACGCCCCTGTGGGGATAGGCGCCGTGGCAGCCCTCGCCATGAATGGTGATACGCAGCTCATCGCTGGAGCCGGACACGGGGCCCGGCTTGCCGATGAAGGTGCCCACGGGATAGGATGGATTGCAGTGCTGGCCGATGACACAGGCCACGGTGGGGTCCTCCATGCAGCCCTGGCTCACCATCTGCTGCCCGCCGCCGGTGGTCTCCTCGCAGGGCTCGAACAGCCACTTCACAGTGCCGTGCCACAGCTCCCGGTGGGTGCTGAGGAACAGGGCGGAGCCCAGAGCAAAGCTCATGTGCATGTCGTGGCCGCAGGCGTGCATGACGCCGGGGCACTCGCTGGCGAAGGGCAGCCCGGTGGCCTCGGTCACGGGCAGAGCGTCCATGTCGGCCCGGATGGCCACGCAGCCGCCCTCGCCGTTCTCCAGCACGCCCATCACGGCGTTCAGCCCGTCAAACAGCCGCACGGGGATGCCCAGCTCCGTCAGACGGTCGATAATGAAGGTGCGGGTATGCGCCTCCTTGCCGCTGACCTCCGGGTGGCGGTGCAGGGCGTGGCGCCATTCGGTCACCTTCGGCAGCACCTCAGCCAGGGCTTCATGCCAGTCGATCGTCAAGAAAGGTCCCTTCTTTCGTTCAGCAGGCTGTCGACCACAGTGACGACCCGCCCATTCTCATGATAGACCCGCAGCGGTCTGCGGGAGAGGATGCTGATGCACTCATTGCGGTTGGTGCGGCACCATTCGCTGTATTCGCCGTAGCCGATGCCGCCGCCCAGCAGGGTGACCTCATCGCCCTCGGATACGCCGGGCACATCGGTCACATCGACCATCAGCTGATCCATGCACACCAGGCCCACCACCGGGCAGCGCTGCCCGCGGATGAGCACCTGCCCCCCGGCGTTGGACAGGGAGCGGGGGTAGCCGTCCCCATAGCCCACGCAAAGGGTGGCGATGAGGCTGTCCCGCTCAAGGGGCATATCGTCGCCGTAGCCCACGATGCCGCCCTTCTCCACCCGGTGAAGCTGGGCCACCGTGGTCCTGAAGGTCAGGGTCTCCTCGCACCGGAAGGGCAGCTGCTCCGTGCGGGAGGGGCGCACGCCAAACAGGAAGGCGCCCACCCGCACCCGGCTGTGGTGCCACTCGGGGTAGCGCACCAGGCCGATGCTGTCACAGAGATGCAGATCGGTAATGTCCAGCCCGTTGAAGCGCAGCCACAGCTGCATGTCCAGCAGGGCTGCATGCTGCTTCTCATCCAGCTCCCGGTTCACCAGGCCCAGATGGGAATAGAGCGCCTCGATGCGGGTATGCCGCAGGGCCAGGGCGGCCCCGGCCAGCTCCGCGGCGGCCTCCGGTGTGCAGGGAAAGCCCAGCCGGTGGAAGCCCGTATCCAGCTTCAGGTGCACATGGGCCGTTTCACCCAGAGCCGCGGCGTGGGCATCCACCCGGCGCAGCCCCTCCGTATCGGCCACGGTCACGGTCAGTCCTTCCCGCAGGGCACGGTCCAGATCCGGCTCGTCCACGAGGCCCATCACCAGGAGCTCCGCCGTGATGCCGCTCTGCCGCAGCTCAAAGGCCTCTCTGGCACAGCTGACGGCGAAGGAATCGCAACCCACCTGACTCAGCGCCTGGGCCACCCGCACCGCGCCGTGCCCGTAGGCGTTGGACTTGATGACGCAGGTCACCTTCACACCGGGCTTCGCGAGGGAGCGGGCGGTGAAGTAATTCCGCTTCAGTCTGTTCAGATCGATGTCGATCCAGGTGCGCCGGGTAAAGCCCAGCCCCCCATCGGCGGGAGCCGCGTCCACGGTCTCAGCCACCCCCGGCAGCCGCTCCGGCTCCGCCGGCTCAGGGAGAGGCTCCGCGGCAGGCGCCTCATCCGCCGGCACAGCCTCCCGCTGCGGACCGGCGGCGGGTTCCGCTCCGGCCTCACCGGCCCTGCGCAGCAGCTCCGCCTCGTCCACGACCTCGATGCCCAGGGCCTGTGCCCTGGTCAGCTTGCTGCCCGCTGCCTCGCCCGCCACCACGAAGGCGGTCTTCTTGCTGACAGAGGAGGCCGCCGTGCCGCCATTGGCGCGGATCAGCTCCTCCGCCTGCTTGCGGGAGAGGGTGGGCAGCGTGCCCGTCACCACGATGCTCATGCCGGAGAATACGCCGCCGGAGGCAGCCGCCATCTCGGAGGGCGTGACTCCCGCGGCCAGCAGCCGGTCGATCATCGTCAGGTTCTCATCAAAGGAAAAGAATTCCGTCACGCTCTGGGCCACGATATCGCCCACATCGGGGATGGCGGTCAGCTGCTCCGCCGTGGCCTCCTGCACCCGGCGCAGGGAGCCGAAGCTCTGGGCCAGGTCCCGTGCGGTCTTCCGGCCGATATTGGGGATGCCGATGGCAAAGAGGAAGGCGTCCAGCGGACAGTGACGGCTCTTGTCCAGGGCGGCGACCAGCTTCTGCGCCTTTTTGCCGGGCTGACCCTTCTGGGCGGAAAAGCCCTCAAGGCCCGTCAGCTGCTCCGCGGTCAGGCTGTACAGGTCGGCGGGATCCCGAACGCCCAGCTCGTCATAGAAAAGGGCGGCGGTCTTTTCGGAGAAGCCGTCAATATCCATGGCATCACGCCCGGCAAAATGGGCCAGCCGCTGCACGGCCTGTGGCTTGCAGGACACTCTGTTCAGACAGAAAAGATGGGCGCCCCGCTCCACCAGCCTGGCGCCGCAGGCGGGGCAGACCTCCGGCACCTCAATGGGCGTCTCCTCCGGGCCCGGCTCTCCCACCCGGCCCGTGATCTCCGGGATCACATCATTGCTGCGGCGGATCCACACAGGGGCGTTGAGGGCCACCCGCTTCCGCAGGATGTCCGCCCGGTTGTTCAGGGTGGCCCTGCGCACTGTCACACCGTAAAAGTCCACGGGATCCAGATGGGCCAGGGGCGTCAGCTTGCCTGTGCGGCCCAGCTCCCAGGTGACCCGGCGCAGGACCGTGGTGGCCTCCTCCGCCTCAAACTTGTAGGCCACGGCCCAGCGGGGAAACTTCTCCGTGAAGCCCATCTGCTCCCGCAGGGCAAAATCCCCCACCTTAATGACCGCGCCGTCGATGAGCCAGTCCAGGTCGCCCCGGTGGCTGCCGATCTCCCGAATGCAGGCGAGCAACTCCTCCCGGCTGTGAGGTCTGCCCAGATAGGGGCTGACCTGGAAGCCGTTCTCCCGCAGAAAATCCAGCATCTCCGGCTGGGAATGATAGGGCGGATTTTCGATGGTGCCCACCTGATAGAAGAAGGCATCCAGGTTCCTGGAGGCTGTCACCTGGGGGTCCAGGTTGCGCAGGGCGCCGGCAGCGGCATTGCGGGCATTTTTAAGGGGCTCCTTTGCCGACTGGTTGTATTTTTCCAGGGCGGAGAGCCGCATGATGCACTCGCCCTGCACCTCCAGCAGTCCCCTGTAGGGGATGGTCAGAGGCACCGTGCGGATGGTGCGGGCCTGGGGCAGGATGGCCTCGCCGGTCACGCCGTTTCCCCGGGTGGCGGCCTGCACCAGCTGCCCGTCCCGGTAGGTCAGGTTCAAGGTCAGGCCGTCAAACTTGTATTCCACAAAATAGGAAAGGTCGCTGCGGCCGGCCAGCTTCTCGGTCCTGTCGATCCAGGCCGAGAGCTGCTCCTCCGTCTGGGCCTTGTCCATGCTCCACAGCCGGTTGATGTGGGTGTGGGGCAGGAATTCGCTCAGGGGCTCGCCGCCCACCCGGTGGGTGGGGGAATCCGGCAGGATGACGCCGGTCTCCTTCTCCAGGGCAGAAAGCTCATCATACAGGGCGTCGTATTCCTTGTCGCTCATGTAAGGGTCGTCCAGCACATAATAGGCGCGGGCGGCCCGGTTCAGCTCGTCAGCCAGCTGACGCATGCGGGCTGTCTGCTCTGCGGCTTGGTCCATTATTCATCATCCTCCAGGCGGGCAATGGGCGCGATGGCCAGCTTGAACTCGCGGATACCGTAGGCGGTGAACTCGATGCGGATCATGGTATCGGGGCCCGTGCCTCTGGAGGAGACCACCGTGCCCTCGCCGAACTTCCGGTGCATCACCCGGTCACCGGGCTTGAACATATTCTGCATGGCGGAGCTCTCCAGCTGCCGGGCCGGACTCTGCACGAAGCCCTTGGTGACGCCGGGGATGCTCAGGGGACTGCCGGCGGAAAAGAGCTGGGAGGGCTGGGCCACATGGCCCACAAAGCCCTGACCGCGGAGCGGCTTCTGCACGGGCGGCGCGTTGCGGGCCGCCCGCTCCTTCTGGACAGCGGTGTTGTTCACCAGCAGGCCGGACGGGATCTCCGTCAGGAAGCGGCTGGGAGCATTGTGGTTCACCTGATTGTAAATGGTGCGCTGGGTGGCGCGGGAGAGGAACAGCCGCTTCATGGCGCGGGTAATGCCCACATAGCACAGGCGGCGCTCCTCCTCCAGCCTGACGGGATCCTGCAGGCTGCGGCCGCTGGGGAAGATGCCCTCCTCCAGGCCGGTGATGAACACATTGGGGAACTCCAGGCCCTTGGCGGAATGCAGCGTCATCAGGGTGACATAGCCTTCGCTTTCCTCGGCGCGGTCCAGATCGGTGACCAGGGCCACATTCTCCAGATAATCCTCCAGGGTGGGGCTTTCGCTCAGCTTTGCGAACTCCTCCACGCCGCCCACGAACTCGTCCATGTTCTCCAGGCGGGAGCGGGCCTCCTCGGTGTTCTCACGCTCATACTGGGCGCGGAGGCCGGTCTGCTCGATGAGGAAGCGCACGAAATCCGTCAGGGGCATGGTCTCCTTCATGGCGGTGAGCATGGTCATCAGGCCGAAGAACTCGGTAACGCACTTTCTGGGACGGCTGGCCATGGTCTCCGGAAGATCGCCCAGCACGGAGAACATGGGCAGCTCCAGCTGATGGGCCCGCTCCTGCAGGTCGTTCACGGTGCTCTCGCCGATGGAGCGCTTGGGCACATTGATGATGCGCTTCAGGGACAGATCGTCGGCGGGATTGACCATCACCCGCAGATAGGCCACGATATCCCGGATCTCACGGCGCTCATAGAACTTCTGGCCGCCGAAGACCTTGTAGGGCACGCCGGAGCGCATAAGCATTTCCTCCAGCACACGGCTCTGGGCATTGGTGCGGTAAAGCACGGCGGTGTGGCCATAGGGCTCGCCCTGGCGGTTCAGCTGGCGGATGCGGCTGGCCACCCAGGCCGCCTCCTCCCGCTCGTCACCGGATACCTCCAGCTGGATGGGCTCGCCCACGGGCTCCTGCGTCCAGAGCTTCTTCTCCATGCGGGCCTCGTTATGATGCACCACGGCGTTGGCGGCCTCCAGGATGTTGCCGGTGGAGCGGTAGTTCTGCTCCAGCAGAATGACCTTCGCGTCGGGATAGTTCTTCTGGAAATTGAGGATATTGGAAATGTCGGCACCGCGCCAGCCATAGATGGACTGGTCGTCGTCGCCCACCACGCACAGATTGCGGCTCTCCTGGGTCAGCAGCCGCACCAGCTCATACTGGGCGCCGTTGGTGTCCTGGTACTCGTCCACCAGGACATATCGGAAGCGCTCCTGCCAGCTCTGCAGCACGGGCGGATGCATGGTGAAGAGCTCCAGCGTCTTGATCAGCAGATCGTCAAAATCCAGGGCATTCAGCGTCTTGAGACGGGTCTCATATTCATAATAGGCGTCGTGGATCAGCTGGCAGCGGTAGTCCCGGTCACTCTGGCGGAACCACTCGTCAGGCTCCAGCATATTGTTCTTCGCGTCGCTGATGCAGGCCTTCAGCTCACGGAGGGTCAGCACCTTGTCGTCGATATTCAGCCGCTTCAGCAGCTCCTTCAGCACGGCGCTCTGGTCATCGTCGTCATAGATGACGAAGGAGCGGGTATAGCCCAGCTTCTCGATGTCCCTGCGCAGGATGCGGGCGCAGGAGGAATGGAAGGTGGATATCCAGGCATCGTCGGCGGCCTCCTCGCCCACCAGCGATGCGATACGGGTCTTCATCTCCCTGGCAGCCTTGTTGGTGAAGGTCAGGGCCAGGATGTGCCAGGGCTTCACGCCGTGATCGATCAGGTTGGCCACGCGGTAGGTCAGGGCACGGGTCTTGCCGCTGCCGGCACCGGCCAGGATCAGGACAGGGCCCTCCAGGGTCTCGGCGGCCTGCCGCTGCTCAGCGTTCAGCATATCGAGATTCATTCATTTACCTCAATCTTTCTTCACATCAGGGGCATCGGAGGCGGCATCAAGGGCGTCCAGCACCCGGCGGTAGCCGTCGGCACCGTAGCTCAGGGCGCGGTTGACACGGCTGATGGTGGCCGTGGAGGCGCCTGTCATGCGGGAGATCTCCTGATAGGTCACCTTCTGCCGCAGCAGCCGGGCCACGGCAATGCGCTGGGCCATGCTCTTCAGCTCGGCAATGGTGCACAGGTCCTCAAAAAAACGGTAGGCGTCCTCCGTGCTGTCCAGCATCAGGAGCGACTCCATCAGCAGATCGGTCTGCTCAGACTTGACCTTCGGTTCAAAACTCATAGCGCGCCTCCATCTGAAAGCCGAATGGTGGGATAACCCCGGATTATTATACCTTTTTTTGCGCAAATTGTAAACCGTTCAGAAGAAAAAAGGCTCCGCGGCCGGCGGATTCTTTGCTGCCGCTCACTCTCCGGAAAGCCTCTCCATCCGCTGCCGCGGGCGCCTCACAGAATACGGACGCCGCCAAAGAACTACCGTGCGCTGCCACGGCGCAGCAAAAACGAAGTCTTCGGGGATCGGGCCCCGAAGGCTTCGTTTTTGCGTCAGGAAAGAAGGCTCCTCGATTACCGGCAATGCCGACCGCAGGTCTCTGTGAAATTTCAATGAAACATCGGGGCGGGCGCTTGCTTTTCGGTGGAAATCGTGTCATACTTATGATGGTAGATTTTGAATGTCAGGCAGGTGAGCTGTTTTGGATATTAACTGGTATCCCGGGCATATGGCCAAATCAAAGAGGCTGCTGGCCGAGCAGCTGGGGCGCGTGGATGTGGTGCTGGAGCTGTGCGACGCCCGGCTCCCCTACTCCAGCCGCAACCCCGATCTGGACAGGCTGCTGGGGAACAAAAAGCGTGTGCTGCTGCTGAACAAGGCGGATCTGGCCGACCCCGCCGCCACCAGCATGTGGCTGAATTATTTCCGGAATCAGGGCATCGACGCCGCCCCCTACAACGCCCTGGGCGGCAAGAGCAAGGACGGCTTCGCCGCCATTGAGCGGGCCGCCCGGGAATGCGTGGAAAGGGCGGAGGCCAAAGGCATGCACAAGACCGTCCGCTGCATGGTGGTGGGCGTCCCCAATGTGGGCAAGTCCACCTTCACCAACAAGCTGCACGGCGGCAGCATTGCCAAGACCGGTGACCGGCCCGGCGTCACCCGCAGCAACCAGTGGGTCAACATCAACCCCTATCTGCAGCTGATGGATACCCCCGGCCTGCTGTGGCCCCGGCTGGATGACCAGCTGGCCGCCCGCAGGCTGTGCTACATCGGCACCGTGAAGGACGATGTGGTGGACCTGCCCATGCTGACCATCCATCTGCTGCAGGACCTGCTGTCCTCCAATCCGCAGATGACCTGCGAGCGCTTCCGCATCAGCGACCCCACCCTGCGGGGCGAGGCACTGCTGGAGGCGGTGTGCCGGGGCCGCGGCTTCCTGATGAAGGGCGCCGTCTGCGACTATGACCGCTGCTGCATGGTGGTGCTGGACGAGTTCCGGGCAGGCAAATGCGGCCGCATCACCCTGGAGCTGCCCCGTGACAGGGAGGCTCCTAAGCGCATGACCATCCCCATGAGCGAAAAGCCGGAGGTGCCCCATGCCGAAGGTTGACCGCGCCGCCAGAGCCGCAGAGCTGCTGGCCTTTGACGACCGCTTCCGGGGGAAGGGCGAGGTGCTGGCCGGCATGGATGAGGTGGGCCGCGGCCCCCTGTGCGGCAATGTGGTCACCGCCTGCGTGGTGATGCCCCGGGAGCCCCTCATCCCCTGGATCGACGATTCCAAGAAGCTGTCGGAATCCAGGCGGGAAAAGGTCTATGAGGAGATCATGGCCCATGCCCTGTATGTGGGTATCGGCCAGTGCACCCCTGAGGAGATCGATGAGCTGAACATCCTGCAGGCCACGAGAAAGGCCATGGAGCAGGCCGCAGCCCGGGTGCCAGCCCAGGTGTACCTCATCGACGCCGTCACCGGCCTGGCCCTGCCCGGTCAGCAGGTATCCATCATCAAGGGCGACGCCACCAGCTATGCCATCGCCGCCGCCAGCATCGTGGCCAAGGTCACCCGTGACCGGCAGATGGCGGAGCTGGACAAGCAGTACCCCATGTACGGCTTCATCCGCAACAAGGGCTACGGCACGCCCGAGCATATCGCCGCCCTGAAGCAGTACGGGCCCTGTCCCGTGCACCGCAGGACCTTCATCGGACACTTTGTATGATGAAGCGCTATGATTCCGGGGTGCTGGGTGAGCGCCTGGCGGAGGAGTGGCTCACGGCCCACGGCATGGCCTGCCTGGACCGCCGCTTCCGCGCCGCCGACGGCGAGCTGGACCTGGTGATGCACGACGGGCGGTTCCTGGTGTTCGTATAGGTCAAGTATCGCCCAAGGTCAGCCGCCGGACAGGGGCTGACAGCCGTAGGACGGGACAAGCAGCGCCGCATGCTGCACGCCGCCCAGGTCTATCTGCTGCGGAACAGCTGCCCCGATGTACCCGTCCGCTTCGATGTGCTGTAGATCACCCGGGACGGCATCCGCCATGTGCCGGATGCCTTCCGTTTTTCACGATAACGCGGGCTCTGCCTGCTTTTTCCGGAGGCTGCCTATGCGCAAATACCTTGCTCTGCTGTCGGTGGCGCTGGTCCTTCTGCTGACCGGCACGGCCCTGGCGGAGACCAATCTGCTGGAAAATCCCCGGTTCGAGGCGCTGGGTCAGGATGGCCTCCCCCTGGGCTGGGACACCGGCGCCTACCTGACCGCTGAAGGCTACACCGCCTTCAGCACGGCGGAGGACGGTCTGGAGGGGAGCTGCGCCGTCATCACCAACTTCGGTGACAATGACGCCCGCTTCACCCAGGCGGTCACCGTGGAGCCGGACAGCGTTTACAGGCTTTCCGGCTATGTCCGGGCCTCGGAGGTGGAGGACTACGGCTGGGGCGCCAACCTGTCGGTGGAGGGCGTCTACCTGACCGTGGAGAGCTTCTTCGACACGGGCGATGAATGGGTCTATACCGAGCTTTACGGCCGCACCGGCCCTGACCAGACGGAGATCGTGGTCTACGCCCGTCTGGGCGGCTATGGCGGCGAGAGCATGGGCACCGCCGCCTTTGACGACCTGTGCCTGGAAAAGGTGGACAGCCTGCCGGAGGGCGCCCTGTGCGAGCCCTGGTATTACGACTCCTCCGCCTGGAGCAGCACCGAGGAGCAGGAAGAAGAGGAGGACAGCACCGCCTCGCCCTTCTGGCCCTGGCTGCTGGTCCTCTCCGCCCTGTGGCTCATCGGCGGCGCCTATATCGTGCTGCAGCTGCTGCCGAAGCGTGCCGACCTGCGTCAGAAAGGCCGGATGCCCCTGTTCGCGGTCGTCGGACTGGTGCTGGCCTTCCTGCTGCGGTATGTCATCGCGGTGCTGGTGGACGGCTACCAGGTGGATGTAAACTGCTTTGTGGCCTGGGGCTACACCATGGCCGATTACGGCCCCACCGCCTTCTACAGCAGCACCAGCTTCTGCGACTATCCTCCGGGCTATATGCTGGTCCTGGGGCTGAACGAGCTGCTGGCCCGGGGCCTGACCGCGCTGTTCGGCGGCGCCCTGCCCAACCTCCTGCGGCGCTCCGTGCTGATCAAGCTGCTGCCCATGGCCTGTGACATCGGCATGGCCCTGCTGGCCTACCGTGCCTCCGAAAAGCGCGGCTCCTCCCGGGAGCAGGCCGGTCTGCTGAGCCTGCTGGTTGCCTTCTGCCCCGCGCTGATCTGCAACAGCGCCGCCTGGTGCCAGGTGGACGCGGTGCTTTGCCTGCTGCTGGCTTTGGTGGTGTGGTTCGCCCTCGAGCACCGGTGGCAGCTGGCCCTGCCCGTCTACATGCTGGCCGTGCTGGTGAAGCCTCAGGCCCTGATGGCCGGCCCCGTGGGCCTGCTGGCCCTGGTCATGGAGTTCATGCCCGGCCTGCGCCGCCGTGATGACTTTGAAAAGCCCGCCGCACTGTTCGGAAAGCCCGCCTGCCTGAAGCAGATCCTGATCGGCCTCGGCGCGGCCCTGGCTGTGGCCCTGGCGGTGCTGCTGCCCTTCGTCATCGGCATGGGCGGCGTCAGCTGGCTCATCCAGAAGTACAGCGACACCCTGGCCTCCTATCCCTACGCCACGGTGAACACCGCCAACCTGTACTACCTCTTCGGCGGCAACTGGTCCGCCCTGACCTCCCGGGCTCACATCGGCGTGAAGCTGCTGCTGGCCCTCATCGCCGGCGGCTGGGGCCTGTGGCACGGCCTCGGGCTGCGGAAGCACCGTGCCGCCGCATGGTGGCTGGAGCCCGCGCTGATGGGATGCTTTGCCGCCTTCTACCTTGGCGCCTGCTTCACCGACTGCAGCTGGACCGTCATCGGCTACACGGCCATGGGGCTGGCCTTCGCCGTCGTCATGCCCCTGCTGCTGCGCTCCCGCAGGCTGGATTTCCTGCCCCTGGCGGGCGGCCTGCTGTTCCTGCTGCTGTATGTGCTGGGCACCAAGATGCACGAGCGCTATCTGTTCCCGGCGCTGATCCTGCTGGCGCTGGCCTTCGCTATCCACAGGGACTGGCGGCTGCCGGCTGTGCTGCTGCTGGTGTCCTGCACCCTGTTCGTGAACGAGGGCATCGTGCTGGACAACTCTGTCCGGCTGGGCTCCTCCATGGGCCATCTGAACGACGACACCCGCTGGCTGAACATGCTCCTCTCCGCCCTGAATGTCTGCGCCGTGCCGCTGCTGCTGTGGACCGCCGGAGATATCGCGCTGGATGGTGACACCGTGCCCGCGGAGGCCTCTCCCCTGACCCGGCTGCTGCCGGAAAAGGCCCTCGCGCCGGGGAAGCAAAAGGATCCCCTGGACTTCCGCCCGGACGCCGGGCTGCACTGGAAGCGGATCGATACCGTGCTGGTGCTGACCGTGACCCTGCTGTACTCCGCCCTGGCCCTGTGGAACCTGGGTTCCACAAAGGCTCCGCAGACCTTCTGGACCTCCACCTCCGCCTCCGAGCAGGTGGTGCTGGACCTGGGTCAGCATTACGACGATGTGGCCGTGGCCTACTACTGCGGCGTCAGCTATGACAACTTCTCCGTCGCCGTCAGCGATGACGGGGAGACCTGGTCCGAGGAATACTGGGCCGAGATGAATGAGGGCAGCTGCTACCAGTGGAAATACCTGGTACCCACCTATAACAGCAGCGAAGGCGTCAGCTTCACCTGGGTCAACCATCTCTCCGATGTCCGGCGGGTCAGCGGCCGCTATGTACGGGTATCCGCGAACCAGATCGGCCTGAAGCTGGGCGAGATCATCTTCCGGGACGCAGACGGAAACGGCATCGCCGCCACGGTGGTCAGCCGCAGCGGCGAGCGGACGGATTCTCCCCTGCTCTCCGATCCCTCCCTGTGCGTGGATGAGCCCGATTCCCTGGAGGGCGAGCCCGGCTGGTACAACAGCACCTATTTCGACGAGATCTACCACGCCCGCACGGGCAAGGAGCTGCTGGACGGCACCTCGCCCTATGAATGGACCCATCCCCCGCTGGGCAAGGTGATCATGAGCTTCTTCATCAGTATCTTCGGCATGACGCCCTTCGGCTGGCGCTTCGGCGGCGCGCTGATGGGCATCCTGATGCTGCCCTTCATGTATCTGCTGGGCAAGCAGCTGACGAAGAAGACGCTGCCCGCCTTTGCCGCCATGAGCCTGATGGCCCTGGACTGCATGCACCTGACCCAGACCCGCATCGCCACCATCGACAGCTTCCCCGTGTTCTTCATCATCGCGGCCTATCTGTTCATGCTGCGCTTCATGCAGCGTGACATCGCCCGGCAGCCCATGAAGAAGCTGCTGCCCGATCTGGGCCTGTGCGGTCTGATGATCAGCCTGGGCATCGCCAGTAAGTGGATCGCCCTGTATGCCGGCGCAGGCCTGGCGGTGCTGTACTTCTGGACCCTTGCCCGCCACCTCCGGCTGAGCCGCCTGGCGCAGGCCCGCCTGCGTGAGGACAACGCCGCCGGAAAGCGGGGCGACGCCGAACGGCTGACCCCGGAGCAGCGCTCCGAGCTGAAGCAGCGCACGGAGGGCCTGTGGCGCAGACTGCTGGCGCTGTGCCTGTGGTGCTGCCTGTTCTTCATCGTGCTGCCCGTCACCGTGTATCTGCTCAGCTACATCCCGGCCCTGGCCTATCAGAAGGCCGACAGCCTGGGCGAGTTCATCAGCCTGGTGATCCGTGAGCAGCAGAACATGTATAACTACCACTCCACGCCTGGCCTGGGCATGGACCATGCCTTCTACTCCCCCTGGTATGAGTGGCCCCTGATCGTGCGGCCCATGTACTACGCCATGGCCTACTTCCAGCCCGAGGGCTGCAGCATGTCCATCTTCTGCTTCGGCAACCCGCTGGTGTGGCTGGTGGGTCTGGTGGGTCTGGCGGCCACGCTGTGCTTCTGGCTGAGGAAGCATGTGTACCGGCTGGAGGGCCGGGACAGCCTGTTGCACGCCGAGAGCCATGACTGGGATGTGGGGCCCGCCTTCATCCTCATCGGTCTGCTGGCCCAGCTGCTGCCCTGGATCCTGGTGCCCAGAGGCACCTACATCTACCACTACTTCGCCAGCATCCCCTTCCTGGTGCTGGCCATCACGCTGCTGCTTCACCGCTGTTGCCTGAGGTTCCCGAAGAGCGGCAAAGTCGTGGTCATCGTCTACCTGGTGCTGACGGCGCTCAGCTTCCTGCTGTTCTATCCCTACGCCAGCGGCATCACCGCGCCCACCTGGTGGCTGGATCTGGGCAAGCGGTTCCTGAACCTGTATTACAGCCTGTAAAGCAAGGCGCGGCCTTCCCCGTTCGGAGAGGGCCGCGCTTTTTCTGTGCGCCGGTATTTCCCGTGAAGTCCTGCCGACGCCCCCTTTGCCATGTGGCTCTGCCGGGAGGAGCAGGAACGGGAGGCCGGATTTCGCCATGCCCCCTTGCAGCTTCCTTCATGCCCATGCAAAGGAGCCGCCGTGAGCAGGAAACAAAATCCCGGAGAAGAGGCTGTCTTCTCCGGGAGAGGGGATTTCAGTTCAGGGGATTCAGCCCAGCTGCTCCGGGCGGACAGCCACGGTGATCAGCTCGAAGGGGCGGAAGGACACCTTGTCGGTCCTGCCCTCCACATCCTCCAGCAGGTTCATGGTCTCCACCTCGAAGGGGAAGGTGACGCTGCCCCGGCAGCCATTCTGCTCGCTGAGGCGCAGCACCAGCTTCCCACCGTCCTCGCTGCGCTTCATGGCCTGCAGCACCAGGCCGGAGCCAACCAGCGCCTGACGCAGCTTCTCGGGGAAGGCGGTCTCCGCCTTCCGCAGAGGCACGTTGTACTGCATGGCCTTGTCGTTCACCCCGGCCTTCAGGAAGTCGCCCTCATGGGGCAGGATCACATAGCAGAAGTCATGCTCGCCCATATCGGAGGTGACATCGGGACGGATGGTGGAGCGCAGCAGGCTCAGGCTGATCTCATTGCCCTCCAGGCCCACACCGTACTTGCCCTCGTTGATCAGGGCCAGGCCGGAGTCGCCCTCACTCATGTCGCACCACTTGTGATGGCACACCTCGAAGCGGGCCTGCTGCCAGGTGGTGTTCTTGGTCAGCTCACGGCGCACATAGCCGGCGCTGGTATCGCAGACCAGCTCGCGGGTCAGCACGTCGGCGCCGAAGTTTGCCTTGGCCAGCACATGCTTCTCATGCCAGTCCACCAGGTGCTCCACCTCGATGGCACGGCTGTCGGCAAAGAGGCGCAGGCGGATAGTCCAGCGGCTCTTCTCGGTGGCCAGGTCGGCCTCCAGCACGGCGCACACGGCGTCCTGCTTCACCACACGCAGGGGGGTCACCACGGTGTAGGGCAGCTCCACATCCTTGTAGTTGGGCAGGATGTCCCAGGCGTCATAGTTGCCGGGGCGGTCGGAATACAGGTGCAGCTTGTTGAAGGCGGAGCCCTTCTTCACCCACTCGCGATCCAGCTTCAGATCATAGAGGGAGGTGATGCTGCCATCCTCGCCGAAGCGGACGCGGTAGAAGGGCGTGGTGAAGGCGCCGTCGGCCTCAGCCTTCAGCCAGCCCTCCTTGCCCTGCAGGGGCTTCACGGCGCCGGAGGCCAGGGCATCCATGCCGGGCACGGCCCAGAAGCCCTTCACGCCGTGGCGCACATCGGGGCCCTGCTCATCCTCGATAAAGGTGATGAAATCGCGGCCACAGTTCAGGGAGTTGAAGAAGGTCTGGGCCTGTGGCGCGGCATCGGCAATGATCCGGTCCAGGGCCTCGCCGATGGCCTTGTAGTCCGCCATGGCATCCTCATACACGGGGTGGATGTGGCTGCCGGGCAGGATGTCATGGAACTGGTTCAGCAGCAGCTTCTTGTACAGCTCCCGCAGCTCATCGGCGGGATAGGCCTTGCCCTTCAGGGAGGCCAGGGAGCAGAGCAGCTCGGCCTCGCGCAGCCGGAACTCCAGCATGCGGTTCAGCTTCTTCAGGTTGCTCTTGGTGGTGAAGGTGCCGCGGTGCATCTCCAGGTACAGCTCGCCGTCCCAGGTGGCCAGCTTGTCATTGCCCTCCAGGTTCTTGTGCAGGAAGGCGGAGCCGCCGGTCATCTCGATCTTGGGCATGATGGTCAGCTTCTTGAAGCGGCGGGCCAGCTCCAGCATCTCGGGGGTGCAGCCGCTGCCGCCGTCGCCGTAGCCGTACATGCTCAGGGTCTGGCCGCCGACATCCTTGTCCTGGTAGCTCTCCCAGTTCTCCTGGATCTGGCTGGGCATATTCCAGGTGATGAAGTGAGTGGGCGGCACGCAGGCATAGACGCTGCTACCGTCGATACCCTTCCAGATGAAGTTGTTGTGGGGGAAGCGGTTGGTGTCGTTCCAGGTGGACATCTTGTTGGACACGAAGTAGTCCACGCCGCTCTTCTTCAGAATCTGGGGCAGGATCCAGCTGTTGCCGAACACGTCGGGCAGCCAGGCGTTGTCGATGGTCTTGCCGAAGGCCCTGCGGAAGAAGTGCTGGCCATACAGGAACTGACGACTCAGGCTCTCGGCGGAGGGAATATTGCAGTCCGGCTCCACATACATGGCGCCCACGGGCTCGAAGCGGCCCTCGGCCACCTTCTCCTTCAGCTCGGCGAACAGCTCGGGATAATACTTCTCCAGGGTCTCATAGGTATAGGCCTGGGTGTGGGTATAGCGGAACTCGGGATACTGGTCCAGCAGGCGCAGCTGGATCAGGATGGTGCGGGCATTCTTCTGCACGGCATGGATACGGCGCCAGTAGTAGGCGATATCCAGATGGCTGTGGCCCACCAGCGCCACATCACCGCTGCCGTGATAGTTGGTGTTGCTGTAGATGTGGTCCTCCACATACTGCGCGGCTTCCTTCACGCCCTCATAGGTGTCGAAGTCCACCAGATCCAGGGCCCTGCTGCACTCCACGAACAGGAATTTGCGGTAGTCCTCGTTAAAGTACTCGCAGTGGGCGATATCCATCAGCAGGATGTAGTCATAGACCAGGCTCTGCACGTCCTCGCGGACGGTGGCCAGGTAGGCGCCCTCAAAGATCTGGCGGCAGCCGCGGGAGGACAGGGAGGCGGGATTGCGCTCGTCGTCCGGCTTGGAGCGGTTGTAGGACTCGATCTCGATGTCCAGCTCGGTGGCGCCCTTGATATAGGGCTCCAGGGGCATCATCTCGCGGTTCGGGTCCACACCGCCCACATATACGCCGTTCACCTTCACGATCATCTCGGCGGCGGTATGCAGGGAGAAGTACAGCTTCTGCCCCCGCATGTCCTCGGGCACGGTCACATGGCCCCGGATGAAGGCGGTGCCGTCGGGAGTGAACATCATGTCGCCCTTGTTCAGGGGGTGGTAGTCCTCGGTGTAGTATTCGTACTCGTTCTCGCTGATCTGGCGGGCGTCGCGCACCTGCAGGCCGGTGATCTCGTACTTTCTGTCATAGATGCCGCGCTGCAGCCACACGAAGCGCATATCCGTCCATTCCTCGGGACGCATGCTGCGGCGTTCGACCTTTACATGAGCCATTGCTTCATCTCTCCTCTCTCACCGCTCATACATCCTGGAAATAGGGCTTTTTGCGGACGGCCTCCACATGCACCGTCTGCTTCAGATCCTTCGCGATCATTTCCTCGATCCAGGCCACGCAGCGGTGGAGGATCAGGCACTTGGAGCACTCGCCCCGGAAGATCAGCTTCACCCGGTCGCCGTCCTGCTCCACAAACTCCACCCAGCCGCCGTCACCCTGGATCCTGGGCGTCAGATAATTCTCGATGTACTCCTGTACCATCCGGCATTGCTCCCTTCTGAATTATGGTGATCACGGACACACCGTGTCCTTACTTTTTCAGGAAATCCTCCCGCATGGGGGTAAACACATCGCAGAGGACGCCTGCCTCCAGACATTCACAGCCATGCAGGCTGCCGGAGGGCATCAGCACGGAGTCGCCCGCGTTCACCACTCTGGTCTCGCCGTCCACAGTGAAGGCGAAGCTGCCCTTCACGATGTAGGTCACCTGGGTGTGGGGGTGAGTATGCATATTGCCCTTCGCGCCCTTCTCGAAGGTGATCTCGCACATCATGGTCTTCTCGTTATAGCCCAGGATCCTGCGGGTCACGCCCGGCTCACAGGGGGTGCCGGTGACATCCTGATTGTACACAAACATGGTCCTTCACTCCTTGATTGTCATATTCGGTGGCTCTTCTGCCATTCTATCACAGGCCATTGCCTGATGATATCACATTTTTCAGGGGAAATACAACATTTTTCATGATGACGGCTCCGCCTCCGTCTGCGGGAGCGGAATATGGATACACACCGTGTTCCGGTAATAGGGGATGGACTCAAAGGTGATGCGGGCCCCCTCGCCGTAGCGCATGCGCAGCCGCTGGTACACATTGTTCAGGCCTACATGCTTCTGCTTCGCAGGGTCGGTCAGCAGCATCTGCTCCGCCCTGGGAATGTCGATGCCCACGCCGTTGTCGATCACGGACAGCTGCAGCTCGCCGTCCCGCCGGTGAACCTCCACCTGGATGAACTGATCGTCCAGCATGCCGTGTTCGCTGTCCATGTGGAAGCCGTGGCGGATGGCATTCTCCACCAGGGGCTGCAGGATCACCTTCGGCACCTGCTCCTCCGCGCAGTCGGGATCGGCCGCCGCGGTGAAGATGAGCCGGTGGCCAAAGCGGCGGCTCATGATGCTGACATAAGCCCGCACATGCTCCAGCTCCCTGGTCACCGTGATGGTGCTGCTGCCGAAGCTGAGGCCGATGCGCAGGAACTCGCCCAGCGCCTGGAGCATGGCCGAGGCGCTCTCCGCGTGCCCGGCATAGATCTCCATGTTCACGGCCTCCAGCGTATTGTAAAGGAAGTGGGGGTTGATCTGCTCCGAGATGACCTTCAGCTCCGCCCTTGAGCGGGCCTCCTGCTCCTGCCGGAGGGAGACCATCTGCTCCTGAATGGTGCGGTACATCTCCGCCATGGCGTGGCTCAGCTGGCCAAGCTCGTCCTGCAGCCGCAAAGGCTCCTTGCCGTCATAGCTGCCGTCGGCGATGGCCGTCACCGTTCGCTGCAGCTTCCGCACGGGCTTTGTGAAGGAGCGTGAGAGCGCCAGCATCAGCGCCGTCAGCAGCAGGATGGCAAACACGCCCAGCGCGGGGATCATGACCATGACCTGCCGCAGCTCCTGCAGCAGCATGCCGCGGGGCACCGCGTTCACCAGCAGGATATCCGGCCCCTCGATCCGCTGCCAGAAGAAGACCGTATCCCCATATTCCAGCAGGCCGCTGTCCCCGCCCGCCGCGGCAGACTGCGCTGTCCTCCGCAGCGGCTCCGTCCTGTCATCCGCGATGCCGTTCAGCACATCACCGTCGGAGGACAGAAGATACAGCGTGCCGCTCACGCCCTGGGAGGCGTAGGTATCCAGCAGCGCGTTCAGCGCGTCCGGGTCAAGCAGCAGATACAGCACAAGCTCCGCCCGGGTATAGTCCGCCGTCACGGCAAGCATCCCGCTGGCGGAAAGCGTCGTCAGGGGGAAGGCCACGGCCGCGGCATTCTGTCCGCCGGCCACGGGGCTCTGCCGCACCGGCAGAAGGGTCACACCGCGGAACATCTCCTCCGGATAGCCCAGGGACATGTCCAGTCCCGCTTCCGTCACAGGCATGCTGAGCGGATGGAACGCCGTGCCGTTCCGGTTGACCAGAAGGGAGGCGTAGGCCAGGCTGTTTTCCCGCACCATGGCTGTCAGGCTGCTCTGCAGGCTCAGGTTCAGCTGGGTGGCATCACCCTCCTGCGCCTCTGCCAGTGCAGGCAGGAGCCTGACAAAGTCCTCCGTGCCAAAGCCGGACACAAAGCCGTTCAGCATCCGCTCCCACTGGTCGCTGAAGGCTGTGGCCGCCATGGAAGCGCTCATGGCCGCCTGCTCCCGGGCCCTGTCGCCAAAGTAGCTGTTGAACAAAAGCTGCAGCGCCAGCATCAGGGCCAGCGTCACAGCCAGCACAGCCACCGTCATCCGCAGCCACAGGCGCACCACCAGGTGCTTCGACGGATCCAGCCGTTCACGAAGCCTGCTCACGCGTCGCCTCCGTCCTGCTCCCTGCCCGGGCGCTGGTAATCCGACGGCGCATGGCCTGTCACGTTCTTGAAGGCCCGTGAAAAGGAGCGGTACTCCATGTAGCCCGTGGCATAGGCCACCTCGCTGATGCTCATGCGCTGGGTCTGCAGCAGCTCCTTGGCGTAATTCATCTTTTCCTGCAGCACATAATCACGGAAGTTGCAGCCGGCCCTGTTCTTGAAATAGGTGGTGAAGTAGGAAGCGCTGAGGTTGACCCGGGCCGCCACATCGGAGGCCTTCACGTTCTCGCTCAGATGCTCCCGGATGTAGGCCTTGGCCGCCTATACCAGGGGATCGCTCCTCCGCAGGGACGCCTCATACTGCTCCGCATATGCCCTCATGGCGGAAAGCACCCAGGCCCGCAGCTCCGGCACCGTATGGATACGGCGTGCCTCCTCTGCCTTTGGGGGCTCAAAGGGGCCTGCCTCGCTGTGCCTTGCGTTCAGCATGGCGCACAGGCTGCTGAGGAGTGCGGTGCATTTTCCCCGCACATAGTCGGGCGGCGGCATGGGCACATAGAACAGCTCGTCCAGATACGCCTGTCCTGCCCCGGTCAGCAGCTCGTCATCCCCGGTCTCGATGGCCTGCAGCACCTGCCCGCACACCGGCTGCTCCGGCACATCCCTCGGCGGCACAGCCGTGCAGAGCATTCCCGTGTCATACACATCATCCGGCTGCTCATACAGGGAGTAGCCGGCGCAGCGCATGGCGGCGCTGTAGCTCTCTCCGCTGTGCAGCAGGGAGGGCACCACGGGGCCCCGGCAGGCGATGCAGCGGACCGTGCCCTCCCGGCGCAGCCGCGAGGTCAGGTCGCGGAAGGGCGCCTTTTCCGCCAGCGTGCCATCGCACAGGGCCAGCAGGCACTGGTCGCCCCGCAGCCATATTTCGCAGCGCTCGCCCTCCAGCCCCGCGGAGAACAGGGAGGCTGCCTGCTACAGGCACCGGCGGCGCTTTTCTTCGTCCTCCGTCAGCGCCATGACCACGCCGCAAAAGCAGGGCTCCTCCGGCCGCAGCTTCAGGCCCAGCAGCTGGCAGCGGCGCTCCAGGTCTGCGGGAGTGACCAGCTCATTGGACACCAGCTGGTTCAGCAGGAACAGCCGCGAGGTCCGCAGCAGCGCGGTCACGTTCTGCGGGTTGCCGTCCATGGAGCGCTCCGTCATCAGCTCGGCAAACTGGCGGCTCAGCTCGTCCCGGAACTCCCGTACCCGCAGCGGCTTGAGAAAATAGGCCTTGACGCCGTAGCGGATGGCCTTCTGCGCCAGCGTAAAATCGTCATAACCGCTCAAAATAATGAAGCGGCTGATGATGCCCTCCTCACGGACCTGCCGGATCACCTCCAGCCCGTCCATGCCGGGCATCTTGATGTCGATGACCACCAGGTCGGGTCTGTTCCTGCGGATGGAGGCCAGGGCGGAATTGCCGTCCGAGGCGGTATCGATCACCTCGGCTCCGTAGTCCGCCCAGGGGATCGCCTGGCACAGGCCGTTGCGAATGGTGGCCTCGTCATCGGCGATCAGCACGGTGAATGTCTTTTCGTTCATGGGGCTCCTCCCCCGTCCTCTGCTTATTTGATATCCCGCTTCACGGAATGGAAGCTGACGCCGTTCCCGTATACGCCGGTCAGTCGGGTGATGGTGAAGAAGGCCTCCGGATCCGTCAGCTTGATGACCCGCTTCAGCTTGGCCAGCTCACGGCGGGTGATGACGCAATAGAGCATGTCATGCTCCTCATGGGTGTAGGCGCCGTAGCCCTTGAGCACGGTGGCGCCGCGGTTCACGCCCCTGAAAATGGCGTCCGCCATCACATCAGGCTGCTTCGTGATGATGGCCACCGCCCGCCGGTGATCGATGCCGTCGATCAGATAGCTGTTCACCTTGCTGGAAATGTACATGGCGCAAATGGTCAGCACGGCCTGATCGATGCCGTAGATATAGGCGGAGACGCCCACCACCACCACATTGATGGCCATGCCGGTATAGGCCATGTTGCCGGAATAGTAGCGCTGGATGATCTTGGCGATGATGTCCGTGCCGCCGGCAGAGGCCTCGCTGCGGTAGATGAGGCCCAGGCCGAAGCCGTTCAGCACGCCGCCCACCGCCACCGATGTCAGCTTTGACTCAAAGGGAAGGCTCAGGCCGGAGGTCAGCTGCAGGCACAGGGACAGCAGCAGCATGCCCACCAGACTGAGCACGGTAAACTCCCGGTCCACCAGCAGCAGCGCCAGAATGAACAGGGGGATATTGATCAGGATGACCATCAGGGATACGGAGGCCCCAAGCTGATCGTTCAGGATCTGGGCCACGCCCGTGACGCCGCCGCCCAGCAGCTTGGCGGGGGTATAAAACACCGAAATGCTGACAGCATAGATCAGGCAGCCCAGCACCAGCTGCCACAGGGTGCGGAAAAGCTCCCTTGCCTTTTCCCGCTTTTCATCGTCCATGGGTGACGCTCCTCTGTCCGCCATGCCGCCCTTGGCACGGCGTGTTTTGTTGTTTTTGTTTATTGTAGCACACCGCGGCAGAGCTTGCAAGCGGAAATTGCGCGGGACAGCCGGTCTTCCCTCCGCATTACCGCTCAGCCCCCCGTTCTTTGTTGCGTGCCCGATGGCGCTTCGCTGCCGTCGGCGTGGCTGGGTCTGCCGACATGCGGGTCCGCCTCCCACACCCCCAGCCATCCGGCACCCAAAGGCAGAGGGGCTGAACAGTAACGCACCTCCGGCGATTTTCCTTCAAAAAGCAAAAATACCCCTTGACAAATCGCCTGTCCGGTGCTACAATCATTCCCGTCAGCTAAGCAATGCACCATTAGCTCAGTTGGTAGAGCACCTGACTCTTAATCAGGGTGTCTAGGGTTCGAGTCCCTAATGGTGCACACAAGGATCGGTCAACAGCCGGTCCTTTTTCTTTCCTTTTTAAGCTGAAATTTCCTCTTGACAATTTCCGAATCCGTGCTATAATAGCTTTCGCTGGTTGAGCAATGCACCATTAGCTCAGTTGGTAGAGCACCTGACTCTTAATCAGGGTGTCTAGGGTTCGAGTCCCTAATGGTGCACACAAGGATCGGTCGATGGCCGGTCCTTTTTTGTGCTGTCACGAACAACGGCATCGCCGCCAAAGCCCTCTGAAGCTTCCATGCCTCAGAGGGCTTTGGCGTTTACAGCGTAAAATGCTCGTTGCGCCAGTCCCTGGGGGATTTGCCCATCAGATTGGAAAAGGCGCGGGAGAAGTGCAGCTGATTGGGATAGCCCACCGCCGCTGCGATCTCCTTGATGGGCATGCGGGTGGACTTCAGCAGCTGGCAGGCCTTAGTCATGCGGTATGACAACAGGAACTCCATGGGCGACTTGCCCATGACCTACCGGAAGATCTTGCCGAAGTAGCTGCGGTTCAGGCCGCAGAAGTCGGCGATGTCCTCCACGGAGATGTCCTCGGCATAGTGCTGCTCGATGTAGTTCATGGCCTACCGCAGATAGAAGTCACGCACACGCCTGGTGCTGCGCTCCATGCGGGTGGCGCTGGCCTTGACCAGCTGGTCCAGGAACAGGAACCCGTGCCCGATCAGGTGCAGCTCCTTCTCCTCGCCGTGGTCCACGATGTACAGCATCAGGTCCCGCAGCCTGTCCCTGGCCTCGTGAGTCACGCTGCGGAACACGGGCTGGTTGATGGACAGCCCTGCCAGGTCCAGGGCCTCCTTCACCCGCAGGCCGTCGAACTCGATCCAGGTGTATTCCCATGGATCCTCCGCGTCCGCGTGGTAGTGGTTGATCTGAGTGGGGCAGATGAGAAAGCCCTGACCGGCATGCAGCTGGTAGTAATGGGTCTGCTTCTCTGAATCGGAGGACTCCAGCGTCCCCTTTCCCGAGATGATATAATGGAAGAGAAAGTGATTGCGCACCGCCGGGCCATAGGAATGGTTCGGCTCGCACTTCTCCCAGCCGAACTGATAAATGCTGAAGTCCACAAACCGGTCGTCCGGGAACACGAAGAAGCGCACCTTGGTGGGCTTGTTGTTTTCCTGCCGCTCCGCCATCAAAAACCACCTCCGCAGCCATTATATACCATAATGCGACATGATTTCAAGTATTTATTGCAAAAGATATGTTTTGATATATATTTCGTCTTCACATGATATTTACCTGAAGGCAGAAGCGGCGTACAATAAAGGCGAACGATGGACAGAAATCAACCAATCCATACAGGAAAGCGAGAGGCTGTCCATGGTAACCCGTTTCCATGCGTCCGGCGAGACGCACACATAGAGAAGGAGGAAACCTCAATGAAGAAGATCCTTGCTCTCGTTCTTGCCATGATGATGCTGACTGCCGTGGCCTGCGCCGACGGCGTGACCATCAGCTTCTTCGACAAGAACTCCGGCACCCGCACCTTCACCGATCCCGTGGCTCTGAAGCTGGAAGAGGTCACCGGCGTGACCATCGACCTGCAGCAGCCCACCGGCGACCCCGGTGAGAAGCTGGCCCTGATGCTGGCCGGTGTCAACTATCCTGACATCGTGCTGATGGACCGCTCCTCCGATATCGTCAACCAGTACATCGAGGCCGGCGCCCTGGTGAACCTGGCTGACTATCTGGAGTACATGCCCAACGTGGTTGCCATGTACGGCGACGTGCTGAACAAGACCCGCTACGCCAATGAGGGCGAGTACTACGGCGGCAACTACTACCTGTCCAACTGGTACGGCTACGATCCCGACCCCATGAACGGCTTCATCTGCCGCTACGATTACATGATCGACATGGTGGGCCAGGAGCGCGCCGACAGCGACGAGCCCTTCACCTACAGCGAGTTCGTGCAGCTGCTGAAGGACTGGAAGGCCAAGTATCCCCAGATCGACGGCAAGGACACCATCCCCGTGGTGATCGCCGAGCCCGGCTCCGGCTCCATCAACGGTGTGTTCTCCGGCATGAACGCCATGTATCCCTACTATGTGGATGAGAACAACAACGTGAAGCTGACCGTGTACGATCCCTCCTTCCTGACCGCCATCCATCAGATGAACGAGCTGTACCGCGATGGCCTGCTGGATGTGGAATGGACCTCCAACAGCAGCGAACTGATGAACCAGAAGCTGAGCCAGAACAACGTGTTCTGC
>R14__coassemble_356_pt1 | contig 34835 bp, 38 predicted proteins | sample R14__metabat2_high_PE_034 | metagenome-assembled genome bin R14
CCGCCAGCCCCTCCGCCTCCCGGATAAAGCGGGCTCCCGCGCCGGGGAAGGCCCTGTCGGACACCAGGTGATGCAGATACAGGGCAGGCTCCTCCCGCTGCCAGCGGCCGTCCCGCTCATACAGGGCCCCGGCGCACAGGACGCGCTCCGTCTCCCCGTCCGCCAGCACATACAGGGAGGCAAGGTTCCGCTCGTAATAGTCCGGCGGATAGATCTCCGTGTAATTGGAGGCATTCCAGTGACGCAGGCCGGTCTCGTCCATCCAGCGCATCCTGTCACGGATCAGCGCAAAGATGACCGGCACCTCCTCCGCTCTGGCCTTCCGAAAGCATTCCGCCATGGCTGTGCCTCCCTCAGAGCCGCACCGTGGCACCGGCAGGAACGGCAAAGGGCTCCCCGTCATTCACGCTGATCCAGCACTCGCAGGCATTGGGATTGTACACAAAGCTGTTGTCCGCGGCAAACTGCAGGCGGTGATAGGCGTCCAGGCAGTCCATCAGCTGGATGTTGGTGCAGTACCACACATCGTCCCTGCCGCCCACCAGCGCGCAGAAGTCCTCCATCAGCTGCCAGTTGTCATCATTGTGGAACTCATAGCTGTGACCCCACACATACATCAGGTACAGATACTGGCGCTTGTACAGAGCGTTGAACTGCTTGCCCAGCTCCAGCAGCCGATGGTTGTGGTGGCAGGTGGCCATCCAGCGATAGGGGTCCTCCGGCAGGCTGAAGCCGTCGGAATCCCCCACTACCCGGCTGTAACGGATGCCTGCCATGGGCAGCATATCGGCGATCTCCTTCGTCACGGAGCCGTTGGGATAGCTGAGGCCCCGCACCGGATAGCCGGTCAGCTTCTCCAGGGCGATGCGGTCGTTCAGCACCTCCTGCATGACCTCCGGCAGCGGGCAGCGGCCGCTCGTGGGATGGGTCACGGTATGGCAGGCCACCTCATGCCCCTGATAGAGCGCGGCCACCTCCTCCGGCCGGATGCGCCGGGGATCGGCATCTCCCAGCAGGCCGCTGTTCAGGTGAAAGGTACCCCTGATGCCATGGCGGTTGAAGATCTCCACCAGGCGGCGGTCATGCTGCTGACCGTCGTCATAGCTCATGGTCAGGGCCTTGAATTTGCCCCCGGGATAGCAGCAGTACACACGGTTCACGGCAAACGCCTCCCTTTCAGCTCAGGCTCCACTGGATCATAAAGTCGGAATTGCCCATATGGAGCGTATCGTTCTGCTGCAGCTCCACGACGCCCTCGGCCCGGCGGCCGTTCACATAGGTGCCGTAGGTGCTGTTGTCGGTCAGCAGCATATGGCCGTTCTGCCAGGTCAGGGTCAGCTGGCTCCGGGAGATGCTCTTGTCACTGCTCAGCACCAGCCGGCAGCGGTCGGCTCCGCGGCCCACTGTCAGGGGCTGGCCGTCCATCTGCGCCTGATACACCGTCCGGGTCCGGATATCCTGCAGCAGCACCGTGGGATTCGCGGGCGCATAGCCCCACGCGGGCTGCTGCTGCCAGTCACTCTGAAGCTGCTCCGCGGACTGCTGCTGCCAGTCATTTTGAAGCTGCTCCGCGGGCTGCTGCCAGCTGTTCTGAGGCTGAGCCTCCTCCCCGGCAGGCTCCCCGGCGATCTTTGTGCCGCAGCAATAGCAGAAAATGCTGTCCGCCTCGATCTACTCGCCGCAGCCGGGGCAGCGGATGGTGGGATAATACTGTTCACTCATGGAAGCAACCGCCTTTCTGTAATTAATGACAGGTCGGGAACGCGCCGGCGCTCAGAGCTTTTCGCGGGAGAGCCGGAAGGCCACGGAGCGGCGCAGATAATCGAGATATTCCTCATTGCGGCACATGGCCTTGCCGGGAGCGTCGGAGAGCTTGGCCACAGGCCGTCCGTTCACGGTCTGCAGCTTGATGACGATGTTCAGGGGCTCCTCATCGGTATCGTTGGAGCAGAAGGTACCGATGCCGAAGGACACACGGGTGCGGCTCTCAAAATACTCCTGCAGCGCCTGGGCCCGGTCAAAGTCCAGGCTGTCGCTGAAGAGCAGCGTCTTGCTCATGGGATCGATGCCGTACTGCCGGTAATGGGCGATGATCTTTTCGCCCCAGGCGTAGGGGTCGGCGCTGTCATGCCGCACGCCGGAGTAGTTGTTGGCCATGGCCCGGTTGAAGTCCAGCAGGAACAGATCGGTGGTGATGGTGTCCGTCAGGGCCGTGCCGTTGTCGCCCTGGTACTCGTTGTACCAGTCCTCCATGGCATAGTGGTTGGTATAGGCCAGGGGAATGGAGTCGATGCCCTGATACATCTGCACATATTCATGAGCGTAGGTGCCGATGGGCATCAGGTGATATTTCCGGGCCAGATACACATTGGAGGTGCCCACGCAGTTGGGGACCTATCGGGTCAGCTTGCGGATCATCTCGTCCTCCCACTCCCGGGAAAGGCGCCGCCTGCAGCCGAACTCGGCAAACTTGAAGGTGTACTTCCCCGCCTTGAAGGCCTCGATCTTCTTCGTCAGCTTCTCCCTGGCGGAGGCGAGCAGGGTGTCATAATCATACTTCAGCCGGAAATAGACCTCATTGACGATCTACAGCAGATAGATTTCAAACTGCATGGCGGAGAACAGCGGTCCCCGCACCACGATGCTCAGCTCGCCGTTTTCGGAAAGGGCGGTCTCCACATAGTCCCGGATGGGATGCCACAGCCGCAGGAACTCCACATAGTCGTTCTTGATGAAGCGGATGGAGCGCAGGTAGTCCAGCTCCTCCTTCGTGAAGGAAAGGGCACACAGATGGTCGATCTGGGCGTTGATCTCCTCCAGCATCTCCTGCGTGAACACCACGCCCTCATTGCGGCACTTGAAGTAGTATTCACCGTTCAGGTCCGTATGCTTGTGAAAGATGACCTGATCCATGTTGAACTTGTACAGGTCCGTATCCAGCAGGGATACGATGATCGGATCGAGCTTCATGCTTATGCCCTTCCTTTGCTTGTTGCAATATAGTATACACAGGATCTTGCGGAGCGTTACACCTGCACGTCGATCTGGCAGCAGCGCATGGTGACCAGGGCGGCCTCATGGGTGGCCGGGCTGACCCCGGCGCAGCAGGAGGCATCCACCGCGATGGGCAGCTCCGGGAAATGCGCCTTCAGCAGCAGGGCGTTGCTCACCACGCAGATATCGGTGCACAGGCCGAGGAGCAGCACGGAGAAGGCCTCCCCGCCCGCCGCCCGCCGGAGCAGCTCCGGCAGGAGGGTGCTGCCGAAGGTGGGCTTCTCCACGGCGGTCCACCGCTTGCCCTCCAGGGCGGAGGCTACCTGCGTGTCCAGCTGCCAGCCTGCGGTGCCGCGGATGCAGTGGGACACCGGCAGCTTCCGGCCCTCGGCGGTGTTCATATAGTCCTCCGTATGGGTATCGAAGGTCACGAATATTTCACCCTCAAAGCCGGCGATCCTGCGGACCACGCGGGGCACGATGGCCACGGCCTCCGGGGTACCCAGCGCGCCGTCCACAAAGTCCTTCTGCATATCCACGACCACAAGAAACTGCTTCATCAACGATCTCCCTTCCGCCAGTCCTTCTTCGGCAGTCACGGGAAAAAATCCGCCCGGAGCGATGCCGCTCCGTCATGAGGCTATCATACCATAATCCGGGAGTGTTTTCAAGGATTGCTCAAGCGGCGCGGAGAAAAATACTTTTCCCTTGTGGCGTCCCTTCAGCCTCTTTCCGCCTCCCGCAGGGCCGCTGCCAGCCTTCGCACCGCCTCGTCCAGCTGCTCCTCCCGGAGGGCGGCGTAGCTGACGATGAAGGTATGGGACGGGCGGGCGGCGTCCGCGGCGTAGCAGTCAGACAGGGGGCGGATGCGCAGACCGTGCCGCAGGGCGCAGGTACAGAAGGCCTCGTCCTCCATGGGGATGTCCGGGGTCAGCAGGAAGTGCAGCCCGGCGTCCTGGCCCCGGATGTCGGAGAGACGCACGGAGGTATGCTCCAGGATGCCGCCGATGAGCCTGTCCCTGCGCCTCCGGTAGACGCTCCGCATGCGGTTCAGGTGCTGCTCGAAATGGCCGCCGCTCAGGAAGGCCGCCAGGGTGTACTGCTCCATGTTGGGCACGGTGCAGGCATAGAAGCCCAGCAGCTCCCTGAAGCGGGCCGCAAGCTCCCCCGGCAGCACCATGTAGCTGATGCGCATGGTGGGCGCCAGCGTGCGGGTGAAGGTGTTGATGTAGATGACCCGGCCGATGCCGTCGATGCTCTGAAGGGTGGGGATGACCCTGCCGGTGAAGCGGAACTCGCTGTCGTAGTCATCCTCGATGATATAGCGGTCCGGCGCGGCGGAGGCCCAGGCCAGCAGCTCATAGCGCCGGGTGATGGGCATCACGGTGCCCGTGGGGAAGTGATGGCCCGGCGTGATGTGCACCGCCCCGCAGCCCTCCGGCAGGTCCGGCCGGATGCCCATGGCGTCCATGGCCACCGGCACACAGCGCACCCCCTGGGACCGATAGACGCGGCGGATCTTGCCATAGCCCGGCTCCTCCACCGCGACGCAGGTCTCACGGCCCAGCAGCTGGATCAGCAGGCCGTACAGATACTCCGTGCCCGCGCCCACGATGATCCGCTCCGGATCCACGCTCATACCCCGGAAGGAGCGCAGATGCTCCGCGATGGCCTGCCGCAGCTCCGGAACCCCCTGACCCGGGGAGCGGGTCATCAGCTCCTGCCGGTGCCTGCGCAGCAGCTACCGCAGGAGCCCGGACCACACGGTGAAGGGAAAATCATCGGGAGATACATCGCCGCCGGAGAGGTCCAGCAGCGCGCCGCTCTCCCCGGTGTCCTCATCATGCTTCCGAGCCGGTGCCGGTGCGGGCATGACCTCCTTCAACGACGCCACATAGCAGCCCTTCTTCGGGATGGAGTAGATCAGGCCCTCCGCCTGCAGCTGGGCGTATGCGTTCTATACCGTGATGGTGCTGACGCCCAGATTGGCGGCGAAGGGCCGCTTGGAGGGAAGCCGCTCACCGGGCCGCAGCCTGCCCTTCAGGATGTCCTCCCGGATGCAGCGGTACAGGTACTCATACATGGAAACTGACCCTATCCCCTCAAAGCTGTAGGTCAGCAAGGCATTCCACGCTCCGATCTGGCCATACTGGCATTCTTTGTTTTGAGCCTTTTCAAATGGCCAGATCTGATTATAATACATCTCACGGCGGAGCGCAAGCCCCACCGAAAAAGGCTTTGAGGACGGATACGGATATGAAACAGCGCAACGCGACCCTGCGGCTTTGCTTCCTGGGCATCATGGCGGCCATGATCTTTGTGGTGAATTATCTGCGGATCCCCTTCATGGGCACCTCACTGCACCTGACCAACGGTCTCTGCGCCATGTCGGGCATCCTGCTGGGGCCTGCCGGGGGCTTTCTCAGCGCGGGCATGGGCTCCATGCTCTTCGATGTGATCTCCGGCTATGATGTGGCGGGCTGCCTCATCACCTTCGTGAGCAAGGGCGCCATCGGCCTGGTGACGGGGCTCATCGCCTTCCGGGCGGGACACGCGCTCCGGCTGGGCAGGCGGGAGCTGCTGACGGTCCTGGCCGGCACCGCCGCCGGCGCGCTGTCCTATGTGGCGCTGTATATGCTGAAGACCTTCTGCTTCGGCCTGTGGGTCAACGGCTTTACCATGGAGGCCACGCTTTTGAACATGGGAGCCAAGCTGCCCGGCAGCCTGATCAACGCCGTGTTTGCCTGCATCGTGTGCCCGGTGCTGTATGCGCCGCTGAAGCCCGCCCTGCAGCAGGCGGGACTGCTGTCAAAGGCCGCGCCTGCCGGCAGGGATGCCTGATCGCCTTTCCCGCTGGTTTCTCATCGGCTGTGCCGTGACGGCACGGCTTTTTTGAATTGAAGTCAAGGGGCTGCGGCCCTTTGACAATTTCCCGGTGCCTGTGCAGCAACGCTTTTTTCATTGCCTCCGTGTCAAACCTTCCGATTTGTCTTTTTTATCCTTGACGAACCGCCCCGGCGGGAGTACAATAATAATCAGTATAAAGCGGCATACCCGTATGAGGCGTGCGTCTCTCGCTGCTTTTGCCGTACCATCCTCTTTTACGGAGGCACCGATATGAATCGCATCAGGCTGTTTCTGAAAAGGCTCCTTCGCATCTTCAGGACCGGCGGACTGACGGATCGGGAGTTTGCCCTGGTCCGGCCCCTGCTGCTCAGGGAGAACTACCGCAGCTGGCGGGTGATCTCCCCGCTTTGCGGCGCCTATCTGACGCTGCTGTTCCTCAGCAGCTTTTCCCTGCAAAGCATCAGCATGAATTCCGCTGTTTATCTGGGCATGAGCGTCGTCTTCTGGATCTGCACCGGACTGCTGTGCTTTAAGGTCAGGCCGGATTCCAAAGCCCTGATGCCGGTGATCTATCTGCTTTGCTTTTTGCTGCTGGCGTTCGGCATCATCGTCGGCGTGATCTGTACGCCGGATTCCATTACCGTCACCTATATGGTGCTGATGGTGGCGCTGCCGCTGCTGGTGCTGGACAGGCCTGTTGTCATGGATATCGTCATCACCTGCTCCATGGCGCTCTTTACCATTGCCTGCTGCCTGCTGAAGACGGGCCAGACCCGTTCCGCCGACATGGTGGACTGCCTCTCCTTCTGGATCATCGGCCTGGGCATGAGCTGCCTGGTCACACCCCAGCGCATGCACGGCTGGCTCTCCCATTATGATGTGGAGGCGGACAGCTACCGCGACGGCCTGACCCGGGTGAAGAACCAGGCGGCCTATCTCAAGCTGCGGCAGGAGCTGGAGCAGAAGCTGGAGGAGCACCCGGAGGAGCCCTTTGCCCTGGTCATGTGCGATGTGAACGGACTGAAGCATATCAACGATACCTACGGCCACGACAAGGGCGACGCCTACCTGGTGCGGAACTGCCAGAAGCTGTGCCAGATCTTCCTGCACAGCCCCATCTACCGCGTGGGCGGCGACGAATTCCTGGTCTATCTCGATGGCCACGACTACCAGAACCGGGTCATGCTGCTGAGCATGGCGGAGGCGGAATGCCTGGTGAGTCCCCTGAATGTCAGCGTATGGGACAGGCCCAACTTCGCCATCGGCATGGCCGAGCATCAGGCGGGCGCCGAGGAGAGCCTGGATGAGCTGTTCCACCGGGCGGACGACCTGATGTATGAAAACAAGCGCCGGATGCATCAGGAGCACCGGGAGGCCGACCTGCAGCATACCCGCCAGCTGATCGGCGCGGAGGCGCAGCAGAGCGCCGCCTCCTCCCGCAAAAAGGTGCTGATCATCGATGACGAGCCCATCGGCCGGGGCATCGCGGCGGACAGCCTGCAGGAGGCCTACGATGTGCTGCAGGCCGACAACGGCAGGAAGGGTCTGGAGCTGCTGCAGGAGTACCAGGATGTGGCCGTGATCCTGCTGGACCTGATCATGCCATAGATGGACGGCTATGATTTCATGCGCGTCATCCGGGACTATCCCCGCTTCAACGCCATCCCCATCGTTGTCGTGACCGGTGAAAACACCGAGGAGAGTGAGAAGACCTGTCTGGAGCTTGGCGCCATGGATTTCATGGCCAAGCCCTGCAACATCCCCGTGCTGGAGCGCCGCATCAGCAACCTGATCGGCCTTCGCGAGGCCCGGGAGGCCCTGGCGGATGTGGAGTACGACAGCCTGACGGGCTGCTATACCCGGGAGGCCTTCTTCCACTACGCCGAGCTGCTGCTGCATGGCAACGGGCAGATCCCCTACACCGTGTTCGTGACGGATATTGAGGACTTCAAGACCATCAACGACCGCTTTGGCATGCCCGGCGGCGACCGTGTGCTGCGCAGGGTGGCGGACGCGCTCCGTCAGGGCGCAGGCCCCATGGAGCTGGTTGCCCGCTATCACGGTGACCGCTTTGTGTACCTGCTGCCGGACGCCATGCTGCGGGACGAGAGCAATCCCGTCACCACCTATCTGCAGCTGATCCGGCAGGAGCTGATCCCTCATTACCGGATCACGGGCAAGGTGGGCATCTACCGCAGCATCGACCGGAGCCTCTCCGTTAACGCGATCTGTGACCGGGCCGTACAGGCGCTGGAGAAGGTGAAGCACCAGTTCGGCGTGTTCTCCGCCGAGTTTGACCGGGATCTGCTGCAGAGCCAGCTGCGCCGCACCCAGATTGAGGAGAGCATGCAGGAGGCCTACGAGCATGGCCAGTTCCGGGTCTACTACCAGCCCAAGCATGAGGCCAGAACAGGCCGCCTCATCGGCGCGTAGGCACTGGTGCGCTGGATCCACCCGGAATACGGCTTCATGAGCCCCGGCGATTTCGTCCCCCTGTTCGAGCAGAACGGCTTCATCACCTATGTGGACTACTATGTATGGAAGCGCACCTGCGGCAACCTGCGCAGGTGGATCGACGGAGGGCTGACCGTGGTGCCCATCTCCGTCAATTCCTCCCGGCGGGATTTCCATCATGAGGACTACCTGCAGCGTCTGCGGGAGCCGCTGGAGGAGAACGGTCTTTCTCCCGAGCTGCTGCATATCGAGGTCACGGAGTCGCTGCTGGCCGACCAGCCGGAGCATATCCGCAGCATGCTGGAGGCCTGCCGGAAGGCCGGCTTCTCGGTGGAGATGGACGACTTCGGCGCGGGCTACTCCTCCCTGACGCTGCTGGGAAGCCTGCCCCTGGATGTGGTGAAGCTGGACATGAGCTTTATCCGCCAGGCGGAAAACGAGAAGAACGCCCGCGTCCTGGCCGCCGCCCTGAAGCTGGCCCACAGCCTGGGGCTGCGGACCGTGGCCGAGGGCGTGGAGACCGAAAAGCAGCTGAGCATGCTTCGCAGCCTGGGCTGCTACGCCGTGCAGGGCTACTATTTCTCGAAGCCCCTGCCGGAGGATGAGTTTGAGGACTACCTGCGCCGCTGCGCCGATGAGGAGCTCCCCGCCGCGAGCAACGCCATCGGTACGCCAAGCGGCTGCTATATGATCGACAGCGAGTACAATGTGCTTTCCTACAACAGTGTGGTAGGAAACCTGTATCCCAGCCTGAAGGTGGGCGAAAAGTGCCACAAGTGCCTGATGAATCTGGACCATCCCTGTGACATCTGCCCCGTGGCCAACGGTGTGCAGGGGCCCGTTACCTATCTGGACCCCATCCGCAAGGTCTATGAATCGGTGGACGCTGTGGAGGTGCCCCTGACGGACGGCACCATGGGCCATGCCCTGGTGCTGGCCGACATGGACCGCTGACCGCCCTGTCCATGCATTGCCGCTTCCCGATCAGTGGGAAGCGGCTTTTTTCCTGCGGACGAGAGGACGCGGCCTTTCCTGTCCGTTCAGGCGGAAATTTCACCAAAACCGTTGACAACCACCGTTTTCCTTTCTATAATGTATCCATCAATGCGGATGTCCGTCCGCAGAGGAAGGAGAAATTTCATATGAAGAAGCTTCTTGCGATGCTGCTTGCCGCCATGATGGTGCTGAGCTGCGCTGTCTTCGCCTCCGCCGAGACCGCCGTGGTCCCCGGTGAGGGCATGGAAAATGTGGATCCCGCCCTGCTGGCTGCCGCCCAGGCCGAGGGTGAGCTGACCGTGTACGGCTCCTGCGAGGAAGCCTATCTGTCCGCTGCCTGCCAGCACTTTGAGCAGCTGTACGGCATCAAGGTGAACTATCTGCGCCTGTCCACCGGTGAGGTGCAGGCCAAGATCACCGAGGAAGCCGGCAACCCCAGCGCCGATGTCTGGTTCGGCGGCACCTCCGATCCCTATGCCGAGTCCGCCACCGCCGGCCTGCTGCTGCCCTACGCCGCCACCAACGCCACCCATGTCAGCAACCATAACTTCATGGACGCCGACGGCAACTGGTACGGCATCTACAAGGGCATCCTGGGCTTCATGGTGAACACCGAGGAGCTGGAGCGCCTGGGCCTGGAAGCCCCCGCCGACTGGGACGACCTGCTCAAGCCCGAATACAAGGGCCTGGTGTGGATGTCCAACCCCAACACCGCCGGCACCGCCAAGCTGATCATCAACACCATGGTGCAGATGAAGGGCCATGACGAGGCCATGGAGTATTTCGTGAAGCTGGACGAGAACATTGCCCAGTACACCAAGTCCGGCTCCGGCCCCTCCAAGAAGGTGGGCATCGGCGAGTGCGTCATCGGCATCGGCTTCCTGCATGACGGCATCACCCAGATCCTGTCCGGCTATGACAACATCAGCCTGATCATCCCCGCCTCCGGCACCTCCTTCGAGATCGGCGCCACCGCCATCTTCAATGGCTGCAAGCACGAGAACGCCGCCAAGCTGTGGATCGAGTACGCCCTGTCTCCCGAGTGCGTGAACCTGGCCAAGGAGAACGAGTCCTGGCAGTTCCTGGTCATCGACAACGCCACCCAGCCTCAGATGGCCTATGACATGGGCCTGGATCCCGACAACGTGATCGACTATGACTTTGCCGACGCCAAGGCCAACACCTCCCAGTATGTGACCGATTTCTTCAACGCGCTGGGCGCTGCTGCCGACGGCCGCTTCAAGACCGAGTAATCCTCCGAGCTTTTTCCCGGAGGGGATGGTTACGGCCATCCCCTCCTTTGCTTATTTTCCCGGCCTCCGCGGCATCCGGGAGAGCCTTTCGTCCGCGCGGCGACCTCTGTGCGGACGAAAGGCCCTCCGGGGCGGTCATCTCAACAAAGGAGGAACCTTTATGGCCACAAGCAAAAGCAAAAGGCTGGACCGGCAGAAGTTCTTTGCCGACCCCACCCTGATCATCGCCATCGCCTTCCTGGTCATTTTCCTCACGCTCTTCATCCTGTATCCCCTGGCCATGCTGCTGGTGGACGCGGTGTGGGGCGACGGCAGCTTCACCCTGAGCGTGTTCGGCAGGGTATGGGACATGCGCACCTTCCGCACGGCCTTTTCCAACACCATCGTGCTGGGCCTCATCGTGGGCTTCGGCTCGGTGCTGCTGGGCCTGCTCTTCGCCTATGTGGAGGTGTATGTGCAGCTGAAGACCCGTCTGGTCCGGGGGCTGTTCAAGGTGGTGTCCATGCTGCCCGTGGTATCTCCGCCCTTCGTGCTGTCCCTGAGCATGATCCTGCTCTTCGGCCGTGCCGGCCTCATCACCCGCACACTGCTGGGCATCCGCAACAACGATATCTACGGCCTGCACGGCATCGCCATCGTGCAGATTCTCACCTTCTTCCCGGTATGCTACATGATGCTCACAGGCCTGCTGAAGAACATCGATCCCTCCCTGGAGGAGGCAAGCCGCGACATGGGCGCCTCCCGCTGGAAGGTGTTCACTTCCGTGACCCTGCCGCTGCTGCTGCCCGGCCTGGGCAACGCCTTCCTGGTCACCTTCATCGAATCGGTGGCTGACTTCGCCAATCCCATGATGATCGGCGGCAGCTATGACACCCTGGCCACCACCATCTATCTGCAGGTGACCGGCGGCACCTACGACAAGGCAGGCGCCTCCGCCATGGCCGTCATCCTGCTGATGCTGACGCTGGTGCTTTTCCTCATCCAGAAGTACTATCTGGAGAAGAAGACCAGCCAGACCCTGACGGGCAAGGCCAGCCGCGCCCGCACCCTCATCACCGACCGCTCCGTGCGGCTGCCCCTGGTGTTCCTCTGCTCCCTGGTCAGCATCTTCGTCATGCTGCTGTACATCAGCGTGCCCTTCGGCGCCCTTTTCAAGCTGTGGGGCCGGAATTACAGCCTGGTATGGGAGCACTTCGAGTATGTGTTCAAGTATGACGGCCTGCGGGCCTACCGGGACTCCATCCTGCTGTCCCTCATCGCCACGCCCATCACAGCCCTGTTCAGCATGGTCATCAGCTATCTGGTGGTGAAGAAGAATTTCAAGCTGAAGGGCTTCATTGAGTTCGTGTCCATCCTGGCCATGGCCGTGCCCGGCACGGTGCTGGGCATCGGCTACATCCGAGGCTATGCCACCGGCCTGTTCCACTCCGGCATCCTGCAGGGGCTGTACGGCACAGGCACCATCCTGGTGCTGGTGTTCATCGTGCGCTCGCTGCCCACGGGTACCCGCAGCGGCATCTCCGCCCTGCGGCAGATCGACAAGTCCATTGAGGAATCCGCCTATGACATGGGCGCCGGCTCCGGCAAGGTGTTCACCTCCGTGACGCTGCCCCTGATCAAGGACAGCTTCCTCTCCGGCCTGGTGACCACCTTCGTGCGCTCCATCACCGCCATCTCCGCCATCATCCTGCTGGTGACGCCCAAGTATCTGCTGATCACCGTGCGTATCAACGAGTTTGCCGAGAAGGGCAAGTACGGCGAGGCCTGCGCCTACGCCACCATCCTGATCATCATCACCTTCGGCATGGTCATGCTGATGAACGCCGCGCTGCGTTTCTTCGACACGGACCGCAAGCAGAAGCGCCTGGCCCGCAAATATGAACGTGAAACGGCCCGCCTGCAGCAGTCCGGCGGCACCCACTGAGAGGAGGACGAAAACGATGAGCAATCTCACCGGGAATGTAAAGCAGCCCAAGGCCGTGCGCCTGGAGCATATTTCCAAGATCTACAAGGACCCCAAGACCCATCAGGACTTCTACGCGGTGCATGACTGCAACCTGAACATCGAGCCCGGCAGCTTCATCACCCTGCTGGGCCCCTCCGGCTGCGGCAAGACCACCACACTGCGCATGATCGCCGGCTTCGAGAGCCCGGACGAGGGCGAGATCTGGCTGGGCGACCAGGCCATCAACAGCCTGACCCCCAACAAGCGCGACACCGCCATGGTGTTCCAGAGCTATGCCCTGTTCCCCCACATGAATGTGTATGACAATGTGGCCTACGGACTGAAGCTCCGAAAGGTGCCCGCCGCCGAGATCCGCCAGCGGGTCACCGACATCCTGCGGCTGGTGGAGCTGAGCGGCATGGAGCTTCGCATGACCAACCAGCTCTCCGGCGGCCAGCAGCAGCGCGTGGCCCTGGCCCGCGCCCTGGTGGTGGAGCCCGGCGTGCTGCTGTTTGACGAGCCCCTGTCCAACCTGGATGCCAAGCTGCGCGTGCAGATGCGCACGGAGATCCGCCGCATCCAGCAGAAGCTGGGCATCACCGCCGTGTATGTGACCCATGACCAGAGCGAGGCCATGTCCATCTCCGACAAGATCATCATCATGAAGAAGGGCATCATCGAGCAGATGGGCTCCCCCACCGAGATCTACTATCACCCGGTGAACGAGTTCGTGGCCGACTTCATCGGCGAGTGCAATTTCCTGCCTGCCCTGGTGAAGGGCGTCAGCGGTGACACCGTCACCGCCCAGTGCAGCGGTGCCACGGTGCAGGTTCAGTGTGACGCCCAGGCCCCCGACGGCGAGTGCAAGATCGTGCTTCGCCCGGAGGCCATCCAGCTCTCCGCCCAGCCCGGCAGCGGCATCCCCGCCGAGGTGGAGTTCACCTGCTTCATGGGCAGCTACCAGTACTATCACCTGCGGGTGGGCGACACCCTGGTGAAGGTGAACGACAACTGCCCCGCCAACAAGCCTGTGTTCGGCGTGGGCGACAGGGTATGCATCAGCTTCGACAAGCGGTGCGCGCATCTGCTGTGACATCCTCCGCGGTATCAAAAAGCACGGATCGCTCCGTGCTTTTTTTGTGCCGTTTTCAGATCAGCTTCGTGGTCCAGGTGCCGCAATCCCAGACGCCGGTGACCACATCCCGGTAGAATTCCGGCTCATGGCAGACCATCAGCAGGCTGCCTCGGTAGGCCCGCAGGGCCCGCTTCAGCTCCTCCTTGGCATCCACATCCAGATGGTTGGTGGGCTCGTCCAGCAGCAGCAGGTTGGTCTCCCGGTTCAGCAGCTTGCACAGGCGCACCTTGGCCTGCTCGCCGCCGGAAAGCACCCGAACCAGGCTCTCGATGTGTTTGGTGGTCAGGCCGCATTTGGCCAGCATGGCCCGGATCTCCGCCTGATTCAGAGAAGGGAACTCATTCCATATCTCCTCAATGCAGGTGGTGCGGATGCTCTGGTCCAGCTCCTGCTCAAAATAACCGATCTGCAGGAAATCCCCCTGCTCCACGGTACCGGTGAGGGGCGGGATCAGGCCCAGCAGGCTCTTCAGCAGGGTGGTCTTGCCGATGCCGTTGGCGCCGATCATGGCGATCTTCTGCCCGCGCTCCATGGTCAGATTCAGGGGGCGGGAAAGGGGCTCGTCGTAGCCGATGACCAGATCATGGGTCCGGAAGAGCATACGGCCCGGTGTCCGTCCCTCCAGAAATCGGAACTCCGGCTTCGGCTTCTCCTGTACCTTTTCGATCAGGTCCATCCTGTCCAGCTTCTTTTGCCTGGACATGGCCATGTTGCGGGTGGCGACGCGTGCCTTGTTCCTGGCCACGAAGTCCTTCAGCTCGGCGATCTCCTGCTGCTGCCTGTCGTAGGCCGCCTCCTGCTGGGCCTTTTGCGTCTCCCACACCCGCAGGAAGTTATCGTAGTCCCCCACATAGCGGTTCAGCTTCCGGTTGTCCATGTGATAAACCAGATTGATGACGCTGTTCAGGAAGGGCACATCGTGGGAGATAAGAATGAAGGCGTTCTCATAGCCGTTCAGATAGCGCTTCAGCCAGTCGATGTGCTGCTCGTCCAGGTAGTTGGTGGGCTCATCAAGCATCAGGATGTCCGGCTTGGAAAGCAGCAGCTTGGCCAGGAGCACCCGGGTGCGCTGGCCGCCGGAAAGCTCGGCCACATCCCGGTCCAGCCCCAGGTCTGTCAGCCCGAAGGCCCGGGCCACCTCCTCCACCTTCGTGTCGATCATGTAGAAGTCATGGGCCTCCAGCAGCTCCTGCAGAGTGCCGGTCTCCTCGGTCAGAGCCTCCAGCTGCTTCTCATCCGCCTCACCCATGGCCATGTAAAGGCTGTTCATGCGCTCCTCCAGGGCATAGAGGCCGTCAAAGGCGCCCCGCAGCACATCGCCGACCGTCATGCCGGGCGTCAGAGCGGTGTGCTGGTCCAGATAGCCCACATTCACCCTTTTGGCCCACTCGATGCGGCCCTCGTCCGGCTGCAGCCTGCCGCAGATGATGTTCATAAAGGTGGACTTGCCCTCGCCGTTTGCGCCAACCAGGCCGATATGCTCCCCCTTCAGCAGGCGGAAGGACACATCCTCAAAGATGGCACGGTCGCCATAGCCGTGGGTCAGATGCTCCACTGTCAGAATACTCATGCTTCAGGCTCCTCATTCTTTTTATTCCCACCGTCCGCGGACAGCAGCACCAGCATCACGAAGATGCACGCAAAGCCGGCCGCGTCCCACCAGGTGAAGGGCGTACCCAGCAGCGTGATGCTGATGAGCGCCGCCACAAAAGGCTCGGCAAAGCTGTACAGGCTGGACCGCTGGGGGCCGATCAGCCTGACGCCGGACATATAGCAGCTGAAGGCCAGCACATTGCCCACCAGCACCACCACCGCGATGCCCAGCAGGCCCATGGCATTGGGCACATAATGAAACTCCCAGGGCCGGAAGACCAACGAAAACGCCGCGCCGCCCATCAGGAAGGCCCAGCCCTGCAGCATGGGCGTGGGATACTGCCGCTGCAGCTCCCGGGGCCACATGGTGTACACCACGACGGCCACTGCGCTCAGCAGCCCCGTAAACAGGGCCGTGGGAGAGATGACCAGCTCCGTCAGGCTGCCATGGGTGGTCAGCAGGAACACACCGCCGATGGCCATCAGGACGGACAGCAGCTCCCGCACCGCCGGACGCCTCTTCTGCTGCAGGCATACGATGGCCAGGATGATGACGGGCGACACATCCTGCAGGATGGTGGCCACGCCGGCGCTGGAATACTGGATGGTGGTGAAATACAGAAACTGACAGGCACTGACGCCCAGCAGGCCGTAAATGACCAGATCCCGCGCGTTGCGCGGAGTACGCCAAGGGTCAAGCACCGCCCTGCCCCTCCGGATGAGATACCAGGCCAGCAGCAGAATGCCCGCGCAGCCCAGCCGGATTGGCACCAGCCAGCGGGAATCCATGCCCTGCACATCAAAGAGATACTGCCCCACACAGCCCGATATGCCCCAGCAGGAGGCACCGAACAGCGTAAGGAAGGAACCCAGCGCCCTTTTGCTTTTCATGTAACAGCGACCTCGTCTCCTCCGCGCCCTGCCGGCGGGAGGGTGTTTGCACGCGGCGGCCGGACCGCCGCGGCTGTTATTGTACCACATCGGCGCGGATTTGCAAAGGGGGCTCCGACAGCGAAAACAGGTTCCTGCTCAAGCCCCGGGGAATTGTCAGGGGGGCGCAGCCCGGTTCCGATGACCCAAGCCACAGGTTTGAATTGTATCAGCCGTCCATGAACAGGCTGCCGGTTTTTTCGCGCAAGTGATTGATTCACCCGGAAGAATGTGATAAAATGATGCTGCAGTTCACATACAATTCGCAGAGGCGTGCTATGCTGTGCGCATCTGATTCTGTCAAGGGAGGTTTTCCCATGCTGTATACCGAAGAGGAACTGACTGCCATCCGTGCCCAGCAGAAAAAACGCTGGCTGTGCCTGCTCATCCCCGTAGCCGTGATGCTCGTCGGCATCGTGGCTGTGCTGATCATCCGCGGGCAGCGTTCCCTGGATGACACCACCGCCCAGATCATCGTGGACATCCTGACCATCCTGATCGGCGTGGCCTTCATCGGTGGCTGGGGGCTGTTCATCAAGCCCCTGCGCTGCTACGAGCGGCACATCGACGGCCTGCTCCACGGCCGCACCCATGTGTGCGATGACGGCACCTTCGCTCACCTGGAGGAGGACGAGTCCGTGGTGGACGGCGTGGCCTACTATGCCATGACCCTGCACTGCCTGGACGAAAAGCAGAAGCCCTATGAACGGCTGTTCTATTATGACGCCCTGAAGCCCCGGCCCGATTTCCGGGAGGGCGAGGCCCTGCGGGTGACCTACCATGACCGCTTCGTGGGCCAGGTGGAGCGTATCTGAGCATCTGATATCATCGGAGGTGGCATTCCATGACGCCCGCAAAGCAGCGAAACACCGCCATCGACATGACCAAGGGCCTGCTGTTCCTGTCTGTACCCATGGTACACATTCTGAACCTGGAGAGCATGTCGGTCTTGTACCCCATCATGAAGGTGGTCACCACCGCCATCATGATCGTGTACTTCATGCTCTCCGGCTACACCTTCCGCCCCGGAAAGCGCAGCTGGGCTGAAAATGTGAAGCGCAGGGTGAAGCAGCTGCTCCTCCCCTGGCTCCTGTGGATCCTGGCGGATACGGTCATCGTCACCGTTTACAACCTGCTCTCCGGCAGCTTCTCCCTGGGCGAGTCGCTGCTGGGCGCCTGGCAGGGCTTCCTGTACAACAACCAGCTGCTGTCCATGCCCACCACCATGGCGGCCATGGACATCTGCATCGGTCAGGAGGCCTTCTGGTTCCTGTGCCAGATGTTCCTGGCTGACCTGGTCTTCTTCGCGGTGGCCGATCTGACGGCGAAGGATGAGAGCAAGGCGCTGCTGGCGGCCATGGCGCTGCTGGGCATTTCCGGCGCGATGTGCCAGTTCCTGCCCGAATCCCTGCCCTTCACCCTGGAGGAGACCTGCGCCTATGCGGCCGCCATGCTGCTGGGCTGCCTGGCCGGAAAGCACCGCCTGCTGGAGGAGAATCCCCTGAAAGGCCTCTGGGGCGCGGCCGGCATCCTGGTGAGCCTGGCTGTCCTCTCCGTGATCCGCCTGAGTGCGCAGGGCGACTATGGCGACTGGGGCCCGCGGACCATGGTCGGTATGTTCCAGCAGATCCTCTGCGCCTCGCTGACGCTGTACGCCGTGGTATTTGCGCTGAAGGCACTGGGCAGCCGCTGCCGTCCCGCCGAGACCGTGCTGGTCTGGCTGGGCAAGCACACCCTGGACCTGCTGATGGTCCATATGCCCGTCTGCGTACTGCTGCGCAAGCTGGAGCCTCTGGCCGATACGGAGGCTGTTGGCACCTGCCTGCTGACCTTCGCCCTGACCGTGGTCCTCAGCCTGCTGTTCTGCTTCGTCAAGGATACTCTGCTCGCAAAGGCTGCCGCCCGCAAAAAGGCCGCTGTCTGATCCGTCAAAGTAAAATAACGCCGTGCCCTCCCCGCGTGGGAAAGGGCACGGCGTTTTCGTTTACTTCTCCTTGGGATTGGGCTCGTCGCCCACGCACCAGCCCCGCAGCTTATTGGCGCCCCGGGGCACGGCATCCTGGCTGTTCTTCCAGGGCTCGTTCAGGAAGCGATAATCGAACTTCTTGATGAACCAGCTGATATCCTCCCGCATGCGGGCCATATTGCTGTCCGTCAGGCTGACCAGCATTTCCATGAAGGGCGCTACCTCCTTGGCAGGCAGCTCCTCCGGCGCCATGGCGGCCAGCTCCGCCAGATGGGGCAGGCACACGCCCTTGCTCTCGCCAAAGCGCCTGCGGAACTCCGTGTCGTTCTGGTAAAGGTGGAAGAAGGTGTGCAGGTAGCGCTCCATGTTCTCCTGGATGGAATCGCACATGATGCAGGTGGAGGCCATGTCGGCGATCTGCTTCGCGGCCTCTTCCATGTCCTTCTTTGCCTGGGCACCCTTCTTCAGCCGCTCGATGGCACCGTATTCCGAATAGGTCTTGGCAGCCTTCAGGAGAGCCGCCTCCTGCTTCTCCAGCCGCTCCACCGTACGGGTGTAGTGGGATTCCAGCATCAGGGCATGGCCCAGCCGGTTGCTCATGGTGAAGAGCATGGCATGATGCGCCCGGCAGAAGCCCTTCTCATTCACCTGAATGCGGGTGTCCGGCTCCATGACGGAGGCGCCCAGGTACCGCTCCGCCTCGCCCAGCTCCATCTTGCGCTTCAGGGCGCAGAAGAGGCACTCGCCCTCCAGCTTCAGGCTGTCCCATACGGGAATGGTATCGATATGATAGCGCATATGCTTCTCCTCCTCAGGCATCGGGCAGGCGGCGGACCTCCCCGGTCAGCTGCCGCTCCAGGTCATTCAGGGTCAGGAACAGTCGCTCGGAGCCTCGCTCCAGCTCCTCCTGTGTCAGGCCCTCCGGCGGTGGCGTCACCGTAACCGGCTCGCCCACGATCATCCGGAACCGCCTGCCGAACAGATAATGATAGGTACCGTTGTGGTAAATGGGCAGCACCTTCACCCCGGCGGAGGCCGCCAGCAGCACGCAGCCGGGCTTGAAGGGCTTCGTCACCCGGTCGAACTGGCACTTGCCCTCCGGGAAGATCATCACATGCTTGCCTGCCTTCAGGGCCTTCCGGCTCTCCCGCAGCCAGCTGAGGGAGGCGTTCTGCCTGTCGATGGGGATCACCGGCAGGAAGGACAGGAAGACGCCCAGCAGCCGGTGCTTGCCCTCCATCATGTCCTTGGCGCTCAGGGCCACCATGGGCTCACGGGAGAACAGACAGTACATCACCGCGCCGTCCATGCCCCGCACATGATTGCTGATGATGACCATGGGCTCCCTGAAGGCCTCCTGCCGCGCCTTTTCACTGGCGTACACCAGCTTCGGCCGGAAGAAGATCCGGATGAGCGTGAAGAGCACCACCCGCAGAATGTGATATACCAGCCACTTCAGGCCGGCCTTCAGCTTTTTCATTGGGGCATCACGCCCCTCTCCGGCAGCCCCAGGGCCAGGTGACGGATGGCCGCAGCTACGCCGTCCTCCCCCACGGTGCGGGTGACCCAGCCGCAGGCCGCCTTCGTCTCCGCCGTGCCGTTGCCCATGGCCACGCCGATGCCGGCCTCCCGCAGCATGGGGATGTCATTGCCGTTGTCGCCGATGGCCATCACCCGGTTCATGGGAATATGCAGCTCCTCCGCCAGCTGCCGCAGGGCCATTCCCTTATGAACGCCCCGGGCATTGACCTCCAGATTTCTGGCCCAGCTGGAGCTGATCTCCAGCTCCGGCTCCGTGGCCTCCAGCTCCTTCTTCAGCAAAGGAAGCGGCTCCTCCGTATCCGCCAGCAGCACCAGCTTGTGGGCCCCGGCGGACAGCAGCTCCTCCGCCCCCTGTCCTCTGTCCCGAACCACACAGCGGGTGCCCGGACGGCGGAGCCAGGTGCCCCAGCGGTTCCAGTCCGCCTCCGTTTCCAGCGGCCTGCTCGTCACCAGGGTGTGACCCCCGAACAGACCGACCTCCAGGCCCATCGCCAGGGCCCGGTGCCACACCCGCGCCGCCGCGTCCCCGGGCAGCGGGCTGCTCTTCACGATGGGTCCCATGGCCTCCCGCTGGATGCAGGCGCCGTTCAGGGACAGGATGGCCATGGGCAGCCTTGCGTCCACGGCAAAGGCCCCGGCGTCATCCGGCATCCTGCCGGAGGCGATCACCGTCACGATGCCCCGCTCATGGGCCAGCCGCAGCGCTGCCAGATTGGCCCGGGAAATGTAGGACGGTCCGTCGCTGCAATGGGTCAGCAGCGTGCCGTCCATGTCCATGGCGATCATCCGCACAGGCAGCTCAGTCATGCGCACTCCTCCCGACGTCCGTCAAAAAGGACATTCCACCTGAAAATGCCTTCCGTCCAGCTGCGGCAAAGCGCCGCCGGTATCCAGCGTCAGCTCCGCCGCGCAGAGCATCAGCCTCCTGGCATGGTGCAGCCGGTTCAGCTGATGGTGGCCGTAGACCTCATCCCCCAGCAGAGGATGGCCCAGCGCCGCCATGTGAGCCCGAATTTGATGGGTGCGGCCGGTGATGAGATGTACCCGCAGCCGACTCACCTCCCCCGCCTCCAGGGTCTCATAGGCGGTGATGATGGGTCTGGCGCCGGGCACCTCCCGGTCCAGCACCCGGACCCTGGCGGCCTCCGCGTCCTTCAGCAGCCAGGCCCGACAGGTGGCTGAGGCCGGCTTGGGCTGACCGTGCACCAGGCAGATGTACCGCTTGTCCATGGTGCGCTCCCGGAAGGCCCTCAGAAGCACCTCCGCCGAATGGGGATTTTTTGCGAACACCGTGATGCCGCAGGTCTGGTTATCCAGTCTGTGACAGGGCACCGGGGCAAAGGCCTCCGGCTCCTTCTCCCGCACATGGCGCAGCGCCAGCTCCGTCAGGCTGAGGCCGCCGTTTTCATCCGGCTATACGCTGATGCCTGCCCGCTTGTTGATGAGCAGCACATCCCCGTCCTCATAGACCACCTCCGGGCGCTGTGGCTCCGCCTCCATGCAGTATACCTGCAGCAGCTGGCCCGCGGTCACCCGGGCGTCCTGCTTCACGCGGCGGCCGTCCAGCTTCACATCCCTGTGGGAGAAGGCCTCCCGCACGGATACCGGGCTCAGCTGAGGCAGATAGCGCCGGATCACCTGGTCCACCCGCTGCCCCGCCGCCGCGTTCTCCACGATCACCTGATGTACAGCCATTACTGCAGCACCCCCACCCGCATGGTCTGCCAGCGGGCCACCCGCAGGTACAGCTGGCGCACAGCCTGCCGCATGGTCTCCGTGGGACAGACGATGAGCGCCGCGGCCAGGGCCTCCTGCACAGCCTCCAGAGGGGCCTGCTGCTTGCAGAGGAAGGCCAGATCCTCCACCGTGGAGGCGGCGTCATACTCTGGCCTCATGGCCCCCTCCAGCAGACCCAGCAGCCGGTTGTAGGGGGCCACCTCCTGCCACAGGGCGCCGTTGCAGGCCTGCTCCAGCAGTTCCCTGCTGTGGGGACCGTTCCAGGGATCCCGCTGCACCTGTACGCCTGCCGGATCCGCCAGGCCGGGATGGATCAGCAGCATTTCGCCCCGATCGCTCATGGCATAGTCGAAATTGGTGCGCAGGAAGCGCCGCAGCAGGATCTCATCATCGGCAAAGGTGCCGCCGACCAGCTTCGAGAGCTTCAGGAACACATCCTCGGCCGGGATGACACCGTACAGGTACAGCAGACCGTCCACCTCACGGCTCAGGTCCTCCAGGGCATTCCGCAGGGTCACATAGCTCTCGCCCGCGCTGTTCAGGGGCAGGATCATCCGCAGCGGCGGCTCCAGCGCCAGCATGGGGGTATCCTCAATGCGCACCACACAGGCCCACAGCCGCTTCACCAGGTTCCGGGCTGCGTCCAGGTCCTCGCAATTGCTCAGGGGCATCAGGCCGCCCGTCTCCGCCAGCTTCTCGCAGAGCTCCTCCTCCGCTTCGCTGATGAGGGCCGACTCCGCCGGCAGATTGAACATGAGCCGTGTCTGCAGCTCCTCCCTGCCGAAAAGCTGGCCAGCCTGGGGATGCTCCTCGCCGTCAAAGGAATACCGCCACAGGGTCATGGCGTTCTCCTACCCGCCGGTGAACACGCCTCCCTCCGGCAGGGAGAGCAGCTGCTTTTCGCAGCGCTCCAGCTGCCTCCCGAAGAGCGCGGTGCGGGTCTTGTCTGTCCAGGGCAGCCCCTGCAAATGTCCTTCCCGGAGCATAATGCCTCCTTGTATCGCGGTCCCGGGAAGCGCTCCCGGTCAATTGAAGAAAGCGCGCGGCTCCCAGGCCGTTGCCTGCAAGCCGCGCGCCGTACGGTTCATGCTTCTCAGCTCAGCTTCATGATCCAGCCGTTCTCATCGGGCAGACGGCCGTACTGGATGCCGGTCAGGGTGTCATACAGATGCTGGGCCACCTTGCCGATGACGCCGCCGCCGATGGTCAGCTTCTCGCCGTCCATGCACAGCTCGCCCACGGGGCTGATGACAGCCGCGGTGCCGGTGCCGAAGGCCTCGGTCAGCTTGCCGCTCTTGGCATCGGCGAAGATATCGGCGATGGCCAGGCGCTCCTCAGAAACCTCATAGCCCAGCTGCTGGGCCAGCTTCAGGATGGAGTCGCGGGTGATGCCGGGCAGGATGGAGCCGTTCAGGGCGGGGGTCACAATCCTGTTGCCATAGGCAAACATCATGTTCATGGAGCCCACTTCCTCCACATACTTGCGCTCCACACCGTCCAGCCACAGCACCTGGGCATAGCCCTTCTTGGCAGCCTCCTCGCCGGCCAGGATGGAGGCGGCATAGTTGCCGGCGCACTTGGTGAAGCCGGTGCCGCCGCGCACGGCACGCACATACTCATCCTCCACATAGATGCCGACGGGCTTCAGGCCCTCCTTGTAATAGGCACCCACGGGGCTGCAGATGATGAAGAACAGATACTTCTTGGCGGCATGCACACCCAGCTGGGCGTCCAGGGAAATCATGGTGGGACGGATGTACAGGCTGGTGCCGTCCTGATGGGGCACCCAGTCGGCGTCGATCTCCACCAGCTTCTTCAGGCCCTCCAGCGCGGTGACCTCATCCAGGGCAGGCATACCCATACGGGCGGCGCTGCGGGTCATGCGGGCCAGGTTGGCGGCCGGGCGGAACAGCTGCAGGCCGCCGTCGGCACGGCGATAGCACTTGGTACCCTCGAAGATGGCCTGGCCATAGTGGAACACCATGGAGGCGGGATCCATGGCGAAGGTGCCGTAGGGGACGATGCGGGCATCGTACCAGCCCTTGCCGGCCTCATAGTTCATCAGGAACATATGGTCGGTGAAGATCCTGCCGAAGCCCAGCTGGCTCTCGTCCTGGGGCTTGGCCTTGGGGCTCGGATTGAGCGTCACTTTGATTTCCATGCGTATTTCCTCCAAATCACGCGGCGCGCGTCCGTCCTGGGGCCGGCGCCGTTTTGTTTTTTACTTATCCTTCCTTATTATACTTTCAACGGCGGATATGTCAAGGGGCTGATGGGGCTGTGGGGATTGTATTTACTTTGTTTTGGTTACCGCTCAGGCTCCCGGGAACAGTCAGGGGGCCGCAGCCCCCTGACTTCAATCCGCAATGCCGGCTTTCCGAACGCAGGACCCACAGCTCTGAAAAAATCCCGCAGCATGACACTGCGGGATCGTTTTTGACAGCTCAGCGGAGGGCGGCCAGGGCGGCGTCGCCCATGGCTTCCTTTTCGCACACGGCATTGTGGCGAACGGGCAGCTCCCGCAGCGCCTTCACCTGACGGGGCACAGCCACGCCGGTCAGCTCCTCCAGCAGCTCGCTGCAGGCAAAGGCGTCGCGGCCGCGGGTGAACTCGCTCCCCTTCAGGGCGGCAAGGACATCGGCCGCGAACTTGTAGGGGCTGGCGGTGGACACCACCACGGCAGGAGTCGTATCGCCGGTCTCCTCCCGATAGCGGCGCAGCACATGATGGGCCACGGCGGTGTGGGTGTCCATCAGATAACGCTCCTGCTCCCAGGTGCGGCGGATCTCATCGGCGGTCTGGGTGTCATCCGCGTAGCCGGCGGCAAACACATCATGCAGCCAGTCCAGCCGCTGCTCACCGATGGCGTAGGTACCCGTCTCCTTCATCTGGCGCATCCAGGTGTCAATCAGGCTGCCGTCACGGTCAGCCGCTTCAAACAGCAGGCGCTCCAGATTGGAGGACACCAGGATGTCCATGGAGGGTGAGGTGGTCTTGAAGAACAGACGGCGGGTATCATAGACGCCGGTCCCGAAGAAGTCCGTCAGCACATGGTTCCGGTTGCTGGCGCAGATCAGCCTGCCCACGGGGAGGCCCATGGCTCGGGCATAGTATGCCGCCAGAATGTTGCCGAAGTTGCCGGTGGGCACCACGAAATTGACGGTCTCGCCGGGAGCCACGGCGCCGGAGCCCACCATGTCGGCATAGGCGCTGAAGTAATACACCACCTGAGGCACCAGGCGGCCGAAGTTGATGGAGTTGGCGGAGGAGGGCACCCGGCCCTGCCGGTCCATGGCCTCCGCAAACTCCTTTGAAGCGAAGAGCTGCTTCACGCCGGTCTGGCAGTCGTCAAAGTTGCCCTTCACGGCGATGACATGGGTATTGCTGCCGCCGGTGGTCACCATCTGCAGGCGCTGCACATCGCTGACGCCGCCGTCGGGATAGTACACGGTGCAGCTGGTGCCGGGTACATCGCGGAAGCCCTCCAGGGCCGCCTTGCCGGTATCGCCGCTGGTAGCCACCAGGATGCTGACCTCCCGCTCCTCGCCGTTCTTCCTGGCGCTGAGGGTGGTCAGATGGGGCAGCAGCTGCAGGGCCATATCCTTGAAGGCCAGGGTGGGGCCGTGGAACAGCTCCAGCACCCAGGTATTGTCGTTCAGCCGCTTCAGCGGAGCGATGGCGGCATCGTCGAATTTCTCCGGCGCGTAGGCCTTCGCGATGGCCCTGTCGATCTCCTCCACGGTGAAGTCCTCCAGATAGGTCCGGAGCACCTGGGAAGCGCGCTGGGCATAGCTCATGCCGGGGAACTCATGCAGGATCTCCCGGGGCATCTGCGGGAACATGGCGGGCACATACAGGCCGCCGTCCTCCGCCAGACCCCGTAAAATCGCCTGGGAGGCGGTCACATAGCTGCCGCCGCGGGTGGAAAAGAAGGACATGTCAGGCTCCTCCAAACTTCATCAAATGTCACGGCACGAAGAAAAGGGACGACGGCTTTCTCCGCCGTCCCTATCTTTTTAGCGTGATCAGATCAGATAACGGGTAACGAACTCGGGCAGCGCGGCGGGATCCTCGCTGACGCTCAGGATGAAGTTCACATTGTGCTTCTGGCACAGCTCCTCCATCAGCTCAAACAGCCAGGCGGCGTCGTTCAGATCGGTCTTGCACAGGCGCAGGAAGGCGTCGATGAAAACGGTGCCGATATCGAAGTTCTGGGACAGCATGCCGCTCAGGAAGCCCACGAACATTTCGGGGGAATGCACATGGTACTCGCCCGCGTTCACGAAGCGGACCTTGTGATTGATATCCCGCATATAGCGGTTGTCGTCATCCAGGAAGACCACATCGGCGGGAGAATTCTCGGCGGTGGTATTGGTCAGATCGATCAGGCGCTTGGTCTTACCGGAGCCTTTCTTGCCGGCGATAATCTGAATCATAGGGAAAACCTCCTTCGAGTGTTTTGTCTGGGTCTATTATAACCGATTTTGGCTCAGGATGCAAGCCTATTTTGCAAACAGGCCCTCTTCCCGGCCGAAAAGTCCCGAAAAGCCCGTCATGACTGGGTTTCCCGGCTCTCGGAGAGCCTGCCGAACAGCTCCTCCGGGGCCATTTTGCTCTCCTGACGGACCAGCGCCGGGTCGGAATGATCCCTTGGGCAGGGCAGCACGCCCCTGCAGTAGGTGCAGGGCGAATAATTTCCGCCCTCCCGCGGCTCCGCGTCGATCCGGCCGGAGAAGGCTTTGCCCGCCAGCGCCGCGGCGCGCTCCGCCTCAAACTCCAGCAGCCGGTCCATATCCTCCCGGCTGCAGGTGAAGGCGGAGGAGCTGCTTCCGCTGCCGACATGGCCGTCCTTCCGCACGAGGCTGCCCAGCTCACCGTCCGGTTCGCCGGCCTTCATGGTGCCAAGCACCTCCACCTCGGAAAGCACGATGCCCTTCAGCCGCATCCGCTTCATGAATTCCTTCTCCACCGCCTCGCGCAGCTTCTCCCGGTTTTCGGGCAGGCTCTCCAGGGTGATGCGCGGGTCCTGCACATGGAAATAGAAGGCGCCGGCCGGTCTGGCGCCGGGGATGCCCTTCGACACCGCCTGCAGATACAGCAGCAGCTGCAGCTGGGTGCCCAGCCAGATCCGCTCGGGGTCCAGCGTATGGCTGCTGCTCTTGTAATCGATGACCCTCACCAGCGTCCCATCCTGCCCGCGGAAAACATCCACACGGTCCACCTTGCCCCGCAGCAGCACCTCGCTGCCATCCTGAAGCTGCAGCCGCAAGGGCGGGAGGGAATCGCGGCTCTGCTCGCCGAAGACCAGCTCCTGCCCCAGGCTCCGGAAGCCGTTTTCTCTGGCCTGCCGGGTATAGGCATGGGCGGATACCCGGGCCACGCGCCGCAGCTTCTCCGCCTCACGGCAGGCCAGCGCGTCCTCCCCCAGCGGCCCATCCCGCCACTGGGCCACATCCTCCGCCATGGCCTCCTCGATCAGCTGGTCCATGCGCTCATCGGAGATATCCGGCCAGCTCTCCTCTCTGCAGGCAAGCTCGGCATAGCGCTGCAGCACATGGTGGAAGAAATTGCCTCTGTCCTGGCTGTCGAAGCCATACTCCTTCAGCTCCTCCGGCTTCAGGCCATAGGTGATGAAGTAGCTGTAGGGGCATCCCGCGAAGGTCTCCAGGCGAGAGATGGAGACGGTCTCATCCCGGTACAGGCATCTGGCCAGCTCCGCAGGCAGGTCCGGCACGGGCTGCGGTCCGTCAAAGCCCCGCAGCAGGCTGACGGTCCTTGCGCTCCATTGTCTGGAGTGCAGCAGCCATCCCAGGGCATCCCGCCAGACGGGCTCCAGCCGGCTGCAGTCTCCCCCGCAGGCCTTCAGCCTGCCGGGAAGCTCCTCCAGTGCCATCATCGGCGAAAGCGGCAGGTCGTTCGGCTTCTCGTTCAGTCCGCCCGTACGGCGACAATTGCGCAGGCAGCGGGCGGCGTTGGTCATGATGATGGACTCCCGAAGGCCCGCGCCGTTCTGGCTGCCGGTGCTGCAGCTGAGCATCAGCTGCTTCAGCGGCAGGCTGATCGTCTGGTAATAATCCGCCAGCCGCTTGGCCCAGCGCGTGGGATGAGCCAGTCCCACAGGATATTCCGCCAGCACGGACAGCTCGCCCCGCTCCCGATCGTTGATCAGTCCCGCCTACGGCACCGAGGTGGCTGTGTCCTGCAGTCCCATGACGATCAGGGCGTCTAGCTCGCCGGTCATCAGGTGTCCCGCGTCACCGATCAGCACGCTTTCCGGCTCCGGCGGCAGCACGCTGATCTGCGCCCCTTCGATGCCCGCCTCCAGCAGAGCGGACAGCTCCCGCATGCCCGGCCTTCTGTCGGAGAGGACCGCGTGCAGCTGATCCAGCAGGCCGATAATGATACGCCACAGCTGCCTGTTCCGCTCGGCCTATGCCGTCATGCCCTCCGCCAGCAGCTTCTCCTCCCTGGCCTCCAGCTTTTCATAGGCGCCTGTCTCCTCCAGCAGGGTGAATACCGCCGTGAGGGAATCATCGGCATTCCGTGCGCCTCGCAGAGCCTCCCGCAGGCGCAGGATGGGGCCCACCAGCCGCTGACGGAGCGACTCGGCCTCCTCCGCGTTTTTTCCGTGGGTGAAGGGCTCCTCCCAGTGGCTGCCATAGATATTCTCCTCGATGCAGTAAATCTCCAGCCGCATGGCCTCTTCGGGGCTCAGGAGCGTGAAGCCGCTTCTGGCGGCATTGATCATGTCCTCGCGCCTGAGACCGTAGGCTGCGGCCTTCACGCTGCTGTTCAGCATGCGGCACAGGCCATGACGATAAGCGCTGTCCTTGCGGCTGACATGGAAGGGGATCCCCGCTGCCCGCAGGGTAGCGGAAAGCACCCCGTCAAGCCCGCTGGAGGCCGGGATCGCCACCGCCATGCGGCTCCAGGGGATACCTTCTCCATGCCAGCGGCGCAGGGTATCCGCCGCATGAAGCGCCTCGCTGTGAGGATGGCCCGCGTAATGCAGCTCCAGCTCGGGGCATTCCTTCTAAAGGCAGGCAGGCGCGCGGTTGAAAAGGTTCTCCTCCAGATGGGTCAGCCCCGGCGCACGGGGCGGCTTGGCCATCCGGGAGGTGATATTCATCTGCTCAAGCCCGGCGTAATACAGCATGCCCCTCAGGCACCGCAGAGACTGCTCCTGCGCTTCAAAAATATAACCGTCGCCCGTACCCGGGGTGGACACCATCAGCACGCGGACACTGTGCGCGCAGGACATGGCGCTGAGCAGGATACGGCAGAAGGGAGGCTGCAGCATGTCAAAGCCATATACGAACACGCAGGCGTCCGTCAGCACGCCGCTTTCCGCCAGATGCTCCGCCGTCCAGGCCTGCTGACCGGCCTCATCGGTGAAGCGGCCCCCGATGGCCTTTTCGTAAGCCTCCAGGATCAGGGCCAGATCCGTGAAGCGCTTGCCGGTGAGGGAGCTTTCATCCTCTGCCTTTGCCTGACTTCGCAGCTGCTCCGGCGTGATGCCGGAGCGCCCAAGCTCCGTCAGCAGCTCCGCCACACGCCCCGGCATGCCCAGCTGCTCCACGGAGGCGCCGTACAGCTTCAGTTCGCTCTTCACGTCCCGCATGACGCAGCTGACAGTCATCTGGCGTCCAAGCTCATCCAGAGGCGTCAGCGCCGGCCGGCCCACCTGCTCACAGACGCGGAGCCTCAGGCGGCTGGGAGACAGCACCTCATCCGTCAGGAGACCCGGCGTACCCAGGGCCTGCAGCAGCTCACGCTCCGCCTGCAGGGTATACTGCTCCGGCACAATGGTCACGGTGGAAAGTCCCCTGTCATGGCACTCCCTGACGGCGGTCTTCCACTCCGGCAGCAGCTGCCCGGCGCGTCCGGTCACGATCACCATCGGCTCCATCGGATCCATCATCCCTTTCATCGGTTCTCCCTGCCTTGATTATGCCACAATTTTGACTGCGGGTCAAGTTGACAAAGCGCCGCGTCTGCGGTATCATGCAGACATGAAGGAGGCCATGCCCATGGAAACCATCTTTATCGACGGCCGCTCCTGCCGCACGGTGCGGGAGCTGCACCTGACCCTGAAGCTGATGCTGCGGCTGCCGGATTATTACGGCTGTAACGCAGACGCGCTGAACGACTGCCTTTCGGCCCGGAAGCCCGTGCGGCTGTTCGTGCTGCATCCCGGCACCGGCGAGGTGGCGGAGGAGCTGCGGCTCTGCGGACAGGTTATCCGGGACAACGGCGGCACGGTGGTGTCGGACGAGACGCAATTTTCCTCTTGACAACGGAGCGGTCTGCCGCTATACTGTTGCCGTCAACTGAACAGAAGGATTTTTCAGGGCGGGGTGCGATTCCCCACCGGCGGTAAAGCCCGCGAGCCGAAAGGCATGATCCGGTGAGATCCCGGAGCCGACAGTACAGTCTGGATGGAAGAAGAATCCATGGAAGCGGACATGCTTTTGGTCCGCCGAATGGCTCCTCCCCTGATGATCCGGGGAGGAGCTTTTCTGTGCAGGTACCCATGTCCCTGCGGCCTCACCGGGGGAAAAAGCCCCTGCGGGAGGCTCTGCGGCCCTATCTTCTTCTGCTGCCCATGCTGCTGCTTGCGGCGGTCTTCGTGTACTGGCCCTTCGCCAAGACCTTCCTCTACAGCCTGACCACGGTGAACGCCCGGGGCGAGATCGTCGGCTGGCGGGGATTTTAGAATTTCGCCTATCTCTTCACCCGCCGGGAGTTCGGCGCGGCCCTGGGCAACACGGTGCGGCTGGCGCTGATGAATGTGCCCGTCACCGTGGTGCTGACCCTGCTCTTTGCCCGCCTGTGCCTGCGGAAGCGGCTGCTGTCCCCGGTGCTGGAGACGGCCTTCGCCCTGTCCATGGCGGTGGCCATGTCGGCGGCATCCCTCATCTTCAAGGTGCTGCTGAACCCCACGGTGGGCTATGTGAACCACCTGCTGGGCGTCAGCATCGGCTGGTACCGGGACAGGAGCACCGCTCTGTACGGCATCCTGCTGCTGACGGTATGGATGGGCATCGGCTTCAACTTCCTGCTGTTCCTCTCCGCGCTGCGCGGCGTATCGCAGGACCTGACCGATGCCGCCAGGCTGGACGGCGCGGGTACGCTGCGGGTGTTCCTGCAGGTGGAGCTGCCGCTCATCTCCCATACCATGCTGTATGTGGTCTGCACCAACACGGTGCAGGCGCTGATGACCTCCGGCCCCATCCTGCTGCTGACCCAGGGCGGCCCCTCCCGGTCCACCACCACCCTCATCTATATGATGTATACCTCCGGCTACGGCTCCTCCAACTACTCCCTGGCGGCCTGTGTCAGCATCGTCACCTTTGCGCTGTCCCTTGGCTTCACCCTGCTGGCCTTTGCCGGCGACAGAAAGCGGGGTGAGCCGCAGTGAAGCGCCGCCTTGCCCGCCTGCTGACGGATCTCCTGGCGCTGGCGCTGGGCTTCATCGTCATCGCCCCGGTGCTGTACGGCCTGTGCGGCGCCTTCAAGACGCCTGCCGAGTTTGCAGCCCAGCCGCCCACCTTCCTGCCCCGCAGCTTCGCCAACCTTGACAATTTCATCGCCGTCATGACCGGCGCGCCTATGGCCCGGTATTTCCTGAACTCCCTGATCGTGGCCCTGCTCATCTCGGTGGTGAAGCTGGTCTGCGCGCTGCTGGCGGCCTTTGCCTTCGTCTACTATGAGTTTCGGGGGCGGCGGGTGCTGTTCATCCTCATCCTGGCCACCATGATGCTGCCCGCCGATACCCTGATGGTGACCAACTACCAGACGGTGTCCCGCCTGGGCCTGCTGAACACCTACCTGGGCATGAGCATCGTGTCCTTCGTGGGCGCGTCCCAGATGTTCATGCTGCGGCAGGCCTTCCGCAATACGCCCCGGGCTTACCGGGAGGCGGCCTGGATGGACGGCTGCGGCGATATGCGGTACCTGGTGCAGATCCTGGCGCCCATGTCCCGGCCTGTACTGGTGACGCTGTTCGTGCAGAGCTTCACCGCCGCCTGGAATACCTATCTCTGGCCCCTCATGTCCACCACCCGGGATGACATGCGCACCGTGCAGGTGGGCATCGGCATGCTGACCTCCGTGGAGGGCACCAACTATGAGGTGGTGCTGGCCGGCGCCATCCTCTCCCTGATCCCCGCGCTGTTCGTGTTCCTGTTCCTGCGCAGGGCCATCACCCGTGCCATGACCGGCGGCTCGCTGGTTGGCTGACAGGGCTCCTTCCCCGGGCTCCTGTCAATAGATAAAGATTTGGAGGCGAACCCACATGAAAAGGATCCTTTCCCTGATCACTGTGCTCTCTCTCCTGCTTGCTTCCTCTGCTCTTCCCGCCCTGGCGGAGGAGCCCGTGGCCCTGGTGTTCTGGCACAGCTTCACCGAGTCCAACGGCGCCCTGCTGGAGCAGCTGGTGGCGGACTACAATGCCGCCCACACCGATGTGCGGGTGGAGGCCGTGTACCAGGGCACCTATGCCGAGGCCACCCAGAAGCTGAACAGCATCCTGCTTTCCGGTGACCTGAGCGGCCTGCCTGATGTGATGATGATGGACGCCACCGGCAAGGTGACCTACGCCACCAGCGGCGCGGCCTACACCGTGGATGACGCCCTGGCGGACCATCCCGACGCTGATGTGAGCATGATGCTGGAGGCCGCCATGGGCAACTGGAACTACGCCGGCGTGCAGCTGGGCATGCCCTTCGCCACCTCCACCACCGTGCTGTATTACAACAAGACCCTGCTGGACGCCGCCGGGCTGACCGCCCCGGAGACTCTGGCGGACATCGGCGCCATGGCCGGCAGGCTGCCGGAGGGCGTGACCGTGTTCGCCACCGTGCCCAACACCCCCACCCTGGCCAACTGGCTGGGCCAGCTGGGCAGCGATGTGGTGGACCTCCGGAACGGCAGCGAGGGCAGCGCCACCGCCCTGGCCTGCGTGGACAACGGCGCGCTGGCCTCCTTCCTTACCGCCTGGCAGGAGCTGTATGCCACCGGTGCCCTGAAGAACAGCGCCGGCTCCTCGGATGAATTCGTGGCCGGTACCCTGGCCATGATGACCTCCTCCTCCTCCAGCCTGTCCTCCTACATCGCGCGCATCGGTGACAGCTTTGAGCTGGGCGTGGCTGCCTATCCCAGGGTGAACGCCGACGCCCAGGCCGGCGCCACCGTGTCCGGCTGCTGCCTGGTGATGTTCAATACCGAAAAGAAGGAAGCCTCCTGGAGCTTCGTGCAGGCCATGACCGGCGCCGAGGCTCAGGCCACGCTGGCCGTGGGCAGCGGCTATATGCCCTCCAACAAAGAATCCCTGGAGACGGAGGCCTGGCAGAGCATGATCGCGGAGAGCCCCATCCGCGCCGTGGCCTATGAGCAGGTGCTGGCCACCCCCGATACCATGCGCTCCGTGACCGTGGGCCCCGCCGCCGATTTCTACTACGCCATCCAGAACTGCGTCAGCGATATGCTGGAGCAGGGCCTCTCCGCGGAGGAGACCGTGGAGCTCATGGAGGATGAGCTTGGCGGCCTGCTGGAGCAGTACAACCTGGCCAACCCCTGAACGGAATAGGCCTCGGCCTCCGGCGCCGCTGCCGGAGGCCTTTTCCGTGCCGCCCTGCATTCCCGCCTTCCGCGGCGTCAAAAAAGCCCGGAGGGCAGCGAACCTGACGCTGCCCTCCGGGCTTTTCATACGGAACGGTATTTATCCTCTGGCCCTGTCCGGCTGACAAAGGAAGGCCAGGATGGCCGCTGCGGCCACGCAGAAGCACATGCTGGAGATCATCATGGCATTCAGGCCCACCCTGTCGATCATGAAGCCGGCATAGGCGCTGCCGATGATGGAGCCCACTGAGCCGCAAAGCACCGCCAGGGACTGGCCCCGCACCTTTTCGCTGTCCCGCACCAGGCTGTTCACCAGCAGCACGGAGGAGAAGGTGCTCAGGCCCACCACCAGCACATTCAGGCAGCTGGCCAGATACACATAGCCGATGCTGGGGGCCAGCACCATCACCAGGGCCTTCACGGCGGTAAAGAAGAAGGCGGTGGACAGCAGTCCCTTCGTCTTGAAGTGCTTCAGCAGCCAGCCGGAGGCAAAGAGGGCGGGCATCTCCATACCGGCACGGATGAACTCGCTGAGGCCGTACTCCCGGGTGCCGCCGCCCAGGGCCTCCACGATGCGCGGGATGAAGGTATAGCTGGCTGTATTGCCGATGCCGTTCATCAGCACGGCCAGCAGGAAGAAGCACAGCGGAGCGTTTCCGGAGAGCATCTGCCGGTAGGAGGTCCGGACGCGTCCGGTCATCAGCTGCTGCCTGTCCATGCCGGCATAGGGATTGGGCATCAGCAGCACGCAGACAATGCACACCACCGTGCCGCCCATGAAGCACAGCGTCAGGATATCCGGCGTGTACTTCTCGGCCAGCACGCCGTACACATAGGCCGCCACGGCGTAGCTGATGGAGCCCATGCCCCTTGGCCAGCCGTAATGGGCGGGGATGCCCACATTGTTGAACTGCACCAGCTGGGCATTCAGATAGGCGTTGTTGCAGGAATCCATCGAGTAGGCCAGGGCATAGGCGCCGATCATCATGGCGATGGGCAGGGGCAGGAAGCTGACGCAGCCTGCCGCGGCAATGCCCACCAGAAACAGGACGGTGATCAGCTTCTTGATGGCGAACTCCGGGTGAGCATCCATCACGCTGGAAAGGATCAGCTGCAGCCCGATGGCCAGCCCGGAGGCCAGAGAGGTGGTCAGGCCGATCTCCGTGTTGGTCAGCCCCTTGTGGCCCAGGTACACCACCACGAAGCCGCTCAGGGCGCAGAAGGAGATCCAGAAGGTGGATTCGCAGCAGGCAAAGTTGATGTCGATACGTCTGACCCTGCGGTCCATGTCTGTCATCGGGCAGCCTTCCTTTCCGGACAACAGTCCTGTCAAAGAAAAATCCCCGCCTCAGGCAGGGATCAGTGGGGTTAAATGGGCTCGAACCATCGACCTTCACGATGTCAACGTGACGCTCTAACCAACTGAGCTATAACCCCATCAGTCGGCTTGTTTATCATAGCACATCTTTTGCAAAAAATCAAGTCCCAATTTCATGTTTTCTCCTGTTACAGCTTGCATTTTCCTGTCTCTTTGTGGTATGATAGACAGTGGATGAGCAGGCGGCTGCCTGTCCGTCCCATTCCCGGAGAAAGGAGCCGGATATGAACGATCAGCCTCTGCAGCCCGGTTCGGCCCCTCAGGGCTGGACGCAGGGCCCGCAGCTTTCCGCGCCGCAGCCGGTCTACGGACAGGATCCCATGGCTTATTCTCAGCCCCAGCAGGTCTACGGGCAGGATCCCATGGCTTATTCTCAGCCACAGCAGGCCTACGGGCAGGATCCCATGGCTTATTCTCAGCCACAGCAGGCCTACGGGCAGGAT
>R14__coassemble_364_pt1 | contig 34379 bp, 34 predicted proteins | sample R14__metabat2_high_PE_034 | metagenome-assembled genome bin R14
GACCTGGAGGGCATGGTAAAGCGGGACAGGAACCACCCCTGCATCATCCTCTGGTCCATCGGCAATGAGATCGACTACCCCAATGACCCCTATGTCACGCCGCTGTTCAAAGAAGTGCTGGGCAACAATGACGCCAACAAGCCCCTGCAGGAGCGGCTGTACGATGTGCGCAGACCCGATGCCGGGCGGCTTGCGGTGCTGGCCCGGGAGCTGACGGAGATCGTGCATGGCGTGGACACCACCCGGCCCGTCACCAGCGCCATGTCCTTCCCGGAGCTATCCACACGCACCGGCTACGCAGACGCACTGGATGCCTCCGGCTACAACTACAAGGAGAAGTTCTACGCCGAGGACCATATCCGTTTCCCGGACAGGGTCATCTACGGCAGCGAGAACAGCCACAGCCCAGAGGCCTGGCACTTCGTGCGGGACAACAGCTACATCTGCGGCCAGTTCCTCTGGACGGGCATCGACTTTCTGGGCGAGTGCCGCGGCTGGCCCGTGCGCATCTCCCAGGCAGGTATGCTGGACCTGGCAGGCTATCCCAAGACACTGTTCTATCAGCGGAAGGCCATGTGGACGAAGGCTCCCTTCGTGAAGCTGGCCGTCGGCGGTGAACGGGTGTGGGAGCAGGGGCTGTGCTGGTGCGCTGCGGGTAACAAGGCCCGGCAGGTGGCTGTCTACACCAACCGGCCAGAGGCCGAGCTCTTCCTGAATGGCCGCAGCCTGGGCGTGAAGCCTGTGGGCGAGGGTTACTGCGCCGTTTGGCAGGTGCCCTATGAGGACGGCGTGCTGGAGGCCGTCTCCGGTGATTGCCGGGATGTGCTGCGTACACCGGAAAAGGCTGCCTCCCTGAGCCTGCAGGTGACAGAAGACGAGCTGCCCGGCGGAGGCAGGCTTGCCCAGGCCGAGGTGCTGATGGCGGATGCCCATGGTACACCCGTGGCTGAGGACGCCAGGCTCCATGTGCAGCTGCTGGGCGATGCCAGGCTGTGGGGCATCGAGAACGGCCGTCCCGATGACCTGACGCCCTACGCGGAGCCCTGGCGGGAAACATACCATGGCCGCGCCATCATCTATATCCGCGGCGGCGATGCCGCGCAGAATGTGCTGCTGCATGTATGGACCGACTCCGGTCTGTCCGCCGATGTCAGGCTGTTCACAAAGTAAATCCAACGTACGAAAAGGAGCCCTTCCATTCCGGAGGGGCTCCTTTTCCTTCGGCCGACGCAGCTCAGCCGCCGCTCTCCTTCATCACGGAGGAGATGGTCTCCAGCAGCACCGGCACGTTGATGGGTTTGGCGATATGGCCGTTCATGCCTGCCTCGAAGGCTTTCTTCCGGTCCTCCTCAAAGGCGTTTGCGGTCATGGCCACGATGGGCACATGGCTGGCCCAGGCGTCCGGCAGCGCGCGGATCTGCCGGGTCGCCTCATAGCCGTCCATCAGGGGCATCTGAATATCCATCAGGATCAGGTCATACTGACCGGGCACGGCGGTGCGCAGCTTCTCCACCGCCTCGGTGCCGTCCTCGGCCGTATCCACCGTGAAGCCCTCCTCCTCCAGGATGTCCAATGCGATCTCCCGGTTCAGCTCATTGTCCTCCACCAGAAGCAGCTTCCTGCCTGAGAAGTCCATTTCCGGCAGCTCCTCCTGCTGCTGCGTCTCATCGACCGGAGCGCAGGTCTTCAGCCGCAGAGAGACGGTGAACTCGGTGCCCTGGCCCAGAGCACTGGTCACGGAGATGCTGCCGCCCATCAGCTCCACCAGGTGCTTCGTGATGGCCATGCCAAGGCCGGTGCCCTGAATGCCGCTGACCGTGGAGCTCTTCTCACGGGTAAAGGATTCAAACACATGGGGCAGAAACTCCTCGGAGATGCCGATGCCGGTGTCCTTCACGCGGATCACGGTATCCACATAGCCCTCCGGCGCGCCGTCTGCCTCGCTGATCGTGACGCTCACCGTGCCACCCGGCTTCGTGAACTTCATGGCATTGCTCAGCAGATTCAGCAGCACCTGGTTCAGGCGCAGCTTATCGCAGACCACACCGCTGTGGGTCACGCCGGCAGTATCCACAACCAGCGTCAGGTGCCGCTCCTCAATGGTGGGCTGGATGATGGTGCGCAGCTCTGTCACCAGGCTCTGCACATTCTCCTCCTGCTCCTGCAGGGTGACCCGGCCGCTCTCGATGCGGCTCATATCCAGCACATCGTTGATCAGTGCCAGCAGCTGATTGCCGGAGATCTCGATCTTCCGGAGATCCTCCAGTGCCTGCGCCCGGTCCTCAATATGCTTCACGGCCAGGGCGGTGAAGCCCATGATGGCGTTCATGGGGGTCCGCATGTCGTGGGACATATTGTTCAGGAAGGTGGTCTTGGCGTTGCTGGCCTGCCGGGCGTCATGCAGCGCCTGCTGCAGCTCCTCGCTCTGGCGGGTGATGGTTTCCATCTGCTGGGCCATCACCTTGTGAGACTCCCTGTCACGCTTGTTGGTGAAGTTGAAGTACCACAGGTTCAGGAGCATCACCACCGCCAGTGCCACAAGGATCCACCAGGCCAGGGTGGTGTCCGGCGCGTTGGAGAAGGCGGAGGCCTCCGGCATGGCCAGCACCACCATCCAGCCGTCCGCGCTGTCCACGCCCGCATAGGCGAAGAGCATGCGCTCCCCCTTTGAATTGTTTGCAAAGAAGCTGCCGGAGCGGGCCTTGTTCATGCTCAGCCGCAGCTCATCCGTGTCGATGCTCTCCTTGTTGTAGGAATAGATGAACTCAAAGAAGTTGTTGTTCTTCATCACGGATGGCTGGATAATAAAGGCACCGGAGGGCTCCATCAGGGCCACGGAGGAATCGGTATAATCCGAAGCAAAGACCCAGTTCTTCCGCAGATAGCTCATGGGCACCACGCGCAGCAGGATAGCCTCCCGGGCCGAGCCGTTGTCCTGCAGGGTGATCTGGGAAGCGAAGGAAATGACCCGGGCGCCGTCCATGGGGTTGGTATAGGACACGGTGACATGGACGGGCTCGATCTCGAAATCAAGACCGGCCAGCGCCTCCAGATTGGAATAGGTATAGTCCGCCGTGGCGGCGCTGGTGTAGCTCTGATAAACCACTTCGTAGCTGTCTTCGGTTCCGGCCATGGCCGCGGTGGACAGACCGGCGAAGGTATCCGTCCACAGCAGGTGTGCCGTAATCTTGGCATCCGTACAGGAGGCGCGCACGAAGGCGGTGGCCTCCTCCATAGTCATGGACGAAGCATTGATATAGGATGCCCAGCTGTCACATACATTCTGCTCACCCAGCATGTAGGTGTAGGCTACCTCCTGCATGCCCAGGGCGTTGTTCTCCACAGACTCCTGGGATGCAGTCCTGTAGCTTGCCGTCGTATTGTTGCTGTAGAGCATCACGACCGCCACGATCAGCAGGATCACTGCGATATTGGCGATCAGGATTCGTAATGGTTTCATGGGTTTACTCCTCCGGGCTGAATGCTTCAGCATCAGACTTCAGTCTGTTCTGTGTGGCAAATCATGTCCGTGTTTGTGAAATCCGGTCTGTTTTTACTGCATCCTGACCGCGAAGTCCTCTGCCACTGCAGCCGCATCCTCCAGCCCCACATTTGCGATGGCATTGCCCAGGCTGCTCTGCGCCCTGAAGCTGATGCCGCAGTCGACAGAATAGACCTTCCTGTCCGCGGGCAGGGCTTCCAGCTGGGTGAAGCGGCTGTCACCGGTTGCTTCCGTCACCGAGGGCATACCCTTCACGGTGGACAGCGTTATCAGCTACTGCTGTGTGGCCATGAAGCGGATGAACTCGTTGGCATAGGGCTGGTTTTCGGAACGGTTGTACACGCCGAAGAACATGGCCGTGAGCATCATGGCGGGCTCATTGTCGGCGGTCACGGATGGGATGAAATAGGTGTACTCGAAGGGATTGGCAGTGAAGGCCTCCGACTTGGCCTCGCGCTTTTTGCAGCCGCTGATGGTGTCGGAGGTTGCCACCAGGAAGGGTACATCGCCCTCAAAGAAGCGAAGGATGGCAGCGTTGTAGGTGTCCTTCAGTGTATCGGCCTCCAGGTTGAAATACCCCTTCTCCATCCAGCTCTGATAGCTCGTCATGGCGGTGGTCAGCAGAGACTCCGGCAGGATGCCCTGCTCCAGCTCCGCACACAGCTCCGCACTGTTTTCGGCATGCATCAGCTGATAAACAGTGTCGCTGACATAAAGCTTCAGCCTCAGGCCTCTCCCGCCGTAGAGAGGCGTGATCCCCTTGGCCATCAGGGTCTCGCAGGCAGCCTCCAGCTCCTCATAGGTGGTGGGCACAGACAGGCCGTACTTGCTCAGCAGCGTGGTATTGGCAATAAGACCGTAGGTCTGATAGAAGACCGGCAGCACCACCTGCGTCCCGTTCACCTGGCCGGCAAGCAGGGCCTTTTCGTTCACTGCGGAAAGATCCATCCCGGAAATGGTGTTCAGGTCCACACCATATTCGCTCACGGCGCCATGATAGGCCACATCATAGTTCATGTTGCTCATGAAGAACAGATCGATGCTGTCTCCTCCGGCGCAGCGCACCGGGAAGCCTGTGTTGAAATCAGCGATCTGTTCATAGGTGATGTTCACGTTGGGATAATACTGCTGGAAGTCCTGAATCACCTGCTCCAGCGCCTCGAAGTTGCCATATTCGCCCACGATATTCATGTTCAGCTCGGCCCGGGTATCCAGCGCCGGGGTGAAGGCCTTGGGCGTGGCGGTGGCCTGCGGCTGGGCAGTCTGGTTGCCGGAGGAGCAGGCTGTCAGGGTCAAGGCCATCATGGCCGCCAGGATGAGTGAGATCAGCTTTTTCATGAGAATTCCCTCCGATCGGTAGTGCATCAGTCCGGGATATCGGCGTCCTCCGGATAAGCTCCGGGCACGCCTCAAGCCTGCCTCACTGGGCCCCCTCCAGGAATTTGCGGATGACCTCCACGGTCTCCTGATAGCGTGCCGTCACATCGGGCATGAGCTGCTTCGCATGGGGAATATCCCGGCCGTTCCGCAGGTCCTCGGTCAGATCACTGACCACGATGCGCAGACGGGTAAAAGCCAGGTTGCCGCAGACGCCCTTGAGGGTATGGGCCGCGGCAAAGGCCGCCCCCATGTCACCGCTCTCCATGGCTGCCTGCAGCTTGCCGAAGGACTCGTCCCGAAGGAACATGCCAAGGTACTTCTTCACGCGCTCCTCCTTGCGCATCAGTCCCATGGCATCCTCGTAGGTGCCGCCCATCTGCTCGTATGCTTCCTTCACAGTCATGTTCTTTTCCTCCGTTTTTTGATATTTGTTGTTCATTTCGGGATCGGTTGCCGCTCACCCGTCAGCTAATCTCACGCAGCACGCTGAACAGGCGGTCCAGCTGCAGGGGCTTCTCGAGGAAGCCATCCATGCCGGCAGCATCGGCCCGCTGGCGCTCGTCGCCGGAAGCGCTGGCCGTCATGGCGATGATCGGCACATGGGACTTGCCCCGCTCCGGCAGGGCCCTGATCACACGCGCCGCGTCGAAGCCGCTCATTTCGGGCATCATCAGGTCCATCAGCACATAATCGTAATAGCCCGGCGCGGCGTTCATTAGCTTCACCACAGCCTGAGTGCCCGTGGCCACGGTGTCCACCACAAGGTCGCTGTCCTCCAGCAGCTCGCCGACGATGCTGCGGTTCAGCTCGTTGTCGTCCACCAGCAGGATGCGCTTGCCCACGAAGCGCAGGTCCTTCTGGAGCTCCGTAACTTCCGCGGGCTCGGCGATCCCCATCTCCCGGTTGAAGGAATCGTTGGCCACCAGGGTCTGCAGCTCCTCCAGCGCGGGACGCACGCGGCCGATGCAGCTGCGGACCTTTTCCGGATCCTCGCTGTGCCGCTCAGCCAGCGTCAGGCCACCGGAGATCGTATCCAGCGCCGTACGCAGATCGTGCCTGGCCTCGGTGAAGTACTGCGACTTCATCCGCTCCACCTCAAGCTGACGCTCCAGAATCTCCAGCTGCGTACGAAGCCGGCTGTCAGCCGCGGCGGTGCCCCTTTCCGCGCCGCCGGGCAGGATGAAGCGGCATTCCATCTGTACGCCCAGGGCATGCAGGATCTTCTCAAAATCCTCAAAGGAGAGCGTCTCCCTGGTCAGCTTTTTGGAAAGATTGGCCGGAGACTGGCCGATCCTTCTCGAGATCTCGGTGAAGGTGATATTCATCTCTTTGGCCAGCCTTCTGGCCTCCTCCGCAAGATTCATATCCTCATCTCCTTGTTTCAACCTGAAAGTTTTTCTGTTTACAGTATAGGACAGTTTCGTTGAAATGTCAAGCCGGTTTTTAATATTTTGGTTGATTTTTGCCATTTGGTTGATTTTTTTGTTTTTTTCTTCACAAGCGCCGGTGAGAGACACAGCAAAAAACGGCCCTGAACCGATTTCAGAGCCGCTTTTACTGTGTGAAAATTCGGAACGGGCCTGTCTTCTCTGCCCCATCGGTGCATGGATGTCTGTCGGCTGCAAGACGCCTTATCCTCCATGCATCAGCTTTCCGGGGCTTTACAGTGAAGCAGCAAGCGTCTCCAGCTGTTCTGTGGCTGCGCTGTCCGGGGCATCGCAGCAGATGACAGGCTCGCAGCACAGGGCAATGCCCGAGGCAGCACACTCGTCGGCCCACAGGCGCATCCATTCGCCGTCACCCCAGCCATAACTGCCGAAGAGGGCCACCTTCTTGCCGGTCAAAGCGGGCTTCACGGCGTCGAACATGGGGCGGAATTCCGTTTCCTCCAGCTCCTCGGCCCCCATGGCGGGGCAGCCGAATGCCACGGAGTCATAGGACGCGGTCTTGCCCGCGTCAAAGGCATCGCAGGTCAGCAGGTCGCCCTTGCAGGCAGTGACCACAATGTTGGCCATCTGCTCGGTGTTCCCCGTCTGGCTCCAGTAAACGATTGCGATCTTGCTCATGTTGATCCTCTCCTTTTTCTCTTTGGGCGGCGATTCAGCCGGCCACAATCAGGTCCTCCAGGGATTGGCCTGCCTGAAAGCAGTTCATGGCGCGAATGCTGCATTGCCTGCAGCATTCACAGTAAGCCTGTGCGTCCTCCACATGGTCATAGGCCTTCCAGATGCCGCAAAGCGCGCAGCCCCGGCCGCGATGCCGGATGAAGGCCTGCACATCGCTGAGTGGATAACCCAGGAAAAGCCCGATCTCATGGGGAAAGCTGCCTTCACGAAGCCGTTGTCTGAGCCGGTTCAGGGCCTCCCCCACACCAAAGGCCGAATAGCCCTCCATGCTCAGGAATTCCCTGACAGCCTGATCCGACAGCACCTTCCGAAGCATCGCCGGCCGATACAGGTACAGCTGGGCAGATCCCTCATCCATCCGCAGGATCGTCAGCGTCACGCCATAGCCCTTCATTCGCAAACGAAGCGCGGATACCTCTCTGGCAAAGGCAACGCAGTCCTTGAAATGCGCTGTCATCAGGTTTGCGCATTTGATGCGCGCCAGGGTCGGCGCCCATTTCCGCACAAGCATGGCTTCCAGCACTCCCCAGCCTCCTTTGTTAGTTAGATGCTTCTAACCAACGAGGCAACTATAACAGATTTCCCTCAAAAAGTCAATAGGTCTTTCAAAATAAGTTAGTGTTTTCTAACTTCAATTTCGAAATCAAGCTCCCTCTCCGTCCGGAAAGGGAGCCTGAAGGTCACTCAGCGGGGACGGGCTCCTCGGCATTGACGGTGATGGTCTGCTCCTGCAGCTCCTTCTCGGCAATGATGTCCTCGATCGTCTCCTTGGTGCGCATCAGGTCCTCCACGGACATGGCGCGGTAGTCGCCGGCAGGCGTCTTCACATTCATGCCATGGCGGCGCAGGAAGGCATCCACCTTTTCCTCGTTGTTCTTGTAGGCAATGAAGCCCACGGCGCTGATGCCAACGCCGATCAGTACGCCCTTCACGGTGGGGGTCATCGTAATCATGCTGTTACCTCCTGTTGTTCAAATTATCATTGATGAACACGGATCGCTCCGTTTTCAGCCATGCCACGCCAGGAGCTCCGCGCTCCTGCTGATGAGGCTGCCCACATAGCCGCTGCCGCTGCCGGAGAGCGGCGTCAGGGTCACCTCGTTGTTCTTCGTGCCCACCAGCCAGCAGGATTCCCTGGGCTACCGGGGAATGATGTGCCGGCCGAAGGTCACGATCCAGGCGATCACGCTGGCCTGCAGCATATTCGCCTTGCCGATAGAGTTGATCAGGTAGATCACCGACATGACCTCCGGATCAAAGCTGCCTCGCTGGTGCAGCTCGGTATACCCATGCTCGATGACCGCGGAGAGCGTCCCAGCCACAGACACCCAGTGCGTGATGCTGCTGACGGAGGCTCCGGCCAGCGTCACGGCACCGTCCGCGGCAATAGCCAGCAGGGCCAGGGCACCGGAGGGCGGCAAAGAGAACGACTTCTCCTCCGCATGCTTCACATGCAGCAGCTGGGTCGGATGCCGGCTCACATAGGAGGCCGCGATCCGGAACAGCAGCTGGCGCTCATCCAGCAGGGATGTATCATAGGTCACCAGCAGGGTCTGCAGCCGGGGGTTGTAGCTGATATCGGTCACGCCGCGGATCGTCCGGAAGGCCATGGGATTGACAGCCGGCTTCTCCAGCAGCAGCCTCACCCTTCCCGGCAGCGTATGAAGCACCGTGATATGCAGGGCACCGGCGTTGTCATGATGCAAGGTCAACCCTCCTTTGTGGGCAGCATCAGCCGCAGGGAATTGGCCACCACCAGAATGGTGGACATGTTATGCATCAGCGCGCTGAGCATCACGGAAATATTGCTGGAAGCGCCAAGGATCAGGCCGACGGTGTTGATCGCCACCACCAGCGTGAAATTCTGACGGACAATGTCCATCCAGTCCTTCCGGGTGTCAGTTTTCAGCATCATGCAACATACCTTCTTCGGTGATCTCTGGCTGACGCCGCAGCAGCTGCCGAAGCTGCTCCGCGAGCTTTTCCTCATTCATAAGGGCGGACAGGTCTGCCTTGCGCAGATAAGCAAGGCACAGCTCCGTCACGCGGCTGATCCAGGCCTGCACCCCCTGACCGGTGGCGGGCTGCCGATAGGTGATCAGCACCGTGCCGATCCGTCGGTTCAGCTCCACATTCAGCACACCGGGCAGCATGGATATGGCCTACGCCGCGTAATGCAGATAGGGCACCGCCTGCTCCGGCAGCATCGCATATTTGGGAAAGAGCAGCCGGAGCCTGCCCGGCAGGTCACAGGTGACCCTGAAGCGCAGGCAGCGCCGAAGCAGGCTCTCATCCACGAAATTCATGCGAGCCCCTCCCGAAAAGCGATGTGGCCCACCAGATCAGTGTGGCTGTGCCCGGAAGCCCCAGGCCGCCGCCCGCAAGCATACGCCGCAGTGCGGTAACGGTCAGGGCTCCGCCCGCGATGGTGGGAATATCCACCAGGCTGTCCGTCATATCCAGCACGCCCTGATTCACCGCGGCGTAAAGGGTCTGGAGTCCCTCCTCGAGCCTGGATACGGGTCTGCGGCGAACCAGCTCCGTCAGCCCCATCAGCCGGATCACAGCGCCCTCCAGCACAGCGGCCTGCACCTGTGTTTCATCATATACAAGCAGCAGGGTGCCGATGCGCTCATTGCGTTCGACCTGCACCACAGCTCCCGTTGCCAGCAGCTGACGGGCTGTTTCCTCCGCCAGCTGCGGCTGAACGGAAACAGCGGGCACATACAGCCTCAGTCGTCCCGGCAGGCTGCTGCGCACCTCGCAAGCCCCACGAAAGGAAGGAAGATGCAGCAAATTCCCTTTTCTGCCTGAATTCGCGGTCAGCAGGAGCGTACCTGCCGCCAGGACAGCATATGCAGTGCCGGTCATCCTTACACCTCATTTCGACAAGACAATGCCATTCATGTTCTCTTAAGACACAGTATATCGCCACTAACTGCTTTTGTCAATTCAAAACGCGTTGCCAACGACCGCTCCATCGCTTTTCCGCTTGACATCCTTGAGCGGTCATGTTACCATAAAGAATGGTTTTATGCCCGTGCCCGCATCGGGCTTTCGGGGCGGAACTCTGCGCCAGTGAGAAAGGATTTCCCCACCATGAACAATTTTCAAAAGCTGCTGCATATCTTCCGAAGCTCTGCCCTCACGCTGGTGTTCCGCTGGGGCAGATGTGTCCGCGGCAGACTGACGCTTGCCTGCTGCTGCACGGTGGCAAGCACCCTCTGCTCTCTGGGCACCACCCTGGTCACCAAGGAGCTGATCGACAGCGCCGTTTCCGCCCGTGCCGACGGACTGTGGCATTTCGCCCTGCTGCTGGCCCTGCTGATGCTGTCCCAGCGATTTCTTCGGGTGTTTTCCTCCGTGCTGCAGGTGGGCACCTCCTCCAGGCTGCAAAAGACGCTGCAGGGTGAGCTGATGAACGATCTGCTGACCAGGGAATACGCGGGGCTGAAGCGCTACCACAGCGGTGAGTTGGTCAGCAGGGTCTTCTCTGACATGAGTGTCATCAAGGGCGGCATCGTCAGCCTGCTGCCCAGCCTTTGCAGCATGGTGATCAGCTTTATCGGCGCCATTATCATCCTGGGCTCCATGAACTGGAAGCTGGTGGTGGCGCTGCTCCTCGGCAGCCTGGTGGGCGCGGCGGTCATGCTCCTGTTCCGTGCCCCCATGAAGGAGCGTCACAAGCGCATGCAGCAGGCCGAAAGCCATCTGCATGCCTCTGTGCAGGAGACTCTGGAAAACCTGCGGCTCGTCAAGGCCAGCCTTTCGGAAAAGCGGATCATGAGCCGTGTAACGCAGGATCAGGAAACGCTGGAGGCCGAGCAGAGGCGGCAGGGCTTCTTCTCCATCGGCATGCATCAGTGCATGGGCGTCATGTTCGACGCCTCCTGGCTGCTGTGCATGATCTGGGGCTGCGTCTGCATCTTCAACGGCGAGCTGACCTACGGCGCCCTTGCCGCCATGATCCAGCTGATCGGCCGCATCCAGGGGCCTATTTCCAGCGCCGCCGAAATTGCCGGCCAGGTCTATGGCGTCATTGCCTCGGCGGAGCGGCTGCAGGAGCTGCTGGTCCTGCCCTGTGAGAAGGACGGCGCACCGGTGAAGAGCTTCAGCGCCATCCGCCTGAACGATGTCAGCTTCGCTTATGAGGACGGCAGCGAGGATGTGCTGCGGCATGTCAGCTGCGAGATCCGCCAGGGCGATTTCGTGGCGCTGACTGGCATCTCCGGCGGCGGCAAGACTTCGCTGTTCCAGCTGCTGCTGGGCATTTACGCTCCGGTCAGCGGTGAGATTTCCTTCGACACATAGGTCGGCACGGTACCCGCCTCCCGCATCACCCGCAGCCTGTTTGCCTATGTACCCCAGGGCAATACGCTGATCTCCGGCACGCTGCGTGAGAATCTGACCCTCTTCAGCGGCGATCAGTCGGATGAGGAGGTCCTTGCAGCGGCTGATGCTGCCTGCATCGGTCCGCTGGTCAGGTAGCTTGGGCTGGATGCCGTGCTGGGTGAGCGGGGAATCGGCCTTTCCGAAGGCCAGGCCCAGCGGGTAGCTGTGGCCAGGGCCCTGCTGAGTGGCGCCCCCATCCTGCTGCTGGACGAGGCCACAAGCGCATTGGACGATGAGACCGAGGCCGCGTTGCTGCGGAACATCACCCGGCTTCAGGGCAAGACCTGCCTGATCGTGACCCACCGCAGCGCCGCCCTGGAGATCTGCAGCCGGCATCTGCACATCGTGGACGGCAAGCTGACGCAGGAGGAAGCATAAATGCGCACCATCATCTTCGGCGACATTCACGGCTGTGCCAATGCCTTCTCCGCCCTGCTTGAGCGGACCGCCCCCATTCCCGGGCAGGATCGGCTGGTCCTTCTGGGCGACCTGATGGACCGCGGCCCGGATTCCTGGCAGGTGTGGCAAACAGCCTCAGCACTCCGTCAGCGCTTCGGGCAGGAGCTCACAATCCTGACGGGAAATCATGAGACCTACTGGCTGCAGCCCCGCCCTTCACTGTGGATGAAGCATCAGCATAACCGTGTGGGCCGAGAGGCCACAGTACAGTCATTCCGGAAGCATGGGGCAAGCACAGACGCCCTGCGTGACTGGCTGAATGGCAATCTGAAGCCCTGGTACAGGGGCGAGGGCCTCCAGTGCGTACATGCGGCCGTGCGGGTTGACCCTCTGGAGTCCAACGATACCTACACACTGGTACACGACCACGACGCGGTGCTTCAGAACATGTACGCCGGACCGTTGACCGTGACAGGACACATCAGCCTGCAGGAGGCCACCTACTTCGCCGGTGACGGAGAGACCACGAGGACGCTGCAGCCTGACACAGCCTATCCTCTGCCCGATACAGGCATCATCTGCATCGACACCGGAGCCGGCAAGGGCGGCTGCCTCACGGCGATGGCAGTCGAGGCCGGGAGGTTCGTGCTGCTGCAGTAGCGTGAAGACACAGCGCAGCATTAAACAGGCAAAGGCAACAAAAAAACGGACGCATCCACGCGTCCGTTTTTTGTCGGTTCGATTATTCCTGGTAAAGGAAGGCCCTCATCGCCTCCGCGTTGGCTTCATAATCCACCAAATGGCCTTCGGTGCCGGCCACGGTATCATAGGGCTTCAGCGCCTCCTGGGGAAAGATGCCGGTCTCCACAGCAGAGAAGATATCCACACCCTGGCGGGAAGCACGGTAGGCACAGAGCACCAGCGCGCGGGTGATCGCGGCGATGTCGTCCTCCGTCAGGTTGTTGTAGGACATCTGGAAGATGGGGCTGATCTCCTCGCGGAGGAAAGCCATATCCTCATCGGTGATGTCATCCACATTGATGGCCCGCTTGCCATTCAGATTGTCAGGCGCGCCGGACTCATTGGTGTAGAACACCACCTGGTCGCCGATCTTGGCGGCCACGCTGGCGAACAGGTTGGAAACGACCTTGCCCTCACGCAGGCAGCAGTTGTACACGGAGTCATACTGCAGCCAGCCATAGCCTACTGCCTGCAGGCCGTTCAGATGGGTCTCCGGGCCGAAATCCTCCAGCGTGTACTCCTGAGCCAGCAGCTCGATCAGCAGCTGGCTGGCGGTACCGGCATCGGCCTGGGCCTGAATGGAGTCCTTCTTGGAGGCCACCATGCCGTTCAGCGCGTTGCGTTCTGCGCGGGACACATCGATGGTCACGCCGCCGTAGTTGTCGATCATGGAGGCCAGGTTGCTGTAGTTCAGGGACATGAACAGATCGATGTCCATCCCGAAGTTCTGGTTGAAGACCTTCATGGTCTCCTCAGGGCCGTTGTTGCGGTAGGCCATATCGATCTTCTGGGGCATATCGTAGCCCTCGTACTCGACGAAGGTATCCCAGGTCATCATCATCAGGCGAATGATGCCGGTATCGGTGTTCAAAGCCACCACCATCATGGTGTTGCCCACATTGGCGCCGGTATTCTGCATGCCCTCATTGCAGACCAGAATGAACTTGACCCAGGGATCGTCATCGGTGCCGCTGTCCTCGGCGAAGGCGAAGACAGGCAGCAGACACACCACCAGCAGCAGCGCGGTCAGCTTCAGGAAAGCGGCCTCACTCGAATTCCACAGTCTCATCTTCAAAGCCCTCCTCCTCATCGGATGTGGTATCGGTCGCGGTGGCCCAGTCACCCACAGGCTGACGGTTCTCGTCATAGCAGTTGGTGATGATCAGGTTGCCGTCCGCGTCGTAGTAGCCGTTCCAGCCGGCCACGCCCTCGGCGTTATTGGTCAGCTTGTTGTAGCGATCCAGGTAACGCTCGGAGATGATGCGGTTCTGGCCGTCATATCCGCGCTCCACGCTGAAGTAGCCCTCCAGGCAGTTGGTCTGGGCGTGGATCTTGTCGTAGTAGCCCTCCCAGGTGTGATTGCCCGCCTCATCCTGTTCGTACTCCAGAATGGCATAGCCGTCGGTGGTATCCACCGGAGCGCCGGAGGCATCCACATAGGTGACCACATGCACACGGGTGACAGGATAGTAGACGGTGGTCACGCCCCAGGCGCCGTTGTTGGCGGCGGTGGGCTCAAGCGCTTCGTTCAGATAGTACTCGTAATAGCTCTCCGAGGAGTTCCTGTTGCTCAGGTCATAGTCATAGCGGATGGCCGCGTAGCCATCGGTATTGGCGGCGGGATTGCCGTTGGCATCCAGCCAGATCATGTACTCCCGGTTGCCGTAAGCGTTGTAGCGGTAATCCACACCGTAAGCGCCGGAGACCATCACGCCCTGGCCCTCGCCGTCGAAGTAACGGACAGACTCCACATCACCGCGGCTGGTGTAGGTCCGCTGCACGCTGAAGCAGCCTTCAGGACCCACCGCAGGCTGACCTTCAACATCATAGTAGCTGCTGGCCACCACACGGTCATAGCAGTCATAGGTCTGCAGAGCGGTCGCCCAGTCAGTATCAGCGGTGGCGCGCTCGTTGGTTTCCCGCATGACATAGGTGCGGCTGTCGGTGTTCTCCTCCACCAGCACCCTGCGGCTGTAGCCGCCGGAGGTCACAGCGGGCTCACCGTCAGCGCCCAGGAAGTACTCCTCGGCGACCAGGCCGCTCTCCGTGTAGGTGATGAAGTGAGAGGCGTAGCCATCCCTGGCATTCACGGGATTGTCGTCGTTGTCGAAGAACTCCTCGCCCGTCAGGCGGCCCTCGTCATCGTAGGCATTCATGGCATAGGCGAAGCGTCCGTCCACAGACTCGATGCCGGTGCCGTCGGCCTGCAGATAACGGTCAGAGATCAGGTTGCCCATATCATCGTAGGTATATTCGGCAGAGGCATAGCCCATGGTGGTATCCACAGGGTTCAGCTCGGTGTCGTAATAGACCTCACGGGTCACATTGCCCAGGCGGTTGTATTCCGTGGTCTTCCTGGCATAGCCGCGGCGGGTTGAGCAGAGGTTGCCGGCGCGGTCATAATAGGTAGCGGAGGTCTCACGGCCGGCCAGGTCGTAGGTGTACCGCACCTCGGCATACTGGCCGGAGTAGAAGGCTGCGTTGCCGTTCTGATCGTAATACTTCACGGACAGCACACGGCCCTCGGCATCCACGGTACGGACCAGGAAGGAATAGCTGTAGGACTTGTGCAGCGCGGGCTTGCCCTGGGTATTCAGCAGATGCTCCTCGATCCGGTTGTTGTGGGCGTCATAGGTGTAGGTGATCTCGGCATAGCCGTAGGTGCACCAGGTCAGGTTATCCTTGGCGTCGCAGTAGGACACACGGGTCAGGTTGTCATTGTTGTCGTACTCATACTTCACCGTGGCATAGCCGGCGGAAATGGCTACGCCCTGACCTTCCTCATCCAGATACTCACGCTTCACGCAGCGCTTGCGCTCATCCCAGGTGTTGCGCAGGCCGGCATAGCCCAGGGCGCTCTTCACGGGGGTATCGTTCAGATCCAGGTATGTCTCGGTCAGGACCAGGCCCTTCTTGTCCACGGTGCGGACCAGCGTGGCGTAGCCGTCGCTGATGTAGGTATGGGCATAGGTGTCATCCAGGTAGGTAATGCGGACAATGTACTGGTTCTCGTCATACAGGTACTCGGTGGCCGCATAGCCGTTCTTGGTCAGCACAGGCTGGCCGTAGGCATCCACATAGGTGGTGCGCCACACAGAGCCCTGATCGCCGTACTCATAACGGACGCCCGCGTAGCCGGCGGAGTTCTCGGCGGTCAGGCCCCTGGCATTCAGGTAGGTCTCGCTGATGCGGCGGCCGTTCATGTCGTAGGAATACAGCACGGAGGCAAAGCCGGCGGAATTCTCCACAGGCTGCAGGGCAGCACTCAGATACTCCACGCGGATCACGCGTCCCTGGGCATCATAGGTGCTGCGGGTGGAAGCCACGCGGCCCGTAAGGGAAGCGAGCGTGCCGTTCTGGTCCAGGTACTCTTCCAGCACCACATGGTTGCGGGAATCGTACTCACGGTGCCAGATGCTGAAGCCCTCGGGCACGGTGGTCAGCTCATCCTTCTCATCAAGGTAGCGCACCTGCACGGTGTTGCCGGCGTTGTCATACACATAACCGATGGCGGAGTAGCCCTTGCTGATGGTGACGCGCTTCATGCTGTCATCATAGTAGCTCTCCTGCACCAGGCGGCCGCGGGCGTCATAATCGTAGGAAACGGCAGCATAGCCGCCCTCGATCATGACGATATCCTTGCGGTTATCGGCCTTGGAGGCATCTTCGGTGAAGTAATACACGGTACGGGTGCAGCGGTTGTTGCCATCGTACTCATGGCCCACCCGGTTATAGCCGTCAGCCAGCATGGTGGGCTGGCCCTCAAAGATGTACCAGAACTCCTCGGTGCAGTTGCCGTTGGCATCCCGCTGGTAGGTCACATAGCTGTAGGTGCCGTCCAGCAGGGCATAGGACTCACCCTCGCCGTAGTAGGCTACGCTGGTGAGATAGCCCTGATCGTTCCAGGTCTGCACCATGCGGGCATAGCCGAAGGTCTGGGTCAGGAGCTGGCCATCGGCATCCAAGTACTCCTCCAGCAGCAGATGGCCCATGTCATCATACTGGCGGTTCAGCTGGGCATAACCGGCGGCCGCCACCACAGGGTTGCCGTCCACGCCCTTATAGAGGACGGACACCTGATTGCCCAGCCTGTCATAGGTATAGTAGGCGGCAGCGTAGTCGCCGCGCAGCATGTAAGGCTTGCCGGTCTCGTCGAAGAACTCCTCGCTCACCAGCAGGTCCTCAGCGCCGTCCCGCTCCTCATAAGTACGGCGGATCTCGGCGGCACCGGCCGTCACATTGGTGATGTGGCTGTCCTTGTCATAATAGACCTCGCGCACCAGGTTGCCGTTCCTGTCATATTCACGGTTCCAGAAGGCGTAGAGGTCGGAGCACTCGGTCAGATGGTCCTCGGCATCATAGTAGGCCTCGGACAGCTGATGGCCTTCCGCATCCCAAGTGGATTCCACGCGGTGATAGCCGGCCAGCAGGGTGGTGGGCTGCAGCGCCTCATCATAGTAAGCGGTGCTTGTCCTGTTTCCGTTGTAATCGTAGGTCATCTCGCACCGGGCGTAACCGTCGGTGGAGCGGACAGGCTGACGGTCGGAATCCAGATAGTTGACAGCGATCTGATTGCCGTCCGCGTCATACTCCTGGGTCAGGATCGCATAACCGCTGCGGTTGGTGATTGCCTGGCTCTGGGCATCGAAGAAGGCTTCCTCCAGCACATGGCCGGCGGCATCGCACTTGCGTTCAAAGCGTGCATAGCCGATGGAGCTGGGCACCACAGGCTGGGTATTCTCGTCATAGTAGGCTCGGAGCAGCAGGTTGCCATAGCGGTCATATTCCTGCTCATAGGAGGCGTAGCCGGCCGCCAGCAGCACGGGCTTGTTGTCGGTGCCCAGATAGGTGGTGCTGCGCATCAGGCCGTTCTGGTCGTCATAGGTCATGCGTCGGGCGGCATAGCCATCGCTCAGCATCACAGCCTGGCCATCGGTCCCCAGATAGGCCTCATAGGTCATGTGGTGATTGTCATCATAGCTGCGGCGGATGGAGGCGGCGCCGTTGACAGACACGGGCTGATCGTCCGCGTTCAGATAGCGGATGCTGATGACATTGCTGTTGTCATCATAGCCATAGTAGACGGAAGCGTAGCCGGCAGACTGCATCAGCGCCTGACCGTCGGCCTTGAAATATTTCATGCCTGTCTGGCGGCCCGCATAGTCATAGCTGTAGACCTGCACAGCGCAGACGCCGGCGGCGGTCACCAGCTGGCCGTTGGCATCCATAGTGGCCTGCCAAAGCAGCATGTTGCTGTCATTGTACTCACGCACACAGACCGCATAGCCCTCATAGCAGGCAGCGGAATTGCCATTCTTATCGTAGTAACGGACAGCGGTCTGCAGGGCTTTGCCGTTGTAGCTGTACTCGACGGTAGAAGCGCCGTTCACCACGGAGGTATCAGGCTGACCGTTCTGATCCAGATAGGTCTCCTTCAGCAGCAGATTGTTGAAGGGGCCGCCATAGGTCATGCTGCGGGCATAATAGCCGCCCTTGCCCTCGCAGGGGTTACCGTCCTTGTCGAAATAGGCCTCATAGACGGCAGGCGCCTTGATGTCGTCGCTGTCGTAGCGGTAGGTGATGCTGGCATACTGCACCTCATCGTTGCGGGTGGGCTTCCACTGAGCGTCCATATAGGTGGTGCTGATGACCTGACCGGCCTTGTTGCGCTCGTTCACCAGGCCAGCGTAGCCCGCCTTCACCTCGATGAGCTTCAGATCGGTGCCGTAATACTTCTCCTGCTCGATACGGTCGGCATGCAGGGAAACATATTCGTTGCCATCCTCCTGCTGCACCGTTTCACGGCTGTACAGATACTCGATGCGGGCATAGCCGTACATGCACATGGTCACCTGATCGGCGGGATCATAGTAGGTCATGCGCTCATCGAAATCGCGGCCGTCATACTCATACTCGATTTTGGAATAACCGGCGCCGCCGGTGGTGCGCTCATTGTCGGCACCGAAATAGGTCTCATAATGGACGCGTCCGGTGCTTCCGTAATATTCAAAGGTCACCCGCGCATAACCGGCCAGGGACTTCACCAGGCTGTCATCCACGCCATAGTAGGCCGTTTCCACCACGCGGCCTGCGGCATCATAGGTATGGGTGACATAAGCGTAGTTCTGGCTGCACAGCAGAGGCTGGTCCTCGGAATCGTAGTAGCCGGTACGGATCAGCCGGCCGTTGTCGTCATAGGTATTGGCCTGCCTGTGCCAGCGGGAGGAGCCCAGCACGGGGTTCATGTCCGCGTCATAGATCTCCAGGCTCAGCAGCAGCTGAACCGCCTCGCCCAGCTCGGGATCGGTATCGCTTCCGCCATAGGAGGTGGAGCCGGCCATGGTCTCGGTGCGGACAGCCTCCTTGACGTAGGTTCCGGCGGTGTAGGTGTAAACAGCCACGGCGCCGCCCTCGGTGCCTACCAGCGCGGTGCCGTCGGCATCCAGATAGCGGGTGGTGATCACCTTGGTGTCATTCACCAGCTCCACATCGTAGAGGATGCGGGCATAGCCGCCGGCGGGACGCACATAGTTGCCGTTCGCGTCGAAATACTCGCTGGCCAGAATCTGGTCGCCCTGCCAGGTATCCACGCGATAGCTGTAGCTGCCGGGAACATCCGCCCTGCTGCCGTCGGCGGCATAGCGGTCCTCCGTCAGCACATTGGTCTCGCCCTTGCTGTCGGTGAAATACTGATACTCCACCCTGGCGTAGCCATCCGCGGTATCCACGGGCTGCCCGTTCAGGTCGTAATAGGACGCCGTGAGCAGATTGCCGTGCCCGTCCCTGACATACTCGGCAGAGGCAAAGCCGCGGTTGTTCATGGCGGGCTGTCCCTGCAGGTCATAGGCCTGCTCCCCCACCAGATTGCCGCTGTCATCCCAGGTGGAGACAGTCTCAGTCAACACCGGCATGGACAGCAGTCCGTCTGCCGCGGCTCCAAGCGTGAGCAGGAGCACACAGGCCAGCGAGATAAGGGTCAGCCACAGGACTTTCTTCTGATTGTGCATCTTCTTTGTCCTCCGGATTTTTGTCAGGTCTGGGGCGCGGTCGGTGTCGGATCGGTCGGCGGGTTCTTGGGACGGTTGTCGTATCTGCTGTAGTACTTCTTGTAATACTTCCTGCCGTAGTACCGGTTGTCCTCAAGCTTCTCGCCATAGAAGGCGAAGCCCAGCACATTCATGCCGGTCAGCTCTGCGGCAGTCAATGCCTTGCGGATATCCCTGTGATCGGAATAATTCTGCCTGGTGATAAATACGCAGCCGGCCACCTGATCGGAAAGGACCAGAGGATCGGACACGATGTTGATGGGCGGCATGTCCAGCAGCACCAGGTCAAATTCTTCGTTCATCTCAGCCAGCAGCTGCTGCATCCTGGGAGAGGAAAGCAGCTCAGCCGGGTTCGGAGGAAGCTGGCCGGCGGGCAGAATCTTCAGCGGGCACCAGCTGGCCTCCATCAGGCAGTCCTGCCAGTGCTCTGCTCCGACCAGTGCCTCGGAAAGGCCGGGGCACGAGCTGTCATACTCGAAGATATCCCGCTGACAGGCGCGGCGCAGGTCGGCATCCACAAGCAGTACCTTCTTGCCGCCCATGGCGCAGGATACCGCCAGGTTGGCGCCGATGGTGGATTTACCCTCGCCGGAAATGGCGCTGGTCAGCACTACCAGGTTGTTCTCCTTGCCCACCAGGGTGAAGAGCAGGTTCATGCGCAGCTTGGCGTAGGCCTCCAGCTTGTCCATGGGCGCGTTGGCGTCCAGGATATACTCGCTGGGCTTTTCCAGCTCCTTCTTCACGCGGCTGATGAGCGCCAGCACCGGGGGCTTGTAGTTGCTCTCGAGCTCCTTGGAGTCCGTCAGCTTCCGGTTCATCAGGAAGAGGAAGGCCAGAAGCGCAGCCGCCAGCGCGGCACCGGCCAGGGCACCCATCAGGCCCTTCCGGATGGGATTGCGGGAGACGGGATGCGTGGGAGCGGTGGCGTAGTCGATGACCTCCGCGCTGCCCGCGCTGACCACACGGATGATCTCGGCGGGCGCCACGTCCAGCACAGCATTGCAGATGTCCGCGGAGAGCTGGGGATCCGTCGTGGTGCTGGTCACCTGCAGGACGCCGGTCTCGGATACGGAGCCCATGGAAAGCGAGCCCGATATGGTCGAGATGCTGATGCCCGGATAGGTGGCAGACAGCCTTTCAGCCACGGAATCCATCACCTTGTTGCTCTTGACCACCACCATGTAGGTATCGATCAGCTTGACAGCCGAGCTCAGGTCGCCCGAGCTGACATACTGATAATTGACCACATTGGGGTTGCCGTTATACACATACATGGTGCCGGAAGCCGCATAGGTGTCCACCTGCCTGTAGGCCACCTGATAATACATGGCTCCGAAGCCCACGGCGGCACAGATGATCACCAGCCAGATCCGTTTGAGAATGTATTTTGCCAGCTTCAGCAGGTCGATATTGAAAGCCTGCCCCTCCATAGCTTCAGCTCCTTCATATATTCAAAGGCCCGCGGGCCTCCGTTTCCGTTTTCTGCCGGCCATTTTTGCGCGCCAAAAAAGACAAAAACAGCCGGTTTGAAGTATAGCACAAAGTCGGCTGTTTTTCAAGAAGCTTAACACAATTGTAATTAATTCTTTCAGTGCATCTCCTGTGGGCCTTCCGTCAGCCTCTCCGGCTGCTCTTCCTCCACGGATCTGAGCAGCTCATAGCCCACCCAGACGGTGCGCACCTGCTGATCGAAGCGGAAGGACACACAGCACCGCTGTCTGTGCCTGTCCAGCCTGGTGATGGTTCCCTGTACGCCGGCCCAGAGCGGATCGTCGATGACCACCCTTTCGCCCAGCTCGGCCACCTTTACCTTGCCGATCACGCCGTCGTGAGCCAGCACCAGCCGAGCAAAGGCCTCATCCTCCCCCTCCAGGATGCCCCAGCTTTGGTTGAGGCCGAGGCAGCGGATGATGCCGTACACGTCATACCGGATGAGGTTCAGCTCAAGCCGCTTCTCTGAGTACAGGAAGATATAGCCCGGCAGCCAGTCGTGGGTGACCTGCCGCAGCTCGCCCTTGACCCACTTGCTCTGGACCACCTGGGCTGAGATGCAGCGGCAGCCCAGCAGCTGATGCAGAAGGATGGAGATGATCCCGCAGCGCTGGGTTTCGCAGAACAGACAGTAGCAATAAATCGGGACGCACCTCCGCTTCGGGACCGCCGAGGCCCGGCCTTGCAGCCCGGTTCTCGGCTTCCGTAACGCTTTTTCCGGGAGTCCTGACCGGATTATACATCAAACGGAGCGTTTTGTCCACCCTAATGTCCGCTTTATGCCTTATTTTCCCTTGTTGTACCCATACGCCCCCTCAATAGCATGGATCAGATCCACGATCAGGGAATTGTAGGGGGCCTCCACATTGTACAGCTTCGCCTGCTCCACAATGGCACCGTTGATGGCGTCGATCTCCGTCAGGATGCCCCGCTGCACATCCTGATACATGGAGGAGTAGCCCTTGCCAGCGTCCTCGCAGACATGGTGCACCATGTTCAGCACCTCCATGTAGGAGAAGTGGGTACCGTCCGCCTCCGCCACATCCACCGCCTCGCAGATCATCTTTTCGGCAAAGTCCCAGGCATAGCGGTTTTCGATCATGTTGCCGATGGGGGCCCGGGTGATGGCTGTGAAGGTATTGATGGACAAGTTCACGAACAGCTTGCTCCAGATGATGCGCTGAATGTCATCCGAGATCTCGGTGACGAAGCCGGCGTCCGAGAGCACCGCTCCCACCCTGGCCAGCGTGTCCGGAATGGACAGGTTGCTACCGATGGTGGTGGCGCCGTGGCCGCTGTGCCGGATGACACCGCCGCCCAGGTTCACGGAATTGTGCTTGCTGGTGCCGATGATGATGTTCTCCGGCCGTACATATTGGGCGATCCTGCGGTCGTTTCCGGCGCCGTTCTGCAGCGTCATCACCAGGGTATGCTCTCCGAAAAGCTGCCGGTTGGCAGCCAGCGCGGCCTCGGTATAGGTGGACTTGACGAACACCACCACCAGGTCCGCAGGCTCGGATACGCTGCCGCTCATTGCTGAGGATACACGGGTAAAGCGCCGCTCCGTGCCGTCCTCCTACCGCACGGTGATGCCGTTCTGATTGATGGCTGCCACCTGGGGCTCATAGGAATCCAGCAGCAGCACCTCGTTCCGTTCGCTGAGATACGCGCCGTACAGGCAGCCCATGGCGCCGGCGCCAATAATCACGATCTTCATCCTTTACTCCTCCTGTCCGCACTCATCGAAAAAGCGGCGCCGCAATCACTGTGGCGACTGCGGTGCCGCTTTGCAAGCCCGGTATGAAATTACTTCACGGTGACCTTGTTCACATGCAGCTGGGGAGCATTGTACCAGTACAGGAAGCCCTCCAGGTCGATGGTGTCGCCCACCTTCAGGGAGGTCACGGCAGTGTAGGCCTCGGTGCCCTCGGCCACCTCATCGCTCTCCACGGTGAAGGTGTAGCTGGCGCCGTTCACCTCCACGGTGAAGTACAGGTCGCTGTTGGCGCCGGCCTGGCCGGAGCCATCCCAGGCATAGGAGAAGGCATCGCCGGCATCGTTGTAAGCCACCACCACGGCGCCGTTCACGGCCACCAGCTGGTTCATCTTCTCGGTCAGGGCATCGGTGCCCAGCTCAGCGGTCACATCCTTGGCGGGAGCGACCCAGGCCTCACCCTCCAGCACGGTCAGGGAAGCGTCCTTGGTGCCGTCGATCTCGACCTCACCGGACCACTCGGCCTTGTAGCCCTCCACCTGCACCTTGGCGCCCACAGTCAGCTGAGCGGCCAGGGCATCGTCGCAGGGCAGGCGATACAGATAATAGGCACCGTCCTCATCGGCCAGGAACAGGGTCACATTGCCGTAGGCGGCGTTGTAGGCAGCGCTCTGCACATAGGCCTCCACCTTCACCAGATCGTCCACCTCGGCGGCAACGAAATCGGCGTAGGTCATCACAGCGGTATCCTCAGCCACGGCAGCCACGCACAGCATGGCCACAGCCAGGGTCAGAACCAGAGCAATCAGCTTCTTCATGATGTTCTCCCTCACATTCGATATTTGATTTCGGGGTCCTCTCCTATTATAGCCGAAATCGGCCGGAAATCAACTGCTTTTCGGAAAAAAGTCATCGGGAGGCAGTGCCTCTGCCTTTCCTTTTTCTGTGAAGCACCACCAGGCCCATGCAGACCCAGGCAGCCCCAAGAGCACAGAGCAGCCACACGGAGGTCTCCGGCAGCGGGCCCAGGTCGGAGCGCTCCGCCGTGCCGGAGGTCTGGATCTCATCCAGGTGATACAGGGTGGTAACCTATGCGAACAGAGAGTCCAGATATTCCTCATCCACCACGGCCTTGCGGCGGACATCCTTCACAGTGCTTTCGATCAGCTGCCCGGCGGCGTCCCGCAGGGAGGTGCTGCCGTTGAACACGGCGGTGGTGAAGGTATCATCAATATGGTCCAGCAGCAGGCGGGTGGCGTCCAGCTTCACCTGATAATGCTCGCTGTTGTCCTCGCCTGCCCGGGCCAGATAGTCCTGATAGGCTTCGGTGGCGCTGGCTTTGGTGGTGACGGGTACATAGCCCTCCGTCTCGGCATAGGCCACCTGCACCTCATCTGTCAGCAGGAACTGGGCAAAGAGCCAGGAGGCCAGCACCTCGCCCGTATCTTCCTTATTAAAAATGCAGATGGATGGGCCCTGGGACATCATCTGGGGATGCTCCGTGTCATACTGGGGCACCATCCGCACCACCGTCTCGAAATTCACGATGGCGTCCTCGGCAATGTCACACAGCGGCGCGTCCGTGCCCATCCAGGTGGCGCCGGCGGTGGAGTCGATGGCGAAGATGCACTGGCCGGCGTTCAGGAAGTTTGCCGGATAGCTGGCGATCTTGAAGGTGGAGAAGGCCCGGCTCTTGCCGTGGGTACCGATCTCCTTCAGCAGCTCGCGGGTGGTATCGTTGAAGAGGCCCACCTCACCGGCCTCCGTGGAATAATCGGCGCCCTTCTGCTTCAGCATGGTGATCATCATGTTATCGGTGGACTTGTAGATAAAGGGGATCATGACCTTCTGGCCGTTGATTTTGAAAAGGCCGTCCTCATCCTTGGCCATGGCGGCCTCGGAGACCTCCCAAATGAAGTCCCAGGTCAGCACATCGGGCACAGTATAGCCCAGGGCCTCCACATAGGTCTTGTTGATGTAGCAGGCCTCGGTGGAGCGCATAAAGGGCAGGGCGTACACGGAGCCGCCGATGGTGCACTCCTCCAGGAACTTCGATACCAGCTGGTCCCGGGTGGGTCCCTCGAAGCGCAGCTCGCTGCCGCCCAGGCCGTAGCGCTCGTCCGCCATCAGCGTGTCCAGATTCACCACCACATTGTCGCCTGTCATGTAGGTGGCGATATGGTCGGGATAGGTGATGCACACATTGGGCGTGGTGGAGGTGGCGATATTGGTCAGCACATCGGTATAGATCTTGCCGTAATCCGTATACAGTCGCAGGTTCACTGTGATGTTGGGATACAGCGCCTGGAAGCTCTCGATGGCCTGCTCATAGATGCGGGTCTGGGTCACATTGGTATCGTTCTTGGCCCAGAAGGTGATCTCATAGTGCCTGGCCGGATCGAAGGAGGAGGGCACCTCGAAGGCGCTGACCCGGTTGGCACCGTGGCAGCCTGTCAGCAGCAGCGAGGCACAGAGCAGCAGGGCAGTCAGGAGACACCTGATACGAAGTCCTTTCATCCCTTGGTGCCTCCTCTCGATACGCCGGCCATGATCTTCTTGTGGAAGATGAGGAACAGCACGATCAGCGGCACCGACACCACCACCACGGCAGCCATCATGGCCGGGGTGTTCTCGCGGCCGAAGCCGTTCTCACGGATCATCTGGATGCCGTTGGATACCAGGTAGTAATTCTCATCCGTGGTGATGAGCCTGGGCCACACATAAGAGTTCCAGCACTCGATCACCTTCAGGATGGTGATGGTGATGATGGTGGGACGGCAGATGGGGATCATGACCTTCCACAGATACTTCAGGTCGGAGGTGCCGTCCACCTTGGCGGCCTTGTACAGGTTGTCCGGCACCTGCTCGAAGTTCTCCTTCAGCAGATAGATATAGAACACGCTGGTCACCGAGGGCAGGATCAGGCCCGTGAAGGTGTTCCGCAGGCCCAGGTTCGTCATGGTGACATAGTTGGTGATGACCACCAGCTCATTGGGGATCATCATCAGGGACAGGAAGATGGTGAACACCAGGTTCTTGCCCCGGAACTGCAGCCGGGCAAAGCCATAGGCGGAGAGCACCGTCACCAGCAGCATCAGCACCGTGGTGATCACGGCAAAGATGAAGGTGTTGCTGAAGTACCGGCCCAGGCTCACCTGGGTGAAGGCGTCGGCATAGTTCTGCAGGGTGGGGTCCGCGGCATACAGCTTCGGCACGAACTCGGCGTTGTAGGCGCCGTAGCTCTTGAGAGAGGTGACGATCATCCAGTAGAAGGGGAACAGCACCACCAGGGCCCAGATGACCAGCATGGCGTAGGTCAGCACCCGGACGACCGTCCTGCGGCCGCTGCCGGAGGAAGCCTTTTGACTCATTCGATCGCACCTCCTCAGGAGCGCTTGCCCGTCACCAGCAGGTTGATGCAGGTGATGGTCAGCACGATGGCAAACAGGATCAGGGCCGCCGCCGAGGCATAGGACGGATAGCCGCCGCTGCTGCCGTAAAGCATGTCATACACATAGCCCACGATGGTGTTCATGCCGGCATTGTTCAGATCGGTGCCGAAGATGGCCACCTCGTCGCTGTAGGCCTTGAAGGCGCCGATGAAGCCGGTGATGATCAGGTATGAGATGGTGGGCATGATCATGGGCAGGGTGATGCGGCGGAAAATGCGGCCGGAGGAGGTGCCGTCGATCTTCGCGGCGCGGTACAGCTCCGGGTTCACGCCTGCCAGGGCGGAGGTCAGGATCAGGATCTTGAAGGGGATCACGATCCAGACGGTATACACGCACATCACGAGCATTTTGGCCCAGTAGGGGCCCTCAATGAAATCCACACTGGTGCCGCCGAAGAACTGGATCAGCAGATTGATGAGGCCGTCGGAATAGGGCGTCTTTTTGAACAGGATCATGAACACCATGCCAACGGCCAGGGTGTTGGTCACATAGGGCAGGAAGTACACGGTCTGGAACAGGTTCCGCAGGGGCTTGACGGAGGTCAGGCCCACGGAGATCAGCAGTGCCAGCCCCGTGGAGAGCGGCACCGTGATGATCACCAGCAGAAAGGTGTTCTTCACCGCCTGCAGGAAATATGGATCATGAAGCACATAGGAGAAGTTGTACAGGCCCGTGCCCATGGAGGTCTGGGAGGCGAAATTATAGCCCTCCTCAAAGGAATAGATGATGACGTCGATCAGGGGATAGAGCATGAACGCTGCCAGGAAAAGGATCGCCGGCAGCAGGTACAGCCAGCCCCTGCGGTTGTTGCCGCCCATGCTTACGCCTTCCTTTCCGCTGCGCGCAGCCGCTTCTCATCCGCCTTGCCGAAGACCAGCACCTTGGCGGGCTTCAGGGAGAAGGACACGGTCTGTGCGCCGGCAGGCACCTTCGTTTCGGAGGGAACGATGGCCCGCAGCCGGACGCCCGGCGCCGCGGGATGGGCAACGATGAGGCTGGTATCCCGGCCCATGACCTCCACGCCGCTGAGGCCGCAGCGGAAGGGGCCGTTTTCATCCACCGTGAAGCCTTCGGGACGGATGCCAACAAAGACCTCCTGATCGGTGATGCCGGGTACCTCCAGCACCGCCTCGCCGCCGAGGTACAGGCGGCCGTCCTTCACGCAGCCCTCCAGCACATTGATGGCGGGCGTGCCCAGGAACTTGGCCACGAACAGGTTGTCGGGATCGTCATACACATGCTGAGGCTGACCGATCTGCTGGATCACGCCCTTTTTCATCACCACGATCATGTCGGAGATGCTCATGGCCTCCTCCTGGTCGTGGGTCACGAAAATGGTGGTGATGCCGGTCTCCTGCTGGATGCGGCGGATCTCCTCACGGGTCTGCAGGCGCAGACGGGCATCCAGATTGGACAGAGGCTCGTCCAGGAGCAGCACCCTGGGCATCTTCACCAGAGCCCGGGCAATGGCCACGCGCTGCTGCTGGCCGCCGCTCATCTCGGAGGGCTTGCGGTCCAGCAGCTCCTCGATCTGCACCAGCTTCGCGGCCTCCAGCATCTTCCGCTCCATCTCGTCCTTGCTGAGCTTCTCTGCGCCCTTCAGGTTCTGCAGCGGGAACAGGATGTTCTGCCGCACGGTGAGATGGGGATAAAGGGCATAGTTCTGGAACACCAGGCCGATCCCGCGCCTTTCAGGCGGCAGGTCGGTCACATCGTCCTCACCGAAGAAAATCTTTCCTGCGGTGGCCTTTTCCAGGCCGCTGATCAGGTTCAGCGTGGTGGACTTGCCGCAGCCCGAGGGGCCCAGCAGGCCGATCAGCTTGCCGTCCGGAATCTCAAAATCAAAATCGTTGACCGCAACCACATCCTCATGGATTTTCCTGTTGCGGTTGGGAAATTTTTTGGTCAGGTGCTGCAGAACGACCTTCATATGCTTCATCAACCTCCCTGTATTCCGGGGTTTCCTCCGCTCCGGAGCGCGGGGCATGGGCTTCCCTTCCCTGCTCTCGCCCATTGCCGTCGCGTCCCAGGCACTGACAGTATAACAGACCGGGGCCGGTTTTTCAATCAGGCGCATTAAGAATATTTTCTCCGCTGCTGCGGTCTCTTTCCCTTCCATGGCAGGAAAAAAGGCGAACCGCAGAGAATAAAGCGAAGACAGGATTTCGGAAAGGAAGTGCTTCAGCTTGATGACCCTTGAGGAAGCCCGTGCCTGGTTTCAGGGAGACCGCTTTGCCACGGAGGTGACCGGTATCCGGATCGACGAGGTCGGGCCTGATTACGCCAAATGCTCCTTCGACGCGGAGCCCCGTCACTGCGCGGCCCACGGCGGCGTGATGGGCGGCGCCATCTATACCCTGGCGGATTTCGCCTTCGCGGTGGCGTCCAATGTGGGCGGACAGCTGACCGTGACCACCACCAGCACCGTCAGCTATCCCGGCATGGCGAAGGATCCGCACCTCACCGCCGTCTGCACCTGCGTCAAGAACGGCCGCAGCACCTGCCTGTATGAAACGCGGGTCACCGACGGGTTGGGCAATCTGGTGGCCCATGTGACCTCCTGCGGCATGCACCTGAACCGCTGACGGGCGAAAAAAACGGCAAAAGAACAGAAATCCGGCCTCAATTCCGGATTTTTTTCTTGTGCGGAACTTTGGATTTCGGTATAATGGAGAGCGAAATGCTCCGGCCGCTGCAGCCGGGGCTGATTGGAGGAATGGTTCTTGAAAACACTGATGCTCGGCAATGAAGCCGTAGCCCGCGGACTCTGGGAGGCCGGTGTAAAGGTCGTATCCAGCTATCCCGGTACACCCTCCACGGAGATCACGGAGTTTGCCGCAAAGTATGACGAGATCTACTGCGAGTGGGCGCCGAACGAAAAGGTGGCGACGGAGGTCGCCTTCGGCGCATCCCTGCGTGGCGTACGCAGCGCCTGCGCCATGAAGCATGTGGGTCTGAATGTGGCGGCCGATCCGCTTTTCACTCTGTCCTATACCGGCGTCAACGGCGGTCTGGTGCTCTTCGTGGCCGATGACCCCGCCATGCACTCCTCCCAGAATGAGCAGGACTCCCGGCACTACGCCATCGCGGCCAAGGTGCCCATGCTGGAGCCCTCCGATTCTCCATAGGCGAAGGAGTTCGTCAAGCAGGCCTTTGAGCTTTCCGAGGCCTATGACACGCCGGTCATCGTTCGTCTGTGCACCCGCATTGCCCACTCCCAGGCCGGTGTGGAGCTGTGCGAGCGCGTGGAAAAGGCGCTTCCCGTTTATCAGAAGCAGCCGCAGAAGTACATCATGGCCCCCGCCAACGCCATCCGCCGCCATCCCGTGGTGGAGGAGCGCACCGCGAAGCTGCGTGAGCTGGGCGAGACCACGCCCCTCAACCGGGTGGAGATGGGCGGCACGCAGATGGGCATCATCTGCTCCGGCACCTGCTACCAGTATGTGAAGGAGGTCTTTGGCGACAGCGTGTCCGTGCTGAAGCTGGGCCTGATCAACCCGCTGCCCGAGAAGCTGTTCCGGGACTTTGCCGCGAAGGTGGACAAGCTCTATGTCATTGAGGAGCTGGACGGCATTATCGAGAGCCGTCTGAAGGACCTGGGGATCCCCTGCGTCGGCAAGGAGCTGTTCTCTCCCCTGGGCGAGTACAACCAGACGGTCATCCGCGCCGCCTTCGGTCTGCCCCAGCCCGAGGTGACCGGTCTGGAGACGCCCATCCCCGTACGTCCGCCCATTATGTGCTCCGGCTGCCCGCACCGCGGCATGTTCTACACCCTGGCAAAGCACAGGATCACGGTGCTGGGTGACATCGGCTGCTACACCCTGGGCAGCGCCGCGCCCCTGAACGCGCTGGACTCCACCCTGTGCATGGGCGCCTCCGTTTCCGGCCTGCACGGCTTCAACAAGGCCGGCGGCAGCGAGAGCGAGAAGCGCACGGTATGCGTCATCGGCGACTCCACCTTCATGCACTCCGGCATGACGGGCCTGGTGAATGTGGCCTACAACGGCTCCAACTCCACCGTCATCATCCTGGACAACTCCATCACCGGCATGACCGGCCATCAGCAGAACCCCACCACCGGCTACAACATCAAGGGCGATCCCGCGGCCGCGGTGAATCTGGAGGATCTATGCCACGCCATCGGCATCCGCCGTGTACGGGTGGTGGATCCCTACGACCTGAAGCAATGCGAGACCGCGGTGCTGGAGGAGCTGGCCGCAGAAGAGCCCTCCGTCATCATCTCCCGCAGGCCCTGTGTGCTGCTGAAGTATGTCAAGGCCAGGCCTGCCCTTGTGGTGGATCAGAACAGATGCGTGGGCTGCAAAATGTGCATGAAGCTGGGCTGCCCATCCATCAGCATCCGGGACGGCAAGGCCTGCATCGACGCCACCCAGTGCGTGGGCTGCGAGGTCTGCGCCCAGCTGTGCAGGCCCGGTGCCATCGGGAAGAAGGTGCAGTAAAATGGAAACAAAGAATGTGATGATCGTGGGCGTGGGCGGTCAGGGCAGCCTGCTGGCCAGCAAGCTGCTGGGCGCCCTGCTCACCGGCGAGGGCTACGATGTGAAGGTCAGCGAGGTGCACGGCATGAGCCAGCGCGGCGGCTCCGTGGTCACCTATGTGCGCTTCGGCGACAGGGTCTACTCCCCCATCATTGCCGAGGGTGAGGCGGATTTCATCGTCTCCTTTGAGAAGCTGGAGGCCGCCCGCTACATCCGCTGCCTGAGGAAGGGCGGCAGGATCATCGTCAACACCCAGCAGATCGACCCGATGCCCGTCATCACCGGTGCGGCAGTCTATCCCACCGATGTGCTGGAGCAGGTGAAGGCCCTGGGCGTGGCCGTGGATGACATCGACGCCCTGTCCCTGGCGGAGCAGGCCGGCACCGGCAAGGCGGTGAACATCGTGCTGATGGGACGCCTGGCCAGATACTTCGACATGCCCAAGGAAAAATGGCTGGAGGCTATCCGGAAGCTGGTCAAGCCCCAGTTTGCGGAGGTCAATGCCCGCGCCTTTGAGCTGGGCTACGCATACAACGGATAACCCGGCCGGCAATCCCTCCCGGCATTTGAAGGCCCGACTGTCAAAACCAGGAAGTCAGCATCAATAAAGAAGCTCAAAATAAAAAGAAAGAAGGGACCGCTCTTGGGACGCTACTATCAGGAAGCCATTGAGACCGCCTCCCGTGAGGAGATCGTTCGCATCCAGAACGAGAAGATCGTGAAGCAGGTGAAGCATGTCTATGACAATGTGGCCTACTATCGCAATCTGATGGACAAGAAGGGTGTCAGGCCCGAGGACATCAGGACCATCGACGACATCAAAAAGCTCCCCTTCCTCTCCAAGGCCGACCTGCGGGATGCCTATCCCTACGGTCTGCTGGGCACCGATCTGAGGAACTGCGTGCGCATCCAGTCCACCTCCGGCACCACCGGCCGCCGCGTGGTGGCCTTCTACACCCAGGGCGACCTTGACATCTGGGAGGATTGCTGCGCCCGCGCCATCGTAGCCGCCGGCGGCACCAATGAGGATGTGTGCCAGGTGTGCTACGGCTACGGTCTGTTCACCGGCGGCCCCGGCCTGAACGGCGGCTCCCACAAGGTGGGCTGCCTGACCCTTCCCATGTCCTCCGGCAATACGGAGCGCCAGATCCAGTTCATGATGGACCTGGGCTCCACCATCCTGTGCTGCACCCCCTCCTACGCGGCCTACATCGGCGAGTCCTTGAAGGAACGCGGCTACAAGCCCGAGGACAACAAGCTGAAGGCCGGCATCTTCGGCGCCGAACCCTGGACCGAGGAGATGCGCCAGAGCATCCAGAAGAGCCTGGGCATCAAGGCCTATGACATCTACGGCCTGACCGAAACCTCCGGCCCCGGTGTGGCCTTCGAATGCGAGGAGCAGACCGGCATGCACATCAACGAGGACCACTTCTATGCCGAAATCATCGATCCCGACACCGGCGAGGTGCTGCCCGACGGCGAGAAGGGCGAGCTGGTGTTCACCTCCCTGGACAAGGAAGCCTTCCCTCTGCTGCGCTACCGCACCCGTGATATCTGTGTCCTGACCCGCAAGAAGTGCTCCTGCGGCCGCACCCATGTGAAGATGAGCAAGCCCATGGGCCGCAGCGACGACATGATGATCATCCGCGGCGTGAACGTGTTCCCCAGCCAGATCGAGACCGTGCTGCTTAACGAGGGCTACACTCCCAACTACCAGATCCTGGTGGACCGCGTGAACAACACCGACACCCTGGATATCAATGTGGAACTGTCTCCCGAGATGTTCTCCGATAAGGTATCCGACACCATGGCCCGGGAGAAGGCGCTGGAGAGTGCCATGCGCACCATGCTTGGCATCGGCCCCAAGGTGCATCTGGTGCCGCCCAAGACCATCGTCCGCAGCGAGGGCAAGGCTGTCCGCGTCATTGACAGGCGCAAGCTGCACGACTAAGACCACATCACCAAGGAGGTAGCATTATGGCGATCCAACAGCTCTCCGTGTTTGTGCAGAATCTGCCCGGCCGTCTGCAGGGTAAGCTGAAGGCCCTCTCCGACGCCGGCATCAACATTCGTGCCATGAGTCTGGCCGATACCAAGGATTTCGGCATCCTGCGTCTGATCGTTTCCGACACTGAAAAGGCGTGCCGGGTGCTGAGTGAGGAGTCCGTAGCCTCCATCACCGAGGTGGTGGCCGTCCGCATGGATGACAAGACCGGCGCCCTGTATGACATTCTGAAGGCCCTGGCCGATGCCGGCATCAATCTGGATTACATGTATGCCTTCACCGCCACCAGCGCCGGCGGCGCCTATGTGGTACTGCGCGTGGACAACAATGCGCAGGCCGAGGCCGCCCTGGCCGCAAAGGGCATCACTACCCTCAGCTCCGACGAGATCAGCCGTATGTAAGCCGATCGCGATTTCTTGAGGCTGCGTCTTCCGCTTTTGCCTGGAGACGCAGCTTTCTTTTGCAATTTGATGCAGGCTGACGAAGGCCTTACGTTTTCTCCTGCTCTTTTTGAGCTCGGGCTCCGACCGTCAGGTGTGTCGTTACTACACAAGCCCCGGAAAATTGCCGGGTGGCCGCAGCCCCTTGACCTCCATCCGCAATGCCCGCCTTGCCTGGAGCGCGGTGACCGGTAAAATCCTTTTCTACAGTTCATGCTGCAGGTTTGGGCTGTTACGGTATATCCCTGACGGAGAGGAAACGCTCCATTCCTCCGCTTGACAAAGGAGCGGCAGAATGCTATAATGCCCTTGATTCAATGGAGGAAGTGAGTATTTTGCCGCATCAGAAGGGGATCAAGCCGGTGGCACAGAATCGGAAGGCCTTCCATGACTATTTTGTGGAAGAGCGCTATGAGTGCGGCATTGTACTCGCCGGTACCGAGGTCAAGAGCATGCGTGCAGGCCGCGTGAATCTGAAGGAGAGCTGGGCACAGATCCGGAAGGGAGAGCTTTGGGTAGAGGGGATGCATGTGAGTCCCTACGAGCAGGGCAACATCTTCAATCGGGATCCCCTGCGTCCCCGCAAGCTGCTGATGCATGCCTCCGAGATCCGCAAGCTGGACAGTCTGGTAGCTCGCCAGGGCTACACGTTGGTCCCGCTGGAGGTCTATCTGAAGGACGGACGCATGAAGCTCCAGCTCGGCCTTTGCAAGGGCAAGGCGGAGCACGACAAGCGCGACGCCACCGCCAAACGCGATGCCGACCGCGATATCCGCAGGACGCTGCGGGAGCACAACAAATAAGCGCAGGTTGTCAGTCTGCCTCATGGGGATGATCCGGTTTCGACGGGAGTTGTCGAGGGTGAGGTAAGCGAGCTGCGGCGCCTGACCGCAATAAAACGGGCAAAAAAAGTAACTGACAACAACAACTACGCTTTCGCTGCCTAATAGGCAGTGACGGTGGCCCGGTCTGACCGCGTGGCCGGATACCGCCGTCATTTACGCGGTGAACGAGCATGCCTAAGCTTTGCGGCCTGCCCGTAACATGAAGCTACTGAAGCGCTCAGCCTGTCTGCGGGCGGTGTGCGGAGGGAATGTCAAATCACAGACTGCGCTCGGAGAAAGCCTTGTCAGCGGACTTTCGGACAGGGGTTCGACTCCCCTCATCTCCACTTCCGCAAACCCTTATGGCA
>R14__coassemble_370_pt1 | contig 33816 bp, 40 predicted proteins | sample R14__metabat2_high_PE_034 | metagenome-assembled genome bin R14
GGGCCTCTTCCATCTGACGCTCATACTCGGCCAGCTCTTCCTTGGTGGCGAAGGCCACGCCGTTGATGCGGGTCAGCATCTTGTTGGAGGCGTCATTCTTCCAGTAGGCGCCGGACACACCGGTCAGCTTGAAGGCCTTCAACCCCTTGGTGTAGCAGATGTGCGGGCCGACGCACATGTCGATGTAGTCGCCCTGCTGATAGAAGGTCAGGTTGGCATCCGGGCCCAGATCGCCGATGTGCTCCACCTTGTAGGTCTCGCCGCGCTCCTGCATCAGGGCGATGGCCTCGGGCTGGGGAAGCGCGAAGGCCTTGAAGGGCAGGTTCTGCTTCACGATGGCCTGCATCTCCTTCTCGATGGCGGGCAGGTCCTCCTCGGAAAGCTTCACATCGCCCAGATCGATGTCATAGTGGAAGCCCTTTTCGGTGGCGGGGCCATAGGCGAAGTGAGCGTTGGGATACAGATGCTTCACAGCCTGGGCCAGGATATGGGCGGCGCTGTGGCGCAGGACGTGCAGCTCGTCCTCGGCGGCGCACTCGGCGGTGCTGCCGTTGTTGTACAGGATCTTCATGGTGCGGTACTCCCCTTTCTCTTCATACAAGCCTGTGGCGGAGGCACAAAAAAACACCCGCCCCTGTGCCGGGACGAATGACGACGCATCCGCGGTTCCACCCTGCTTGTTGTCAAACCACTTGTTCATGCGATAACGGGCATGGCCCGCCCTGCGTCGGAGGCCGGTGTCCCTGTCTGCCGTCACACGCCCCTTTCAGCCTGGGGAGCGCTCTCTGCCGTGAAGGCGTCTGACACGGATATGTTCCTCTTCATCCGCCGGATGGGTAGAGTATAACGCAGAAACCGCCGCTTGTCAATGCCGCGGGGCGCAAAAATTTGCCGCAAACCGCTTGCGTCCGTTTCCTTAATATGGTATGCTAATGCGGGTAAGGAAACCATCACATTCCAACAAAAGCACGGAGGCTGAATACCATGATCTTTATCGGCATCTGCGGCGCCAGCGGCAGCGGCAAATCCACCCTGGCCCAGTCTGTCAAGGAAAGGCTTGGCGACCGGTGCACGGTGATCCAGCAGGACTGCTACTACAGGGACCACTCCCACCTGCCCTTTGAAAAGCGCGTGAGCCTCAACTATGACGAGCCCGTGATCTTCGACCACGACCTGCTGCTCAGCGATATCCAGACGCTGATGGCCGGACAGCCCATCACCCGCAAGGCCTACGACTATGCCCGTCATGTGCGCGCGGACCGGGAGGATGAGCTGATCCTTCCCTGCGACGTGGTCATCCTGGAGGGTATTCACGCCTTCCATGACAAGCGCCTGCGGGCCCTCATGTTCCTGAAGGTGTACATGAAGGTGGAACCGGATATCTGCCTGCTCCGCCGCATCCAGCGCGACATCAAGGAGCGGGGCCGGGACATCGACGGCATTGCCGACCAGTACCTGCGCACTGTGAAGCCCATGTATGACCAGTACATCCGGGGCTATGTGCAGCATGCCGACCTGATCGTTTCCGGCGGCGGAAAGAACGCCCGCATCGTGGATATTCTGGCGGGCTATGTGCAGGATGCCCTGGCCGGCGGTTAGGAGGTGGGCAGCCATGCCTGAAATGCAAATGGATCCCGGAAAGACCGCCCGTGTGGCGGAATACCGGAAAATGAACGTGACCGCGCCAAAGGGTACGGTGCTGTTTGCGGGCTCCTCCCTGATGGAGCACTTCCCCATTGAGGCCTTCGCGGCCGAGATGGGCGTCCCCTTCCCCGTGCTGAACCGCGGCGTCAGCGGCTTCATCATTCCCGAGCTGGACGCCTGTCTGGAGGAATGTGTGCTGCAGCTGCGGCCCCGCCGGCTGTTCATCAACATCGGTACCAACGACCTGACCCGTGAGGAGAACACCACAGCATCTGTGGTGGATGCCTTTGAGGCGCTGCTGGACAGGATCCTTGCCGCGCTGCCGGGTCTGGAGGTGGTGCTGATGGCCTATTATCCCGTGAACCCGGAATGCGCCCCGAACGAATGGATGCGCCATGCCCTTCAGGTCCGCAGCAACGCCCGCATCAGCGAGGCCAACGCACTGGTGAAGGCCATGGCGGCGCGGCGCGGCTTCACTTATATCGACGTCAACGCGCCCCTGAAGGATGCGCAGGGCAGGCTCCGGGCGGAGTATACCACCGAGGGCATGCACATCCGTCCCGAGGGCTACCGGGCCATCATGCCGCTGCTGCTGCCCTATATCACCGGCGACCTGCCGGAGAAGGGCGGCGCCCCATGCTGAGGGAGGGCTTCGTGCGGCTGTGCGACTATGTGCCCGGCCTCCGGCAGGAGCTGCGCTACGCCACCGCCCACAACCTGACCGGCCATCCGCTGGCGGGCTATCTGTCGCCGGACGCCGTAGGCACGGTGGAACTGGGAGACGCGCTGCGAAGGGCCCTTGCGGCGGCCCGTGCAAGGGGCTTCGGTCTGCTGGTCTATGACGCCTACCGCCCCCAGAAGGCCGTGACGGACTTCGTGACCTGGAGCCTGCAGCCGGAGGACGGCCTGACCAAGGCGGAGTTCTATCCCCGCGTTGACAAGGAGCGGCTCTTCCGGGAGGGCTACATTGCCCGACGCTCCGGCCATTCACGGGGCTCCACCGTGGACCTGACCCTGACGGACAGCAACGGCCGCCCCATTGACATGGGCACCGGCTTCGACTTCATGGATGACCTGAGCCATCACGGGGCCTTTCTGGACAGCAGCACGCCCGGCAGGAACCGGCGTATGCTGCTGGACATCATGCTGGAGAACGGCTTCCTGCCCTACCAAAATGAGTGGTGGCATTACCGCCTGAAGGACGAGCCCTATCCCGACACCTGCTTTGACTTTGATATCGACTGACATCCTTCTTTCAGAGGATTCCGGAGGATAAACGCATGCTTGACCGCAACATTGCCGCCGAGGTGCTGTCCCGTGCCGTCAGCACCGGCGGCGACTTTGCCGAGATCTTTCTGGAGGATACCCTGAGCCACACCGTATCCCTGCGCTCCCGCAGGATCGAGTCAGCCAACACGGGCCGCATCCATGGCGCCGGCATCCGTGTGCTGCAGGGCACCTCCTCCGTCTATGTATACACCAATGATACCGGCCGTGAGGGCCTGATGCGCTGCGCGGAGCAGGCGGCAGCCGCGGTGAAGGCCGGCGCGGGCTGCTCCCCCATCGCCATGCGGCCCGTGGACTACGCCAGGCCGCAGGACATCCGCGTCATGCCGGACACTGTCCGCGCCGCCCTGAAGGCGGAGAAGCTGCGGGCCGCGGACGCCGCCGCCAGGGCCCTTTCTTCCGAGATCGTGCAGGTAACGGGCACCTGCACCGACAGCATCCAGCGGGTGCTGATCTGCAACACCGAGGGCGTCTGGGCCACGGATGAGCGGGTGCGCGTGCGTCTGGGCGTCAGTGCCGTGGCCAGCGACGGCCATGAGAACCAGACCGGCTTCGAGGGCCCCGGCGGCACCGTTGGCTTCGAGGCCTTTGAAAGCATCATTGACCCGGAGAAGGCCGCCCGCACCGCCGCTTCCTCCGCCATCACCATGCTGCACGCGCCCGTCTGTCCGGCGGGCGTGATGCCCGTGGTGATCGACAACGGCTTCGGCGGCGTCATCTTCCATGAGGCCTGCGGACATAGTCTGGAGGCCACCAGCGTGGCCTGGGGACTCAGCGAGTTCTCCGGCAAGCTGGGGCAAATGATCGCCTCCCCCATCGTCACCGCCATTGACGACGGCACCATCCCCGGCCGCTGGGGCAGCCTGCACGTGGATGATGAGGGGATGGCCCCCACAAATCTGACCCTGATCAAGGACGGCAAGCTGGTCAACTACATGATCGACAAGCTGGGCGGCCGCCGCATGAATATGGCGCCCACCGGCTCCTCCCGCAGACAGAGCTATAAATTCGCGCCTACCAGCCGCATGCGGAACACCTACATCGCCGCCGGGCATGACAGCGAGGAGGAGATGATCGCCACCATGGGCGACGGCCTCTATGCGAAAAAGATGGGCGGCGGCAGTGTGAACCCCGCCACCGGCGAATTCAACTTTGCCGTCAGCGAAGGCTACCTGGTGAAGGACGGCAGGATCGTCCATCCCGTGCGCGGTGCATCCCTGATCGGCAAGGGCGGCGAGGTGCTGCAGCGCATCGACCGGGTCGGCAGCAAGCTGGCGCTGGCGGACGGCATGTGCGGCTCCGTGAGCGGCTCCGTGCCCACCTGTGTGGGACAGCCAATGATCCGTGTCAGCAGCCTGACCGTGGGCGGACGATGATCGGAGGGAACGCAGAAATGAAGCTTGAGCAATTCATGGACCGCCTGCTGGCGGCAGCCTCCGGAGCCGGCATGGAGGCCGCGGAGGCCTATGGCGTCGAAAGCAGCAGCTTTACCGCCCGGGCCAAGGAAGGCGAGCTGAACGAATACAAGGTCAGCACCTCCGCCGGCGTGGGCCTGCGAGGCCTGGTCAACGGAAAAATGGGCTATGCCGGAACCCAGGCCTTCGATGAGGAGGCCATCGGCCAGCTGATCACCGGCGTGCTGGAGTCTGCTTAGGTGAACGAAGCCGAGGAGCAGGACGAGATCTTTGCCGGCGAAGAAAACTATCCGGAGCTCCCTCCCGTGGAGACCGACCTGAACGAGGTCAGCGCTGCCCAAAAGCTGGAGGCCTGCATGAGGCTGGATGCCGCGCTGCGGGAGCATGATCCCCGTGTCACCAGGGTGCAGGCCGCCGTGGTCAGTACCTCCGGGGGCACCAGCTATCTGCGGAATACCTACGGCCTCCGGCTCAGCAGCGCCGACAGCTACGGGTTCATGTACTGCGCCGGTGTGGCCCAATAGGGGGCTTCCGTGACCACGGGCGGTTATGCCGCCGGTGCTCACCGCTTCAGTGAGCTGGACCCGGATGCCGTTGCCGCGAAGGCCGCCGAGGAGGCTGTGTCCCACCTGCATGGCGAGAGCGTCCCCTCCGGCACCTATCGGGTGGCCCTGGACCGGGATGCCATGGGTGATCTGCTTTCCACCTTCTGCGGTGTGTTCTCCGCCGAGAATGTGCAGCAGAAGCTGTCCCTGCTGGGCGGCAAGGAGGGCACGGTGATTGCTTCCCCCGCGGTGACGCTGGTGGACGATCCGCTGCTGCCCGGCGGCCTGGCCACCTGCCCCTTCGACGCCGAGGGTACCGCCGCGTATACCAAGGACGTCATCCGTGAGGGCATCCTCACGACACTGCTGCATGACCGCAAGACTGCCCGCAAGCAGGGCGTACGCTCCACAGGCAACGCCTCCCGGGGCGGGTACTCCGGCCCGGTACATGTGGGCCCCAGCAATCTGTTCCTGAAGCCCGGCAGTCTGTCGCCCGAGCAGCTGCTGAAGGACCTGGGCGACGGTCTGCTGATCACGGAGGTGACCGGCCTGCATGCCGGCGCCAATCCCATCAGCGGAGACTTCTCCCTGCTGAGCAAGGGCTTTCTGCTGAAGGATGGCGTCCGGGTAAAGCCGGTGGAGCAGATCACCATAGCCGGCAATTTCTACACGCTGCTGAAGAGCATCCGCGCCGTGGCCAACGACCTGCGCTTTGACACCTCCAGCATTGCCTGCCCCACCGTGGACGCCGGTGAGATGACGGTCTCCGGCACATAACCAAAGCGAAACAGAGCAAGCTCCCGGCACGGCGTGCCGGGAGCTTTTGATTGCCGCCTCCAGCTGCAGACTTCAGTCTTTAAAATCCGAAGTCGGTCCTTATTGATCCGAAGTCTGTTTTAAATCGAACTGTCCCGCATTGACACAAGCCGTTTTTTCCTCTATAATGGTCAGAGGATGTTCACGGGAGGAATGCGGATGAGGGTCGTACAGCTGACAGAGGAATCGCTGCCCAGGATGATGGTGCTGATGGAGCGCATGGCATCCGCGCTGCCCGATCCCCGCTGGTATTTCACCTGCACCCGGGCGCAGTTTGAGGAAGATATGCGTCACGGGCTGCGTCTCTTTGGCATCGAGGACGGAGACAGGCTCATCGCAATGGCCAGCGCGTGTCCAAGCGGCGATGATGCCCCGGTGCATTATGCCGCCGACATCAGCATGGCGGCCGGGGGTGTGATGAATTACTGCGATGTCATGACGGACCCGGCCTGCCGCCGCATGGGGCTGCACCGGCTGCTGACTGAGGCCGTGCATGAATTTGCGCTGGCGCAGGGCTGCGGTACCGTCCTCTGCACCGTGGACCCGAAAAATGTGCCCTCCCGTAAGGCCTTTGAGAAGGCCGGGTATCGTGCCGTGCTGGAGAAGCCGGCCTATGACGGAAGGCCTAGGGTCTACTATCTCAAAAATCTGAGCCGCTGAGTATGGAAGGCTCCGGCGGCATCTGTCTGGAGGTTTTTTCATGGATTATGATGTCATCATTATCGGCGCCGGTCCCGGCGGCATCTTCGCGGCCTATGAGCTGATGCAGAAGGCTCCCGACCTGAAGCTGGCCATCTTCGAGGCGGGTAATTCCCTGGAGAAGCGTCACTGTCCCATTGACGGCGAGCGGGTGAAGAGCTGCGTCCGCTGCGAGACCTGCGCCATCATGAGCGGCTTCGGCGGCGCCGGCGCCTTCTCCGACGGCAAGTACAACATCACCAATGATTTCGGCGGCACCCTCTATGAGCACATCGGCCGAAAGACTGCCCTGGACCTGATGCACTATGTGGACGCCATCAACCTGTCCCACGGCGGCGAGGGCACCCAGATGTACTCCACCACCGGCACCCAGTTCAAGAAGCTGTGCCTGCAGAACAAGCTGAAGCTGCTGGATGCCTCCGTGCGCCACCTGGGTACGGACATCAACTATGTGGTGCTGAAGAACCTCTATGCCGAGCTGGCACCTCATGTGGACTTCCGCTTCCGCACGCCCGTGGAGCATGTGCAGCGGCTGGAGGATGGCGGCTTCCGGGTGCAGACGAAGGCCGGGGACTTCACCTGCGGCCGGTGTATCGTCAGCGTGGGCCGCAGCGGCAGCAAGTGGATGGAGACCGTCTGCCGCGAGCTGAACATCCCCACGCGCTCCAACCGGGTGGATATCGGCGTCCGGGTGGAGCTGCCCGCCGTCATCTTCTCCCATCTGACGGATGAGCTGTATGAAAGCAAGATCGTCTACCGCACGGAGAAGTTTGAGGACAATGTGCGCACCTTCTGTATGAACCCCAGGGGGTCCGTGGTCAACGAGAACACCAACGGCATCGTCACCGTGAACGGCCATAGCTATGAAAACCCGGAGCTGCAGACCGAGAACACCAATTTTGCCCTGCTGGTGAGCAAGCATTTCTCATAGCCCTTCAAGGACTCCAACGGTTACGGCGAGAGCATCGCCCGGCTGAGCAACATGCTGGGCGGCGGCGTCATCGTGCAGCGCTTCGGCGATCTGGTGCGCGGCCGCCGCAGCAACCAGAAGCGCATCGAGGAGGGGCTCGTCACCCCCACCCTCCAGGCCACCCCCGGCGACCTGAGCCTGGTGCTGCCCAAGCGCATCCTGGACGGCATCATCGAGATGATCTACGCCCTGGACAAGATCGCACCCGGCACCGCCAATGACGACACCCTGCTTTATGGCGTGGAGGTCAAGTTCTACAACATGGAGGTGGACATCGACGACCACCTGGAGAGCTGCTATCCCGGCCTGTATATCATCGGCGACGGCAGCGGCGTGACCCACTCCCTGAGCCATGCCAGCGCCAGCGGCGTATTCGTGGCCCGCCGCATCGCGGAGGGCTGCGCCGTCCGTGACTGAGGCTTCGTCCGAGAAACTGATTGCAAGGAGGTGACCCTGTCTGAAACGCTTTCCGGCCTGCATTTTCTGGCTGCTGCTTATCCTGCTGATGTTCGGCATGACCGCTGCCCTCGGCGATGAATGGCCCTGTGAAGGAACGCTGCTGACCTTCCCGGACCCGGAGCTTAACGAACGGGCAAAGAGCGCCACCGCCGCGGCCTATACCGTGGACGGACCGCTGACCACCGGACAGACGCTCACCTTCACCGTGACTGAAGAGCTTGATGGCGCCGCCGAGTTCACCCTGGCTTATGTACCGGACTGGACCACGGACTACCAGGCGCTGCTGAATTCATCCTCCGCTTCCTTCGCCTACCACCTGTATATGCCCGGCAAATACCGCATCTTTATCCGCAGCCGGACGGGCAGTGTCATCGGCTACACCCGGGTCATCACCGTGACAGGCAATGACCTGCTGGCCGCAAAGGTCAGCGAGCTGGCCGCCGGATGCACCGCCTCCGATGATTACGGCAAAGCGCTCTGGGTCCATGAATACCTGACGCAGAACACCTATTACGATATCGGTACCGCCTGGCATGGCGCGGATTACCTGCTCTTTGAGGGCTACGGCACCTGCCAGAGCTACAGCGAGGCCTATCGGAAGCTCGTCATGGCCCTGGGCCTCTCCTGCGACATCGTGCAGAGCAGCGCCATGTCCCATGAATGGGTCAATGTGCAGGTGAACGGCAGCTGGTATCCGACGGATGTGACCTGGGACACCAAAGCCTCCGGTTATCCGGGCAAGGGCAAGCCCTCCACCGAAAACGACCATGTGTACTTCCTCATCTCCGATGAGCTGATGAACGAGAACCACCGCAGCTACCAGGCTGCCCACACCTGTGACACGGTGGCTGACAACTACTACATCCACACCGGCGATGCCGACCGCTGGCTGCCCACGGGCGAGGCCCTTGCCCTGGCGCAGCTGCAGGCGGGTCGGACGGAGTTTGTCATCACGCTCCCCAACCTGAAGAGCATCGATGACCGGGTGGACATCAAGGCTGCGGATGTGGCGTATCTGCTGAACGGTGCGACCCTTCGGGGCGAGCACGCCCGGTATATCATCGCCGCCGAGCATGTGCCCTCCTCCTATGGCTACAAATCGCCGGAGATCAGGATCACGGTTCAGCAGGTCATCCCCATCACCGGGGACGATACCCCTGTGCTGCTGTTGGCGCTGCTGGGGCTGGGTGCCTGCGCCGCGCTGCTTTTCCTGCGCCGGACCGGAAGGCGCCGTTCCTGACAGCCGGCAATGACAAAGGAGGCCTTTCCCTGTGAAAATTTTCTTTTACTTCATGCGGACCTATGACGAGCTGCCCATGGCGGAGGAGCTGAGCCGGGAAATGGGCATCGGGTTCGGCTGGTCGGCGGAGTATCCCAGCCTTGATAACGCGGAGCTGGCCCGGGGCTATGAGGTGGTCAGCGCTCCGCCCTGCAGCGTGCCTGCCGGGCTCCTGCAGCGCTTTCATGAGCTGGGGGTGAAGTGCTACGCCACCCACTCCATCGGCTATGACCATGTGGACCTGCAGGCCGCGAAGGCGCTGGGCATGCCCGTGTCCAACGTGTCCTACCCGCCCCAGGGCGTGGCCAACTATGCCATCATGCTGATGCTGATGTGTCTGCGGCGGATGCCCTTCATCATGAAATGCACCGAGCTGCAGAACTACACTCTGGTGAACAAGATCGGCCGGGATCTGAGCAGCTGCACCGTGGGCGTCATCGGCACGGGCAGCATCGGCGGCACGGTGCTGAAGCATCTCTCCGGCTTCGGCTGCAGGCTGCTCTGCTATGACCTGTTCCCCCGGGAGGGACTGCCCGGCAGCTATGTGCCGCTGGAGGAGCTGTACCGGGAATGCGACATCATCACGCTCCATGCCCCGGCCACGGCGCAGAATCACCACATGATCGACCGGGAGGCCCTGGCCATGATGAAGCCCGGCGTGTGCATCGTCAACACGGCCCGGGGCGGCCTCATCGACACCGGCGCCCTTATCGATGGGCTGAAGTCCGGACAGGTGGGCAGCTGCGCCCTGGATGTGCTGGAGCAGGAGAGCGGCCTGTATTACGCCAACCGCGCCTGGGATGTCATCGACAACGATGAAATGGCCATCCTGCGTTCCTTCCCCAATGTGCTGCTCTCGCCCCATACGGCCTTCTATACCCAGACCAATGTGCGTCACATGCTGGCCTGCAACTTCCAGACGGCCGCCTGCCTCCGCGACGGCACCGGGGATCCGCACCGGGTCATTTGACGGCAGATAAAAAAGCCTCACCGAAACTCAAAACGGTGAGGCTTTTCTGTTACATAAAGCTCAGCGCAGCAGCAGATACAGACAGGCTGCCAGCAGGCCCAGAGCCATCAGCAGCAGTGCCCAGGAGACGCTGCGGGAGACCCGCTCGGTGCGCTGCTTCATGTGCTGCCAGCCGTTTCCCAGCACCAGCTCCATGTCCGTGCGCAGCGGGCGCTTCCGGAAGACGGTGGCATTCAGTCCAGCGGCCACGCGGTTGCAGCAGCATCCGAGCCCATTGGTGAAGCGGTTGCCTGCCGGGATCGGCATGGCGGGCATGCTCTTGCGGAACACGGAGCCCCGGGCGGCCAGGACCAGCCACTCCGGCGCCTCGCCCACCAGCCGCGTCAGCAGCACCGCCAGCCTGGCGCATACCGTCACCAGCCACTCCGGCAGCCCTTCGATGACACGGATGACGGCCACCAGCGGATCCGGCAGCCAGCGCAGCAGCAGCGGACGGTAAAGCAGCTCCTCCAGATCCAGGCGGCGGGGCCATCGGTTGAGGTAGCTGCCGTCCTTTTTCATCAGCAGGTACCGCACGATCAGCAGGTACACCGCCGCACCGATGCCGATGGACTTGGCTGCGCCGAGCAGGTTCTCTCCGCTGAAATAGGCCACATGGTGCGGGAAGCTCTGGCGGAAGAAGGACAGCGCCCGCTCCGCCATGGGGGTGAACAGCAGGTCAGGCAGCAGCCCCAGCACCGGAAGCACCAGGGACGAGAGCAGCAGCACGCCAGCGGAGAAGGGACGGATGTACCGCTTCATGCCGTCATACTTCTTCTGCACCTCCGGGTCTGCGTTCTTCTGCCAGAAGAGACAGACATACAGCTTGGTCATGTAGGCTACGGTCAGACCGCCGGACACCAGGAACAGCAGCTCAGCGGCCTTGATGGGTTGCCAGCAGGCACCGCTCTCCCTGAGCAGCTCAATATATTCCAGCAGGCCCTCATGGATCAGGCTCTTGCTGATGTAGCCGCTGCCCAGAGGCGGGATGCAGCCGATGGACAGAGCGCCCAGCAGGAAGGCGATGTGCAGCACCGGCTTTCTGCGGCCGAAGCCGCGGATGGCATTCAGGTCCAGCTGATGCAGGTTCATATACACCACGCCGGCGCACATGAACAGGCACAGCTTGATGAGGGAGTGGTTCACCATGTGCATCAGGGAGCCGGAGGCGGCCATGCCTCCCTCCTCGCCCAGCAGCACCATGGCGGAAAGGCCCACCGTGATGAAGCCCATCTGGCTCATGGAGGAGCAGGCCAGCGTGCGCTTCAGGTCTATGGAGAACAGGGCCATGACCGCGCCAAGGAACATGGTGACGCAGCCCAGCACCAGCAGCGCCTGCCCGAAGGCCACGCTGTCCATCCGCAGGTTGGCGCAGATGACGATGACGCCGAACACGCCGCTCTTGGTCAGGATGCCGGACAACAGCGCGGAGGCCGGGGCCGGGGCCACGGGATGGGCCTTCGGCAGCCAGATGTGCAGCGGAAACAGGCCGCCCTTGGCCGCAAAGCCAAACAGCACCAGCCAGGAGGCCACCTTCACCTCCCGCAGGAGGGACACGGCGTCCTGCCCGTTGGCCTCGCACCAGTCCAGGGGCTTTTCCAGGATAGCCCGCATGGCATCGAACTGCAGCGTGCCCAGCCGGTGCCACAGCATGAACAGGCCCATCAGTGTGGTCAGGCCGCCGATGACCGCCACCGCCAGATAGGTGCCCGCGGCCCGCATGGCGCCATCCGTCTCCTCATGGGCCACCCAGGTGTAGCTGGTGAGGGACATCACCTCAAAGAAGATGAAGGTGGTGTACAGGTCATCGGAGAGGAACACGCCCAGGGTGGCGCCAAGAGTCATCAGGTTGAAGAAATAATAGCGGTTGCGGTTGCGATAATGAGCGAAGTATTCCGGCGAGAACAGTCCCGTCAGCGCCCACATGAAGGCCGCCACCGTGGCGTACAGGCTGCGGAAGCCGTCCGCCCGCAGATGCAGCCCCAGGCCGCAGAAGCCCTCCAGGCTGAAGGTCAGTTCATCGCCCCAGGTCAGCAGGCAGCCCAGCAGCGTCAGCACGCCCACCGCACCCACGGCGGCATCCCGCAGGCGCTTGCTTTTTCGGCCGATGAGATAACAGCCCAGCGCGCCGACCATGGGACCGAAGACAAGCACAGGAAGCAGCATTTCTCATCCTCCTTATCTCAGTCCGTCGGCGATGGCCCGCAGGAAGCTGATGAGCGGGCCGGAGTACAGGCCCAGCGCCACCATGGCCAGGCACAGCACCGCCAGCGGCAGCTTCATCAGCCAGGTAGGATCGCGACGCCTGTCCGCCAGCGCCGCCTCGGAGGGATTCAGCGGGCGGAAGTACATGGCCGTCATGGGGCCGAAGAGATAGATGGCCGTCAGCACCGCCGAGACGATCAGCGCGGCCACGGCCACGGTGCCTGTCCAGTGACCCGTAGCGGCCGCGGCGGTCAGCAGGTTCCACTTGCTGACGAAGCCGCACAGGGGCGGGATGCCCACCATGGCCACGCTGCCCAGAGTATAGACCGCACAGGTATAGGGCATGACGCGGCTGAAGCCCCGCAGCTCCTGCACATATTCCCTGTCTGTGCGCACCAGCACCGCGCCGGCGCAGTAGAACAGAGTGATCTTCATCAGGCCATGGATGACCATATGGCTGAGGGAGCCCACCATGCCGCCGGGCGTCATCAGCGCCGCGCCCATCAGCATATAGGACAGGTTGGAGATGGTGGAATAGGCCAGGCGGCGCTTGAAGTGCTGCTCCTTCACGGCCATGGAGGAGCCGAACACGATGGTGAAGCAGGCCAGCAGAAGAGCGATCCATTGGGCCGGCGTGCCACGCAGCAGGTCCGTGCCGAAGGAATAATAGATCGTCCGCAGCACGGCAAAGGCACCCGTATTCACCACGGCCACCGCGTGCAGCAGAGCCGTCACGGGCGTGGGCGCCACGGAGGCAGCGGGCAGCCAGGCGTACATGGGGAACACCGCAGCCTTGGTGCCGAAGCCCACAAAGGCCAGCAGGAACAGGAACCGCAGCAGCCGCTCGTGGCCTGCCGCCTGCCCGCCCTGAAGGATGCCGCCCAGCACGAAGCCCGTGTCGCCGCCGAAGTGGATCAGGCCGATCAGCGCCATGAAGGCCATGGCCGCGCCGGTGATGGAATAGGTCAGGTATCGGCGGCCTGCCCGGGCGGAGGCGGCGTCCTGCTTGTGGATCACCAGCGGCAGGGTGATCAGCGTCAGACATTCATAGAACACATACAGGGTGAAGAGACTGGCGGAGAAGGCCACCGCCAGGGTCACGCCGTAGGTCATGTTATAGAAGCAGAAGAACACCTTCTGGTGGTTCTCATGGGTCATGTACTCCAGGGCATAGCAGGAGGCCAGTGGCCACAGGAAGCTGACCAGCCCGGCGAACACGGCAGACATACCGTCGATGCGGAAGCACAGGGTCAGGCCGTCCATGATGGAAAGAAGGGTGTAGGACTCGCCCTGATGCTTCGCCAGCAGCAGCCATACCAGCGCCGTGGTCAGCAGGGTGACTGTCTCCACATAGAGGCCCCGTGCCTTCAGTGTCCGCAAACGCAGCAGCGGCATGACGGCGCCGAACAGGATCGGGATGGCCAGCGTACAGTAAAACAGCATGATGTCCTCCCCCTTACAGCAGCACCGCCGCGATGCGCTCCGCCACGGCGATCAGCCCGCCGGGGAACATGCCCAGCAGCAGGATCAGGGCCGTCAGCAGCACCATGGGCACCAGCATACCCGCACCGGGCTCATTCTTCTCAAAGAACTTCAGGCTGCCGTCCGGATTGCGTCCGGCAAAGAAGCCCCGGATGGAGATGGGCAGCAGATAGGCCGCGGTCAGCAGGGCAGAGATCAGCAGCACCGCGGGCACCAGCCAGTGGAAGGCCTCCGGCACACCGGTCATGGACAGCGCGCCCTGGGCCAGGTACCACTTGCTGACGAAGCCGATGCAGGGCGGAATGCCCACCAGGCCCACAGAGGCCAGGGTGAAGCACCACATCACGATGGGCATCTGCTTGCCGATGCCCTCCAGCTCGCTGACCTGCTTTTTGTGGGTGCGGCAGATGATGGCGCCGGCACTCATGAACAGGGTATCCTTGATAAGAGCGTGAGCCGCCACATGAAGCAGCGCACCCACCAGCCCGACGGGGTGCAGCGTGGCCAGGCCCGTCAGCACATAGCTCACCTGGCTGACGGAGGACCAGGCCAGGCGCTTCTTCAGCAGGCCCTCGCGCCAGGCCAGCAGCGAGCCCATGAACACGGTGAACAGCGTCAGGCACAGGAAGGCCGTCTGCACCCAGGTGCCGCGCAGAAATTCCGGCCCAATGAACTGATAAAGCAGCCGCAGCATACCCAGCACACCGGCCTTGGTGATGACGCCGGAAAGCACGGCGGAGGCAGGAGAGGGCGCGGCGGGATGGGCCGTGGGCAGCCAGCCGTGCAGCGGGAACATACCGGCCTTGGCGCCGAAGCCGATGATCATCAGAAAGGCCGTCACCAGCACAAAGGATTCATGGCCCGCCAGCTTCTCCGGGTCCAGCACACCGCCAGCGGTGAAGCTGTAGCTGCTGACATAGGGCGACAGCAGAAAGATGCCCAGAAGCACCAGAGACGCGCCCGTCACGGAGTAGATCAGATACTTGATGCCCGCGGCCACGGCGTCCTTCTCCATGGTGTGCATCACCAGAGGCACCGTCAGCAGGGTCATCAGCTCGTAGCACATGTAGTAAGTCACCAGGCTGCCGGAGAAGCACAGGCCCATCAGTACGCCCATGGTGATCAGATAGAAAGCGTAGTACCTGGGCAGATGATCCTCGTGGGACATATACTCGAAGCTGTACAGGCCCGCCGCGCACCACACAAAGGCCATGACCGCGGCAAAAAAGCGCCCCGTATCATCCACCCGGAAGAAGATACGCAGATCGTCGGAGAGCGTGAACAGAGTCTGCTCCAGGTCCGGCCCGAACAGTACCGGCAGCACCAGCAGCGCGCTGAGCACCAGCCCGGCGGACACGAAGCCGCGCCTTGCCTTTTTTCCGGCAAAAGCCGGTACAAAGGCCGTGGCCAGGCCAAACAGCACCGGCACGAACACCGGCAGAAGCAGATACCAGGATGAGATCACCATAGGAAAGCCCCTCCTTCATCAGGGTACAGGGTTTGACGGGCAGCGGCTCAGCCGAACATGGCCAGCCCGTCGGTGATGATGCGCACGATGGGCTGGGACAGCATGCCCATGGCCAGGTTGGCCAGCACGAAGAGGATCAGTGCCGCCTGATACCAGAAGCCCCGCTGCGCCTTCTCCTTCGGATAGATCACGCCCTCCACCGGGGTGCGGTACAGGGTGACCACGGTGCGCAGGAAGTACAGGGTGTTCAGCCAGGTGGACACAACCAGGCCCAGCAGCACCAGCAGCATCTTGACGCCGCCAAGCTGCATGGCGCCAAGGGCGAAATTGATCTTGGAGGCAAAGCCCCCCAGGAAGGGGAAGCCCACCATGCCCAGGGCGCCCACCGTGAAGGCCACGCCCGCCACCGGGGCCCGGAAGCCGGAGCCCCGCAGATCCCGGAAGACCTTGCTGTTGCCGGAGGCATCGGCCAGTCCGCCGGAGGCCAGGAACAGCATGCTCTTGCACACCGAATGGGCATACAGGTGGAACATGGCCGCCATCATGCCCTTCTCGGTGCCCATGCCGATGCCCAGATAGATGTAGCCGATCTGGGCTACGGAGGAGAGGGCGATCATGGTGCGGATGTCGTTCTGCTGCACCGCCAGCACCGAGCCGATGATCATGCCGGCCAGGGCATACACGAACAGCACATTCAGGATGCCCGTATCCGCAACCACATCCCAGCCGATGACCCGGTACACCAGCTTCAACAGCAGGAAGATGTAGCCCTTGCTGACCAGGGACGACAGCACGGCGGAGGAGGTGGGGGTGGCGTAGCCATAGGCATCCGGCACCCAGGTGTGGAAGGGGAACAGCGCGCTCTTGATGCACAGGCCGACGGTCATCAGGGCCACCACCACCGTCAGAGGCATCTGATAGTCGCCGGAGGCATGCAGTTGGGCCACAGCCTCCCGGATATTGCTCATCAGCAGGTGGCCCGTCAGGTCATAAAGCAGGATGATGCCAAGCAGGAACAGGCCGGAGCCCACCAGGTTCATGATCATGTACCGCATGGCGGCCACCAGGGTGCGGCCCCGGTTGCGGGCGGCGATCAGCGCGCAGGCGGAGAGCGTCATGATCTCCACGAACACATAGGCGGTGAAGATATCGTTGGTATAGACCTCCGCCATCAGCGCCGCCTGAAGCAGCAGCAGCGTCACATGGTACAGCGGCTGGCGGTCCTCCAGGATGTGCTCCTCCACCTTCTTCATCCCGCCCAGGGTGGACAGCAGCATGATGAAGGAGAACACGAAGGCCGTGGCGGCCTCCAGCAGGCCGGCCCTGATCTCATTGCCCCATGGCGCCGAATAGTGGCCCATGGTGTAGGTGAAGCTTTGACCGTAGGCCAGCATGCGCACCGTGAACCAGGCGGAAAGGAAGGTCTCCAGCAGCAGCACCAGAATGGTCCAGTTCCGGGCCCGGCGCCGTTTCAGCACGCTGGTCATGGCCGCGGAGCCCAGGGGCAGCAGGATGACAGCGAAGGGGATGGATTGCCAAAGCGGGTGAGTCACTGTCGCTCCTCCTTCCCTTCCGTCAGCGCCTTTTCCTCCGGCGTTGCCGCCTTTCGGGTGACGATCTCGTCCGGATGCTCCCGGCGCACCAGCACCATGATCTCGTCGATATCCAGGGTATGATACCGGCGGTACAGGCGCACCGTCAGGGCCAGCATCACGGCCGTGACGGACACCGACACCACGATGCCCGTCAGCACAAGGCCCGCGGGGATGGGGTTGATGTAGGCCTCCATGGAGGTGACGCCGTCGGTCACGATGGGTGCCTTCCTGCCTTCAATGTAGCCCTTGGCCGCCAGGAACAGATAGATGGCGTTGTCCATGATGGAAAAGCCGATGATCTTCTTGATCAGGTTCCGCTGCAGCAGCAGTGTGATAAAGCCGATGCCGAACAGCACCATGGCCGCGATCTCATAGTAGTTGCCCAGACGCATCTCACATATCCCCCTTTCGGAAGAGCGTGTAGAAGGCGTACATGGTGCAGCACACCACCAGACCCACCGCAATGTTCAGATAGGGGATCAGTCCGGCGGAGAAGATCCTGCCCGGCGTGCCGGGGGTAATGACGGAGGGCAGATGGTTGGCGCCTGTGAAGAAGGAGTAGGTCTTGCTCAGCGCGTAAAAGGACAGGGCTACCAGCGATACCACCCGGAAGGTGCGGAAGGTGAAGAAGCGCTCCGTCCTTTTGAAGCCGAAGGCGTTCAGATACAGGATCAGGCCGGCGCCCATCACAGCGCCGCCCGAGAAGCCGCCGCCGGGAGAGATGTGGCCGTTCAGGATGATGTAGGCACCGAACACCAGGATGAAGGGCAGCAGCCAGGAGGCCGCATGCTGGAGGATCGGGTCGTTCTTCGGCTCATACATGCGGTCATCCGCCTCGATCTCCAGCTGATGGGCCGCTGCGTCCTCGTGCCCCGCGCAGATGCGCAGCAGGATCAGCACGGTGCAGGCTGCCACGAACAGCACGTTGCTCTCACCCAGGGTATCGAAGGCGCGGTAGTCCAGGATCATGCCGGCCACGATATTTACCGCGCCTGTCTCCTCCTGCCCCTGCTCGATGTAGCGGCGGCTGACCTCGTTATTCACGGGATTGGACGCCTGACCGAAGGGCGGCAGATAAGCCGCGGTCATCAGCAGCACGCCGATAATGCCGCAGCACAGCAGCACCGCCGCCGCCCGGTAAAGGCGCCTCCCCCACCGGGAGCTTCTGCGATGGACCGTCCGGTCCTTCAGCGCCTACTGCTCACGCAGCTGCGCGGCGATATGCTCCTCCCGCTGCTGCTCCAGCTTCGCGGCCCGCTGGGGATCCGGCGCGGCAAAGGGCTCCGCGGTCAGGTCATACTCCCGACGCATGGCGTCATCCAGCGCCGTGGAGCCTCCTGCCATCCATTTCATGAAGCGGCTCCAGCGGGAGGTGTCGGCATCAGGCCTGATCTTCGCCATGGGGCTCCGCCTCCTTTACATGATCGATGGCATGGATCTTTTTCAGAGTCACGAACAGCAGCAGGCTGGACACGCCCGCACCCACTGCCGCCTCGGTGATGGCCAGATCGGGGCTTTCCAGCAGGATCCAGATCACGGCCATGGCGGTGCTCTGGCACATAAAAACGATGCAGGCCGTCAGCAGGCTTCTGGTGAAGGCCACGGCGATGGCGCAGGAGTTCACAAAGATCAGCAGGATCACGGAAAGCGTTTCCATCTCACTTGCCCTCCTTTTCACGGGCCACCTGCTCCGGGGCCTCCACGGTCAGCTGCTTTTCCAGTTCATCGTTAGTGGTGACCTCCAGCCTGGCGATCAGGTGAGAGGCCACGGGGCTGGTGATCCAGAGAAAGCCGATGATCACCGCCAGCTTCAGGGTGGTCAGTGTAAAGCCCAGGCCAATGGCCACGCCCAGCAGCATGAACAGCATGCCCGCCGTATCGATCAGCGCAGCGGCATGGATTCGGTTCAGCGCCGTTTTGAAGCGGAAGATGCCCACCACGGAGGAGAGGATGGCCGCCAGCCCCGCCAGCGTGCAGCCGCAGGACAGCACAAAACGCAGAAGCTCCAGCCCGCTCATGAACGCTCCTCCTTTTCCCGCAGGGACTTTTCATGCTGCTTCCGGCCCAGATAGACGCCCATATAGATCTTGGTCAGCAGCACCACCGCCAGGAAGGACAGCATGGCATACACCAGGGCCACATCCGTCAGATAGCCCTCATCCATGGTGAAGGCCAGAATGCAGACGGCAATGATGGCCAGGCTGCCCGTCATGTTGACGGCAATGACCCGGTCCGCCACTCGGGGGCCCAGGATGGCCCGAAGCAGGCAGCAGACCATGGCCACACCCAGCACAGGCAGCACCAGGCTGTACAGCGTCTGATAAGCCTCATTCATCCCGCTTCACTCCCTCCACGGCGGCAATACGCCGCTCCATGTCGCTGCCTGCGAGGCCCTCCGTCATGGAGACATCCAGCCCATGCACCAGCAGCTCCTCCCCCTGCAGGGACACGGTCACCGTGCCGGGCGTCAGGGTGATGGAATCCGCCAGCACGACGCGGCCCGCCTCCGTGCGCAGCCCGCTGCGGAAGGCGGTGAGTCTGGGCTCCGGCTGCAGGGTGGGAGACCAGATCAGCCGCATCACGCCCCAGGCGCTGCGCAGGATCTCCCCCACCAGCCACGCGAAATACCCCACGATCCGAAAAACGCGCCGAAAAAGCTGCCATTCCACACGGGGAGAATAATCCATAAAGCGCCAGATGAACAGGTAGATCAGCCCGCACAGCACAGCGCCCGTGATGCCGATCTACAGGGTCCAGCCGCCGTTCAGCAGGAGCCAGAAGGCAAACAGAAGAAAGAACATAACCTATCCTCCGGAATGGTCTCAATGGGCTCTTACGCATCCCATTTCTACAATTATAAGGATTTTTTTGAAAAGTGTCAAGCAAAGAAAAACTGCCGGAGTGCTTCTCCGGCAGTGGAGTGGAATACCGTATGAAAGACTTATCTGGCAGCCAGCTTCTCCTGCATGATCTCCAGGGCGCGGGCCAGCTGAGCGTCGGCCAGGTCGCCGAACTCGTGCATGCCGTTGTCACCCTCGGCCAGAGATACCTCCACATCGGGAGTCACGCCGATCTTATGCATGGCGTTGCCGTTGGGGGTGAAGTACTGGGCAATCGTCAGCTGCATGCCGGCGCCGCTGTCACCCACGGGCAGCACGGCCTGGATGATACCCTTGCCATAGCTGGTGGTACCCACCACGGTGACATCGGTGCGGTCCTTCAGGCAGCCGGTCAGGATCTCGGAGGAGGAGGCGCTGCTCTCGTTGATCAGCACCACCAGCTCCACATCGGGCTCCTTGCCGTCGGTGGTGGTGCGGTAGGTGTAGGAGTAGCCGTTGCGGTACTGGGCCGTGCAGACCACGCCGGCGGGCAGGAAGTAGTCCGCGATGGACACGGCGTCGTTCACCCAGCCGCCGGGATTGTCGCGCAGGTCCAGAATGATGCCCTTTGCGCCCTGGGCGATCAGCTCATCGGCAGCGGCGATGAACTTCTCGCTGCAGTCGCCGGCGAACTGGTACAGGATGATGTAGCCCACGTCCTCCGTCAGCATGCCGGAGTCCACCCAGTTGGTGTTGACCACGGCGCGCTCGATGGTAAATGTCATCTCCTCGCCGTCACGCAGGAAGGTCACATCCACGGTGGTGCCGGGCGTGCCGCGCATGGTGCTGACCGCCTGGTCCACGGTGTCGGGCGTCACCAGCAGGTCCTCGCCCACCCGATACAGGATGTCGCCCTTGTGGACGCCGGCCTTCTCAGCGGGCGTATCGGCGAACACGCGGGTAATGACGCACTGATTGGTGGCATAGTAGCTTGTGATCTGGATGCCGATGCCGGCGTACTCGCCCTCGTCATCCTCCCACATGTCGGCATAGGCCTCGGGGGTATAGTAGAAGGTGTAGGGGTCGCCCACCGCGGCCAGCATGCCGGCTGCCGCGCCCTGCAGCAGGGTGGTGGTGTCCACCTCCTCGTAGTAGTCGGACTGCACCTCCTCCAGAATCTGCAGCAGCTCGTCCATCTGCTGATAGCGCTCATACTGCTCACGGGTGATGGTGACGGTGTCGCCGTCGGAGGCCGATGCGGCGGAGGTATCAAGGGTGTTGGAGCTGCCGCCGATGGAAACGGAGCCGGTCGCGGGCTGCTGCGTCGGAGTGGCGGTGGCGGTGGCGGCCGATTGATACAGGCCGGTCAGCCCGGCGGCGGGCAGATAGGCGCAGCCGCCCAGGAGGCAAACGCAGAGCAGCAGCGCCGCAAGCACAGTGAGCTTCTTCTTCATGACTCAAAACCTCATTCCGTTGATTCATTTTGCCATTGTTCAGTTTCGCCGTTGATCGGAGCTGCCCTTTGACAGCTCGGGTATCCTGTCCTCGTTTTCCTGTCCGCAGTGCTTCATTTCCATCAACAGCTTGAAGCCCACGGCATCCTTGAAGGAGCGCAGGTTAATGCCCGTCTCCTTCTGCACCTTGTCCAGCCTGTACACCAGGGTGTTGCGATGGATATACAGCTGCCTCGCCGTCTCCGACAGGTTCAGGTCCTTGTTGAAGAACATGTCGATGGTATACATCATCTCATCGTTGAACAGGGCGTCATTTTCCCTGGAGAACACCTGCTCATAATACCTTCGGCAGACCTCCGGAGAGGCCTCCAGCAGGAAGCGCTCCAGGAACAGCCGTTCCCAGGCATAGACGCCCTCGTCCTTCCGGAAGCGCGCGCCCACCTCGATGGCCTCCAGGCTTTGTCTGTAGCGCGCGGGAAGGTCGGTCAGCGAGGTGAAGGCCGGGCTGATGCCCACCTCCAGGCGGGTAGCGGCATCGGAAACGGTGGTCTCCCACAGGGCCTGGCCGAACTGAAGCACATCATCGGAGGTATCGAAGCCCTCCAGGTCCTTCAACAGCACCACGGTCTATCGGTCCACCTCCACCAGGGTGTCGCGCTCCTCCAGCGGAAGCACGGGCTGCAGCAGCTCACAGACTCTGCCTGTCTCCGGCTTCAGCCGCCGGAAGACGAACAGGCATTGCCTCCTGCCGCTGTTCAGGCGCAGCATACGGGCCTGCCGCTGCAGCTCCTCGGCGGACAGCTGCCCCAGCATGGCCAGCCGGCAGACCTGCGCGGGCGACATTCCCTGCCGCTCCTCCGTTTCCCGCGGGGAGACCAGCGCGGCGGCCAGCGTCAGGATATCCCTGCCGCCGGGCGCTGAAGCATCGCAGCTCAGCCGCAGCCCCTGGCGCTTCAGGTCCAGGACCAGCCTGCCCCCATGCTCACAGGGAGCATCATCCTCCCGGCAGTCGGTCGCCGCCTGCACGGTCACGGGCACCGCCAGACGGGAAAGGACCGCCTCTGCCCAACGGACCAGCTGCTTCTCCTCCATTCAATGACCTCCGTCCCCTGGCAATCCGCCATGGTTCCGATGTTGATTATACCATAGGCATCGCCGTCTGCAAAGCGTTTTGGGGTGAATTTCACGCTTTTTTCACAAATCAGGTCACGCTGCCCTCGGCGGGGATGCCGGCCTGAGGGATGAAGACCTGCTCCTCCTTCTCCTCCGGCAGGCCGGCGCGGATATGCTCGTTCAGGGTATGAAGGCGGTCCACACGCCCCTGCACCCGCAGGCCTGTCAGCGCGGCGGAGCGGTAGCGGTCGAACAGAGCCCGCACGCCCATGGTGGCGGGGATGGCCATCCACAGCCCGGAGGCGGCGGCCACCGCCGAGCCGACGCCCAGGGCAGCGCCGGTCTTCAGCATACGAAAGGCGCCGTCACTGGCGCCGGTCCTGGCCGGCTTACGGCCCAGCACGATGCGGGTTCCCTCCTCCGCCGCAATGATGACGAAGGGCAGCGCGCCGCAAACGGATTCGCTCAGCTCGGTCAGCAGCCCGGCCTCCTCCAGCAGGCCGCTCTCCACGGCCACATTGTCCATATAGGTGAGCCCGGTGGCCAGAGCGTCCACCACCGTATCGTGGCGACGCTTCCTGTAGCCCTCCAGCAGCTCCTGATAGTTCTTCATGGCAAGACCTCCTTCCGGCTCGGTATCGGCTCAGAACAGCCGCAGCACGGCCACGATGATCACAGTGACGCACACGCAGATGATGGGGATGGTCGCCTGCTGCACGATCGTCTTCTTCTATGCCTTCTGCTGCCTTTTGCCGTTCAGCCTCTGCTATAGGGCGAAGAGGCGCTTTTCCATGCCCTTCACGCTGTCGGACAGGCGGCGCTCCTCCAGGCGCAGCGCTTCGATGGCCTGCTCCTGCTCGTCCAGGCGGGACTGCAGGCGGCGGGCCTGCTCCTCCTGGGCGTTGGAGAGCTGAACGCCGGACTTCTCCTGCTGTGACTCCAGCCGCTCCAGCTCCCGGTGCAGCCTGGACTGATCGTCCGCCAGGCCCTCGGCCACCAGGGTCATCTCGGAGGTAAAGCGTTCCACCAGCTCCTGGGTGCTGTCGCCCTTCACCACGCGAAGGGCCTGGTTCCACAGCTGACGGGGACCGCTCACATTCTTCTCCTCCATCCGGCTCACCTCTCTTTCAAGCCGATTATACCACACTTTGGCCGGAATGGACCTTCATGTGTGTAAAAAAGACGCCTTGCCGTCTGAACCGTCCATTCCGGCGCCCGAAATGACAGAGGACCGCCCCGCATTTTCTCGGAACGGTCCTCTTTACGCTCACAGCTTGACGCCGAAGGCTTCGTTCAGGGTACGCCAGCCCAGCAGCGCGCACTTGGCGCGGGCAGGCATATGGGCGATGTCCTGCAGGGCGCCGGCCTCGTCCAGCTCCTCCAGCTCCTCATCCGTCACGCTGCCACGGATCATCCTGAAGAACAGCTCGGACAGATGCAGCGCCTGTTCCTTCTTCATGCCCACCACCAGGCCCGCCATGATGTCGGCGCTGGCCTGGGACACGGCGCAGCCGGAGCCGGTGAAGGCCGCGTCTGCAATCACATCCCCATCCAGCTTCAGCCGCAGCACAATGTCATCACCGCAGCTGGGATTCACGCCCTCCAGCTCGATATCCGCGTCCGGCAGCTCCCGCTTGTTGTCCGGGAACATGTTGTGCTCTGTCAGGATCTCGTTGTAAAAATGCTTTGCCTCCATGGCCGTTCACTCCCTGTAGCCCATTCTGGCCCGGATGGTGGAGAGGCTCGTCAGGAAGCGCTCCACCTCCTCCGGCGTGTTGTAAAGATACATGCTGACCCTGGCGGAGGAGGGTACCCCCAGGTGCTTCATCAGCGGCTGGGCGCAGTGATGGCCCGCCCGGATGCAGATACCGTCGCCGTCCAGGATGGTGGCGATGTCATGGGGATGCACATCGTCCACCGTGAAGCTGATGATGCCCAGATGCTCCTCCGGGGTCTGTCCGCCCATGATATGCACATGGGGCGTGGCCAGCATGCCCTCGAAGCACTGCCGGGTCAGCGCCGCCTCAATGCTGCCGATCCGGTCAAAGCCCGCGGCGGTCAGATAGTCGCAGGCCGCGCCGAGAGACACCGCGCCGCCCGCGTTCACCGTGCCGGCCTCAAACTTGTGGGGCAGCTCGGCCCAGGTGGCTGAGGTCTGGGTCACATACTCGATCATCTCGCCGCCGGTCAGGAAGGGCGGCATCTCCTCCAGCAGGCTCTACCGGGCCCACAGCACGCCGATGCCCATCTCGGAGAGCATCTTGTGGCCGGAGAAGGCCAGGAAGTCACAGTCCATCGCCCGCACGTCGGTGGGCATATGGGGCACGCTTTGGGCGCCGTCCACCACGACCCTGCCGCCCACGGCATGCACCAGACGGATCAGCGTCTCCATGGGGAAGCGTCGGCCCGTCACATTGGACACCAGCTCCGCGGCCGCCAGCTTCGTGTGCTCATTCACAGCCCCCGCAAGGAGCTCCTCGGGGTAGCTGCCGTCGGGGTCGCACAGGAGGAAGCGCAGCTTCGCGCCGGTCTGCCGGGCCACCATCTGCCAGGGCAGGATGTTGCTGTGATGGGAGGTGACGGTCACCAGCAGCTCATCGCCGGGCTTCAGGGCGCTGAGGCCCCAACTGTAGGCCACCAGGTTCAGGGCCTCGGTGGCGTTGCGGGTGAAGACCACCTCGCAGGGAGAAGCGGCATGGATGAAATCCGCCACCCGGGCGCGGGCCTGCTCATAGGCCTCGGTGGCCTGCTCGGACAGGGCATAAAGGCCACGGAGGGGATTGGCGTTGTGCCGCTCATAGAAATCCCGCACAGCCCGCAGCACACCTTCCGGCCGCTGGGTAGTGGCGGCATTGTCCAGGTAGGCCGCGTCGGTATGGCTGAAAATGGGGAAATCGGCTCTGAAAGCGTTAGTCGTCATGCTGCGGCTCCTCCGTGGATGAAATACAGGCCATGGCGGCCTCCCGGGCCTCGGCGCAGGGAATCAGCTCGCACACGGCTCTCATCCGGGCCCGGGCCACCATGCCACGGGCCGCTTCCTCATCGATGCCCCTGGAGGCCATATAATAGAGCGTATCCTCATCAAGGCGGCCGATGGTGGCGCCGTGGGTGCCGTCCACATTCTCCTCGTCGCAGAGGATCAGCGGCACGGACTGGTTGACCACCTCGTCGCCCAGCATCAGCACGTCCTCAGTTTCGCTGCCCACCGCGTCGTGGCAGCCATGCACAAAATCGATGGTATCGCGGAAGCACTTCACGCCGCCCTCGCCCAGGATGCCCAGAGCGTCCATGCGGCTGGTGCTGTGGGGGCCGCGGTGACGGGCCACCAGGTTCACATCCAGCCTGCCGCCGGACAGATCGTAGCCCATATCGGCCTCATAGGCACTGCGCCTGCCGATCAGCTCGGCCCGGTTGCCGACAAAGCTCGTGCCGCCGCCCAGCTCCAGCTGGATCAGCTTCACGGAGGCATTGTCGCCCACATGGGCGCAGAAATCCTGCAGCACGGTGCCCTGCCCCTTCATCAGCCGGCACACGGATACATGCAACTGCGCATCCTCCTCCGCCTCGGCGGTGACGCGGGCCAGAGCCGTTGCTTCGGCGCTGCCCTCCAGGAGCACGGCCACGCTGCCGCTGCTGTGCTTCTCCGCAATGAGATGCAGCCGGAAGCCGCCGTCATTCAGCGGCACGCGTACCAGTACAGATCCCTCCGTATGGCTGTTCTGCGGAAAGGTCAGCACATGACAGGGGCCCGCGTTCACCTGAGCCAGGGCATCGCAAAGCCCGCTGTCGGCAAAGGTGTCGTCAGCCTCCGTATGAAGGATGCCGCTGCCCTCCGGCAGCCTGAATTCGGCGTCAGCCGCCGGAAACGCGTCGGGGCAGCTGACAGAAACACCGTTGACCCGCAGCCTGTTCCAGGTGGGCTGGGGCAGACGGTTCATCATCATTTCAGACATACTGCGCCTCCTCAGCTGACGCTGCCTTTCATTTCCAGCTTGATCAGGTTATTCATCTCCATGGCGTACTCCAGGGGCAGCTCCTTCGACACATTGTCGGCAAAGCCGCTGACGATCATGGCTCTGGCGTCCTCCTCGCTGATGCCCCGTGACATCAGGTAGAAAACAGCCTGGTCGCTGATCCTGCCGATGCGGGCCTCATGGCCCACATCCGCGTCAGGGGTACGGATATCCATGGCGGGGATGGTATCCGAGCGGGAAATGTTGTCCAGCATCAGGGATTCGCAGGAGACGGAGGCTTTGGCGTGCCGTGCCTCCTTCTGAATGACCACGGAGGAGCGGAAGGTGCTGATACCGCCGCTCTTGGAGATGGACTTGGTGTTGATGGAGGAGGTGGTATTCTCGGCCAGATGCACCACCTTGGCGCCGGTATCCAGGTTCTGCCCGTGACCGGCGAAGGTGACGCCGGTGAACTCCATATGGGAGCCTTTGCCCTTCAGCACGGACATGGGATACAGATAGGACACATGGGAGCCGAAGGAGCCGCTGACCCACTCCACGGTGCCGCCCTCCTCCACCACGGCGCGCTTGGTGTTCAGGTTGTACATGTTCTTGGACCAGTTCTCGATGGTGGAGTACCGCAGGCGGGCGTTTTTGCCCACATACAGCTCCACGCAGCCGGCGTGCAGGTTCGCCACATTGTACTTGGGGGCGGAGCAGCCCTCGATGAAGTGCAGGGAGGAGCCCTCCTCCAGGATGATAAGGGTATGCTCAAACTGGCCCGCGCCGGCGGCGTTCAAGCGGAAATAGGACTGCAGCGGGATGTCCAGCTTCACGCCCTTCGGCACATAGACGAAGGAGCCGCCGGCCCACACCGCGCCGTGCAGCGCGGCGAACTTGTGATCCGTGGGCGGCACCAGCTTCATGAAGTGAGACTTCACCAGCTCGGCATAGGGGCCGCGGAGGGCCGTCTCCATATCGGTATAGACGACGCCCTTCTCCTCCACCTCACGCTGCACATTGTGGTACACCATCTCGGAATCGTACTGGGCGCCCACGCCGGCCAGGGACTCGCGCTCGGCCTGGGGGATGCCCAGCTTCTCGAAGGTATCCCGGATCTCCTCCGGCACATCCTTCCAGTCAGCGCTCATCTTCGCGTGCTGACCCACATAGGAGGCGATGTGATCCACATCCAGCCCGCTGATGTCGGGGCCCCAGTCCGGGATGCGCTGCCGCCGGTACTCCTGCAGTGACTTCAGGCGGAACTCCCGCATCCAGTCGGGGTCGTGCTTCTCCTCAGAGATGCGCAGCACAATCTCCTCCGTCAGGCCGCCCTCCACACGGAAGGCATCCTCATCAACATTGCGGAAGTCATAAAGGCTGCGGTCCACATCCTCGATCACGTTCTTTTCACGCACCGTGTCGCTCATGCTTCCACCGCCTGCACAAAGGATTCGTAGCCGCCTTCGTTGATCTTCTGCACCAGGCTGCCGTCGCCCTCGGCGATGATGCGGCCGTTCACCTCAATGTGGGTGCGGTCCACCTTCAGCTGGTCCAGGATGCGGGTGGAGTGGGTGATGATCAGCAGGGAGCCGCCGGTCTGCTGCATATAGGCGTTGATGCCGGCGGACACGAAGCGGACCGCGTCCACATCCAAACCGGAATCGGTCTCATCCAGGATGGCCAGATCAGGCTTCAGCATCAGCAGCTGGAGGATCTCGGCCTTCTTCTTTTCACCGCCGGAGAAGCCGGTGTTCAGGCTGCGCTGGGCATAGGAGGCGGGCATCTGCAGCACCTCCATGGCCTTCTCCAGCTCCTGACGGAAGGCCTTAAAGCGGACGCGGCTGCCCGTGCAGGCCTCCACTGCGGTCTTCAGGAAGGCGTCCAGCGGCAGACCGGGCACCTCCAGGGGATCCTGGAAGGACAGGAACATGCCCAGCTTCGCCCGGCGGTCGGTCTTTTCGTGAGTGATGTCCTGTCCCTTGAAGATGATGCTGCCCTTCGTCACGGTATAACGCGGGCTGCCCATCAGCACATGGCCCAGGGTAGACTTACCGGCGCCGTTGGGGCCCATCAGTACATGGATCTCCCCGCGGCCGATGGTCAGGTCCACACCCTGCAGGATCTTCTTCTCCTCCACGCAGGCCTCCAGGCCGCGCAGCTCAAGCAAAGGCTCATTCATGATCGTTTTCCTCCCCGGCCGCGGTCATGGCGCAGTCGCTCACGCCGCACAGCCGCCGGTTTTCTTCATTGCATACATGGTAGTTGCCGCCGCCGATCTCCAGTCGGCGTCCGTAGAGCAGGGTCTCCGCCAGCTTGCGTCTGGCGCGGTCGCAGATCTCGGTGACCGTGGTCCTGGAGACGCCCATGTGCTGGGCGCACTGCTCATGGGTGCGCCCCTCATGGTCGATCATCCGCAGGACCTACAGCTCATCCAGGGTCAGCTCCACGGTGCCCTGCGGCTCCCTGTCCACGGGAGCGAATACAGTGACAGCCGGCTCACGGCAGATGAGCCTGCTGCGCTGGGGTCTGGACATACAAGCACTCCTTTTCCGACATAGGTCGGAAACATTATAGTCAAAGGCAGCCCCTGTGTCAAGGGGAAGACATATTCTTTCTGTGCTGACGAAAAAACCGGGCTCCATCGGAATGGCTTCCGAAACGGAACCCGGTCGGTTCAGACCGAAGTACGGAAATCAGCGATCCTCGCGGAAGTACGGCAGGCCCAGGGACTGAGGTGGCTGGTTCTCCCGGCGGTTGCGGATGCTGGTGACGATCAGCACCAGGATGGTGACCACATAGGGCAGCATACGCATCAGGGGCTTTGCGGCCATGGTCACATTGATGCCGTCGATGGTGGCGATGAAGGAGCTGCAGCTGAACAGCAGGCCGAACACCACGGAGCCCAGAATAGTCATGTGAGGCCGCCAAAGCGCGAAGATGACCAGGGCGATGGACAGCCAGCCGAAGGCCTCCAGGCTCTTGTAGGCCTCCTGGGAGGCCATGTAGTCAATGACATAGTAGAAGCCGCCCAGGCCCGCGATGCCGCTGCCGATGACTGTGGCGCCGTACTTGTAGCGGGACACATTGATGCCCACGGCATCTGCCGCGGCGGGGTTCTCGCCCACGGCCCGCAGGTGCAGGCCCGTCTGTGTGCGGAACAGCACCCAGGAGGCCGCGACGGCGATGATCACCGCCAGGAAGAACAGCACGCCCAGATACTGCAGGGAGTCCGTCCTGCCCGCGAAGGGCCAGCGGTAATACTGCTTGGGCGTTACCAGATAGACGGTGGCGTCCAGCTTGGCCATGATCACATACATCAGGCCGGAGCCGAAGGTGGTCAGGGCCAGACCGGTCACGTTCTGGTTGGCCCGCAGCGTCACCGTGAGGAAGCTGTAGATCAGACCCATGAGACAGGCCGAGGCGAAGGAGCAAAGGATGCCCAGCAGCACGATCAGCGCCGGAGGCAGGGAGGAGGTACCGATCAGATTCAGGATCAGGCAGCCGCCCGCGCCGCCCATGCACATGATGCCGGGGATACCCAGGTTCAGATGACCGGATTTCTCCGTCAGGATCTCGCCGGTGGAGCCGTACATGAAGGTGGCGCCAAACGCCACGGAGTCAATCAGGAAGTTCAGCCACATGTTCATTTGATCGCCTCCCTTGCAGACCTGCCGCCGCGGAAATGCACCTCATAGTTGATGAAGAACTCGCTGCCGATGATGAAGAACAGGATGATGCCCACGATCACATCCGGCAGGGAGGAGCTGACATTGAAGGTCTGGGAGATGCGCTCGGCGCCGCTGCGCAGCAGCTGAACGATGCCGGCCGTCAGGATCATCACCAGGGGATTGAACTTGGCCAGCCAGGACACCATGATGGCGGTGAAGCCCATGCCGCCGGCGGATTCCGTGTTCACGGTGTGGTCCAGACCGGCGCCGATCAGGTAGCCCGCCAGGCCGCACAGCGCGCCGGAAATGGCCATGGTGCGGATGATGACCTTCTTCACATTGATGCCGATGTAGCGGGCGGTGTTCTCGCTCTCGCCCACCACGGAGATCTCATAGCCCTGCTTGCTGTAGTTCAGATAGATGAACAGGACACCCGCCAGCACCAGTACCACCAGGATCACCAGCAGATAGTTGTTGACCACGGTGGGCAGATTGCCGGTCTTCATCTCCTTCAGCGTGCCGGAGCCGTTGGGCACCCACACGATGAGGCAATAGCTGACCACCTGGGTGGCCACATAGTTCATCATCAGGGTGAACAGGGTCTCGTTGCTGTTCCACTTCGCCTTGCACAGGGCGGGGATCAGGCCCCAGACGGCGCCGGCGGCGATGGAGGCGATGAACATCAGGACCAGCAGCAGCCACTCAGGCAGCTTGCCGCCCCAGTAGAAGTTCACCGCAATGGCGCCAAGCACGCCCATCAGGGTCTGCCCCTCTCCGCCGGTGTTCCAGAAGCGCATCCGGAAGGCCGGCGTCAGGGCCAGGGCAATGCACAGCAGCAGCGCCAGGTTCTTGAGGAACTTCCACAGCCTGCGGGAGGTGCCGAAGGCGCCGTCGATGAAGCAGTAATAGAACTCACCGATGCGGCCGGGCTCCTCGCGCAGCTTCTCCAGCAGAACGAAGGCCACAAGGCCGCAGACCAGCATGCCCAGCACCACGGCCAGGACGCGGATCAGCCAGGCCTTCTGCCAGGAGATGGCGCTTTTGGTCCTCTTGGTCAGATGGACCAGAGGCTCGCGGGGTGCTTTTGCGTTTGCGCTCATGCCCTCTCCTCCTTTCCCACAGGCTCCACAGCTTTGGTCATCAGCATACCCAGCTCCTCCTTGACGGCGGTGCGGGCATCCACGATACCGGTCACGGCGCCGGAGTTCATCACCAGGATGCGGTCGCACAGAGCCATCAGCACATCCAGGTCCTCACCCACAAAGATGACGGCCACGCCGTTCTCCTTCTGCCTGTTCAGCAGATTGTAAATGGTATAGGAGGAATTGATGTCCAGGCCGCGGACAGGGTAGGCGGCCATCAGCACCTTGGGGGTGAAGGCGATCTCACGGCCCACCAGCACCTTCTGTACATTGCCGCCGGAGAGACGGCGCACAGGGGTGTTGATGCCGGGCGTCACCACCTACAGCTCATCCACGATCTGCTGGGCCAGGGCACGGGGGCTTTTGCGGTCCAGGAAGAAGCGGGGGCCCTTGCGGTAGCTGCGCAGCATGGTATTGTCGGTCAGGTTCATGTCGCCCACCAGGCCCATGCCCAGGCGGTCCTCCGGCACGAAGGACAGGCGGACGCCCAGCTCACGGATCTGCAATGGCGTACGGTTCCGCAGGTCGATATCCTCATCCTCATTGAAGATGACCTCGCCTGCGTTGATGCGGCGCGTGATCTCCCTGTTGGTCAGGCCGGTGAAGTCCACGGGACGGCCCTTGGGATCATGGAAGCAGCCATGAGCCGCCATGGTCATCACGGTAGCCAGGGTCTTGTGGGTCAGAGAAACAGGCTTGTCCTTCTTGGGGTTGCTGAAGGTGATCTCGCCGCTCTTCAGGGGCTGCAGTCCGGCGATGGCCTCCAGCAGCTCGCGCTGGCCGCTGCCGGCGATGCCCGCGATGCCCAGGATCTCGCCGCCGTTGGCCGTGAAGCTGATGTCCTTCAGCACCTGCACGCCCTCGCTGTTGAAGAGGTTCATGCCTTTGATCATCAGCCTGGGAGTGGGGTTCACGGGATCGGTACGGTCGATGTTCAGGGTGATCTTCTTGCCCACCATCATCTCGGTGAGGGCGGCCTCGTTGGTCTCGGAGGTGCTCACGGTGGCGATGTGCTCGCCCTTCCGCAGGATGGCCACCCGGTCGGAGACCTCCATCACCTCATTCAGCTTATGGGTGATGATGATCACGGATTTGCCCTCCTCCCGCATGCGCTTCAGCACATCGAAAAGGCGTTTGATCTCCTGCACAGTCAGCACGGCGGTGGGCTCATCCAGGATCAGGATGTCCGCGCCGCGGTACAGCACCTTCAGGATCTCCACCGTCTGCTTCTCGGAGACGGACATGTCATAGACCTTTTTCTTCGGGTCGATGATGAAGCCGTAGCGGTCGGCGATCTCCTTCACCTGGCGGTTCACTTCGTTCAGGTCATAGCGCTTGCCGGTGCGCACGCCCAGCACGATGTTCTCGGCGGCGGTGAACAGGTCCACCAGCTTGAAGTGCTGATGGATCATGCCGATGCGATGCTCAAAGGCATCCCGGGGCGAGCTGATGACCACCGGCTCACCGTTGATGAAGATTTCGCCCTCATCCGGGTAATAGATGCCGGCGATCATGTTCATCAGGGTGGTCTTGCCGCTGCCGTTCTCACCCAGGATCGACAGGATCTCGCCGGGATAGATCTCCAGATCCACATCCCGGTTGGCCGTCACATACCCGAAGCGCTTGGTGATATGCTGCATCCGGAGTACAGGCTTTTTTTCCAAGGTCTTCCCTCCATCCCCATGCAATCGTTCCTATAATAAGAATGAACCGACAGGACTGCCGCACGGTTCGGGCACGGCAGTCCGGTCGGTTTTGTTCAATCTGCGGGGCAGATCAGTACTTGGCGTTCAGCAGCTCGATGCCGTCGATCTGCACATCGAAGTAGGGAGCGGAACGGTACTCGGACTCATGGAAGTAGCCGTCGGAGACCACCTCATGATCGGGGGTATAGGCCTCGTCGGTGTCCACATCGGCCATGTAGGTGGTCAGAGCGGCGCCGCCCACGGTGATGAAGCCCTCGGTCGCGGTGTCGAACACATGGGCCTCACCGTTGAGGAAGGCCTGACGGGCGGCCTCCACGGCCTCCACGGTGCCCTCGGCGGCCACGGCGGTGTTGATGTCGGTCAGCACCACGGAACCGGTGGCGATGGTGCCGGTCCAGTCGGTGTCGATGGCCTCACCGTTCATGGTCTGGGTCAGGATGTACTGGAAGTAGGGAGCCCAGTTGATGCGGGAGGACACGATGAAGGTGTTGGGGCAGCTGGCCTGGGTGGAGCCGTTGTAGGACACATTGGGCACATTGGCGTTCTCGCAGGCAGTGGGAGCGCCCATGGAGTCGGCATGCTGGGAGATCAGGTCGCAGCCGGCGGCGATCAGGGCCTCGGCGGCAGCCTTCTCTTCCTTCTCATCATACCAGGAGCCGGTGAACTGCACCTTCATGGTCACATCGGGGCAGACGGACTTGGCGCCCAGATAGAAGCTGGTGTAGCCGGAGATCACCTCGGCGTAGGTGAAGGCACCCACATAGCCCATCACAGGAGCGTCGCCCTTCAGCTGACCGTTGGCCTTCAGCTCGTTCAGCTTCATGCCGGCAGCCACACCGGCCAGATAGCGGCCCTCATAGATGGCGGCGAAGGCATTGTGGAAGTTGCTCAGACCGGCGGTGTGGGCGGTGGTGCCGGTGGCATGGCAGAACTGCACCTCGGGGAACTCGGCGGCAGCCTTGGCGATGAAGCTCTCATGGCCGAAGGAGTCGGCGAAGATGATCTGGCAGCCCTCGTCCACCAGGTCGCAGGCGGCCTCATAGCACTCGTTGGTCTCGGGGATGCCGCGCTTGATGATGATCTGG
>R14__coassemble_371_pt1 | contig 33726 bp, 34 predicted proteins | sample R14__metabat2_high_PE_034 | metagenome-assembled genome bin R14
GCCGGGAGCGCAGCGACCAGTAAAATCCGTTTCTACAACTCAAACCGCAGGTTTGGGTTGTAACAGAAAAAACGCAGGTGTCCGGGCGGGTTCCGCGCAAGCCTGTTGCAATCCCGCCAAAATCTGTTATAATAGGAAGGGTGAACGAAAGAGCGAACGGAGGAAGCATCATGAGCGATCTTCATGAAATGGCGGCCCGCAGCCGGGCTGCCGCATGGCAGCTTGCCGACGCGCCGGCAGAGAAGCGTGACCTGGCCATGGGAACGATGGCGGAGGCGCTGAAGCGCCACCGGGCAGAGATCTTTTCCGCCAATGATGAGGATGTGCGGGAGGCGGAGTAGACCGGTCTGGCCGCGCCGCTGCTGCATCGGCTGCGCTTCGGTGAGGAGAAGCTGAAGCAGGTGACCGACGGCCTGCTGGCGCTGGCGAAGCTGCCTGATCCTCTGGGTGCCACCACCGTGGCCCGGGAGCTGACGGAGGGTCTGCGGCTGTATCGGGTGACCTGCCCCATCGGCGTTATCGGCGTGGTGTTTGAGAGCCGCCCCGACGCGCTGGTACAGATCGCCTCCCTGGCGCTGAAGAGCGGCAATGCCGTGCTGCTGAAGGGCGGCCGGGAGGCGCTGCGCACCAACCGTGTGCTGTGCGATGCGCTGAGGGAGGCCGCGGCCTCCGTGGGACTGCCCGCCGACTTTGCCCAGCTGCTGACCACCCGGGAGGATGTGGCCGCCATGCTGAAGGAGGATGAGCTGATCGACCTGATCATCCCCCGTGGCAGCAACGCCTTCGTCCGGTATATCATGGACAACAGCCGAATCCCCGTGCTGGGACACGCCGACGGCCTGTGCCATGTGTATGTGGATGCAGCCGCCGATATCGACATGGCCCTGACCCTGACGGTGGACAGCAAGACCCAGAATGTGTCCGTGTGCAACGCCGCCGAAACGCTGCTGGTGCACCGGAACATCGCGCCTGCCTTCCTGCCCAGGCTCCTGCCGCTGCTGCAGGCCAAAGGCGTGGCGCTGGTGGGCGATGAGGCCACCCGTGCCATCATTCCCTGCGAGCCCGCCACCGAGGCGGACTGGCGCACCGAGTATCTGGACCTGAAGCTGTCCATCCGTGTGGTGGACTCCCTGGACGAGGCCATCAGCCACATCAACCGCTACGGCAGCCACCACACCGACCTGATCGTGACGGAGGATAAGGCCGCCGCCGCCGCCTTCCTGAAGCGTGTGGACAGCGCGGGCGTGTACCACAATGTGTCCACCCGCTTTGCGGACGGCTTCGTGTACGGCTTTGGCGCGGAGGTGGGCATCGCCACCGGCAAGCTCCATGCCCGGGGTCCCATGGGGCTGGAGGGCCTGACCACCTACAAGTACAAGCTGCTTGGCAGCGGGCAGACCATGGCGGAGATGAAGGCCGGAGTCCGCTCCTGGACCCATGTGGACCTGAACGAGCGCTGTCCCCTGTGAGCGGAGGGTGTGTATGAGCGTACCCTATGCCGTGTTCGATTTTGACAATACGCTGACCACCCAGGACTCCGTGGTACCCTATCTGCTCTATTGCAGAAAAAGGGGCCTGTGCGGGTGGGGGCATCTGCTCCGCTGCGGCCTGGCCTACATCGGGCAGCGGCTGGACCCCTCCCGGGTGCTGCGGGCCAAGGAGGTGTCTCTGTCCTTCCTGCAGGGAAAGACGCAGGCGGAGCTGGATGCCCTGGCCCGTGACTTCTTCCGGGAGGACATGAGCCGCCGCCTGCTGGCTGAGGGGCAGAAGGAGCTGGCGAGCCTTCGGGAGAAGGGAATCAGGATCATGATCGTCTCCGCCTCTGCCGATGTGTACATGCGGGCCTTCCGGGAGCTGCTGGGTGTGGACGAGCTGGTCTGCACCCGGACACTCACCGACAGCGAGGGACGCTTCAACGGCAGGGTGGAGCGCAACTGCCGGGGCGAGGAGAAGGTACTGCGGCTGAAGCGGTGGCTGGAGGAGCATGCCGGGGAGGAACCGGAGCTGGTGGCCGGCTACGGAGATTCGTCCGGCGATATACCCATGCTGCGCTTTGTGCCGTAGGCCACGCTGGTGGATCCCTCCCGCCGGGTGCGGGAGAAGCTGCCTGAGGCCAGGGTCGTGTCCTGGCACGGAAAAGGAGTGTGAGCCCATGCGCATCATCCGGCGGATCACACCGGACAACATCCATCTGCTGGAGCCTGTCGCCGACAGCGTGCTGACAGGGGAGGAAACGCTGCTGCGCATCACCCGTACGGGCTTTACGGTGGACTATCTGCCGTTGCCCAGGGCGTAGTGGCGCAGCTTCCCGTCGGCGGCCTCGGCCGATCCGGCGCGGATGGCAACGGCGCCGGACGGCGCGGTGTTCGCCGCCTTCGAGGATGAGCGTTTCATCGGGCAGGCGGTGGTGCGGGTGGATGCCGATACCCGCTGGTGCCGCCTGCTGGATATTCGGGTGGACGCGGCCTATCGCAGGACGGGCGCCGGAGGGATGCTGCTGGACGCCTGCGACCGCTACGCCCTGCAGCGCGGCACCCAGGGCCTGCAGCTGACGGTGCCGGAGGATCATCCCGCGCTGTGTCAGTTCTGCGCCCATAATGGCTTCACTCTGGGCGGACTGGACCGGATGGCCCTCATCGGCACGGACCGTGAGCGCGTAAAGCCCATGGCACGCCGCTCCTGCGCGCTGTTCTACTACCGCTTCTCCACCCGGGAATGAGCCGCGGTCCCTGCCCGACCCGATGAAAGCCACGACTGTAATGTAAAAGAATGAAAGAGGAAAAACAGACATGATGCGTTTGCAGAAATACCTGGCCCAGTGCGGCGTGGCCTCCCGCAGAAGCTCCGAAAAGCTGATTGCGGAGGGGCATGTGACGGTGAACGGCACGGTCATCACCGAGATGGGCGTACAGGTGGACGAGCAGCACGACCGGATCACCGTGGACGGCAAGGCCGTCTATCCCGAGAATGAGCTGCACTACATCGCCTATCACAAGCCCATGGGCTAGGTGACTACCCTGAGTGACCCTGAGGGACGCGCCACCGTGATGGACAAGTTCCGGGACTATCCCGTGCGCCTGGTGCCTGTGGGGCGGCTGGACTATGACACGGACGGTCTGCTGTTGCTGACCAATGACGGCGAGATGATCCAGCATGTGACCCACCCCAGCCATGAGGTCCCCAAGACCTATCTGGTGAAGGTGTCCAACACCGTGACCCAGGAGGAGGTGTTCCGCCTGGCCTCCGGCGTGCAGCTGGATGACGGCCGCATGACCTCGCCCGCCCATGTGAAGCTGCTGCGGCATGAGGCCTTCTGTTCCGTGCTGCTGGTGACCATTCATGAGGGCCGCAACCGCCAGGTCCGCCGCATGTTCCAGGCCATCGGCCATGAGGTGGTGGCTCTGCGCCGCACCATGTTCGGCCCCGTGTACCTGAATGATCTGCCCCTGGGCCAGTGGCGCCACCTGACCGATACCGAAATCCGCAAGCTGAAGGAGCTGTGAGCCATGTCCTGGTAGCTTCGATCCGCAAGATACCTGGCCCATGATGTACACCGGGCCATCCTTCGGGAGGGCGATATTGCCGTGGACGCCACCCTGGGCAACGGCCACGATACCGTGTTCCTGGCCGGGCTGGTGGGGGAGACGGGCCGTGTGATCGGCTTCGATGTGCAGCAGGCGGCGGTGGATTCCGCCCGGGCGCTGCTGGAGAAGGAGGGCCTTTCCGGCCGCTGTGAGCTGCACTGCCTGGGCCATGAGCATATGGCGGAGGTGGTGACGGGCCCTGTGCGCTCCGTGCTGTTCAACCTGGGCTGGCTGCCGGGCGGCGATAAGTCCGTGACCACCCTGTGGCCCACTACGAAGCAGGCGGTGACCGCCGCCCTGTCTCTGCTGGAGAGAGGTGGCGTCTGCACCGTGTGCGCCTACCCCGGCCATGCCGCGGGGGATGAGGAGCGCCGGCAGCTGATGGATTTCCTGGCGGAGCTGCGTCCCCAGGAGTTCAATGTGCTGCATCAGCATTTTCTGAATGCCGGTCCCGGCGCACCGGAGTGCTTTGTGATCCAGAAGCAATAAAAACAGACTGCGGTCTGCTGCAAAACGCCAAAAACAGACTGCGGTCTGCCACGGCAAAAACAAGATAAAGTCCCGGCAGCGTTCGGAGAGAACTCCGTTCGCTGCCGGGATGTTTTTGATGATGTAATTGGGATCAGCGCACCCGCGCCACAGCGTCCTTCCAGAGGGCGATGCGCTCTGCACGCTCCGCCTCGGACATCAGTGGCGTCAGGGAGCGATAGGACAGGCTGCCGAAGACGCTGCTGCCGTACAGGCCAGCGCCGAGGCCGGCGGCCCAGGCGGCACCGATGCAGCTCAGCTCCTCCGCCTACGGTACGCGCACCGTGCCATCGATCAGGTCGGCCTGCAGCTGCATCAGGTAGCCGTTGCGGGTGGGGCCGCCGTCGGCCCGCAGCTCCACCTCGGCGATACCGGCCTCTTGCCGCATCAGCGTCACAATGTCATTCACCTGGCAGGCGATGCAGTCCAGCGCTGCCTTCACCAGCTCGTTCCTGCCCGTGGTGCGGCTCATGCCCACGAAGGCGGCTCTCGCGTTGCTGTCCCAGTAGGGGGCTCCCAGTCCGGAGAAGGCGGGCACCAGCACGGTGCGGTCGGAGGGATCGGCCTCCCGGGCCAGAGCCTCCGTTTCTCCCGCGCCGGCGATGAGCCGCACATCATCCTTCAGCCAGGAGATGACCGCGCCGGTATAGTTGATGTTGCCCTCGAACACATACTGTACCCGGCCACGGGTCTTCCAGGCCAGGGAGGTGACGATGCCGCTGTCGGACAGCACGGGTGCATTGCCGATGTTCATCATGATGCTGCTGCCGGTGCCGTAGGTGGCCTTCATCTGACCTCGCTCCAGGCAGCCCTGGCCGAACAGCGCGGCGTGGGAATCGCCCATTACGCCGTGGATCGGCACAGCTCCGGGCAGCAATCCCTCAAAATCCGTTTCGCCGAAGCAGCCGTCCGAGTCCATCAGGTCCGGCAGGCAGCTCACGGGAATGCCGAACAGACGGCAGAGCTCCCCGTCCCACTGCAGCGTCATGATGTTGAACAGCTCTGTGCGGGAGGCGTTGGAATAGTCTGTCAGGAAGGAAGCGCCGTGGGTCAGCCGGAATACCAGATAGCTGTCCATCGTGCCGCAGCAGAGGTTGCCTGCCGCAGCCTTTTCATGGGCTTTGGGCACATTCTCCAGGATCCAGGCCAGCTTCGGCGCGGAGAAATAGGGAGAATGGCGCAGGCCGGTGCGCCTGTGTACCAGCTCCGTCAGGTCGGGACGCTCCTTTTCCAGCCGCTGGCAGATGGCTTCGCCGCGGGCGCACTGCCACACCACCGCGTTGTACACGGGTCTGCCGGTGGCCCGGTCCCAGGCCAGGGTGGTCTCGCGCTGGTTGCTGATGCCTACCGCGCCGATGTCCCCGGGAGCAATGCCGCTCTTTGCCAGCAGCTCCCGCACCAGGCCGATCAGGTTGGCATAGATCTCATCCGGATCATGCTCCACCCAGCCTCTGGAGTCCACAAGCTGACGGTGAGGCCGGTCCACCCGAAGCACGGCCCTGCCGTCTTCATCGAACAGCATGACCTTGGTGCCCTGGGTGCTCTGGTCAATACCGATGACATACTTTGCCATATCACATCTTCTCCAGCGCGGTTCTGACAATGCCGTCGGCGTTCAGACCGTAGTAGTCGAATACCTCCTGGGAGGTACCGGTGATGACGGGCGCGTCCGGCAGGGCCAGATTGATGACCCGGGTGGGGCATTCAGCCGACACCACCTGCGCCACCATGGAGCCCAGGCCGCCGAAGGGGCTGTGCTCCTCCACGGTCACCACCAGCTTTGCTCCGGCGGCATACTTCAGGATGCTCTCCCGGTCCAGGGGCTTGACGCAGTACATATCCAGCACCGTGGCTGAAATGCCCCGTTCGGCCAGCGTGTCGCCGGCGGCCTTCGCGGGGCGCACCATTTCGCCGCAGGCCACGATGAGCACATCGGTGCCCTCCCGCAGCACGGTAGCCCTGTCTATCACGAAGGGGGTGTCCTGCTCACTGTAGATGTCCTCCACGGGGTTGCGGCCCACGCGGATGTAGGCGGGCTCGGTGTCCTGCAGCAGGGCCTCCACCAGGCAGCGGGTCTGGTGACGGTCGCTGGGCAGATAGACCCGCATGCCGGGAATGGCGCTCATGGCGGCGATATCCTGGGCGGAGTGATGGCTCATGCCCAGCGCGCCGTAGCTGACGCCGCCGCTGATACCGATCAGCTTCACGTTGGTGTGGGAATAGGCCACATCCACCTTGCACTGCTCATAGCTGCGGGTGGAGAGGAAGCAGGCGGGGCTGGCGGCGAATGGCTTCTTGCCGCATTTGGCCAGGCCGGCGGAGATGCTCACCAGGTTCTGCTCGGCAATGCCCGTCTCCACAAACTGCTGCGGGAAGGCATTGGCGAAGGGGGTCATGGAGGCGCTGCCGCGGCTGTCGCTGCAGAGCACCACGACCTGCCTGTCTTCGGCAGCGTGGGCCATCAGTACCTCGCAGATGGCCTGCCGGTTCGGGATCTTATTCATGCAGAGCCGCCTCCTCCCGTGCCTTCAGATCCGCCATGATCTGTGCATACTCCTCGGCCGTCGGCACCTTGTGGTGCCAGGCGGCCTTGTTCTCCATGACGGGGGAGCCGCAGCCCTTGACCGTGTTGGCGATGATCACCGTGGGCTTCCCTTTGGTGCGCTTTGCCTCCTCAAAGGCGGCATGCAGCTCGGGGATGCTGTTGCCGTTGACGGAGACAGTGTGCCAGCCGAAGGCGGACCAGCGGGTGCACTGGTCATCGTGGGCCATCACATCCTCCGTGGAGCCGGAGATCTGCAGACGGTTCCGGTCCACCACGGCGCACAGGTTGTCCAGCTTATAGTGGCCGCCGGCCATGGCGCCCTCCCATACGGAGCCCTCGGCCAGTTCGCCGTCACCCATCACGGTATAGACCCGGGTGGGGCGTCCGTCCATGCGGGCTGCCAGGGCCATGCCGATGCACACGGGCAGGCCATGGCCCAGGGAGCCGCTGTTCATCTCGATGCCGGGCAGCTTGTTGTTGGGATGGCCGATGAACCTGCTGCCGAACTGACTGAACTCCGCCAGCACCTGCTCGTAGGGGAAGAAGCCCTTCTCCGCAAGCACGGCATAGTAGGCCTCCACGCTGTGGCCCTTGGAAAGCACGAACAGATCCCGGTCCGGGTCATCCATGTTTTCCGGGGAGATGTTCATCTGGTCGAAATACAGGGTCACCAGGGTGTCGATGACGCTCATGTCACCGCCGATATGTCCGCCCTTGCCCGCCATTACGATGTCCAGCACATGCTGGCGCAGACGGTAGGAGAGGGCCGTCAGATTCTCTGCCATGGCTTACACCTCATCAAAAATCACATCTTCGCCGTGGAGATAGGCCTGCACCTTGTCCTCAATGGGATCGTACAGATCGGCCTTGATGCCCAGATACTTGCAGGCCTCATAGATCACGGGCACGATGTCGCCGTGAATGGCCGCCACATGGTGGATATAGGGGCCCTCCACCACCTTGGCCTCCAGACGCTTCAGATTGGCCACCTTCACCCACACATAGGTGCCGCGGGTCCAGGGGCCTTCAATGCCGCGGGCATGGCCCAGCAGTACGGAGTAATTGCCCTCATCGCCGTCGAAGCGTACCAGGCTCATGGGGCCGTGCTTGGCCTCGGCGGACACGGCGCCGTTCTGCGGGAAGGCCACGGGCACACAGATGGTGGGCTTTTCCTTCGCCACGGAGATGGGCCAGGGACCGCAGTGCTGCAGCAGCTCGCCGTTGTCGTCATCGGGATGACGCACGGTCCAGTCGCTGAACATGACGCGGCGCTCGTTCATGGCGGCGGCCTCGGCCATCAGCTGGGAGATGGCGCCGTGGATGTCGGTCTCGCATACCACGGGGATGCCCTCCTCGTTCAGCAGGGAATTGGCGGCGCAGGGCATGATGCCGATCTCATCCTGCAGGGCGTTCCAGCACTGGATGGCGATGGCATTGCAGCCGTATTTCTGCGCCAGGCTCTTCATGGCCACCTTCAGCGCGGCCACGGACTCCAGGTACTCGTCCTCAATCTTGCAGATCATGTTGGCTTTGCAGTAATCGATGACCTGCTGTACCTCGGTCTTCTCGGCGCGCCATTTGCGCATCTCGGCATACAGCTCGGGCAGCGGGATGGGGCTCAGCTGGATGTTGAACTTCTCCAGAAGCTCGCCCTCATTGCACATGGTGGACCAGAAGTCAAAGGGCCTGGGGCCGATCTGCAGGATGCGGGTATGCCTGAACACCTTCACCACATTGCACACGGCGATGAAGTCCCGGATTCCCCGTTCAAACTCCGGATCCTCCAGGTTGCAGTTGTTCATATAGGTGAAGGGCACCTTGAAGCGGCGCAGCACCTTGCCGGTGGCGAAAAGGCCGCACTGGCTGTCGCGCAGGCGCATGCCGTTCTCATCGGGCCGCTCATCCCTGGGTCCCCACAGCAGTACAGGCACACCCAGAGCCTTGGCCAGACGGCCACACTCATACTCCGTGCCGAAGTTGGCGTGGGGCAGGAACAGACCGTCCACCTTTTCGGCGCGGAATTTGGCGATGATCTTCTCCAGTCCCTCATCGTTGTACAGCAGGCCTTCCTCATTCACATCATCGATGTCCACGAAATCGATGTTCAGCTCGCGCAGACGGTTGGCGATGAGACCTCGGTATTCGATGGCGGCCGGTGCGCTGAAGATGGCACGGCGGGTGGGGGCATAGCCCAGCTTGATGGTGGCAGACATGGCTTTCATCCTCATTTCTTTGTGTTTCCAAAACTCAGAAAGCAACGCCTTCCGAGCTTCGGCCTTGATGACACCGCAAAAAACCACAATTTGCGATTCTGTGTTTCCTCCATTGTAAATGGTGGAGGACAGTTTGTCAAGGCGTAAATTCCGGGCAAAGCAAAGGGCACGGTCAACAGGCCGTGCCCATGAAAATTCGGAGGCTTATTCACTGCGGCATGAACGAAGCCATTTCCCGCCGCGGAAGCGCCGGTAATAGGCGATGCTTCGCGCTACATAGTCCAGCGCCTGGGTCGCGATGATGGCGTAGGCGCCCCAGCCGCATACGACGCCAAGCAGCCAGGTGCCAAGCACCCGGATGCCCCAGGCGGTGACGGAGGAAAACAACATGGGAAACCGGGCGTCGCCCACAGCCTTCATGCCGTTGGGCAGCACGAAGCAGGTGGACTGCAGGGGAGAGACGATACCGAAAATGACCAGCATCACTGAGGCGATGCGGATGACCTCCGTGTCCCGGGTGAAGAGCAGACAAAGGGGCACGCACAGGACGAAGTGCGCCAGCCCGGTCAGAATGGCCCACAGCATGGAACGCCGCACCAGATGGCTGACTGTGTCCCGGACGCGCTCCCTGTCATTGCTGCCGGCGGAAAGGCCCACCAGGGGTATGATCAGGTAATAGATGCTCATGAAGGGCACCAGGATGACCTCGTTGACAGAATTGAACACCTGATTGGCGGAGATCATCACCGTGCCCATGCCGGCCAGAAAGACCTGGATCACGATGCGGCTGCCGTTGAAGGCCAGGTTCTCGGCGGTGGAGGGGAAGGCGATGGCAGCGATGTCCCGGAAGCCCCGGCGCAGTCCGCTGTTCCGATGCAGGGAGGCCCGGATGGCGGAGCCTTTGCGCTGCAGCAGCAGGAAGGCCAGTGCCGCGGAGACAGTGACCGACAGCAGATAGGCCAGGGCCGAGCCCTTCACGCCCAGCTTCAGCACCAGAGAGAACAGCACATTCAGCACGATGCTCAGGGTGTTCAGCACGATGCTGATCATCATGGGGGTTCTCGTGTCGCCCGCGCTCCGCATGAAGCCGCAGCACTGGAAATAGAAGAACCACATCACCGGGGCCAGGGCCGTGTAATTGAAATAGATCAGGGAGTTCTCAATGACGGAGGGCTCCGCCGCGCCGAAGAGCAGCGTGACCAGCGGCACCCTCAGGCACCAGATGAGGCAGGTGATCAGCAGACTGAACAGGCCGCCCAGCAGCAGGCCGGAAGCGGCGGTGCCGGAGGCCTCATCCCGCTTTCCGGCGCCGATCGAACGGGCCACCACGGCGGTGCCGCCGATGGAGAAGGCCTGGAAGGCGTTCATCAGGATGCTGTTCAGGGTGCTGATCTGCCCCACGCCTGCCAGAGCCTCTGTGGAGATGAAGCCCATCACGAAGATGTTCACATTGGCCAGCAGCACGGCGGCAGCCTGCTCCACCAGCATACCGGGGAGCATCTGCTTCAGCGCGCTGTCCGTCTCCTCATGCCCGGCGGCATCCCGCAGGAAAGCAACCCATTTTTTCAGGCTCATAGCGTCCTTTCGCTGTTCAGCCAGCGGCCGAACCAGTCCAACATGACATCAATATCGTGGATCGTCTGGGAGACCTTTTTGCCGCCGTGTCCGCAGCCCAGGTTCACCACCATTTTGGCGGGTCGACCCAGCTCCAGCAGGGGCGTCAGCATCTCCTCTCCCTGCTCCAGGGGCACGCTGTTGTCCTTTTCATGCTGAATGATCAGCAGCGGCGTATGCACATCCCGAACATACTTCAGAGGAGAGTGATCCCAGCACTTCTGCAGATCGGTCCAGGGCGTGGCGCCCACCACGCTGTCCATGTACCATTTTTCATCGGATACGCCGCGCATGGTGATCCAGTTGGAAATGGCCATGCGGGCACAGATCGCCCGGAAGCGGTCGGTGTGTCCCGCCACCCAGTTGGCCATATAGCCGCCATAGCTCTGCCCCATGAAGGCCATGCGGTCGGCGTCCATTTCCGGCCAGGCAGCCAGTGCGCCGTCCACAAAGTCCATGATCTCACGGTAATCCGTCACGCCGCATTCTCCGTTGATGTGGGTGAATTCAATGCCGTAGCCGGTGGAGCCGTGGGGATTGCAGAAGATGAAGAAGTAGCCCTCGTTGACGAAGCGTTGGTGCTCGATGCTCATGCGTTCACCGCTGTAGCCGTGGGGGCCACCGTGGGCATAAACCACCACCGGGTGCTTCTCGCCCGGCTTCAGGTCCACCGGCGGGATGACCCAGCCGTGGATGTCCTTCACCTTCAGCGGTACAGGCAGGCTGAAGCTGCATTCGGCGTACAGCTCATCGTTCAGATGGCTCAGCTGTGTCACGGCGCCTTCATGCAGCAGCCACAGCTCCGCCAGCCTGCCGGGCAGCCAGCCGTTCACCAGCACATCGCCGTTTGTCAGCGGTACCATGTTGACGGGCTGCACGCCGGCGGTGTCATATTCCCTATAGGCGCCAAGGGACTCCTGCCGGCGGCAGAGTGTGGGGTGGGCCTGCCATACCTTCACGAACCAGTCGCCGCAGGCGGCCTCAGGGAACCATTCGACCGTATCATCCACCCGCACATCGCCGCCGGTCTCGTTTACCGAGATCAGGTGCATGGTACCCACCCGGTCGCCGCTGTAGACCCAGCCATGAGCCAGGAGCCTGCCGCCGCTGCGGGTGAAGGCATAGTAATAGTAGGGGCCATTGAACAGTTCACGGACCTCTCCGGAAACGCGGTCATAGAACCACAGTCCCTCATGGCCGTTGCGGTCGCCCCGGAAGGAGGCGCCGGCGAACCAGAAGCCCCGCTCATCCGCCAGCACGGGCGGTGTGAAGAAGGGCATCATCACATGCAGATCCTCGGGCAGCAGGGGCTTCATTTCGCCGCTGTCCATATCGAAGAGACGCAGTGTGGTGCGCTGTCGGCTGGCATAGCCGAAGCCCTCCGCGTGCAGGGGATACTCGTCGTACACCACCCAGTCCGTGTTGGGCTTGTCCGCTTCCTCATGCCGGTCCTCGTCCGTCAGCGCCAGGAAGTGCGTGTCATCCACGGGGATGACCATGGCTCCCGCAGCAGGAACAGAGACATAGGCTTCAGCCTTGCCGCCGGGGAGCATGGCGAACAGCACGGTCTCCTTCGCGGGATCGGTGCCGTCCCGGCCGGGGGAGGTGAAGAGCAGACGTCCGTCGGAGAGAAAGCCCACGGCGCTGTCATGGGGGCCGTCAGTCAGGCGCAGCTCCTGGAGCGTGGCCAGGTCCACAGCCCGGATATCCGTTTCGTAGCTGTTCTTCTCCAGATTCATGGAGCGCACGGTATAGACGGCATAGCGCTCATCCGGAGACAGCTTCACGCCGTTCATTTCGCGCACCATGGAGAAGCAATCGTTGGTGAATTTACGCATCGTTCAGGTCCTCCTTGTCCGGCAGCAGGGGGCGGTGACGGGTGAGATGCAGCCCTCCGTTCAGCTCTTCCCGGGAGACAGCCAGGCGGCAGCGCTCCAGCATGCCGACGGAGGCATTCAGGTGCCGCAGGTGGGCCTCCCGGCACAGGCTCAGCCATTCGCCGGAGGCCGTCTCGTCCGCGGCCTCTGCCGTGAACAACACGCTCAGCAGCCACGGTCGGCTGATGGAAAGATAGGGATGCCTGTCGTTCTGCGGGGAAGCCGGCCAGTAATTGAGGAAACCGCCCTCCCAGCGGAAGGGGAAGGACTCATCCGCGCCATTCCAGGCATATTTCTGAAAGCGCTTCTCCAGCCGTACATTGGTGTCCCGGAAACGGTCCCAGTCCCTGTAGGCCCGGTTCACCGCGTGGGACCAGGCCAGGTTGCAGGCCTTGTTGGAGGCGAAGCGCGGGTCATCCACATGGAAATAGAAGCCGTAAAGCATGGCCCTGGGGATCCACAGCCCTTTATAGCCCCGGAGCGCGGCAAACTGCTGCGGCATTTCATGATGAGGCACGCCGTGCAGGTCCGCAAAGGCATCCGGCTGCCAGCGCTCCGCCAGACGGGTGAAGGCCAGCGCCTCCGTGCAGAGGGTATCCTCATGGAAGTAATTGGGGATCAGATCGTCGTTCAGCGCGTTTTCATAGCAGCTGTGGAACTGCCAGTGGGGATGCTCCCGCTGCAGCTCCTCATGACGGGCCGCGCTGTCCGGGTTCTCCATGGGCAGCATGATGAGGTTGACGCCCTCCGGCGGATCCGTGACGCACCGGCGGATCAGCCCGAGGATGGCGTTGGAGGAAGAGATCTCGTTGGCATGATGCCGACCGTTCACGATCAGCGTGGGCCGCGTCAGGATCAGCTTGCTTCTGGAAACATAGCCGCTCCGGCGTTCTCTGGGCATGACAGCCCGGATCACCCGCCCCTGAAAGCTGTGGCCTGCCCTGAACACGGTCAGCTCCGGCACCCGGCTCAGCTGCTCCATCAGCCTGTCGTAATCGCTCCAGCCCACCAGCCTGTCTTCGTGCCAGTCGATGTCATCCGCAGACAGGGGAGGCAGAGGATCGGGGTGAGGAAGGTGCGCCGTGACGCCATTGACGGTGAGCGCGGCATAACCCTTCAGACGTTCGGGCAGGTCGGTGTGACCGGCTTCCGTCAGCCGCAGCAGGGCAGTCAGCTGGTCCGGATCGGCACCGATGGCCTCCGCATCCAGCATAAGCCCCGGACGCACGGCGACGCAGCGCACCTCCGGTACCGCAAAGACCGGCGCCGGGGCATAGCCTCTGCAGCGGTACAGTAAGGCCCGCATGGAAGGCGCCCCTTCGCGCATGTGGAGCCTCGGGACGAGGCGACCGATGCCACTGACCGGACTGCCGAAGCGCTCCATTGTGTAGAAGCGGGTCCAGGTGTTCATGGCCATGGTCAGGTATTCATCGAGGGCTTCGCCAGCGGACAGCAGGTCACAGCCCTCCAGCTGCCTGTCCGGCCCGCCAGCGGTGATGTCCAGATCCAGGTGGGAGAACAGCGGCAGACGCCTTTCGTCGCCAAGCTGCGTGCGAAGCCAGGGAAGCACCTGTTTCTCAAAGGCTTCACGAACGGCATCGGCGGCGGTCATGATACGGCAGGCGCATACGGAACAGCCGTTCAGTTCCGCGCTAAAATAGCCCTGCGGCTGGAAGCTCTGTCCGGCCTCGGGGTAGTCCGCCAGGTAAGGCTCGACCTCGGCCATGACCGTATAGCTGTCCCGCAGCAGCAGAGCGCCGTCGGCGTCATAGGCAAGGGCTTCATAAGCCGGGCCGTTATCTTCCGTCATCGGCTCAACGGTGACGGCGCCCTCACCGATGCTCAGCACCTGCGCCGCCAACCGGTCCCCCGGATACAGATCCATCAGGGTGCGCGGCGGCTTCATCTCGCCCTCCGGCTGTCCGGGCAGACGGACCGCATAGCGCAGCACCAGCCGCGCGACCTTTCCCAAAGCGGCGGCTCTGGGGGTGAAATCCTCCTCCAGCCAGCTGACGGGCTGCTTATAGGCGCAAAGGATTTTTACATCGGGGGAGGTACCGAGGCCGCAAAGTCTTTCAGTCAGCCCCTTGGCCAGAGCCTCGCGGGCAGGGCGGTCCTTCCAAAGAGCGGCGCGGACCCGGACATGGTCACCGGGCTTTGCCAGGGCGCAGAGAGCATCCGCCTGCCGGAGGAAGGCTTCCGTTTCATCAGGCAGCGCACAGTCCAGAACCAGGGGGGCTGCGTCATCGGCATACCGGTGCCATTCCCGCTCGGGATAGAGGGTACGGAAACGCTGCGGGTCTCCGTCCGCAAAGAGCAGCGGCGTTTCTTCAGCATGAAGGGAAGCACGGGCCAGCTGCCCGTCGCAGTTTCCTACGGATAGCGCCCGGGCCAGCTGCGCCAGCGCGTCCCCCACATCAAACAGCGGACCGACACAGGGGAAGCGCTCGCAGAAATCCGACACAAAGGCGGCAAGCTCCGGGCCGCTGCCGTCAATGTCGATCACGGTCCGCGGCGAGGTCTGGGCCAGGCGGACAGCAGGCGCTCCTCTGCCTGTCAGCCGGAGCAGCGGCGTTTCGCCATCGTCCGAGAGCACGGTGAAGGCGTCGGGAATTCCGCAGCTGTCCAGACCGAAGCGGGCAGCCAGATCGCAGGCGGCGCTGCAGGCATGGCGGTCCATGCCAGCATTCAGCAGCAGCCGGACGCGCACAGTGTCGGGCAAGCCGTCGTTGTCGGTGTCCTCAATGAGCCGATCGAACATTCGTTCCAGCCCGCCACGGTCCGGGGATGGGGCGGGTAGCGGCTTGTGGGTCAGGGCGGACACATAGCCCTCGGGAGGCTGATTCAGGCGAGGGCTTTCGGCCGCGGACAGCAGCTCACGGCGAAGGGCCGGCCAATCCGTGTCGGAACCGATAAACACAGGGGTGCAGCCATCCGGGATATGCCCCTCCTCACGCAGGACGGGAAACTGCATGCTGACGGACAGAAAGCCCAGCACATGGGCGGCCTCCACAGCGGTGCGGCAGGCCTTCGGGCCAGCGTCACGCAGCACCAGACAATAGGTCGTTTCCATCACAGCACCGCCTTGCAGCAGGCCACCTGATGCCCGGGCTCCAGCTCACGCAGCGGCATGTCCGCAGCGGTGCACTCTGCCGTACAGTGCCTGCATCGGGGCGCAAACCGGCAGCCGGGCCTGGGGTCGATGGGATTGCTGATCTCGCCGGTGAGCAGCTCGGGCTTCCGGCTCCGGGCCTCCAGGGTGGGCTCAGGCAGAGCGCTCAACAGGGCCCGGGTATAGGGATGCAGCGGATTGGCGAAGATCTGCTCCGCCGTTCCCAGCTCCACGCACTGTCCCAGATAGACCACCATGATGTTGGTGCTGATGTGCTTTACCACCGACAGATCATGGGTCACGAACAGGTAGGTCAGCTTCATCTCGTCCTGCAGGTCCATCAGCAGGTTCAGGATCTGGGCCTGGATAGAGACATCCAGGGCGGAAACGGGCTCGTCACAGATGATGAATTCCGGCTGGCAGGCCAGGGCCCGGGCGATACCGATGCGCTGACGGCGGCCACCGTCCAGCTCATGGGGATAGGAGCCTGCCACACGGCTGGCCAGTCCGGCCAGGTCCATCAGGTGCGCCACGCGCCGGTTCAGCTCCTCCCGGCTGGCGCAGAAATGATTCACCCGCATGGGATCGGCGATCAGGTCCGCCACGCACATGCGCGGGTTCAGGCTGGAGTAGGGGTCCTGAAAGATCATGGAGATCTTACGGTTCATCTGCTTGATCTCCCGCTTGCCCATGGCGAACACATCCTGCCCGCGATAGAACACCTTGCCGTCGGTGGGGGTATACAGGCCAACCAGGGTGCGCCCAAGGGTGCTCTTGCCACAGCCGGATTCGCCCACCACGCCCAGCGTCTGGCCGGCCTGAATGGTGAAGCTGACATCATCCACCGCGTGCAGCTGGTGCTTGCCCACCTTGAAGTACTTTTTCAGATGCTCCACCCGGAGCAGGGCTTCCGTTTCACTCATGCCTGTTCACCTCCCTCAAAGCGATGGCACAGCAGCCGGTGCCCATCATTCTCATGGCAGGCGGGATGCTCCTTGCGGCAGCGCTCCGTGGCATAAGGGCACCGCGGGGCAAAGGCACAGCCCTCCGGCAGCGCGGTGGGGTCGGGCATGGCGCCGTCAATGGGATGCAGGCGCCTGGCCCGGGAATGGATATCCGGGATGGCGGCAAACAGCCCCTCGGTGTAGGGGTGATGCCGTCCCGGGGTGAAGATCTGCTCCACCGTGCCGTATTCCACGATCTCGCCGGCATACATCACGGCCACATCGTCACAGGTGCGCACCACGATGCCCAGGTCGTGGGTGATCATGATCATGCTCATGCCCATTTTCTGACGCAGCTCGTCGATCAGCGCCAGCACCTGGGCCTGAATGGTCACATCCAGGGCGGTGGTGGGCTCATCGGCGATCAGGATCTACGGCTCACAGGCCAGCGCCATGGCGATGACCACGCGCTGCTTCATGCCGCCGGAAAACTGCACGGGATACTCATTCTTCCGGGCGGCGGGAATGCCCACCATCTCCAGCAGCCTGTCCACCCGCTCCTGGATCTCGGCCTTGCCGTGACCGTGGGTATTGTGGATGGCCAGGGATTCCGCGATCTGGGCCCCCACCGTCATGATGGGATTCAGGGCCGTCATTGGGTCCTGGAAGATCATGGAGATGATCTCGCCGTGAAGCAGCTTCATCTGCCCCCTGGTCATCTGCATCACATCGCCGTCCAGCACACGGATGCTGCCGCCCGTCACATGGGACACCCGATCCGGCAGCAGGCGCATCAGGGCCAGGGCTGTGGTGGTCTTTCCGGCACCGGTCTCACCCACCAGGCCCAGGGTGCGCCCTTTCTTCAGGTCAAAGGAAACGCCATTGACGGCCTTGACGACGGAGCCCCCGGAATGGTACTCCACCCGCAGGTCACGAACCTCTACCACTGTTTTCAGTTCTTCACTCATGACGCTCACCTCAGTCCTTCAGTCGGGGATCCAGCGCGTCACGCAGGCCGTCGCCCACCAGGTTGATGGACAGGGCGGTGATGACCAGCGCCATGCCGGGGATGATCGTGTAATAGGGGGCAATGCGCATATAGGTGCGTGAGGCGGATACGATGGCGCCCCACTCCGCGGTGGGCTGCTGAACGCCGAAGCCCAGGAAGGAGAAGCTGGCGGCGGAAAGGATGGTACCGGAGATGCTGCCCGCCAGCATCACGATGATGGGTCCGATGGCATTGGGCAGCACATGCTTCACGATGATGCGCAGGCTGCGGGTGCCGTAGGAGCGGGCGCACTGGATGTACTCCATGTCTGTCAGGTTGATGACCGTGGCGCGGACAAAACGGGCATAGCCGGGCACACCGGTGATCAGCAATGCCCACAGCAGATTCTGCACCCCGACGCCCATCGCCATGACCATGGCCAGGATCAGCAGCATGCCGGGGATGCAGGCGATGACATCAAAGATGCGCATGACCAGGTTGTCCACCCAGCCGCCGTAATAGCCGCAGGCCGCGCCGATCAGCGCGCCGATGAGCATGGACAGCACGGTGGCCGCGAAGCCGATCAGCAGGGAAATGCGGGAGCCGTGCACCACGCGGGCAAACAGATCGCGGCCCACATTGTCCGTGCCGAACCAGTGCTCCGCGGATGGCGCCTGCAGGGGACGGGTGAAGGTGTAGCACAGCTGCTCGTCCACGATGACATCAGCGAAGATGGCCACCAGCAGGATGAACAGGAAGATGACCGCGCCGATCATGGCCGGCTTGTTGCGGCGGAACAGGTACCAGACCTCCCGGAGGCGGCTCCGGCGCCTGTAGGTGAATTCGGTGGAACTGGCTTCGGTTTTCTTGCTCATGTTGTCCGCCTCCTCAGTGCCTGGTCAGCTTGATCTTGACGCGGGGGTCCACTGCCGCCGAGAGCAGGTCCAGCAGCACCACCAGCACGCAGAAGATGACAGCCAGGAAAATCGCGCAGCCCATGACCAGAGGCACATCCTTGGCGTTGATGGCGTTGATGATGACGCTGCCCAGTCCGGGCATGGCGAACACCGTTTCGGCAATGACCGTGCCGCCCAGCATGGCGCCGAAGGACAGGCCCACCTGATTGATGATTGGCAGCACCGCGTTCAGGAAGGCATGCCGCCAGATGACGGTCATCTCGCTGCAGCCCTTGGCCCGGGCGGTGCGCACATAGTCCTGACGGATGGTCTACAGCATGGTGGTGCGGGTCATGCGCTGCAGGCCGGAGGCGGAGAGGATGGAGGAGCAGGCCACCGGCAGGATGTAGCATTGCCAGGTACCGACGCCGTTGGAGGGCACAAGCCCCAGATACAGGGAGAACACCAGGATGGCGATCATGTACACCCAGAAGCTGGGGAAGGCCGCCAGCGCCATGGAGATCACACGCAGGATGTTGTCCACCGCGGAATACTGCTTCACCGCGGAAAGTACGCCCAGGGAGATGCCGATGACGGAATAGAACAGCGTCTGCAGCACCGCCAGCCGAAGGGTATAGGGGAAGTTGCGGGCGATCACGGTGACCACGGGGGTGGAGTCCTGCCAGGAGGTGCCGAAGTCGAAGCGCAGCACCACATCGCCGATATAGCGGACCAGCCGCTGCAGGAAGGGCAGGTCGTAGCCCAGCTGGTGGTTCAGCAGGTCCACCTGCTCCTGGGTGGCTCCCACGCCCAGCATGCGGCGTCCGGGGTCACCGGGGATGAAGCTGATGATGCTGTAGACAATGATGATCACGCAGAGCATGATCGGGATGATCAGCAGCAGCCGTTTAAGGGTGTAGCGCGCCATCGTGTGTTCCTCCCGGCCGGAATGGACCGGCCACTGAATATAAAGGAAGGACCGGAGCCGTCCCAGAGGACAGCTCCGGTCAAATAGCCTGTGAAGAAGGTTTACCAGTGAGCCAGGTACAGATCCAGGCCGGACCAGGCGGGGGTGAAGGTCAGGGCCTTGTTGCCTACGCTGTAGCTGGCGCTGATGCCCAGGCCGACGGTGGGCGCATCCTTCACGATGATGGTCAGGGCCTCCTCCAGGTCGGCGGCGTACACGGCGGAATCCTGGGTAGCCATCATCTCGGCGGCCAGCTCATCCACGCGGGCGTTCTTGTACTGGTAGAAGTTGTAGGTCTGGCCGGAGCCGTAGCAGCACATGATGGTCTCGGCGGCGGACACATAGCCGGGATAGGTGGTGATGCCCAGGGCGAAATCGCCGCTCATGAAACGCTGCACCATGGTGTTGGTCTCGATCTGCTCGATCTCACACACAAGGCCCACGGCGGAAAGATACTGCTGCACCATTTCGGCCGCGCCGTTGCTGTTGCCGCCGATGATGGTGCCGATGGTGTAGGGCGTCTCAATGCCGGCGTCGGCCAGGAGCTGCTTTGCCTTCTCAGGATCGTAGCTGTAGGCCATGGCCTGTACGGACTCGGGGATCTCGGCATCCAGGGTGGCGAAGCGGACAGAGGAGGTCTTGCTGGCCAGATAGCCGCCGGAGACCACATTGCCGATGGCATCGTAGTCGATGGCATAGGCGATGGCCTGACGCACGGCGTCATTCTGCAGAGCCTCACAGTTGGCGCTCATCATCAGCTGATAGCCCACCAGGGAGGTGTTTTCCTTCATTACCAGGCTGCTGTCATAGGCCACCAGGGCGATGTTGATGCCCTGAATGCTGCCGATGTAGTCGATCTCGCCGGTCTGCAGGGCGATGACCATGGTGCTGACATCGGAGATGGTTTTGATGTTGACGGTCTTGATGGAGGGCTTCAGATCACCCCACCAGTTGTCCTTCAGGGTCAGGGTGTAGGTGGCGGTGGCCTCATCCACGGCTGTCAGCTCATAGGGGCCGGAGCCGACGGGATTGGAGGCGTAGCCGGTGGGGTCGGCATCATACAGGTCGGGGTTGAAGATGGCCACCATGTACCAGCAGTAGGGTGCGCTGGCCCAGGCGCCGGTCAGGTTGAAGGCCACGGTATGCTCATCCCGCACATCGATGGATTCGATCATGCTGACATAGCTCATGGTCCAGGGGTTGGTCTGATGGTAGGTAAAGCAGCGCTTCACCATGTCGGCGGTCACGGGGGTGCCGTCGGTGAACACGGCGTTCTCATTCAGGTGGAACACCCACACGGTGCCGTCGTTCTCGGTCTCCCAGGAGGTGGCCAGGTCGCCGCGGCAGGTGACGTTCTTATCGTCGTCCACCACCACCTTGATCAGGGTGCTGTACACATAGTCGAACACGGCGCTCTGGGTGGAGATGTACCAGTTGACGGGATTCATGTCCGGGATCCTGCTGCTGTTGCAGATGGTGATGCTGTTGTCGGCGGCACCGGCGGAGGCGACGCTCACGCAGCCCAGCAGCATGGCCGCAGCCAGAAGCACAGCGAGAAACTTCTTCATGGAAACTGCTCCTTCCTCAGTAAGAGACAAACTAAAGCCTGTATGCCATACCCGTTACCATGGTAGCGGATGAACAGATTATAAAAGAAACCTTCCTCCGCGTCAACAGGGAGACAAAGAAAGAAACAAAGGAAAAACAGATGACAATGATAAGCGGCGTTTTATGACTGCCTGGCTGAACGACTCGCCTATAGAACGGAAACATCCGGATAAAAATCCAGCCGCAGGGCATCCTGGGCAGCCTGGAGATCCCTGGCCAGCAGGGCATTTACAATGGCATGATGCTGGTCCGCCCGGGCGGAAGGCGTCACATGGCTGCGTTTTTCTCCCAGATAGCTGTAGGGATTGTCCAGAGGCTCCATGTCGCCCCGGATCAGCCGGCAGTGCAGCTGCTCGATGAGCTGCACCATGGCGTCGTTGCCGGAGAGTCTGGCCAGCTCGCAGTGGAAGATCAGGTTGGAGAACACGGCATCCTCCGGGTCCTCCGGCTTTTTGTCGATCAGATCCACCAGGTTCTGGATATCCTCGCCCCAGGCGTTGTGCAGACTCAGCTCCAGCGCTGTCCGCTCCAGGGTGTAGAGGCAAAAGTACATCTCCCGGGTCTCCTTCTGGGTCAGCTGGCGGATGATATAGCCCTTGCTGGGGTACTTGTTCAGGAAGCCCTCCAGCACCAGCTGTCCCGCAGCCTCCCGGGCGGGTGTGCGGCTGCATTCGTACCTGTCCGCAAGCAGCTGCTCGCTGAAGAGCTGCCCGGAGGGGATCTTTCCCAGCATGATGTCCCGCTTGATCCGCTTGTACACCCGTTCCGTCAGGTCCTTTCCCTTCATGACATAAGCTCCTTCAAATCAATGATGCTGAAAATGCTATTGACAAGGGCCGGATCCTTGTGCTAATGTAAGCACATCCGTTACCATGGTAGCACGATCCCCGTCGGAAATCAAGGACCAATCAAGGAGGATTTTACCGATGCTTCTGAAAAATTGCCGCCTGCTCCCGGAGCTTTCCGGCGGCTGGGACAGGGAATATGCCGATGTCCGCATTGGGGAGGGCAGGATCCTGGAGCTGCTGCCGGCAGGGACAGGACACGATGAGCAGTACGTTGACTGCGGGGGCAGGACGCTGCTTCCGGGCCTGATCGATCTGCATGCTCACCTCAACTGGGACTACCACAACGGCGTCATCCGGATGAACGACTTCCGGCTGCTGACCAACGCCTGTCTCAGCGCGAAACGGTACCTGCAGTATGGCTACACCACTGTCCGTGATATGGGCGCGGCGAAGCGGGTATCCGTCGCTGTGCGGAACGCGGTGAGGCAGGGCCTGTTTGTGGGTCCCAGGATCCTCAGCGGCGGCATGATCCTCCGCCCCAGGGCTTCCGTCACGGAGGCGGATCCCTATAATTTCCTTCGCTATGTCAGCGGCGTGGACGAAATGACCCGCTTCTGCCGGGAGGAGATCGGAGAAGGGGCCGACTGGATCAAGCTGTATCTGCCCGGCGAGCCCTGCGAGATGCTGCCGGAGGAGGTGGCCGCGGCGGTGCGCATCGCGCATCTGCGGGGCAAAAGGGTGGCTGCCCATTCCCATGATGTGGATGCCATCCGCATCTGTCTGCAGGAGGGTGTGGATACCGTTGAGCATGCCTCCTTCATTACGGCGGAGCAGATCGCCGCGCTGAAGGACAGCAGGACGCAGCATATCGTGCCCACCATGACGGTGCTTTCCGAGCGTATCATGGAGCCCGGCTTCGGAGGTCAGGAGCAGAAGAACCGGGCGCTGAAGCGGCTGCTGGAGGCCAACGCCCGCAATATCGCCGCCGCCTATCGGGCCGGACTGGTCATGGGCTGGGGCACCGATACGCCCATCGAGAACATCGGCGATTTTTACGGCGAAGAGTTCCGCATGAGAAAGGAATACTGCGGCATGGACAATGTGGACATGCTGCTGCAGGCCACAAAGTACAGCGCACTCATCCTGGGCCTGCAGGACGAGACCGGCGAGATCAGGGAGGGCCTGGCTGCCGATCTGGTGCTGGTGGACGGCGATCCGGACCGGGATATCGGTGTGATGTACAAAAAGCCCCTGCGGGTGTGGCGCGGCGGGGTGCTGTGCTGACGGAGGCGGACAATGTCTGAACGGAGCGTGAAGCGCGGGCGCAGGGCCGTCGATATGACGGAGGGCTTGATCTGGAAGCAGCTGCTGCTTTTCTTCCTGCCCATCCTGCTGGGCACCTTTTTCCAGCAGCTGTACAACACGGTGGATGCCATCATCGTGGGCCGGGGCGTGGGCAAGGAGGCTCTGGCGGCGGTGGGCGGCTCAGCCAGCCAGCTGCTGAATCTGCTGGTGGGCTTCTTCACGGGTCTGGCCTCCGGCGCCACCATCATCATCAGCCATGCCTTCGGCGCCAGGCGGGAGGAGGACGCCTCCCTGGCGGTGCATACGGCCATGGCCATGGCGCTGGTCTTCGGCGCGGCGCTGTCCCTGGTGGGATGGCTGCTGACGCCACGGCTGCTGACCTGGATGGATACGCCGGCGGATGTGCTGCCGGACGCCATCCGCTATCTGCGCATCTGCTTTGTGGGCATGACGGCGTCCCTTGTCTACAATGTAGGCTCGGGCATCCTGCGGGCGGTGGGCGATTCCCGCAGACCGCTGTATTTCCTGATCATTGCCTCTCTCTTCAATACCGTCATGGACTGCCTGCTGGTGCTGGTGTTCCGGCTGGGCGTGACGGGCGCGGCGCTGGCCACGGTCCTGTCACAGCTGCTCTCCGCCGCCATGGTGTGCGCGGTGCTGGGCAGGAGCAGGGATGCCTGCCGTCTGAGCCTTAAGCGGCTGAGGATCCATGGTGGCAGCCTGCGCAGGATCGTTCGCATCGGCCTGCCCGCGGGCCTGCAGTCCGTGCTGTTCTCCGTCTCCAACATCATCATCCAGACGGCCATCAACGGTTTGGGCACGGATCCCGCCGCGGGCTGGACCGCCGCCACCAAGATGGACAATGTCTACTGGATGATCATCAACGCCTTCGGCATCGCCGTCACCACCTTTGTGGGGCAGAACTACGGCGCGGGCAAGCTGGACAGGATGAAGTCCGGCGTCCGGCAGGCGCTGGCCATCGGCTTCGGCATGACGGCAGTGCTCTGTGTCCTGCTGCTGAGCTTCGGACGCCCGCTGCTGACCATCTTCACCTCGGACGAAGGGGTGCTGGAGCAGGGCTGGCAGGTCATGAGCTTCCTGGTGCCCACCTACCTGACCTATGTGTGCGTGGAGATCATCCCCGGTGCCATGCGTGGCGCGGGCGACTCCATTACGCCCACCATTATGACGCTGGTGGGCTGCTGCCTGCTGCGTATCCTGTGGATCGCAGCCTATGTGCCCGCCCACCACACGCTGCAGGCGGTGCTGGCCTGCTATCCGGTCAGCTGGATCCCCACCTCCGTGGCCTTCATCATCAGCTATCGCAGCGGAAACTGGCTGAAGCGGGCGGGAAGGCTGACGCGCTGACCTCTCTCCCAAAAACAGGAAACCGGCGGCATCCGGAATGGTCCGGAATGCCGCCGGCCTTTTTTGTTCTCTGTCAGGGCAGCTTCTTGCCGATGGTGATGATGTTCTGCCTGTCCATGCGCTCATAGGTAAACAGGTCCATGCTCTTTCGCACCATGAGGATGCCCAGCCCGCCAATCTGCCGCTCCTCGGCGGAGAGGGTCACATCCGGATCCTCATGCTCCAGGGGATTGAAGGGCCTGCCCCAGTCGCTCAGGGTGATGCGGACCATACCGGCCTCCGGGTCCCGATCCACACGCACCGCGGCGTCACCGAAGCCGGGGGCGTAGGCGTAGTCGGCGATGTTCACATACAGCTCCTCCAGGGCCACAAGCAGCTGGGTGGTCGCTTTGGGAGAACATTCAAGCTGCGCCAGCTGCTCCTCCGCAAAGGCGCTGACCTGGGGCAGGCTCTACCGGGTGGCGGTCAGGCGCAGCTCGTGGTCATCTGTCTTTTTGCCCTCGGGACCATAGTAGGTGAAGCAGAGCATGGTCATGTCGTCGAACTGCTGAGCATTGCCCACAAAGCTGTTGATGTCCTCACGGGTCTCCCGCAGGATGCTGTCCAGAGGCTCGTTCCGGTGCCGGTTCAGGGAGGCCAGCATGCGGTCCGTGCCGTACAGCTCATCCTGCCCGTTGGTGGCCTCGGGTACGCCGTCGGTATAGACGAACAGCGTGTCGCCGGGGTTCAGCTCAAATTCATGCTCCCGGAAGCGAACGCCCTCCATGGCGGCCACGGCGGGGGAATGACGGTAGCGGACCAGCTCAAATTCGCCATCTCCTCTGCGGAATACGGGATCCTCATGCCCGGCGTTGGCAGCCAGGCCCTTGCCGGTGGAGATGGTCAGGATACCCAGCCACACGGTGACGAACAGCTGCGCCTTGTTGCCCTCACACAGCATGCCGTTCACATCCGCCAGGATCTGCGCGGGGGTGCCGCCTGCCTGGGCCCGGTTCTTGATCAGCGTCTTGGCGATGACCATGAACAGCGCGGCGGGTACGCCCTTGCCGGACACATCCGCCATGACCATGGCCAAATGATCATCATCCACCAGGAAGAAGTCGTAGAAGTCGCCGCCCACCTCCTTGGCGGGGGCCATGCTGGCGTAGATGTCGAACTCATGCCGGGTGGGGAAGGCCGGGAAGATGCTGGGCAGCATGTCAGCCTGGATCTGGGTGGCCACATGCAGCTCCGCGCCGACCCGCTCCTTTTCGGCCGTGATCCGGGTGATGTCCCGGATGTAGTCGTTGATCTTGCCCTCCATCTGCTGCAGGGAGTTGTACAGCTGGCCGATCTCATCCTGGCGCTTCAGGCAGGCCGCGTCAAAGGGCGTCTGCTTTTCCTGCGTGCCGTTCATGAAGCTGCCGGTGGCCTGGGAAAGCCGCTTGATGGGCTTCACCATGAAGCGGTCAAACAGCCACAGCATGCCCGGCAGCAGCACCAGGGTGGCCACCACCATGAACACGATGAGGTTCAGCAGGTAGGTGCCGGCGGTCTGCAGGGAGGCCTGCATGGAGATGTCCGCGCAGGCGTAGGCGGCCACAGAGCCGTCCGAGGCGCGGATGGGTACGGCGGCGGTGCAGAGACTGCCGTAGTCCTCATAATCGGTGGTGAAGGCGGGGATCTCTTCCTCGCCCTGGCGGATCAGCGTCAGGGTCACATCGTCCATGGGCTCCACATCGCCCACGGGGGAGAGGTCGCCATAGGCTGCGCTGTCCAGCAGGAAGAGCGTCATGCCGCTGTCGGCGTCCCACAGCGTGACATACAGGAACAGCACATCGTTCGCCGCGCGAAGCTCCTCCAGCTGAGCGGCCAGCGCTGCGTACTCCGGCGTGGCGCTGACCTCCGCGTACTGGGCCAGATAATCGGCATACTCCTGCCCGGACATGGCGTCCGGGTCAGGCGTGCCATGCTCCGCGCACCAGGCACGGTAGATGGCCGAAACGCGCTGCCCGATGGCCTGCACCTGATCCCCGTCCAGCAGCAGCGCCTCCGAGGCGGCCAGCTTCCCGGCGGTGGTCTTGGTTTCCTCGGTAATGTTGCTGACGAACACGCGGTAGCTCACATGGACCGTAAGCACAGCCAGCACCAGGACAAAGGCCAGGATCAGGCCGTAGGCCTTGGCCCAAAGGGACTTTTTCATGGCGGGGAGACCTCCTCATGCGGTGGAGATGCGGGAAGGGACTGGGGGTATTATAGCATGGGAGAAAGACAAATTCAAGAAGCCTCCCGGACCTTCCGAAAAATCAGCGTCCGTGGCATCAAAAAGCAGGTTTACTTTTTCCGTCGGTTGTGGTATGGTTTTGTCGCGAGAGGAATGCCGCAGGCGGAGGGGAGGTCAGCAGGTATATGTCAGGTAAAGCGAAGCGTCCGATGGAGGAGGTATACAACGACCATTTTTCCTATGTGTACAACCTCATCTATATGCATGTGCTGAAGCGCGAGCTGGCCGAGGACCTGACGGAGGATGTTTTCGTAAAGGCGCTGGCCGCCTATGCCAGCTACGATCCGGAGCGCGCCGGAGAGCGGACATGGCTGTCCACAATCGCAGGCAGGCTGCTGATCGACCATTACCGTGCGGAAGCAGCCAGCCGATCGCAGCCGGTGGAGGATGAGGTGCTGGCGGCCATCCCCTGTGAGGATGAGAGCCTGGAACGGGTTTGCGATACAGCCAATGAAGCGGTGCGTATGCTCCTGTCGGCGCTGGAGCCCGGGGAGCGGCATCTGCTGATCATGCGGTATCTGATGGACATGAAGAACCCTCAAATTGCCGCATAGCTGGGCATCAATGCCAAGGCCGTCAGTGAACGGCTGCGCAGGCTGACGGAAAAATGCCGCCGGATCGCGGCGCAGAAGCATTTGGAGGACTGGCTGTGACCGGCTGTCTGCCGTGGATTTTTGACCGCTGTATCGTATATTGATATATCCCTGCATATTGACGCAGAAGGGGAGGAACTGGATGAAGCTGCTGAAGAAAGCCGATTTCTCGGTTGAAACGGATCTGAAGGAGCGCCTGCAACGCAAGTTGTTCGGGGAGGCCGCAGCGTTGCCCTCCGGCCGCAGAAGGCTGGAGGATGACGAGGTTGAGGGGCTTTACGCTGCCGGCAGCGCCGACTGTATCTCTCGGACAGAAAAGCTGACGGTTCACGGAATGGCCGAAAGCATAAAGCACTGAAATGAAAAGGCAGCCCTGCTCAAAGCTGAGAGGGCTGCTTTTGTGTTGCCGTCGGAAATTAAGAGGAAAACCGCTCAGTCCGGCGTGACCATCTGCCTGCGGACCAGATCGGCGAAGAGGCCGTTCTTCGCGATCAGCTCCTCATAGGTGCCGTCCTACGCGATGACGCCGTCCTTCAGGAAGAGGATGCGGTCGCACTGGCGGATGGTGGACAGGCGGTGGGCGATGACCAGACGGGTGCAGCGCATTTTGTCCATGGCCTCCGACACCCGCTTCTGGGTGATGTTGTCCAGCGCGCTGGTGGCCTCGTCCAGGAAGAGGATCTTCGGCTTCGGCGCCACGGCCCGGGCGATCATCAGCCGCTGCCGCTGTCCGCCGGAGATGCCGCCGCCGCCCTCCTGGATGATGGTCTGCATGCCCATGGGCATCTGCCGGATATCGTCCGCGATGCCGGCGATCTCCGCGGCGGCCCAGGCGTCGTCCAGCGTCAGCCACGGCGCGGAAATGGTGATGTTGGAGAAGATGTCGCCCCACATCAGCCTGCCGCTCTGCATCACCACGCCGATCTTCCGGCGCAGGGACTTCAGGTCCAGGGTGTTGATGTTCTTCCGGTCGTAATAGACCGCGCCCTTCTGGGGCTTCTCGAAGCCCAGCAGGATGCGCAGCAGGGTGGACTTGCCGCAGCCGCTCTCGCCCACGATGGCCACATACTGGCCGGGCCGGATGTGGAAGGACACATCCTTCAGGATCTGCCGGTCGGAGCCCAGGTCATACTTGAAGGACAGATGGCTGACCTCGATGCTGCCGGTCAGCCGGGTCACGACCTCCTTGTCCTCCGCCAGCTCGGGTTTGGCGTCCATCAGGGGCTTCACGATCTCCAGCACGGGGCGGATGTTGGCCACGGTCTGGGCAATGCCCACCAGGGAGGCGAAGGCGGTGGCGATATAGCCGTAGGCCACCAGGAAGCTGTTGTAGTCCGCCACGGAGATGTGGCTCTCCACGGCCTTGTAGTACAGTACCACCGTGCCGATGAGCCCGATGGCGCCGGTGACCACATCGCTCAGCAGCACCACGGAAGGTGGGGAGTACTGCAGCTCGGCATGCTGGGCGTACAGGTTGCCCCAGCGGGCAAAGGCCCTCTTCTCCGCGCCGCAGGTGCGGATCTTCTGAATGCCGGTGATGATGGAATAGAGCAGGCCGTTCTCCTTGGCGGAGAGGTTCATGGCCTTTTTGTTGATCTGCCGGGAGACGGCCACGGAGATCATGCCCCAGACCAGAGTGGCCGTCAGGATCAGCAGCGAGGGGCCCACCAGGGCGGGGGAGTAGCGGAAGATCTGCGTGATGTACACCAGCGAGAACACGCCCGTGATGCCCATGGAGAACACCGTGTCCACCAGCGCGTCGCACAGGGAGTTCAGGTAGCCCACATGCTGGCTCAGCTCGCCGGAGGTGTAGCTGCGGAAGAAGGTGGTGGGCATGGAGAAGAGGCGCATCATGGAGGCGGCCTCCATGTTCATGCTCAGCTTCATGCCGATGCGGCTGAGCAGCAGCTCCTTGATGCCGGACACCAGCTGCGTGGCGACGGTGATGCTGGTCATGAATACCAGGATGGCCATCAGCAGCTGATAGCTGCCGTAGTCGACCACCTGGGAGAAAAGCAGATTGGTCAGCTTGGGGGTGATCATGCCCAGCAGGGTGATGATCAGCATGGCCCCGAAATACCAGAGGAGATCCACGAAATCCAGGGAGGTGCGCATATAGTCCGCCAGATCCCGCACGGTGATGGAGCGCAGCGGCAGCGGGCGGTAGAATACGATGGCCTCCGTATCGATGATGTCGGCGTTCTTCGCAGTGATGCGCACCATTTTGCCCGTAGCGAAGTCGCGGAAGGCATAGCCGCCCAGCTTGAGGGGGAGCAGCGCCACGGCCTTGCCGTCCTCCCTGCGCACGCCAAGCATAGCGCCCACGGCGTCCTTCTGCCAGCCCTTGCGCAGCTTCACCGTGCGGCGCATGATGCCGCAGGGCTACAGGGCGTAGTCCAGCTGGGCGTTCAGGTCTGTGATGGACTCCGGCACCTCCCGGGGCTTCAGATGGTAATACTTGCAGATGTCCTCCAGGGCGTCCCTGGCGGCGCGGCTTCCGTCCTACCAGGCCTGGCGGAGCCTGCGCCCCACCACGGCGCCCGCGATGTTCAGATAGGCCTCGGAGAGGACCTCGTCATCCTTCAGCCGGGCATAGGCGATCTGTTCGTCAAACCAGCTCACAAGTCCTCACCTCCTCACTCACTGCAGACCAGGCTGGTGTACAGCCCGCCGTGGGCGTACAGCTCGGCATGGGTGCCGCGCTCCACCACGCGGCCCTTCTCCAGCACCACGATTTCGTCGCAGTCCCGGATGGTGGACAGGCGGTGGGCGATGATGACGCAGGTGATGCCGCGGTCGGTGATGCGCTTCACCACGTCGTATTCCGTCTTGGCGTCCAGGGCGGAGGTGGCCTCGTCCATGATCAGGATGGTGGGATCCTGGGCCAGGGCGCGGGCAATCTCCAGCCGCTGCCGCTGTCCGCCGGAGAAATCCCTGCCGTCCTCCAGCAGGCGGTGGTCATAGGCGCCGTCGCGGCGCATGATGTCCTCGTGGATGCAGGCGTCCCGGGCGGCCAGGATCATCTCGAAATCCTCGATGGAGGTGTTCCACATCTTCACGTTGTTCCCCACCGAGTCGTCAAACATGCAGATGTCCTGATCCACCACGGCCACCGAGCCGGTGAAGCGCTTGCGGTCGATCTCGGTGATGGGCTTGCCGTCGAACAGGATCTCGCCGGACCAGGGCTGATACAGGCCGGAGATCAGCTTGGCCAGGGTGGACTTGCCGCAGCCGGAGGGGCCCACGAAGGCCACCTTCTTGCCGGGCTCCAGCGTCAGGTTGAAGTCCTTCAGCAGCGGCTCGGCCAGCCGGGCGTAGCCGAAGGTCACGTTCTTCATCTCCAGGCGGCCGGTCAGCTTGCCGGTCACCTGCTCGCTGTCGGTCTCCTTCGCGCTGAACACCGGGTCGTCCGGGTAGTTCATCACGTCGTCCAGCCGCTCCATCTGGGCGGTCATCTCCTGGATGCTCTGCCCCGCGCTGATCATGGAGACGGCCGGGCTGTAGAAGGAGCTGACCACGCCCTGGAAGGCCACCACCATGCCGATGGTGAAACGCCCCTTCAGCACCAGATACACGCCCATGCCCAGGATGAGGATCCGGGAGAGGCTCATGCACAGGGAGGGGATGATGCCCAGGTACTGGTTCATGCGGGCGTAGGTCACCTTCTGCCGGTTCACGCTGGCCTGCAGGCCGGACCACTGCTCGAAGTAGCCGTCCTCCGCGCCGCAGGACTTCAGCGTCTCCACCATGCCGATGCCGGACACCGTGCTGGCGGTGAGCTTGCCCTCATCGCGGGTCTGCACGCGGGCAATGTTGGTGCGGCGGTAGGCGATGTAGCGGGACATGCCCAGGTTCAGCGCCACCGACAGCACGCCGATAATGGCCATCGCCAGGTTGTAGCGGATCATGACCACCAGATAGAAGGCCATCATGCCCGCGTCCAGCACCAGGGGCGCCACCGTCTTGATGAGGGTGGAGGCGATGCCCGCGTTGGTGGCCTGGCGGGCGGCGATGTCGCTGGAAAGCCGCTGGCTGAAGAACACCATGGGCAGGTGCAGCACCTTGTCCAGATAGGCCGCGTTGCCCATGGAGGCCAACTTGCCCTCGATCTTCACGGCATAGATGGCATTCACCCAGTCGATGAAGATCTTCAGCACGGCAAACAGGGACAGCAGGATAAAGAAGCCCTGTACGAAGGAGGCCTCGGCCCCCGCCAGCAGACGGTCCAGGAACACGCGGGAAAAGGCCGGCTCGATGACGGACAGCAGCGAGCTGATGACGGTGGTCAGCACCACAAAGGACATGGCGGTGCCGGTGCCCCGCAGCCGCTCATGGGCAAAGAGCAGGGCGGACTTGCGCTTGCCGGAGGGCTTGAAGTCCTCACCGGGCTCGATGACCAGCACCACGCCGGTGAAGTTCTCCTCGAACTCCTCCATGCTGATCCTCACCGCGCCGCGGGCCGGGTCGTTCAGGAAGGCAAAGTCCTTGCGGAAGCCGTCCAGCACCACGAAGTGGTTGAAGCCCCAGTGGATGATGCAGGGGAAGGGCCCCTCCTTCCGCAGGTCATCCACATCGGCGCGGAAGGCCGAGGCCTTGAAGCCATAGCTGCGGGCGGCGATCAGGATGTTCTTCGCGTTGGAGCCGTCGCGGGATACGCCGCAGTCCTGCCGCGTCTGCTCCAGGGTGACCCATTTGCGGAAGTAGGCCGCCACCATGGCCAGGGAGGCCGCGCCGCACTCGGTGGCCTCCAGCTGCATCACCACGGGCACCTTCACGACGCCCTTTTCCTGCAGCCGGGGCGTTTCGTTCGCTTTCATCGCACAGCCTCCGACTCAATTGATTACATAGGTGATGGGGTGAATGGCCTGCACCGTGATGGTGCCGGTATAGATGCCGTCCTCCAGCTGCGCGTCCACCCGCAGGGGCGTCACCACCTGGCCCAGCTCCAGCCCGCCGGCCCAGCGCACGGCGGTGCTCATGGCGTCCGTCACGGGCTGGGAGGCATAGCCCACGTCCACCAGGGCGTAGGTGGTGCCGCCGATGGTGATGGTGTCTGCCATTTCGGTCAGCTGCTCCTCGGGCACATAGCACATTACCAGCCCGTTGCCCGCCTGCACGGCCACCGTCTCGGTCACATAGATCTTGCCGAAGATCATCCACACGATGACGCCGATGAGCAGCACCATCACCGCCGCCAGCGGCAGCCACACGCCCGGGCCGGTCACGGTCAGGTATTCCTCCAGGTCCTCGGGGGAGGAGAGCCTGGCCATTGCCTTTCTTCTGAAGAGGGATTGCTTCTGGTTCGTCTGCTGTTCATCCATGGTCATGACCTCCCGGGTGGTATTGCGGCCCATGGTTCATATGGGCGCTTTCTTTACCCTATACTATAGCCCATCCGGCCTTAAATTGCAAGCCCAAACGGAAAAACGGGCGAACGCCACGCGCTCACCCGTTCTGCCCGTCCCGCTGCTTCTCCACCAGCTCATGGTAGGCCACGGAGAAGGCGTCGGGCTTCATGTTGTTGAAATGGAAGGAATAGAAGCGGACGCGGCCGTCCAGGGACTTCAGCAGCCGCAGTGTTTTCATGAAGCTCTCCGTATCCGCGGGCCGGTAGGTCTGCCGCAGCAGGGTGGGAAAGGCTTCCTTGAAGGTGATTTGATGGATCTCGTTGTCCTCGGCCCGCTCCATCAGCACAATGGCGGCCAGCGGCACCATGGTGTTTGTCTGCCAGCCCTCCTTGCCGCACCAGGGTGACCCGCAGGCCATGGGCCGCTCCCCGGCGGTGGTGATGAAGGGCTTGTCGCCGTTGACTACGAAGGCCTCCGGCAGCTGCTCGATCCATTTTTTGATGTGGGTTGTTTTTCCTGTGCCGCTGGGGGCGGTGAATATGTAGGCTTGATCGTCAACCGCCACCACTGCGCCATGCATCAGAATGGTGCCGTGCTTTGGCATCTCTTCCGATATCTTTCGGCATACGGCAAGTGTTTCCAGGGTCCCCGGCCTTTCGGTCTGCGCTACCTGGGCCTCATGGGCGATGTCCTCTTCGGAGATGCTGACCGTCATGTCGGGGGTCTGTGCTTCAATGCGGTAGTCCTTCGCCATTTTCTGAATCCGTTCATACAGAGAATGGATCTCAATGCACAAGCCCGCAATTCCCATCTGAAAACTGGGCATACCGCACCTCCGCAAACACAAGATAAGCACTGCAAAGGCTTGCAGTGCTTATAAAGATTCCTATGAATGGCCAATCACCCGGCAATCAGATCGCTTGCGCGCAACTGCTCCACAAAGCTGTGAACCAGCGACAGCATCTCATCCCGGTCTGCGTCGTATTCCTTCCGCAGCTCATCCACGATCTGCTCCTATGTGGTATCATTCTGCAGCAGCTTCACGATTGCGCAGGCTTCCTCGTTCAGCCTCAATACGCCCTGGAACTTCTGGGCATTGTCGCCCACAGGCACTCCGACCCACTCGTCATCAAGTTCCATGATGTCGAATTCAATCTTCAGCTTCAATGCCTTTAGCTCCTTCGT
>R14__coassemble_391_pt1 | contig 32698 bp, 32 predicted proteins | sample R14__metabat2_high_PE_034 | metagenome-assembled genome bin R14
ATCTTCGATGGCGGAAGGGGAAGACATGAGGTGGAGGCTTCGCCCCCACACCCCGGCCCTCCGGCAGCAACGGATAGAAGTCAAGGGGCTGCGGCCCCTTGACAATCCCCGGGAGGTTGAGTTGTAGCCTGAAAAGGCCTGGAGAACAGCCAAAACTCCGCCCCTCCTGTTGACATCTGCCCGCAAAAAGGCTATAATGGGTCCGCATCCACCGCTGGGGGAGCGGCATTGCCGCTGAGAAGGCTCACAACCTGACCCTTGGAACCTGTGTAGGTCATCCTACCGTAGGGAAGCGGAGCCGCGGAGCCTCTGTCTCCGGCGGTATTCAGCTTTCCCGCGAATTTCGCGGGTTTTCTTCATTTTGGGGATGCGCAAAAGGAGGAGAAGTCCCATGTTCACCCTGTTCTCAACCGCCCTCGCCGAGGAGACCGCCGCCGCCGAGGCCCAGCCCTCCTGGTTCCAGACCGCCTTCAAGAAGCTGACCGAGCTGCCGCCTGCCCTGTGGGGCGTGCTGGCCGCGCTGGTGCTGGTGGGCATCGTGCTGCTGGTGATGGGCCGCAGCAAAACCAAATGGACCGCCCAGGTGCTGGCCAACGCCGCCCTGTGCATCGCCCTGTCCTTCGTGCTCAGCTGCATCCGGCTGTACAAGATGCCCCAGGGCGGCAGCATCACCCTGGCCTCCATGCTGCCCATCTTCCTCTTCGCCTACGCCTACGGAGCGGCCCCCGGCCTGTTCGTGGGCCTGGCCTACGGCTTCCTGCAGTGGATGCAGGACGGCTTCTATATGCTGACCCCCGTGGAGGGCGTGCTGGACTATCTGGTGGCCTTCGCTGTGCTGGGCCTGTGCGGTCTGGCCCGCGGCTTCGGCAGGGTGCCCGCGAAATATCGCCTGGCGGTTGGCTGCGTCATCGGCGCGGTGGCCAGGGCTGTGGTGGCCATCGTCTCAGGCTACATCTTCTTCGGCTCCTATGCCCCGGAGGGACAGGCGCCCATCGTATACGCCATGGTCTACAACGGCCTGTACCTGATCCCCGATACCGCCATCTGCCTGATCATCGGCATTCCGGCCGGCGAGCGGCTGCTGAAGCTGATGAAGGGCAGGCAGCGCTGAGCTTCTCTTCCCTCTCCCTCCCGGAGGGGGATTTTTTTGCCCCTGCCGCCGCCCGGCCGGGGCTGTACATCCGGCGGCGGATATGGTATAATGGCCCCATGATCCCGAAAGGAGCCACAGAAGGAATGGATAAGAAGGAGCTGCCCGTGCTGATCCGGATGCTCAGCGCGGAATGCGATCCCCTGGGGCACGAGGAAAACACCATGCGCCTGCTGCTGCCCGGCACCCTGACCCGCAGGCCCGACGGCTGGCTGCTGAGCTACACCGAGACCCTGGAGGAGGACGGCGGCAGACCGGTGACCCATGAGGTGCGGGTGCTGGCCCGTGAGGACCGGGTGACTGTACTGCGCAAGGGGCCCTACGGCATGATGATGGTGCTGCAGCATGATGTGCCCTATCAGGGGACCTACCACACCCCCTACGGCGACATGGCCATGGATGTGATCGCCACCCGCCTGCAGACGGAGCTGGGTGAGGACAGGGGCAGCATCCGCATGGAATACCAGCTGCGGGTGGGCGGCAGCGAGGCCATGATCCGGCGGATGAGCTACGAATACGCCCCCCGGCAATGCTGACGCCCCTGCGGAAGCGGCTGCGGGAGCTGATGGCTGAGATGCCCTGCCGGAGGCCGCCCGTGCTGCGCCGCAGCGACGCGCAGGATATGCTCCTCGCCACCGATCTGCCCCTGTTGACAGAGGAAGCCTCCCTCAGCGCCCTGCTCTCCCGTCTGGAGGCGGAGGGCTGGCGTACAAGGCAGGAGCGCGGCTGGCTGCTGCTGGACCACGCCCTGGAGGCGCCGCCCTGCACGGGCGAGCCGGAGGGCGAGGGCGCCTGCGTGCTGCGGCTGCTCTCTCTGCACCCCGGCGGCGGCATGGATGAGGACACCGCCCGCCTCCTGGCCCGGGCGGAGGAGCAGGGGCCCCGCCAGACCGAACGCCTGCTTTCCGACCTGCATCATCGGTACGCCGCCATGCTCCGCCTGCACCTGCCGCTGCCGGAGGAGCTGATCCCCTATGTGCGCCACGCGGCCCTGCGGCAGCTCTCCCAGCCCTGACGAAAGGAGCCTGAGCATCATGATCATCACCTGCCTGGGACACGCCAAGTTTCTGCTGACCCTGGAGAACGGCATGAAGCTGGTGACCGATCCCTTCGATCCTTCCACCGGCTATCCCATCCATCCCCTGTCCGTGGACGCCGCGCTGGTGAGCCACGGCCACCACGACCACAGCGCCGTGGAGACCCTGACCGCCTGCGGCCAGGTGATCCGCACCGCCGGAAAGCACACCCTGGCCACGGATGTCACCGTCACCGCCGTCCCCGCCTTCCACGACGACGCGGGCGGCACCAGGCGCGGCGGCACATTGCTCTTCCTCATTGAGGCGGAAGGCCTGCGGGTGGCCCATTTGGGCGACCTGGGCCATCTGCTGACGGAGGAGCAGGTCCGGGCCCTGGGCCGGGTGGATGTGCTGATGCTGCCCGTGGGCGGCTTCTACACCATCGACGCGGCCGCGGCGAAGCAGGTATGCGGCCAGCTGAAGCCCGTCACCGTGCTGCCCATGCATTATCGCACGAAATACAATGCGGACTGGCCCATCGCGCCGGTGGAGGAATTCACCGCCCTGTTTGACGCTCCGGCGGAGCACCTGAAGCTGCTTCGGGTCACCGCCGGAGACCTGAAGTGCCAGCCTCCGCTGGCCGTGCTGGACGCTCAGGTCTGAACGCTGAAAGGAGGTCTCCGCCATGCCGTTCCGGATCATCCGTGATGACATCACCCGGCTGCGGGTGGACGCCATCGTCAATGCCGCCAATCCCCAGCTGATGGCAGGCGGCGGCGTCTGCGGCAGCATCTTTTCCGCTGCCGGCCCGGATGCCCTGACAGAGGCCTGCGAACCGCTGGCCCCTGTGGCCGTGGGCGGCGCCGTCATCACGCCGGGCTTCCGGCTGCCCGCCCGTTACATCATTCATACACCCGGCCCCGTATGGCGGGGCGGCAAGAACCGGTAGCGGGAGCTGCTCACCTCCTGCTATCTCTCCTCCCTTCGGCTGGCACGCTCCCGCGGTCTGCGGTCCGTGGCCTTTCCGCTGATCTCCGGCGGCATTTACGGCTACCCGAAGGAGGAGGCCATCACCGTGGCCGTGGAAGCCATCCGCAGCTTCCTGACCACGGAGGACGACAGCGACATGGAGGTTCAGCTGGTGCTGTACGGCAGCGGCGCCTATGCAGCCGGCACGCAGCTGTACGGTGAGATCGCCTCCTACATCCGGGAGCATGAGGTGCGTCCGGACAGCCGGCTCGCCGGCCGGAACGGGACAGGCCTGCGGCTTGAGCAGTTCAATCCCCCGCCCTCCGACCCGGAGCTGTCGGAATCCTTCCATGCGCCCGCCCGCGGCCTGCCGTTCGATGAGGCTGCGGCAGAGGCGCCGGAAGGCCCGGCGCGATATTCCGCATGCACCGTCCGGGAGGATGCCGCGGAGGCGCCCTCCGTCGATGCCGACATCCTGTACGCTCCGAAGCCTTCCCACAGTCTGATGCCGAAGCCGACGCCCTCGCCGCTGCGTCCCAGCCTGAGCCAGGATGAGACAGAACGGCAGCTGCGCCGGTACATGAACAGCCTGCCCCAGGCGGAAAGCTTCGGCGTGTACCTGCTGAAGCTGATTGACAGCAAGGGCATGAAGGATTCCGATGTCTACCACAACGCCAACATGGACAAGAGGCTGTTCTCCAAGCTGCACAGCGTACCGGGCTACAGGCCGAAAAAGGAAACGGTATTCGCCCTGTGCGTGTCCCTGCGGCTGAACGTCGACGAGGCGCGGGCGCTGCTGGCCAAGGCCGGCTACGCCTTCTCCGACGCCAGCCCCCTGGACCTGGCGGTGTTCTGGTACCTGGAGCACGGCAGCTGGGACCTGTTCGCCCTGAATCTGGTGCTGGCCGAAATGCACCTTCCCCAGCTGGGCAGCGGCATGCGCGGGGACTGAGCCCTTCCTCCATACTTCTCTGCCGGTCTTTGCAGAGTCGCCCGCAAAGCGACCATGGCACGTCCTCCTTCTGTTATCATATGGGTGCAGGAAGCAATGCCGCATAACACCGTATGAGCATTGAAGGAGGACATCTTTATGGAAAGCAATCGCACCGAAACCAAGCCGGCCCGCACCCAGCTGGTCTTCATCATCGACCGTTCCGGCTCCATGTCCGGTCTGGAAAAGGACACCGTGGGCGGCTTCAACAGCGTGCTGTCCCAGAACCGGGAGGTGCCCGGAGAGTGCCTGGTCACCACCATCCTGTTCAGCACCGACTTCACCGTGCTGCACGACGCCGTGCCGCTGGAGCAGGTGAAGGACATGACGCTGCGGGACTACCGTCCCGGCGGCTGCACCGCCCTGCTGGACGCCATGGGCAGCGCCATCACCCGCATGCTCTGGCAGGAGGAGCCCGGCAATGTGCAGTTCATCATCATCACCGACGGCGAGGAGAACAGCAGCCGTGAGTACCGCCTGTCCCAGATCAGGGAGATGGTGACCCGCCTGCAGACGCAGCGGGGCTGGGACTTTCTCTTCCTCGGCGCCAACATGGACGCCATCTCCGCCGCGGGCAGCCTGGGCATCCGGGCCAACCGTGCCGTGACCTCCCACGCCGATGTCCGGGGCACCGCCGTTCAGTATGAAGCCGTCTCCGAGGCTACCGTGGCCTTCCGCTGCTGCCCCTCCGCCGCCGTGGAGGATGAAAGCTGGAAGCAGAGCGTGGAGGAGGACAGCGCCCGTCGCCGCTGAAAGCACCGTTTTTTGCCGCTCAAGCCCCTCTTCTCTCTTCATACTTGACGGGTACTGAAAAGGGGTGGGGGGAGCGAAGTCCCCACACCTCGTCTCCCCCTTTCCCCGGCTCTGCCGGGGAAAGGGAGCTGGGAGATAGGGGAAGAGCCGCCTCCCATCGCAATCGTTCTTCTGATGGCAGCGAAGCGCCATCAGCCGCGCAGCAATGGGAAAAGGGGCGGCAACAGCGTCTTAGGCTTCACACTTTCGTAAAATTTTCGTCTCATGATTGTAATTTATATCTTTTTATGCTATGATGTTGTCAGCCGCTTTGGCTGAATGAAAACGCATCGAATGCATCAAAGAGGAGCCTGATCATGATGAAGAAACTGACCGCGCTGCTGCTGGCCCTGCTGCTGGCCGCTCTGCCCATGCTGGCCCTGGCCGAGGAGGAGCTGGCCGAGGGCGATACCGATGAAGCCCTGGTGGAGGAGGACGGGGCCAGCGCCTACACCGTCCCCGTGGGCAGCTATGAATGGTATATGCTGCCCGGCGACATTGAGGATGGCCATGCCTATGTGGACATCTATCCCACCCAGGAGACCGTGACCATGAAGGACGGCGCCTGGAGCTACAGCTTCACCATGGAAGAGGTGAACGGCGTCAGCTTCTACCCCTACACCGTGGTGCTGATCGGTTTCTGCGAGGACACCGAGCTGACCCGCAATTCCTTCACCGCCGACACCTTCACCAGCTGGTGGACCGGCCAGATCCCCGCGGGCAGCGTGGTGACCTACGGCGGCACGGAGCACAACGACGCCCTCACCGCCCTGGCCATCTCCGTGATCGGCAGCGATGAGACCGGCTATGAGCAGGAGTTCCACAGCCTGGTGTTCCTGAGCAAGTGATCTCCGCGCATTGAAAAAGGACCTTCTCCCGGATCGGAGAGGGTCCTCTTTTTATGCTTCCTTCGGCCTGCGCAGCGTCACCAGGCGCAGCATGCAGGCCTAAAGCGCGCCCTCCTGGTTGATGGCGCCGGATTTGATGCCGTATTCCGTCTGCAGGCACAGCTCCACAGCCTGCTTCACCTGGCCGCCGGTGAGGCTGGCGGCCTGGCGGATGCTCCTGTCCAGCGCAAAGCCCGGCAGGCCCAGCCGCTCCTGCATCTCCCGCTGATTCCGCTTTTCATACTGCATGATCTTGATGTGCTGCAGGATGCGGTACTGCCGCAGCAGCATGGCCAGGATCATCACCCGCTCCTCGCCGCCGGTCAGCATGTCCCGCAGCAGCCCGAAGGCCCGGGCCTCCTGCCCCGCCACCACCGCGTCCACCAGCAGGAACACGGTGTAGTCCGGCGAGCGGGTCACCACGGCCCGCACGTCCTCCTCCGTGATCTCCTCCCGGTCCTCGGTGTAGCTGACCAGCTTTTCCAGCTCGGTGCGCAGCTGCATGGTATCGCTGCCGGCAATGAAGGTGATGAGAGAGGCCGTCTGACGGCTACAGGACCTTCCCTCCTTCGCCAGGCGGCGGCAGATCCAGTCGTTCAGCTCGTTTTCCGTCAGCGTATTGAAGCTGATCACGTTCTTCTGCCTGTCGAGGGTCTTGTACAGCTTCTTGCGGGCGTCCGCCTTGCCCCGGTGAACAAAGAGCAACAGCGTGGTATCCGGCACATGGGTCACATAGCCGATGAGCTGCTCATCCGCCTCGCCCCGCAGCAGGGCGCTGTGCTCCCGCACGATGACCAGCCGCCTGTCCGCCATGAAGGGCAGGGTCTCGCAGGCGGCGATGAGGGTGTTGGTGTCCGGGTTGTCCAGCACCGATTCGTTCAGCTCCTCCAGCCCCTCGGGAAGAAAGCTCTTCCGGCAGGCGGCCACGGCAGCCTGCTTGATGTTCTCCTCCACGCCCTCCAGCAGATAGGCACCCTTCAGCGCCCTGTTGGCGGCGGCGGTCATGAAATTGCTCCTCTCCATCGCGTCACTCCTGTTTCAGCCATGTCGATACGGAATACCGGCCCTCGCCGGTGAAGCGCACAGTAACGGCTCCACGGGACCAGGTGCTGTACAGCGTGCCCACGGTCAGCCGCTCCCGGAAGCCGTTCTCCCGGCTGGCCCTGCCGCAGGACAGCAGCACCGTCTGCGGGTCCACCGCCTCCAGGAAGGCCTGGGAGGTGGAGCCGGAGGAGCCGTGATGGGCAGCCTTCAGGATATCGGCCCGCACGGCGGCGTACATCTCGAAATCGCCGCAGAGATCCCCTGTCAGCAGCATGGTCACGCCCCGCACCTCCGCCAGCAGCGTCAGGCTGGCATCATTGGCGTCCGTCCAGGGGCGGTGGGTCTCCGCCTCCGGCCACAGCACCGTCAGCTTTCCCGAAGGCAGCGGCAGCACATCGCCCCGGCCCACCCGCACGATCCGGGTGCCGCTCTGCTCCAGGCGGTCGACCAGGGCGATCATGCTCTCCGCCACATCCCCTTCCCCGGCAGAGGCGGAAAGATAGCAGGTCTTCACCGGGATGCCCTCCTTCAGCAGCTCCTCCACACCGCCGGCGTGGTCGCTGTGGAGGTGAGTCAGGATCAGGCTGTCCACACCCAGCCGCCGCTGGTGCAGCCAGGTGGCCAGGGTGCTGTCCTCGCCGGTATCGATCACCGTGACCTGCCCGCCGTCCAGCAGCACCGCCGCGTCCGCTTCTCCCACGGAAAGCTGAATGTAGCTCGTTTCCGTCTCCGGAAAGGGGATCACGGACAGCACCGTCAGCAGCAGGCCCAGCAGCGCCGAAGCGGCCCGGCTGCTCCATCGCCAGTGGCAGAGGCCGCAGCAGCCCAGCAACAGCAGCAGCCAGCCCGCTGCCGTCAGCAGGTTCGCCTGCTTCGTCCAGAGCAGCAGCCAGTCCGCCGAGCCGAAGGCGCGCACCCCCTGCAGCAGCAGAGAGGTCAGCGCGGCTGCCGCCTGTCCCAGCAGCGGCCCCAGACCGGGCACCCACATCAGCGCCAGGCAGGCCCAGTACACCGTGAGCAGTCCGCTCGCCAGGGTCAGCAGCAGCATATTGCACAGGATGCCCAGCACAGGCAGCTCCTGATACCAGTACAGCTCCGGCAGCAGCACACCCAGCTGGGCCCCCAGGGCCATGGCAAAGCCGCCGCAGAGCTTCTTTTTCAGTCCCTTCAGGCGCTCCGGGGTCAGGCGGCGGCGCGGCAGCCGCTCCAGGCCCCGTTCCAGCCAGGGCGTCACCAGGCAGATGCCCAGCAGCGCGCCGTAGCTCAGCTGGAAGCCCGCGCCGGTCAGCTGCACCGGGCTGATGACCAGCTGCAGCACCGCCGAGCCGGCGATCAGGTGCACCCGACTGCGCTGACGGCCCCGGAGCCTGCCGTACTCATTCAGCAGGCACAGCACGGAGGCGCGGATCACCGGAGCATGGCCGCCTGTCAGCGCGCAGTAAAGCAGCAGCAGCAGGGCCGTGGGCCAGAACCGCCGCCGGGCCGGCAGCCGCAGCTTCTTCAGCAAAAAGGCCAGCGCGGCATACAGGATGCCCACATGGAAGCCGCTGACGGAAAGCAGATGCCCCACGCCCAGGGCGTTGAAGCTGTCCCTGTCCTCATCGGAAACACCGCTGCGCACGCCCAGCAGCATGGCGGAGGCATAGCTGCCCGCCTCCTCGCCCATCACCCGGTACAGCCCCTGACACAGGGTGTGCCGCAGCCGGGCGATCCATCCGCTGAGGCTGACGGCGCCAGGGCGGCAGGTCAGCTCCTCCTGCCCATACAGACCGACGGTCACGCCCTGCTGCAGCAGGTACTCCCGCCAGTCGAAGCCGCCGGGATTGGCGGCGCCGTCCGGGTGATACAGGCTGACGGTCATGCTCACTGCCGCGCCGGGCACCAGCCCCTCCGGCAGCTCATCGGCATAGAAGCTCCAGTAGGCCTTGGTCAGCAGGCGCTTTCCCTCCAGGGTAACGTCCGCCAGGGTGGTGCTGATCTGGCCGTTCTCCCGCTGCCGCACCTCATCCGCCACCACGGCGGTCACGCGGTATGTGCCCTCCTCAGGCAGAGTGGGATGGTACGCCGCCTGCCCCAGCACGCTGCCTGCCGCCACCGTCACCAGCAGCACCGCCGCCCGGCCCCGGGTCTGGGAGAAGACCGGCACCGCCAGGGACGCCGCCAACGCGATGAGACAGGGCAGCAGCTGCCCGGAGGCCCTGCCCAGCAGGATGCCCAGCATCAGCGCCGGGGCCATCATGGGCAGCAGCCAGGGGCTTTCCCGACGGGTACTCACAGCGTCCAGGAGGCGCCGACAGAGGAAAGCTCCGCTCCGGGGAAGGCCTCCCTGGCCTCCCGCAGCAGGGCCTCCGGGTCGATGGCGGGGTTCAGATGGGTGATCACCAGACGGCCTGCGCCGGCGTCCCGGGCCAGCTCACCGCACAGGACAGCGGACAGATGGGGCTTTCCCTCCGCCCACAGCGCCCGGGTGAACAGGCCGTCCGCCAGCAGCAGCTCCGTGCCCCGGATGAAGGCCGGGATGCCCGGCAGGGTGTTGGTGTCGCCGGTATAGGTCAGGTCATGGCCTCCGGCGGACAGACGGTACATCACCGCCGGCACGGGATGCCGTGCCTCCCCCACCTTCACAAGCAGCTCCTCCACCGGCAGCTGATCCCCCGGCTTCACGTCCACCAGGCGGAAGCAGCGGCTGTTCTTCACCAGCTGCCTGATGGGGCTGGTCTCATCCTCAGGCGCGATGACCGTCAGCGGCGCGTGTCCCGCCGCCACCTGGCCCTCCATGCGGTAGATCAGCGGCAGGATATCGCCGCAATGATCGAAATGCCAGTGGGTCAGCAGGATGGCGGTCAGCTCCTCCGGCGGCATCAGGGCCGTCAGGTTGGCCAGCACGCCGGTGCCCAGGTCCATCAGGACGCGGGTATCGCCGCTCTCCAGCAGATAGCCGGAGCAGGCGCCCTTCGCCGCGGGGTAGGGGCCGTTCATGCCCAGTACGGTCAGCTTCATATCTCATTCCTCCAGCAGTCAGCGATCCGGATATTTGATTCTACCACGAAAACGGGCCGCGGTCAATCCGCAGGAAAAACCTTCCGGCCGCTTGCGCGAAGGCCGCCGCTGTGCTATCATACATCCTGTATCCGAAGCATACGGAGGTCTTTTCCCCATGAAACGAAGGCTCTGGCTTGCCTGCTTTATCATCCTGCTGGACCAGCTGACCAAGGCCCTGGCCCGGGGGCTCACGGAAGGCGTGACCCTGATCCCCGGCCTGCTGGGGCTGCGTCACTGCGAGAACACGGGCATCGCCTTCTCCCTGCTCAGCGGCCGCCCCTGGCTGCTGGGCATCCTGTCGCTGGTGCTGGTGGCGGCGGGCTGGCTGCTGCTGCGTCCCTATCGGCTGACGGGGCTGGCAGGGTGGTCCGCCATGCTGATGCTGGGCGGCGCTCTGGGCAACGCCATCGACAGACTCTTCCTGGGCAGCGTCACCGACATGGTGGAGGTGCTGTGCTTCCGGTTTGCCGTATTCAATGTGGCCGATATCGCGCTGACCGTGGGCTGCGTGCTGATGGCCGCGTCGCTGCTGTTCCGGCAGAAGGAATGGCAGCGCAGGGACAGGAGCTGAGCCGATGGAACAGGAAACACGCTATGAGGCCACAGGCGACGGCCGCAGGCTGGATGTGCTGCTGGCGGAGCAGACGGGCCTGACCCGCAGCCGCGTCAGCACCCTGATGGGCGAAGGCCACTGCACTGTGAACGGCAGGGCAGAGACCAAGGCCGGGGCCAAGGCTCCCGTCGGCGCGGGGATCGTCCTGACGGTGCCCGCTCCGAAGCCCGCCCTGCCCGAGGCCCAGGACATCCCCCTCACCATCCTCTATGAGGATGAGGACCTGGCCGTGGTGGAGAAGCCCTGCGGCATGGTGGTGCATCCCGCGGCCGGCAATGAGGACGGCACCCTGGTGAATGCCCTGCTGTATCATCTGGATTCCCTGGGCTCCATCGGCGGAGAGGAGCGGCCCGGCATCGTGCACCGGTTGGACAAGGACACCTCCGGCCTGCTGCTGGTGGCCAAGAACGACAGGGCCCAGCTCTCCCTCTCCCGCCAGCTGCAGGAGCGCAGCATGGAGAAGCACTACCGGGCGCTGGTGGACGGCCTCATCGGGGACGAAAGCGGCCGCATTGAGGCCGCCATTGCCCGCAGCACGAAGGACCGCAAGAAGATGGCCGTGGATCCCCGGGGCCGGGAGGCGGTGACCGAGTGGCGGGTACTGGCCCGGGGCCGCGCCGTCACCCTGCTGGATGTCCATATCCTCACAGGCCGCACCCATCAAATCCGCGTGCATATGAAGCACATCGGCCATCCGGTCTGCGGCGACCCCATCTATGGCTCTCCCAGGGGCGCAAAGGTACCCCGGCTGATGCTGCACGCGTATTCCCTCAGCTTCACCCACCCGACCACCGGGGAAAGGCTCACCTTCACCGCGCCGCTGCCGGAGGCTTATGTGAAGGGGCTGCTGGGCTGCGGCATCGATCCGGCACAGCTCTGATTTTTCCCTTGCATACCCGGCCGATTCGTGGTATACTGTAATGGTCAAAGACAGTCAGTCCTTTGACCTGATGTGAGGTGACCCGAATGAGACTGAGTGATTCCATCGAGAGCTTCATCAAGGAGCTGCTGAACGATGAGCAGCCGGAGGTGGAGCTGAAGCGGAATGAGCTGGCGGCCTATTTCAACTGTGCCCCCAGCCAGATCAATTATGTGCTGACCACCCGCTTTTCCCCCGCGCGGGGCTATGTGACCGAGTCCAGGCGCGGCGGCGGGGGCTGCATCCGCATCGTGCGGGTGGTGCAGGACAAGAGCAGCCTGCTGCTTTACCTGATCAACGAGGGCATCGGCGAGCGGCTGACGGAGAACGAGGCCGGTCAGCTGATCCTGAGGCTGGAGGAGGAGCGGCAGATCACGGCGGAGGAGGCCGGCATCATGCGGGCCGCCCTATCCTCCCAGACACTGGGGCTGCCCATCCCGTAGAATATGAAGGACACCCTGCGGGCCCGGAGCCTGCGGAGCATGCTGACCTCCCTGGCCCGCAGCAACCGCGGCACCGTCTGAGCCCGGGATACCCTGCCAAAACGGAAGGAGCGAACGATCCATGCTGTGTGAAGAATGCGGCGAACGGGAATCCACCTATACCGTCTCCGTGCTGATGGGTGAGGAGCGCACCACGCGCCACCTGTGCCCGGAATGCATGGCCCGGATGAACGCGGGCATCGCCGCCGGCAATATCCGGAACCTGCTGTCCACCCTGATGGCGGCCATCGGCACCGCCGGCAGGCAGAGCGAGGAGGAGACGCCGGAGCAGGAGACGAACCCCGCCGAGGACATCATCTGTCCCCGCTGCGGCACCGCCCTCAGCGCCTTCCGCAAAAGCGGCCATCTGGGCTGCGCGGGCTGCTACCAGGCCTTCCGCGCCCAGCTGCAGCCCATGCTGGAGCAGATCCACGGCAAGGCCCAGCATGCCGGCCGCCGTCCCCTGCGCACCCAGCAGGAGCAGCAGACCCGCAGCCGCCGTGAGCAGCTGACCAGGCTGATGGCCCAGGCCGTGGCTGCCGAGGACTTCGAGACCGCCGCCCAGCTGCGGGACCAGCTGCGGGCTCTGCCCCCCACGGAGGCCCTGATCAATCCCTGAAAAGCGTACCGATCATCCCCGGAGCGTGTCTCCGGGGATTTTTGCTTCAAATGCCGCCCGCATTCTCCGTCCAAAATCACAAAGGCCGCCCGGGACTCGCGTCCTGAGCGACCTTTGCTTTGTATGGAGGATTAAGGGAGGTTTCGGTACCTGGTGGCATAGGTACCGGAATCAGAAGCTGTATCCGGCCGGGTGGTGGCTTCCCTTCCGGGTACAACAAGAGGATAGCCCGGAAATGTGAACTCCACATGACTGTTCTGTGAAAAGAATTCGTATTTTTTGCGAACACGGTGCCGAAAGACGGTCGTCTTTTTCGGGACGGTATCCCTCCCGCCATGTGGATCGATCTGGCCAGGTATCAGAAGCCGGACAGGTAACACTCATCGGTTTCCAACGCAAAAGGCCTGCCGGTCATGGCAGGCCTTTTGTTTGGCAGGAAAAGCCGCCCGGTCTCCTGTCACGGAGACGCGGGCGGCATGCGGATCATTCGGTGCGGGCCTCACACAGCCTGACGATCTCGTCCAGGATGCGCAGGCTTTCGATCTCATCATAGGCCATCTCGGCGGCGAAATGCTTGAAGAAATAGCCGCCAAAGAAGCTCTCGAAGCCGCGGTCATGGATTTCCAGCTCGGTGCTGAACCGGTCCAGGGCGTAATCGGTGCCGGGCATCAGGAAGGATACGCCGCAGCCCTCGTACCACACCAGTTCATCGGTGCGCAGCTTCATTTCTTCCTTCATGAAGTAGATATGGAGATAGCGGCTGGCCCGGACCTGCTCCAGCAGCTGCTGCAGGATGCGCAGGGTCTCCTCCTTCGTGAAGGGGCGGAAGGACTGGAAGTGATCGCTCATGACGCCGGTCATGGCAAAGCGCTTCATTGCCTCCACATCAAAGAGGTGGTACTGGTGGTACTTCTTGTGGGTGAAGTTGTGGTAGCGGTCCTGCTCGATGCGGAGCAGCTCGGGCAGCACCTTCTCCAGACCGGCCTCTGGCTTCACCGCGGCGATCTGGATCTCGGCAGGCACCATCTCCAGGCCGATGTCCGGCTTGATGCGGGCGGAGCGATGGTTACGCTCCTTCTTGCGGCAGAAGCGGAGATAGCGCAGATAGTCCAGGGCGTCATTGGGATCGATGCGGATGGAATCCACATGGTCCGTAGGCTCGATAAACAGCGTCCGGGCGTCGGGATGATTCTCCGTGATGGGCAGACGGATGGCGGGCTCATCGCCCATGGGCACCAGCAGCAGGCATTCCTGCCTGCCATCCCGGGTGATATCCATCTGGATCAGGCAGCCGGCCAGGCGGGCGGCGGCATGCTCCCTGTGAATGCGGTAGGGATGGAACCAGGACTTGTGCAGCAGGGGGAAGGCCTCCTGCAGCATCTGCATGGCAGGCATGGGACTCATGTCGTCCTCATAGTAGTAGTCCACCGACAGCTCGGCCCGGCCCTCCAGGGAGGCAATGGCGTTCAGGTAGCGGGCGGGCGGATTGCCCAGCAGCACGGCCTTCAGCGAGGTGATCCCCTCGGTGGTGAAATCCTTCACGGCAGGCCGTCCGGAGAAGGCGGCAGTCTGCACAGGAGCGTCGGCGTCCTCCGGCTCCTTGCCGCAGAGCAGGTCCTTCAGCATGCCGTAGGCGGTCACATTGCCCATGCCCTCGGTCAGCTCCCGGGCGCCCTCCCGGATGCTTTCCACCTCTTCCTCCGTCATCCGCAGATCGGAGGCATGGTTGATGACGCGCTCGGCAAAGTCCATCATGATGTTCTGGCTCACATTGCGCTGCACGATGCGGGTCAAAGAGTTGGGCGAGCGGTACTCCAGCAGCTCGCGGGCTCTGCAGGCAGTCATATCGTGGGCCTTGAGAATGGCGTAAAACCGGTCAATGATATCCATATGGGTTCCCCTTTCAGACGGAGAGAACGAGAGGCAGACAGCCACCGCCCCCCCCCGAAAAATACACGCGTCAGGTGTTATCGATTCTCCACACGATATTATTATAACACGCTTGTGCCAATTATCAAGCACATTTTTGCCACTTTTTGTGGATTTTTGCCAAAAATTCAGATTTTGTTCACACCCGGGTGCTGTTTTCAGGAAGAAAATGTTTTTTCCTTAAGGAAGTCCGCCGGCCGCGGGTCAGACGGTTTGGGAAAGCACGGATTGGGGGAGATTCTCGAAGAGATCGCCGCCCACCGTGTCAGGACCCACCAGCGTGAATTTCAGGCCGAAGAGCGTGTTGTCATTATGCTCCTTTTCGCCCTGATGCATGGTCCAGAAGCCGGCCTTGGTCTGGCTCCTGTGGCACAGCAGGGCACGGGTAGCCACGGAATAGGCGTCCTCGCCGCCGAAGGCCTTCAGGGGCACATGCCAGTTGAAGTGCTGGGCATTCTCCGGCCAAAGGTGCAGGTAGATCTTCTGCACCTGCCAGGCCTCGCCCTGGTCCGGGTATTGCTCAGGATCCGCCGCCATCTCCGCGCACTTCGGAATGGCGTCCGCCACCAGCTTGTGGGCGCCGTGTCCGTATTCGCCGCTGACCGCCTGGGTGATCACCACATCCGGCCGGTACCGGCGGATGACCCCCGTGAAGGTGGTAAAGACCTTCTCCTTGCCCCAGAAGCGGTAGGTGTCGGAAAGGCTGTGGGTGGTGCCGCTGAAGGTCAGCAGGCAGGGATAGTCGTGGACGCCGCAGGTCCAGAGGGCCTCCAGCAGCTCCAGCCGCCTCTCCGCCGCCCGGGTGTGGGCATAGACCACCACCACATGAAGGCCCCGCTCACCGGCATACATGGGCAGCAGCCCGCCGAACCACAGCAGGTCGTCGTCCGGGTGGCCCACCACCAGCATCAGATCCGCCTTCTCGCAGTCGTTCCACACATGCACGGAGGCCGGACGCTCGCCGGAGCCATACATATTCAGCTCCGCCAGCTTCAGCTTCCGCTTGGAGGTGTTCACCAGACGGAAGCGGTCCGTCTCCCGGGAGAAGCCCATCCAGTCGGTGAGATGGGTGCCGACGGTCACATCATCCACCCAGCCGTCGCCCTCCGGCAGCTGCACGGTCAGGCTGTCCGACACATCATGAAAGCGCACCATCACGCCGGACATGGGCTCGGAGCAGGTGATCTCGGCATATTCTCCCGGCTTCAGCACCTCGCCGGTGGTGTAGTTGTCGTCCGTCAGCCGGGAATTCGGCTTCATGGTCTTGCCGGCGTACACGATGGTGCAATCCGCCGTCACATCCGCCGCCTCCTCCGCCAGCGCCGGCACCAGGGCCAGCAGCAGCAGGGGCAGCAGCCAAAGCAGCTTCCTCATGCTCCCCATCCTCCTTACAGGTCGTTCACGGCGGCCAGCGCGGCATTGATGCCGTCCACCGCGGCGCTGACGATGCCGCCAGCGTAGCCCGCGCCTTCACCGGCGGGATACAGACCGGCGATGCCCTCCGCCTCGCCGTCCGCCAGCCTGGGCATGCGCACCGGGGAGGAGGAGCGGGTCTCCGGGCCCGTCAGCAGGGCGTCCGCCATGGCGAAGCCATGCAGCCGCCTGTCCATCTCCGTGATGCCCAGCTTCAGGTCCTCGATGATGAAGCCCGGCAGCACGGCCCGCAGATCCGCCGGAGTCACGCCCGGCAGGAGCGTGGGCCGCACCTCCCCCAGTGCCTTTGTCTCCCGGCCCGCCAGCAGGTCGCCCACCCGCTGCACCGGGGCGCGGTAATCCCCGCCGCCGGCCCGGAAGGCCGCCTGCTCGATACTGCGCTGCAGCACGAAGCCCGCCAGGGGATGGTCATCGCCGAAGTCCTCCGGCCGCACGCCCACCAGCAGCGCGGCGTTGGCGTTCTCTCCCGCGCGGGCATGGTAGCTCATACCATTCACCGCCACGCCGCCGGGCTGGCTGGCCGCGCAGATCACCTCGCCGCCCGGGCACATACAGAAGGTATAGCAGCCCCTGCCGTCCGGCGTGCGGGCGTTCAGCTTGTAATCCGCCGCGCCAAGGGCGGGATGTCCCGCGAAGCTGCCATACTGCGCCCTGTCGATCAGCCGCTGGGGATGCTCGATGCGCACGCCCATGGCGAAGGGCTTGGGCACCATGCGCACCCCCTGGTTGAACAGCTGCTGCACCGTATCCCTGGCGCTGTGGCCGATGCACAGCAGCACATGGTTCGTCCGCAGCTCCTCCGTCACACCGCCGTGGCTGACGGTCACACCCTCCACATGGCTGCCCCGCAGGATCAGCCCCGTCAGCCTGGTGGAAAAGCGCACCTCGCCGCCCAGCCGGATGATCTCCTGCCGGACAGAGGCCACCACGCCCTTCAGCCTGTCCGTGCCGATGTGGGGCTTCTGGTTGATGAGGATATCCTCCGGCGCGCCGTGGGCCACCAGCGTCTCCAGCACCTGACGGATCAGGGGCGACTTGATGCCGGTGGTCAGCTTGCCGTCGGAGAAAGCGCCAGCGCCTCCCTCACCGAACTGCACATTGCTCTCCGGGTCCAGCACGGAGTCCCGCTGAAGCGCCGTCACATCCTGCGTACGCTCGTCCACGGCCCTGCCCCGCTCGATGAGGATGGGGTTCGCCCCCATTTTCGCCAGCTCCAGGGCGGCAAACAGGCCCGCCGGACCGGCGCCCACCACCACAGGCCGCAGCGCAAAGGCGGCCCTGGGCAGCTTCACGGGTCTCGGGGGCTGCACCCTTTCCGCAATACCGGGCTTCAGCCGGCGCAGGAGCTCCTTCTCCCGGTCGACCTCCGCCTCCAGGGTCAGCACAAGGTGCACATCCCCCTTGTCCCGGGCATCCACCGAGCGGCGGAAGATGCTGACGCGCCGCAGCTGCTTTTCCGGCACACGCAGTCGCTTCGCGGCCAGGGTGACGAGGTCGGCCTGATCCGCATCCAGCGGGGCGCTGATATTGGGCAATCGAAGCATGGTGATCCTCCGTACGGTCATTGTTTGTCAGTCGTCTGCGTCCTCCGGCTCATTGTGCCAGCGAACGGCCTCCGGGTCCAGAAAGGCCTCCGGCGGGTATTCCACCCTTGTCAGCTCCAGGCCCTGGGGCGGCGCGGTGACCCCCAGCAGCAGCCTGTCCGGCGTGGCCAGGGCCCGGCCCAGCGCATCCTCCGGCAGCTTGCCCTGGCCGATGCCGATCAGGGTGCCCGCGATGATACGCACCATGTTGTAAAGGAAGGCATTCCCGTGCACCCGCAGGGTCAGCACATCGCCCTCCCGGGTGACGCTGACCCTGTCAACGGTGCGGACAGTGGTCTTTGCGGTGCCGCCGGAGGCCTGGAAGGCCGCGAAATCATGGGTGCCCAGCAGCTGCTGCGCGCTGCGGTGCATCACCTCAGCTTCCAGCGGCACGGGGATGTGCACATGGTTGTTCCGCAGCAGCGCGCTGCCGTGCCGGCTGTTGATGATGCGGTAGGTATAGAGCTTGCCGCAGGTCATGAAGCGGGCATGGAAGCCGGGCGGCACTGCCCTGCCCTGCTGCACCCGGATGTCCCTGGGCAGGCGTGTGTTCAGCACGAAGGGATATTTCTCCGGCGGGATCCGGCTGACGGTGTCGAAATGGGCGCACTGCCCCAGGGCATGCACCCCGGCGTCCGTGCGGGAGGCGCCTGTGATGACGATGCGCTCTCCGCAGGCCTCCGTCAGGGCCTCCTCCAGCACCTGCTGCACAGCCAGGCCGTTCTTCTGCCGCTGCCAGCCGGCATAGGCTGTTCCGTCATACTCCACCGTAAGCAGGATCCTGTTCGGCATGCTCATCCCTCCGATCTTTTATTGTAGCACGAAACGGTCACGCTGTCCAGCGGAACCGCAGGAGGAGGGCGGGACAATCGCCGGGGACAGCGTACCTTCTGTGAAAAACCGCCCTCCTCTGCAGGAATCGGCCCGGCGGCGGCGAATAAAAAACAGGATTGCACCTGAGGAGGTAACCGCCATGTATGAGGGGACGCTGGTGCGGCTTCGCGCCTTTGAACAGGAGGACCTGGAGGTCAACCATGCCTTCATGAACGACTACGAGACGCTTCGCGGCATGATCTCCGGGCTGCCGCTGCCGGAATCCATGGAGGACGAGCGGCAGTGGCTCAGCCAGCAGACCTGCTATTCCCGGGGCGAATACCAGTTCGCCATCGAGAGCTTTGACGGGGACCTGGTGGGACGCTGCGGCGTCACCAGGCTGGACTGGAAAAATCGCCTGGGCGAGCTGGGCATCATGATCGGCCCCGGCCACCGGGGCCAGGGCTTCGGCCGGGAGGCCATTGAGCTGCTCTGCCGCTTCTGCTTCCGGGAGATGAACCTGCACAAGCTGAAGGTGCAGGTCTATGCCTTCAACGAGGCCGCCGTGCGCTGCTACGAGGCCAACGGCTTCGTGCGGGAGGGTCTGCTGCGGGCATAGCTCTTCCGGGACGGCGAATACCGGGATGTGGTGGTGATGGGCCTGCTGAACGGCGAGGCCCGGTGAGCGGAAGGAGGAAGCCTATGCTGCTTTCGATCAGGCCGGAGGAAATGCAAAAGCTTGAGCGGGACTGGATGCGCGGGAGCGGCGTGCCCTCCGCCCTTTTGATGGAGCATGCCGCCATGGCGGTGTGCGATGCCCTGGCGGAGCTGGTGCCGGCGGGCGCCCGGGTGCTGTTCCTCTGCGGGCCCGGCAGCAACGGCGGCGACGGCTATGCGGCCGCCCGCATCTGGAAGCGCCGCGGCGGGCGCTCCGTCATTCTGAGCATCGCGGCTCAGCCCTCCGGCGACGCGGGCATGAACGCCCGGCTGGCCGCCCTCGCGGGCATCCCGACGCTCTCCTCCGGGCAGGCCGGAGACGCCCTGCGCGAGGCCGACGCCGTCTGCGACGCGCTGTTCGGCACAGGGCTCTCCAGGGATGTGACCGGAGAGGTTGCCGATCTCATCGCGCAGGTGAACGAAAGCGGTCTGCCCGTCTGCGCGGTGGATATCCCCTCCGGTCTGGACGGCACAGACGGTCAGGTGCGGGGCATCGCCGTGCAGGCCGCCGTGACCGTCACCTTCCACCGGCCGAAGCAGGGGCTGCTCATCGGGCAGAGCGCAGACTTTACAGGCAGGATCGTCACAGCGCCTATTCTGATCCCGGAGGGCTGGAGCAATATACCCGGTCTGCGGGTGCTGCTGCCTGGCGATCTGACCAGCCTGCTGAAGCCCCGCCGTCCCTCCTGCCACAAGGGAAGCAACGGCCGGGCCGTGATCCTGGCGGGCAGCCTGGGCATGGCCGGCGCCGCGGCCCTGTGCGCCTCCGCCTGCATCCGGGGCGGCGCGGGGCTGACCACCATCCTGGCCCGGGCCTCCATCGTGCCCATCCTGCAGACCCTGGTGCCCGGCGCCACCTGCACGGCGCTGCCGGAGCGGGACGGCTGCCTGACGGAGGAGGCCGCTGGGCTGGCTGAGCGCGCCCTGGCCTCCGCCGATGCCGCCGCCATCGGGCCGGGCCTCGGACAAGGCGAGGACCTGCTGCCCCTTTTGACGGTCTTCCGCCGGGCAAAATGCCCCGTGGTGTGGGACGCGGACGCACTGAACCTGCTGTCAGGGCACCGGGAGCTGCTGCCCCTGCCGGAGAAGGACGCCGTGACGCCCCATCCCGGCGAGGCCTCCAGGCTGCTGGGACAGCCCGCCGCCACCGGTCCCCACACGCTGCGGCAGCTGAGAGCAGTGACAGGCTGCCGTGTGCTGCTGAAGGGCGCCAGGACGCTGATGTCTGCCGGAGCGGAGGAGGCCGTGAACATCACCGGCACGCCCGCCATGGCCAAGGGCGGCAGCGGCGATGTGCTGACTGGCCTGCTGACGGCCGTCATGGCCCAGCGGCTGACGGACGATCCCCTGACGGAGCTGCAGCTGGCGGCCCTGCTGCACGGCATGGCCGGGCTCCGGGCGGAGAAGCTCTGCGGCCAGCGGAGCCTGACGCCCCAGGAGCTTTGCGGCTGCATCCGCGCGGAGGCAGACGCATGAGAACAGGACTCGTCCTGGAGGGCGGCGCCATGCGCGGGCTCTTCACCATGGGCATTCTGGATGCCATGCTGGAGCGTGGCCTGCGGGTGGACGGCATGATCGGCACCTCCGCCGGTGCGGCCTTCGGCTGCAATTTCAAATCCCACCAGCCGGGCCGCGTGCTTCGGTACGGCACCCGCTTCTGTCGGGACTGGCGCTTCGCCTCGGTGCGCTCCTGGCTGCTGACGGGCGATCTGTACGGCGCCCGCTTCTGCTATGAGGAGATCCCGCTCAGGCTGGATCCCTTCGACAGCGAAGCCTTCGCCGCGGATCCCACCGATTTCTGGCTCACAGCCACGGACATGGATACAGGCGAGGCCGTGTATCATCAGTGCCTGCGGGGCGACGCGGAGGACCTGCTCTGGATCCGGGCCACGGCCTCCATGCCCATGGTCTCCCGGCCTGTGGTCATCGACGGCCGCAGTCTCTCGGACGGAGGCACCGCGGATTCCATCCCCCTGGCGGCCATGGAAGGGCTGGGCTATGAGCGCAATCTGGTGATCCTCACCCAGCCGCAGGGCTATGTGAAGCAGCCCAACAGCGCCCTGCCCGCGATGCGGGTGCTGCTGCGGCGCCGGCCCCGGCTGCTGGAGGCACTGGCCGACAGGCATGTGCGCTACAACGGGCAGCTGGCCTATGTGCGCCGGCGCGAGGCGGAGGGCGCGGCCCTGGTGCTGCGCCCGCCCGAGGCCCTGGGCATCAGCGCCGTCTGCCATGACCCGGAGGAAATGCGGCGGGTCTATGCCGTCGGCCGCCGGCTGGCCCTGGCGCGGATGGACGAAATATCGGCATTCCTGCAAGCATGATCCCGTTCTGCGGATACACTTTTCAAACAGGAGGTCCTCATGCGAAAAATATGTCTGTGGCTGACGGCACTGCTCTGTCTGCTGCTGCTGCCCTCCGGGGCCATGGCGGCCAAGGAGATCTGGCAGACCGTCACCGTGACCCGGGCTGAGACTGACACTCCGGACGCGGTGGAGCGGCTGGCCGTATACAGCGCCTCCGGCGGCAAATACCTTTTCCTTCCCGGCGGCTGGGACACCGGCAGCCTGCGGTTCTGGTGCTCCGGCACAGGCGCCCTGACCCTGAATGACGAGGCCGTCACCTCCGGCGACGTGGTCAGCTGCCTGACCCCCGGCGCCTCCGTCAAGGTGGGTGTGGGCAAAAAGAGCTTCACCCTGAAGGTGCTGCAGGGCGACCAGGTGGGCTCGGTGTTCATGACCACAGCTTCCGGCTCACTGAAGAAGATCGAGGCCAAGCGCGGCAACGAGGAGACCGGCAGCATCGTCATCAACGACGAGAACGGCAGCCTGCTCACCGCCCAGGCCCTGACCCAGGTGCGCTGCCACGGCAACTCCTCCTTCACCACCTTCAAAAAGAAGAGCTACCAGTTCAAGCTGGAGAGCAAGAAGAATCTCTTCGGCATGGGCAAGGCAAAGACCTGGCTGCTCATCAGCTGCTACCGGGACCGCTCCTTCCTGCGGAACGCCATCACCTCCGACCTGGCCTCCTACGCCGGACTGCCCTACTCCCCGCAGATGGTGCATGTGAGCCTGTATGTGAACGGCGAGTACCGGGGCCTGTATCTGCTGTCTGAGAAGGTGCAGGTGAACAGTGCCAGGGTGGATATCGACGACCTGGAGAAGGAGACCGAGGCCCTGAACGATCAGCCCCTGTCAGACTATGACGCCGTGGGCCGGAGCCAGGCCGTGGGCACCAAGCTGGGCAGCGGCCGCTATTACGACATCCCCAACAGCCCGGAGGACATCACCGGCGGCTATCTCTTTGAGCTGGAATGGTACTCCGTGCCCTGGCAGCGGGGCGGCACCGCCTACCGCTCGAAGCACAACATGTTCATCTATCTCAAAAGCCCCAAGTACTGCAGCAAATCCGAGTATGAATACATCACGGGACTGGCCCAGTCCCTGGAGAACGCCATCTTTGCCAAGGACGGCATCGATCCCGACACCGGGAAGCACTATTCCGAGATCGTGAATGTGGAGAGCCTGGTGCTGAAGCTGACGCTGGAGGAGGTCGTCAAGAACTATGACGGCAACCGCACCAGCCAGTACTTCTACAAGCCCGCCGATTCCGAGAGCACCCTGCTGCAGGTGGGCCCCGTGTGGGACTACGACTCCTCCTACGGCTGCTTCCGGCTCTCAAAGTATCCCGACACCGATGACCCGGAGGGCCTTTCCGTCACCATGGGCAAGAGCCTGGACAAGGAGAAGACCCGCTGCTGGTACCCCGCCTTCTATCGGCACACGGAGATCCAGGAGAGCGTACGGCAGGCCTACATCGACAAATACCGCCATGGCATCTCCATCCTGTTGGGCGAGGAAACAGACCCCACCGGCACCCTGCGGAGCCTGGAGGAGTACGCCGCGCCCATCGCCTCCGCCGCCGCCATGGATACCATCCGCTGGCCCTTCCGGAAGATCAGCCCCAACGAAGCCTACTCCGGCAAGGATCTGGACACCGCCGTCACCTTCCTCCGCAGCTGGCTGACGCAGCGCCGCGATTTCCTGGACGAAAAATGGGAGCTGACCGATGCGGACAGGGCGGGAAAATAATCAAAAGTTCACAGCCATAACACATTGACATGTTATGCTCGGTCCAGTAAATGCCGGTTTGCATTTTGGCCGGAATATGGTATAATACTCAACACAGCCGCTTTCGGCAATTGAAGGAGGATTTCATCATGGGCAAGCTCCTCAACAACTATTTCTACGGCAAGGCGGGAAAGGCCGACTACACGGTGGACGATATGCCCGCCACCCGTATGCAGCTGTTCAAGGAAACGCTGCGCGTGCGCTTCAGCGGCCTGTGCCGGCTGAACCTGCTGTACATGCTCATCTGGCTGCCCACCATGCTGCTGCTGCTGTGGACCAGCCTGAGCATGATCAACGCCGTGAATTACACGGATGACGAGCTGGCCGGCCAGACCGTGGCGGTGGAGGCCTCCGACGGAAGCACCACCGAGGTGACCTATATCAGCACCCAGTAGCTGAGCGACGCCATGTATTCCACCGTCTTCTACACCCTGCTGTTCCTGGTCCCCTGCATCGCCATCACCGGCCCCCTGACCTCCGGCGCCGCCTATGTGACCCGGAACTGGTCCCGTGACGAGCACTCCTTCATGTTCAGCGACTTCAAGGATGCCGTGAAGGCCAACTGGAAGCAGAGCCTGCCCGTGTCCCTGATTACCGGCCTGATGCCCTTTGTGGTGTTCATGGGCTGGCGCTTCTACGGCGGAGAGGCCAGCAGCCAGCCGCTGATGATGCTCCCCCAGATCCTCATCCTGATGGTGGGCATCCTGTGGTCCATCTCCGTCACCTACATGCATCCGCTGATCGTGGGCTATGAGCTGCGCATGCGGGATCTGTTCCGCAACGCCATCCTGCTGGCCATTGCCCGCCTGCCCATGAGCGTGGGCATCCGCCTGCTGCACTGCGTACCCCTCATCCTGACGGTGCTGGGGATCTACCTGTTCAACAATGTGCTGCCCATCCTGATCTGCTTCCTGTACTACTGCATCTTCGGCTTCGCCTTCAGCCGCTTCATCACCGCCAGCTATGTGAACGGCGTGTTCGATAAGTACATCAACAGCCGCATCGAGGGCGCCGTGGTGAACCGCGGCCTGCGCAAGGAAGAGGACGACGACGAGGAAGAGGCCGAGGAAACCGAGGAGACCCCCGCCGAGTGATCCACCCTCCAGGAGACTGAACAAACAATGTATACGGATTTTGCCGAGATCTATGACGAGCTGATGGATGTCAACTACGACGACTGGGCGGCCTTTTATCGCCGGCTGATGTGCGCCTATGGCATCCCCACGGGCCGCGTGTGCGAATGCGCCTGCGGCACCGGCAGCATGACCATCCCCCTGGCCCGGCTGGGCTATGCCATGACCGGCGTGGACCTGAGCCAGGACATGCTCTTCCACGCCTCCCAGAAGGCCCGCGGCGCAGGGCTGGGCATCCCCTTTGTGTGCCAGGACATGCGCCAGCTGCGGCTGCACCGCTCCATGGACGCGGTGCTGGCCACCTGCGACGGTGTGAACTATCTGCTGACAGATGAGGATGTGCTTTCCTTCTTCCGGGCTGCCTACGCGGCGCTGAAGCCCGGCGGCGGGCTGTTCTTCGATGTCAGCACGCCCTACAAGCTGAAGAACACCCTGGGCAACCAGCTGCTGTGGCAGGACGAGGAGCATATCACCTACCTGTGGCAGAACAGCTGGGACGAGGCGAGCCGGCAGGTGAGCATGCAGCTGTGCTTCTTCGTGCGGGAGAAGGACGGCCGCTACCGCCGGGTGGACGAGGATCAGGTGCAGAAGGCCCACAGCGCCGAGAGCCTGGTCCGTCTGCTGGAGCAGGCCGGCTTTGAGCGGATCTGCGTATACGGCAACGGCCGCATGGATGTACCCCATCCCCAGGAGCAGCGCTGGCATCTGGCAGCCCTGCGTCCCCGGGAGCCGGAACAGGAGGAGCTGTAACCATGATCGAAAGAAAGAGCGGAGACGAGCTGCTCCGCTTCACCCTGATGAACGGCCAGGTGCGTGGCATGCTGTGCGAGACCACCGCCCTGTGCCAGCGGGCCTCCGACCTGCATAACGCCACCCCGGTCTGCGCCGCCGCCATGGGCCGCCTGATGACAGGCACCGCCATGCTGGGCGTGATGATGAAGGGCGAGGACGAGTATGTGAATGTGACCATCCGGGGTGACGGCCCGATGGGCACCCTGGTGGCCGTGGCCAACCACGGTGACCTGAAGGTGACCGCTGACAATCCCCGGGTACAGCTGCCTCTCCGGGAGGACGGCAAGCTGGATGTGGGCGGCGCGGTGGGCCATCAGGGCCGCATGACCGTGATGAAGAGCCTGGGCCTGCGTGAACCCTATATCGGCCAGATCGAGCTGGTGAGCGGCGAGCTGGGCATCGACTTTGCCAACTATTACACCGTGTCCGAGCAGCAGCCCTCCCTGGTGGCTCTGGGCGTGCTGACCAGCGGCGACGCCGTGCTGAAGGCCGGCGGCCTGCTGCTGCAGCCCCTGCCCGGCTGCGAGGACGCCACCATCGACCAGCTGGAGCTGCGCAGCCCCATGTTTGCCGACATCAGCCGTGAGCTGTCCTTCGCTCCCAAGGAGGAGCTGCTGGAGGACTGGTTCCGGGGCATGGAGCCGGAGCTGCTGGAGCGCGTTCCCCTGCGGTACCGCTGCGGCTGCTCCCGGGATAAGATGGAGCGGGCCCTCATCTCCCTGGGCCGAAAGGAGCTGCAGTCCCTTATCGATGACGGCATCCCCGCCGAGCTGGGCTGCCATTTCTGCCACAGCACCTACAGCTTCACCGTGGATGAACTGAAGGACCTGCTGGAGCAGGCAACGCACTAAACGCAATGAAACAGGCGCTCTCCCATTGTTGTGGGAGGGCGCCTGTTTCATTGGGACAAATATTCAGCTCTGCCTCTCGGAGATCTTCAGATTGATGACGGAGGCGCACAGCAGCAGCGCCAGGAAGAAGCACAGGCTGGTCATGCCGGCCTTCAGGCCCATGCTGTCGCTGAAGATGCCCGCCAGCAGGGGCAGCACGGAAGAGCCCACGCCGGCGGAGCCGAAGATCAGGCCTGCCGCGACAGGCGAGCCGGTCACATAGCGGTTGGCGTTGGACACGGCGGTGGCGTACAGGGCGCTCATGCTGAAGCCCATCACCGCCACGCTCAGGATGGCGGGCACCGTGGAGCCGCACAGCAGGATGACGCCCACCAGGCCCACCAGGAAGCCGACGCTCAGTCCGACCAGCAGCCAGCGCCGGTCGATCTTACCGCCGATGGCGGCAAACAGCAGACGCCCGCAAAGGATCATGCCCCACATCAGGGACACCATGGTCTCGGAGGGCACATTCTCCTTGAAAAAGGTATTGGTCTGACTCAGGTAGGGGCTCAGCCAGCTCTGGGCCGCGGTCTCCACACCCACATACACGAAGAACACGATCAGTGAGATATAGAAGCCGGCCTCCCGCCAGAAGGGCCTGGACAGGGCCGCACCGCCTTCAGCCGCCTTCTTCGCGGGCTTCTCGGGCAGCGGCACCCGCAGGCCCAGCAGGAGCAGCACCGCGCCGAAGGCCACCACCAGATAGCAGGGCAGGCGCCAGCTCTGCACGCTGTTCATGGTCATCAGGCCCACCAGCATGGGCAGCAGCACCGCACCGAAGGCATAGCAGGCGTTCATCAGGTTCAGCTTGGAGGGATTGCCGCCGTACAGCTCGCTGACCACGGTGTTCACCAGGCAGTTCAGCAGGCCCCAGGAGAGACCGGCCACCAGCATCAGCGGGTAATACAGCACCGGCACGGGCAGCAGCGCAAAGAGCAGGTAGCAGCCGAACATGATGCCGCCGCCGATGAGCAGGCTGGCCTTCCGTCCGATCCTCTCCATGGTCAGGTTGCCCAGGGCGCTCATGATCAGGAAGCCCACCGACATGCAGGTCACGATCATGGCCCCCTGGCTGTCGCTCCAGCTGTACTCCGCGATGATGGACTTCATCACCGTGGAGGTGGTCAGCACCATGCTGCCCACGGCAAAGTACACAAACAGGCATACCGCAAAGGGCTTTGTCCGCTCGTCTTTCATCTTGGCGCTCCCCTTATTCCTTGCTCTGCAGGAAGGTCATGAAGGCACGGCAGTTCTCCCGCGCCGTGGTGGTGGGGCGGCCCAGGTCGGCTCTGGCGCCGATGGAGCAGGCAGCCTCGATGAAGGTGAGGCAATCCGCCTCACGGGCCTCCTGAAGGGCAGCGTCCAGCTACCCGAAGGTGTCGGCATGCAGCACCTTTTCATAGCCGCAGGCCTTCGCCACCTCGGTCAGGCGCAGACCGGCCGCCACGGTGGGCATGCCGCCCACAGTCTCATGGGCGCCGTTGTTGATGACGATATGCACCAGGTTCTTCGGATTTGTCTGGCCGATGACCGCCATGGCGCCCATGTGCATCAGGGCCGCGCCGTCGCCGTCCACGCACCACACCCGGGTGCCGGGCTTCTGCAGCGCCACGCCCATGGCGATGGAGGAGCTGTGGCCCATGCTGCCCACGGTCAGGAAGTCACGGCCATGGCCCTCGCCCCGGGCCTCCCGCAGCTCGAACACCTCGCGGCTGGCCTTGCCGGTGGTGGACACCACGGGATCGTCCCCGGTAGCGGTCAGGATATGACGGATGATCTCCTCACGGACCATCTGATTGTCGTTGTGATACTTGACCTTGGCATCGCAGGTCAGGGCCTCCTTGCGGATGACGAAGGCCACATCATGGCCCTCCGCCAGCCTCGCCCGGAAGTCCGCCATGGCCTGCTCCAGCTCCTCCTCGGTGGTATCCCTGCCCACGATATAGCTGGCGATGCCCATGGTGTCCAGCAGCTTCACGGTGACCTCGCCCTGGTAGATATGCTGGGGCTCGTCGTGCACGCCGGGCTCGCCCCGCCAGCCGATGACGAAGATCACGGGGATGCCGTACACCTTCTCATTCAGCAGGGAAGCGGCGGGGTTGATGATATTGCCCTCGCCGGAGTTCTGCATATACACCACCGGCACCTTGCCCGTGGCCAGATGGTAGCCCGCGGCCAGGGCGGCGCAGTTGCCCTCATTGGCGGCGATGATGTGGTGCTGGGGATCGATGCCCCACCTGCTCATGAGGCAGGTGCACAGGGCCTTCAGCTGCGAATCCGGCACACCGGTATAAAAGTCAGCCCCCAGGATCTCCATAAAGCGTTCAGCCTTCATTGGTCTTTTCCTCCCTTAAAATACGCAGATACAGCGCCCTGATATCCTCGGTGGACAGGGGCACGGGATTGTTCTTCAGGCGCACGGGATTTACCGAACGCACCAGCAGGGCCAGCTCCTCCTCACTCCGCAGAGCGGGACGGGGCAGCTCCAGGGATGCCACGATGCCCGCAAAGCGGCGGGCGGCATCCGCCTCATCCGAGGCGCCCATGGCCTCCGCCAGCAGCCGGAAGCCGGCTTCCAGCCATTCCCGGCCCCGGGGATCCTGACAGGCCTCCGCGTGGTCCAGCAGCCAGGGCCAAAGCTCGCTGACACACAGGGCGGCGGCATGGCCGTGAGCCAGTCTGTACAGGCTGGTCAGCTTGTAGCACATGGCGTGGCCCGCGGTGGTCTGGGTGATGTTGATGGCACGGCCCGCGGTGAAGGCCGCCTCCTGCAAGGCGGCATTGCCCTCCGGCGTATTGGCCAGATAGGCCGGCAGAGCCTCCATGACGCCACGCACAGCCCGGGCGGAGAAGGCGCGGCTCTCCTCGGTGCTGTTCACCGACCAGCAGGACTCCACGGCATGGCACAGGGCGTCCAGCATGGTGGCGCAGCGCTGATAGGGCGGCAGGGATTTCAGCACCTCCGGGTCCAGCACCACCGTGCCGGGAATGATCTCCGGGCTGGCCACGGACTGCTTCTCGCCATCCTTGTAGATAACGGCGAAGCGGGTGGCCTCGCTGCCGGTGCCGGCAGTGGTGGGGATGGCGATCAGCGGGATCCCGTTGGGCGCGGGCGTGCTGTGCAGCAGGTCGCTCTCCGGATCCATACCGGCCCAGAGCTTGATGCACTTGGCCACATCCATGCCGCTGCCGCCGCCCACCGCCAGGATGCCGTCGCAGCCGCACAGGCGCAGGGCCCGCAGACCGGAAAGCACGGAGGTGTAATCCGGGTTTGGCTTGAAATCGGAGAAATAGGTGACGGGCATGCCGTCCAGCTCCAGCTGGTCGATCCAGCGGCTGACGGGCAGATAGGGCAGGGCGGCGTCATGCACCAGCAGCAGTCTGGTGATGCCCAGCGCCCGCACAGCCTCGGTCAGCTCCCCATAGGGCAGGGAGCAGCGCAGTATCTTCTGAGACATAGGGAAAAGCTCCTTTCGGTCCGATGCGGTCAGCCGCAGCCGTCGATGCCGCAGGAGAAGCCGGTCCCTTCCGGCTCCTTCGGCGCGGCCTGCAGCTGCTCCATCATCTCATCGCGGGTATAGGTCTCCAGGGTCAGCCGGCGGCCGTTGCACCAGACAGTGGGCACACCGTGAGGCTCAAAGCGGGCCTTCGCGTCCGCCTCCCGGCGCAGCAGCTCATCGGTGTAGCGATGGGTATCCCAAGCTTCCCGCAAAGCGGCGGGATCCAGGCCCAGCACCCGGGCGTACCGCAGCAGCAGCTCCGGGTCACCGATATCCTCCTGGTATACGAAATAGGCCCGATACATGCAGGCACTCCAGGCACCGCCGCGGCCCACCTCCTCCGCCATCAGCCAGGCCTCCCAGGCCAGCCTGGTGCGAGGACGCGGCACCACCTCCGGCGGGAAGTGCATATCTCCCAGGCCCAGCTGGGCACAGGGCTCATCCAGCACGCGGTAATGCTCCCGGCGAACGGGATCGTTCCAGGTATCCACCTGCTCCTTCTCCGGGGGCGTCAGCTCCAGGGGATGGTACTCGATCTCCACATAGCCGGCAGGCAGCTGCAGCTGCTCCGCCGCCTGGTCGAGGGCCTCCCGGGCCACCACGCAGTATGGGCAGACAAAATCGGTCACAAAGTCGATATGAAGCATCAGCTCAACCTCCAGAGGGGCTCCGCCTTTCCCTTCCGTCAGGGGCAGCCCCGGAGCATTGTACCACAATCCTTCCCGCTCCGCAAGGCAATGGAGGCTTTTTCCTTGACATTATGGAGCGTTTACGATATAATTTTACCGTGCATATCCATGCTGTATGCGCCTATTCTGACAGAATCCGGAGGTGCAAACCTTATGCGTCAAGCACTCAGATGGGCCAGCGGGCTGCTGGCCGTGATGATGGCCTTTGTCCTGCTGGTGAGCGTCCAGCCCGCCGAGGCCGCCTCTTCCATGGTCTTCACCCAGCACCCCATCGCCAAGACCGCCGCCGCGGGCGACACCCTGACCTTCAGCTTCAAGGCCAGCGGCTACAAGTCCGTGGCCTGGCACCTGATCTCCCCCGACGGCACCGATATCCACGCAAAGGAGATCCCCACCCAGTTTCCCGGCGCGAAGGTCACCGGCGCCAACGGCGGCAAGCTGACCATCAAAAAGGTCACCGCCGAAATGGACGGCTGGCAGGTCTATGTGATCCTGTACAAGAAAGGGCTCGATCCCGTCAGCTCCGAGCCCGCGCTGATCACCGTGACCGCCACAGCCGCCACGCCTCAGCCCACCGCTGCAGCTGAGGCCGACGGCACCGATGCCGGCGAGACCGCGGAGGATACGGAGCCCACCTTCAGCGATGAGAGCGTGGACGGCAAAAAGACCATCACCGCCGTCAACTGCACCTTCTCCCACAACAAGGACACAAAGCTCACCACCCTGAGCTTTGACGAAGGTGTATCCGTGAATGTCAAGTTCACCGCCAGCAAGACGCCTGCCTACTGGGTCATCAACGGCACCCGCTACGACTTCAAGCCCGTGCCCAGGACCATCAGCGTCTGGGGCATGCGCCGCAACCTGACGGTGGAGGCCGTAATGAAGGGCAAGAAGTCCACCACCCTGATGAGCGATGAGGAGATCCAGGCCCAGCGCACCGGCGAGACCCTGAAGGTATCCGTGGGCTCCTCCGCCAATCTGTGCCACATCACCTCCAGCGGCGTGGGCAAGGGCGGCTGGTTCGGCTCCCTGGACTTCACTCAGGATTTCACGAACCGTGCCACCAAGAAGACAGAGACCGGCGGCCGCGTCACCGTGCGCGTGAAGGCCGTGATCCCCGAGGGCAAGGGCGTGTCCGGCTTTAAGTTCATGGGCGCCACCTGGAATTTCAACACCAATGTGCAGTCCTTCGTGGTGAAGAACCTGCGCCAGAGCATGAAGTTTGAGGCGGAGTATTATGACCTGAAGCAGCTGACCATCACCTGCTCCAACTGCTTCATGTCCTGCAAGGATGTGAACGGCAACCAGCTGAGCAATGTGACCTCGGCTACCGTGTGGGAGGGCACCAGTCTCCACATCGTGGGCAACGGCTCCGGCGACGGCCACTGGGAGGGCCTGAAGAGCAGCGAGACCGTCAGCAACCACAACCTGCGCATGACCGCCCACAAGAGCGGTACCATCACCTGGGTATCGGACTGATCTCCCGATCAACGCCAAGGCAGCAGCCCGGAGCAGAAGCCTCCGGGCTGCTTTTTTGCTGTCTCCCTGCCGCTCCGCCTTCTGAGGCATGGGCAAAAAAGCTCCCCCCGGAAGTCGGGGGGAGCAGTCCGATCGGTCGGATACCGGAGCTCAGTTGCTGAAGGCCTCACTGGTATAGTCCACCCAGACAGCCGGGCGGACGCCCATGCGGGCAAAGGTGGAGACCTCGCTTCGGAGCGCGCCGTTGGTGTAGATGGCGGAGATCATGCCGGTACCGGAGCCGGAGGAGCGCAGCCACCAGCGCACGGACTTGTGGTCGGAAGCGGCCGCGGCGCCCCTGGAATAGGCATAGCTGCTCACCTGGCTGATACGCCCGGAGGAGCCGCCCAGATAGGTCAGGGCCTCATGATAGCTGAGCAGAAAGACCTTGTCGACCGTATTGGCCCACTGGGCATCCGGATACTCATTGAAGCCGGAGGCATAGCTGTTGTCCACCTCGGTATCCAGGATGGCCGTCTGCTGGCTCTCGGTAAAGGCGGCGTTCAGGAACTCACCGTTCAGCCAGCTCCGCAGGAAGGAGCTCTCCCAGCTCACCTCGCCCCTGGCCGTATGGTAGGGCTTCACATCCAGCACGGTCTCGCTGAGCAGCAGCGCCCGGCTGCCCTGCACAGACAGCACGATCCAGTGAATGGGGTCTGCGGTCAGTCCGGCCACGCCGTCCTGCTCATAGTGGCCGAAGGAAACGATCTGCCCCAGGCTCACCGTGGTGACATTGCGGCGCTCGTACTCCTGGATCCACCGGTCCACCTGGCTCCGTTCCTCGGCGGCGGCGGAATCGGTGGCATGCAGCGCCGCGATCTCACCGGCAATGGACGCGCTGTCCGTCTGCAGCGCCGCCACATCGGCGGCGGTCTGCGCTCCGGCCGTCTGCAGCGCCGCCACATCGGCAGCGGTCTGCGCTCCGGCCGTCTGCAGCGCGGCCACATCCGCGGCGGTCTGCGCTCCGGCCGTCTGCAGCGCGGCCACATCCGCGGCGGTCTGCGCTCCGGCCGTCTGCAGCGCGGCCACATCCGCGGCGGTCTGCGCTC
>R14__coassemble_427_pt1 | contig 30299 bp, 27 predicted proteins | sample R14__metabat2_high_PE_034 | metagenome-assembled genome bin R14
TTTTGCGGCGCCCCCAGCGGCTTTTGCTACTTTTCGCCGCGCGAAAAGTAGGTCCGTCCCTTCCTGACGGCTTCTGCAACAGCGAACGGAAGGAAGAACCCACCTTCCTCAAAGAAATGCCCTTCGCGGATATATCATCGCGAAGGGCATTTCATCTGTTTATTTTTTCTCTTCCGGCAGCGAGATCATGGGCCGGTCCACGGTGAACATACTGAAGAGCGACTCCAGCATCAGCCTGCCGCCGTCATCCCGGATCTCCACCCGCACGGAGGTCATGCTCCTGCCCCGCCTCAGCACGGTGCCCTCGGCATGGATGCTGCCGTGATCGGTGTTGCCGAGGAACTGGGCGCTGGTGTTCTGAGTCACATAATGCCGTCCGTCGGTCAGCGCGGTGAGGCCTGCGGTAACATCGGCCAGATACATCAGGCTGCCGCCATGCACGATGCCGTAAATATTGGAGATCTCCGGCCGTATGGCAGTGCCGATCACCAGGTGATCCGGGTCCACCTGCTCCAGCACAAACTGATTGCGCTGCAGCAGATGGGTGCGCTGCTCGCATTCGTCAATATAGCGTTCCGGTTCAGTCATGGGGGTTATACACATCCTTTTTACACAGTAAGTCCGGCCAGCCGGGATATGCTCCGCGAGGCTGACCGGACGGGAAAGCTCAGTCCTCTTCCTCCAGGAAGGGCGCCGCCAGAATGTCCCCGGCGTTCACCTTCAGCGCGCCGGTGGGGCATACCTGGAAGCAGTAGCCGCAGCCGATGCAGCTGCCGGTCTTGCGGGCCTTGCCCTCCGCCAGCTCGATGCCCTCATGCCAGCATACATCCTGGCAGCGGCCGCAGCCGACGCATCTGTCCGTATCCACCTGCCAGGCCTGATAGGCGTCCGCCAGCCGGTTCTGCCGGGCTTTGGCGAAATCGTTGCTCATGTTGAACAGCTTCAGGGCGTCACCCCGCAGGCTGTCCATGTCTGGGTAGCCGGCCTTATCCATCCAGGCGGACAGATCGCCGATCATCTTTTTGCAGGCCATGGTGCCGCCGGAGCAGGCCATGGCGCCCAGCTGCACACAGTCGCTGCCGGCCATGATGAGCCGCGCCGCCTGGTCGAAGGAGAACACGCCGCCTCCGGCATACATGGGGATCTCGATGCCGTTGTTCCGGCCCTCCGCCACCGCGTAGCACACCAGGGGATTTGCCTGGGTGCCGCCATAGCCGGAGCCGGGACGGGGCTGGGTGCGCCGCCAGTCCAGATCCATGTAGAAGGCCTTCCAGCGGGCGGTGGGGCCCACGGCGTCTGCGCCGCAGCTCTGGGCGATGCGCATGGAGGTCAGCACGTCACAGCCCTCCACCGCCAGCTTCACCATCACCTTCGTGTCGCCCGCCTCCCGCTTGATCATGGAGGTGCAGTGGCGGATCAGCTCGTAGTAGTCAAAGATGCGGTCCTTGGCCACGGCCACGCCGGGGGTATTGAAGTGCAGCTCGAAGGCGTCAGCGCCGGCCAGCTTCAGCTCATGGGCCTGGTTGATCCAGTTCTTCTCCCAGTCGCCGCCCTTCACGATGTCGCTGTAATGGCCGATGGAGACCCACAGCCGGATGTCGCTGTCCATCTCACGCTTGATGGTGCGGACCTCCTCGCAGTATTTCTCCAGGGTGTCCACCCTGTCCGGGATCTGCCGGCCCACCGCGTGGCTGTGGAAGCACTGCTGCCCGGCATAGGCTGCGTTGGCGCCGGGGCCGAAGAAGCTGCCGCCGCCCGCGCCGTGGCCGAAGTTGCGCAGCACGATGGCGCCGGGACGCATTCTGCTGCTCTTCAGCACATTCTTTGCGCCCATGGTGGCGGGGCTGGAGGCCACGATGAAGGGATTGATCAGGTCCAGGGATCTCACATACAGGTCAGCCATAGTATCCTCCCAGCCGGAGCAGGTCCGTCAGCACCTTGGCGTCCGAGGCGAACTGCTCCTCCGTATTGTCGCGTACGAATTCCAGCATGGCGAAGTGGCTTCCGCCGCACTGTGCGGCGTCCAGGTACAGCTTCCATTCCGCCGCGTTCAGGGGTCCGCGCTTTCCGTCGGGCCAGGAATAGACATGGAAGTTCACCATGCGGTCTCCCAGCAGCCGGATGCCCTCCACCCGCTCCGCCGGCGTCAGTGCCACGGTGGGCTGCCACAGGCAGTACAGATTGGGGTGGTTCGCCTCCGCCAGCAGCGCCATGGCGGACGCGTTGGTGTCGGTCAGGGTGTTCTTGTGCCACTCAAAGGCCACGCGGATGCCCTTTTCCTGCGCCATGCCGGCGATGAGGGCGCCCTCCCGGGCCAGCTTCGCCCGATAGGTCCCGTCTGCCTCGGCAGAGGGCTTCGTGCCGGCCCACACGCGGATGGTGGGGGCGCCCAGCGCGGCGGCGGAGATCAGGCTGCGGGCAAAGGTGCCGGCCGGGTCCTCATACTCGCCCAGGCGGTAGTAGCTCCCGTAGGCCGCCACCGCCAGCCCCGCGTCCAGCGTCGCCTGACGGAGCTCGGCCGCGCCTCGGGGATCGTCCGGCTGCACATGGGCGTTCTCGGACCACTCCACGGCCTCCAGCCCATACTGAGCCGCCATGCGGAGCACCTCCGACGCCGGCAGCGTCTTGAAGGTGGCGGATACCACGCCGGGGATCCAGGTCGTCCTCACAGCTTCAGGACTCCTTCCCATACGGACTCCTCCACCGGGATGCCGTTCTTCAGGTTATCCTCGCGGGTCAGCATCATGCCCTGACCGGGATAGTGCACGGGCCGCTCCGGATCCACCGGCGCGGAGGTCTGCATATCCGCCAGGGAATCCCGCAGCCTTTGGGCAAAGTCCTCGCCGTCCGGCATGCTTTTGATGTCGATGGCGATGAACACCTGACTCAGCTCGGTCTCGGTGGGAAGCTCACCCACCTGCTTTGTGGTGCGGCCGCCGCTGAGGGCGGAGGCCACCAGGTCCAGCATCAGGGAGATGCCGCTGCCCTTCCAGTAGCCGATGGGCAGGCACTGATGGGTCTACAGGATCTCGGCGGCGTTGCGGGTCATCCGCTGGTCTTTATTGAACCCGCCGTCCACCGGCAGCTCCTTTCCGGAGCGGGCATAGGACTCCAGCTTGCCGTAGCTGAACATGGATACGGCCACATCCAGCATGGCGGGAGCCTCATCGCCGTTGGGTACGGCAAAAACCACGGGATTGTTGCCGAGCCTTGCCTCACGGCCGCCCCAGGGGGGCATGTTGGGCACGGTGTTGGTCCAGAGGATACCGATGCAGCCGGCGTCAATGGCCATCAGACCGTAGTTGCCGGGGCGCATCCAGTGGTTGGTGTTCCGCAGGGCCACCACGCCGATGGTCTGCTCATGGGCCAGCTCGATGGCCCGCTCCATGCAGCGGTATGCGTTCAGGTTGCCGCAGCCGCGATGGCCGTCCCAGCGCTCCAGCATGCCCAGCCGCTCCACGGGCTCGGCCTCGGCGTTCACATCCACCGAGCCGTTCTGAATGCTCTTGATGAACTTGGGGAAGCGGTTCAGCCCGTGGGTGTAGATGCCGTCCCGGCTGGCGTCGGTGAACAGCCTGGCGGACAGCTCGGCCCGCTCACCGGTGATGCCGTACTTGTTCAGCACCCGGATGAACTCGTTCTTCATGACCTCATAGGGAACTCGCATGGAAAGCGCCTCCTTCTGTTGCTCAGCCCTTCACCGCGCCCACCATGACGCCCTTCACGAAGTACTTCTGGATGAAGGGATATACGCACAGGATGGGCAGCGTGGCCACCACGATGGTGGCGAACTGGATGGTCTCGCTGAGGAATACGTTGTCCTCGCCGGTGTCGTTCTGGATGATGATCTCACGCAGCATCAGCTGCAGCGGGTACTTCTCCCTGGTGCCCGGCAGGTACAGGGAGGCGGAGAACCAGCTGTTCCAGTGGCCCACCGCGTAGTACAGGCAGATGACGGCGATGGTGGACTTGATCAGCGGCACGATGATGCGGAACAGGATGGTCAGATGCCCGGCGCCGTCCAGCTCCGCGGATTCCACCAGGCTGTCCGGCACACCCGTCATGGCGGTGCGCACGATGACCAGGTTGAACACGTTGACCAGCACCGGCAGGATCAGGGCCCAGGTGGACTTCAGCAGGCCCACATTCTTGACCACCAGATAGGTGGGGATCATGCCGCCGCTGAAGTACATGCTGAACACCACCAGCAGGTTGAAGAAGCGCTTCAGCATATACTGCCTGCGGGACAGCACATAGGCCGCGATGACGGTGAAGACCACATTCAGGAAGGTGCCCACCGACACGATGAACAGGGTGTTGCGGTAGCCGATCCAGATGTTCTGGTTGTGGATGACCTCCACATAGCTGTCCAGGTTGGGGGACAGGGGCCACAGCAGCAGGCCCTGGTGGGTCAGGTACTTCTCACCGTCGGAGAAGGAGCCTGCCACCACATTGATCAGCGGGATCAGGATGATGACGCACAGGAGGATCATCAGCACATCATCCGCGATGTAGAAGATGCGCTCTCCCAGGGGGATCCGGATGCGGTTGCCGCGGGGCGCGGCTTCGGTCTTGCGCATACGCTTCTCCTCCTCTCACCACAGACTGTTGCCGTTCAGCCTCCGGGTGATGGTGTTGGTGCAGAACACCAGCACGAAGCATACCACGGAGTTGAAGAAGCCCACGGCGGTGGAATAGCCGTAGCGGAATTCCAGGATGCCGGAGCGGTACACATAGGTGTTGATGACATCCGCCGTCTCATAGGTCAGCGGCGTGTACAGCAGCATGATCTTCTCATAGCCCACATCGAACATCTTGCCCACCTTCAGGATGAACATGATGATGATGGTGGGCACCAGGCAGGGGATGGTGATGTGGATGATCTGGTTCCACTTGTTGGCGCCGTCCACCTTGGCGGCCTCATACAGCTCCTGATCGATGGCGGTCAGGGCGGAGAGGTACACGATGGAGTTCCAGCCGATGGACTGCCAAATGTCGGACAGCACATAGATGGGCACGAAGTAGCTCTGCTCATACAGCAGGTTCTGGGCCTCGCCGCCCGTGATGGCCGCAATCAGCACCGAGATGCCGCCGGTGCGCCCCGTCAGGTCGGTGATCATGCCGCAGATGACCACGGTGGAGATGAAGTGGGGCAGATAGGTGATGGTCTGCACCGTGCGGGAGAACTTGCGGTTCCGCAGCTCATTGATCAGCAGCGCCAGGATGATGGCCGAGGGGAAGGAGAACACCAGCGTGGACAGGGAGATGGTGATGGTGTTCCGCAGCAGCCGGAAGAGATAGGGGTTGTTGACGAAGAAGGCCTTGAAATTGTCCAGGCCGACCCACTTGCTGCCGAAGATGCCCCTGGCGGGCTTGTAGTTCTCAAAGGCGATGGTCAGGCCCGCCATGGGGCCGTATTTGAAGATCAGAAAATAGGCCAGCACAGGCAGGAACAGGAGATAGAGCTTCCAGTTCTTCTGCATGTCCTTCTTCAGGCGCCGCCCGAAGCTCTGCTTTTTCAGATGCGGGGCGGCTGCTTTCTTCTGATCGGATAGAGTACTCATGGGCAGCCTCCTTCATTCGGCCGCCGCCGGGGTCAGCCTCCGGCGACGGCCGGGATGGGCCTCCTCAGCCCTCCAGGGAATCGACGCCGCACTTCTCGCACAGCAGCCGATAGAACAGGTCCTCGTCCACGGGCACATCCACCCAGCCGCCGCCCGTCCAGTCGGAGAGATGGATGGCGTTGGACAGCATCAGGCCGTTGATGCCCTCCTGGCCCCGGGCAAAGAGGGGCGTGCCGTGCAGGATGGAGTCGCAGAAGTTGTTCATGATGCCGGGATGGCTGGTGTAGGTGCCCTCCACGGGGATATCGACGCTCTCCATCCTGGGCTTGCCGAGACCCTTGGTCCAGGTGGCGTTGAACTCGGGCTCCGGGGTCAGCAGCCGGTCCAGGTGCAGCTTGCCGTTCTCCACCACCAGACGGCCCTTTTCGCCGTCCAGCTCCAGGCGGTTGGTGCCGGGGGCGTCGATGACGGTGGTGATGTAGGTGCCCACCGCGCCGTCGGGATACTCCACCATGGCGATGACGTCATCCTCCACCTCAATGCGGCGGTGCTTGCCGTAATACACCTGGCTGCGGACGCGGCAGGGCATGCCGCAGATCCACTGCCACATGTCCAGGTTGTGGGGGTTCTGGTTCAGCAGCACGCCGCCGCCCTCACCCTTCCAGGTGGCGCGCCAGCCGCCCTGGTCATAGTAGCTCTGGCTGCGGTACCAGTTGGTGATGAGCCAGTGGGTGTGGCGCAGCCTGCCCAGCTCGCCGGCCTTTACCAGCTCCCGGGCCTTGATGTACACGGGATCGGTGCGCTGGTTGAAGTCCATGGCATAGCGCAGGTCGGGATGGGCGTCGGCCACGGCGTTCATCTCCCGCACCTTGCGGGTATATACGCCGGCAGGCTTCTCCACCAGGGTATGCAGGCCCGCGTTCAGGGCCTCGATGGCGATGGTGGGGTGGGCGTAGTGGGGCGTGCAGATGTGCACGGCGTCCACCTCGCCGGAATGGATGAGTGCCTCGGCGGAGTCGAAATAGCGCACGCTGTCGCCAAGCAGCTCCTTCGCCGCGGCGATGCGGGTGGGATCCGTGTCCGCGATGGCACAGAGCTTCAGCAGCGGGGTCTTGCCCTCCAGCATCTTGCCCACATGCTGGCTGCCGATCTTGCCGTAGCCGATGAGGCCGTAACGAACCTGCTCCATGCTTATGCCTCCTCCCACAGCTTCGTCAGCAGCGCGATGGCGGCGGGCCCGTCCTTGGCGATGTCGTCGGTCTTGCCCTCCACGCTCATCAGACCGGTGAAGCCGATGTCCTTCAGACCCTTCATGAAGCCATGGAAGCCCTCCTCGTCCGCGGTGGGATAGAGGCGGCCCTCCTTCGTGGCGATGTGGGTGTGGGTCAGGCTACCGATGCGCTGAATGTCGGTGAGGGGCTCGCCGTCCTTCGCCATGTGGAAGTAGTCGGCCAGCAGCCGCACATTGGGGTGGTTCACCATGGCCACCAGGCAGGCGCCCTCGGCCACGGAGTTGATGATGTTGCTCTCGGCCCGGTTCAGGGGCTCGATGACGATGGTGATGCCGTACTTCGCGGCCACCTCGCCGGTGAGGCGGGTGACCTCCACCAGGCGGCGGAAGCCCTCCTCAAAGCTCATGCCCTCGGGCACGTTGCGGGATCTGCCGCTGCCGAACACGGCCACCCGGCCGCCCATGCGCTGTACGCGGGCCAGGGCCTTGTCCAGGTATTCGGTGACCTGCGCCGCGGTGCACTCCGGCTTCAGCAGCTCCAGGGTGCGGGGGAACAGCAGGTTGAAGGAAGGGGTGGGCAGGCCGATAGCCTTCGTCCCGGCCAGCATGGCCTCAAAGTCCCCGTCGGACATGGCAGCCACGCCGTTCACCGGGGGCTCCAGGTAAGCAAAGCCGGCCGCCTTGGCCTCGGCCATCATTTCGGGCTTTCCGCATACACCGATCTTCAGCATTGTGATCTCCTCCTGTATTTTTGCTCTTTTTATTTGACAGTAATGTGATCTCCGTCGACGGTCAGCTCCAGCTGCCTTTCGCCACCCAGCACCAGCGATACCCGTTCCTCCGTGACGCTGCCGGACACGGTAACGCCCTCAGGCGCGATGACCGTCACGTTCCGGAAGGGCGCGGGGCCACGGGTGCAGAGGCTCAGCTGCGGCGCCGGGGTCCGCAGGCTGTAGCCGTAGCTGATCCAGCCGCCGATGGGATCGTCGCTGCCGCAGAGGTACCGGGCCTCCAGGGGCATGTCGCTGAGGGTGCGGAAGGCGTAGCTCCGGCCCTTCGGCGTCCGGTACAGCCAGCTGTCGCCCTCGCCGGTCAGCTACCCGGGCGCGAAGTTGAAGTACAGCCGGAAGTCATGCTCCTGCAGCCCCAGACCGGTGACCATGTCGTCCAGCACATAGATGTCCGGGGCCAGCCGGATGGCGCGGCGGCGGTGGTATACGGGATCGTCGGTGAACACATAGCCGTTGTGGCTCACATCGATGACGGCGTACTGCCCGTTCTCCTCAAAGCGGTGGAGGAAGAGCCTCACGCCCCGCACCCGGTTCACGCCGGGCACGGCGCCCATGACACGGTCATCCACATACAGGGTGTTGTGGGCGGGTGTGCCGGTGAAATAGTGCCGCAGAGCCTTCCAGGTGGACTGGTTGTAGATGAAGCGGCCGCCGTCCGGCAGGATGTCCTCCCCGGCGATGTGCAACTCAAAGTGGCCGGTGTCGTTGTGGCTGTGGGTGCTCTTTTCGCCACGCTCCAGCTGCACGCCGTGAATGTGCATGTAGCTGTCCTCCGGGCCCCAGCCGGTGCGCATGATGTGGATGCCGGCTTCCTTCATGCTGAAATTGCGCTCCGCCGGCTCATGGCCCTCCCGGCGGCCGGTGGCCACCCACAGGAAGTCCTGCCGCCCGGTCCATTCATACATCTGACGGAACCAGGCCCGCATCTCGTTCAGGTCATAGGGGTCCATCGACAGGTTCATGCCCTCATACACGGAGGGGTCGCTGCGGCGGGCCAGCAGGTCGTCCCGGTCCGCGTCGCCGATCATGGGGGTGGAGAAGTCCGGCTTCAGCTGCCGCTCGATGAATTCGCAGGCACGGGTGATGGTGTCCTTCGCGTAGGGCGGCACGGTGATGCCGTTCAGCTCACACAGCCGCACGGACTGCATGTAGGCGATGGCGGCCACCATGTGATAGATGGAGGTGCGTTCCATGTGGACGCCGTCGTTGTCGAAGGAATAGCGCAGCTCGTGCATCACCCGCTGATAGCCGTGCCGGAACCACTCGGCGCTGTGCTTCAGCTCCGGGAACATGATGGCCGTCTGCAGCAGGGCGCTGGTCTCCATGGTCAGCCAGTTGCTGCTCTTCTCATGGTTGGTGTAGTGGGTCACCAGGTAGTCGGCATGCTGGGTCACCGCATCCAGGTACAGGGCCCAGGCGTCCGCGTCCCAGCTTTTGCTCTCCCGGAAGGCGCACAGACAGGGGATGAAGGCCGTGTACAGGCGCATGGCCGTCTCGATGTGCCGCCAGGGATAGCTGGGATACTGATGCTGCTTGATGTAGCCCTCCTCGTCCGCCAGGAAGTCGGAGAGGGGCCAGGCCTTCAGGAAGCCCCGCAGCTCATCGATGGCCTCGGCGGGATAGCGCTCGTCCCCCGTCAGGGCATAGGCACGGGCCAGGGGCTGCCAGAAGATGAAGCGGTACAGAGACCAGCTCCATTCGTTGTCATGGGCGAGGGAGAAGGAGGGCGTGTCCGTGGGGTTGAAGTGCCAGTCGATGGGTCCGTCGAAGTGCCAGGAGTAGATGGTGTGGTCCAGCACCTCCTGCGCGTCCTCCAGGATGCGGTCATCCTTCAGCTGACGGAGATCGTCGGCGGTGAACAGATAATTCGGCGCGGTGCGGGTGCGAAAGTGGGCCACGACCGCGTCAAAGGCCTCGGCCTCCCGGCCTGCCTCCGCCAGCGCCTTTGCCTCCGCCAGGGCGGGATGCTCAAGGTCGATCAGCGACAGGATCTGCTTCATGTCATTCATCGGATGGTGTACCTCCCGTAAGTGGAATCGCTGAAGAGAAGCGGCGGCGCGCGCCGGCTCTCTTCAGCCCTCCGGCAGGGGCGCTCCCCGCTGCCCGGAAACAGCGGGGAGCGCCGGAAAACGGATGGGGAAATTACTCGGCCATGAAGGCGTCGTAGGCGGCCTGCTTGTACTGGATGGCGCGGCTCAGGCCGTAGGCCTCCAGCTGAGCGGTGTAGGCAGCCCAGGACTCCTCGGTCAGGGGCTCGGCGCCGGTGATCCACTTGGCTTCCATCTCTTCGCGGTAGGTCTTGATGTTGCTGGTGATGGTGGCGAAGTCGTCGGAGTCATCGCTGGACACGGTGGCGCCGGCGGGATACATGTAGGTGCCGTAGTCGGTGTAGGTCCAGACGGTCATGGCCTTCACCTGAGCGGAATAGCTGTAATACTGCTGATTCACGCGGATGTCGGAGATGGCGGGGCCGCCCAGCTGAGCGCGGCAGTAGTAGGCCAGAGCCTTGGCCACGGCCAGACCGTCGGCGTTGTTCAGGATCACATCGGTGAAGGTGGGATAGCCGTCCACCATGTTGTAGCTCTCGCCCTCGATGCCGAAGTTGTTGGCCATCAGGCCTTCCTCGGAATAGAACCAGTCCAGCAGATACAGAGCGGCATCCACGTTCTTGCACTGGGTGGTGATGGCTGCGGAGGAGCCGGAGGCGTCGTAGAGGCCGTTCATCTTGGAGAACTTGGCGTTCTGGCCCTTGACGGAGGTCACGGGCATGGTGGTCACGATGTCGGATTCATCCTGGATGATGCCGGCGTCCAGCAGCGGAGGAATAATGTTGGTGGCGCCGCCGCCGCAGGCATCGTAGGTGGCGAAGGCGGTGCCGGCGGCCATCAGGGTACGGCCGTCGCCGGCCTTGGTGTGGGTCAGGTAGTCGGGGTCGATCAGGCCGTCGGCGTACCAGGAGGCCATCAGCTGCAGGTACTCATAGTGGCTGTCCTCGGCGATGCCGTTCTTCACGACGCCGTCCTCCACATAGTAATCCCAGAAGTTGTCAAAGCCGGGGCAGAAGATCTGATTCATCCACTCGGTGCGGGTCACGAAGGGGATCATGTCGGGATAGGCGGCCTTCACGGCGCGCAGCACGGTATCCCACTCCTGGATGGTCTCGGGGACCTCCAGACCCAGCTCCTTCAGGATGTCACCGCGCATATAGAAGCCGCTGGTGAACAGGCAGTTGTTGTTCTCATAGGAGGTGCCGCGCAGGAACGGGAACACATAGTAGTTGCCGTCGCTGTTCTTCACGGACTTGTTGATCAGCTCGTTGCCGGCCAGCACGGCGGACAGGTTGGGGGTCTTGCCCTCGGCCATGTACTGGTCCAGGGTGATGATCACGCCGTCCTCCACGGCAGCGGTGGCGCCGCCGGTGTAGGTGGTCCAGTTCTTCTCGATGATGTCGGGGTAGTCGCCGCCGGCGATCAGGGCGGCGAACTCGGTGTCGACGGCGCCCGCGGCGGGATGGATGAACTCGATCTCAATGCCGGTGGCATTGTGAACGGCTTCATACCACTTGGTCTCGGCCAGGTTGGTGACGACGCCGGACAGGTTGCTGTTCAGCTCCACCCACCAGGTCAGCTTGACGCCGGCATAGGGCTTGTCGGCAGTCTCGGCCACGGCAGGGATGACGGCGGCGGTCGCCAGCATGCACAGGGCCAGAACCAGAGCAAGGAACTTCTTCATGGTTACAGTCTCCTTTTCCTTTGATTATATTTCATCCCCGCAGGTCCTGCGGAGACAAATACCGATGGGAACAGCCGGTCAGAAGCGCAGGCCCAGCTCGCCGGGCAGCGCCCATGCCGCGGCACTCTGCGTGAAGGCCTCCTCCAGGCCGCGCACGCAGCGGAAGGTGTCGCCGTCCTCCTCAAGGATGTCGATGAGGGCCGGGTCCACCTCCCGGATGGGCAGGGCCTGCACCGAGCGGACGGCCCGGATGTGGGGGTATTCCGCCTCCACCCCGCAGGAGGGCGTGCCGCCGTGCTTCACGCAGTCGATGGCGTCATAGAGCTTCTGCAGCAGCGGCGTGGCGGGGATGCTGCCGTAGTCGATGATCTCGCCGCTGTCCAGCTCCGCCCGGTAGCGCTGCCCCAGCTCCCAGGTCACCGTTGCATGCTCGAATTCCATGCGGCCGGAGGGGCCCAGATTCTTCGTGCGCAGGGGATGGGCGGTGTAGTACAGCACCGGCGCGCCGCCTTCCGTCAGAAAGCGAAGGGCGGCGATGTCGAAGTTGGTGATGCCCGGGTTGGCCCGGTAAAGCTCGCCGCCGCCCAGGGTCACCGGCGCGGCGGAGGCCATGTCACCGCCCAGCAGGAAGGTCATCAGCTGGAAGTTATGGGCGCAGGCGTTGTTGAAGGGGCTGTCCAGCACCTCCCGGCCGTTGACCTCGGCCATGCCGGCCCAGTTGTTCCTGGCATAGTATTTCGCGCCGCGGCGCATGGCATGCACCACGCGGCCCCGGATGAAGCGGCCGAAGCGGCCGGACAGGATGTCCCGCTTCAGCTGAAGCACATCCCGCTGGTAGTTCAGCTGATAGCCGATGGCCAGGAAGCGGCCGGCCTTTTCTGCCTCCGCCGCCATGGTATGGGCCTCCTCCTCCGTCAGACACAGGGGCTTCTCGCACAGCACATGGCTGCCGTTCCTCAGACATTCCACCGTCATGGGCGTGTGCAGCTGGATGGGCGCGGAGATCACCGCCAGGTCGGCGGAATGCTCCCGGTAAAAATCCGCGATGGAGGCATACACCGGGATGCTCCGCTCCCGGATGACGGGCTGCTTCTCCGCAATGTCGGGCATGACTTCCACGATGCCCGCGATATCCGCGCCGGTGTCCTTCAAGGTCATCTCCGTGAGATATTTCGCGCCGTAGCCGCCCACGGCCACCAGCAGCACCTGCGGTCTGTTCATCCGATTACCTCTTCTCCCGTGTTTTCCCACATATCTTCGTCATATTCCGTGAAAGCCGCGCTGCCCGTGCCGACGGCATACAGCCCCACACAGGCGCCGGTGTACCGCTTGCCGCCCTTCACGCCCTCATCGCTGAGATAAGAGGCGTCCAGCGTCCTTTCGCCGCCGGCCCAGCGCAGGGTGCGGAAGCGCTCCCGGCCCTCGATGCTCAGGCTGACGCTGCTTCCGGCAACGGTGCCGAGCATCGTCTCGCTGTCCTCCCCGCCGATCCGCTGGCGCATATACAGGCAGGCGCCGTCTTTGGTTTTCCGTACGCCGAAGAGAAGGAAGCTCCGTTCATCGTAGTAATTCACCAGGCCGGCGCCAGATTCCTCCGTCAGCGCCGCAAAATTCACCGTCACCCGCTGCCGGAAGCACAGCTCCCGCTGATGATGCAGCCGCAGGCTCACCGGGCCCAGTCCGGCGGGATCGCCGCCCGCCCGCAGCCGCAGGCCGCCGGGAAACGCTTCCGTGAAGGCGGCGGGATCGGAGCGCGGCGCGCAGACATCGGGCTCGTCCGCCTGCTCCTCCGCGGGAGAAAGAGGCAGAGCCTGCAGGCTGCTTGGCCCCCTCAGCCCGTTGACCATGGGCCAGCCGTCCGCCGTCCAGGTCATGGGGTCCAGCGCCGTTTCACGGCCCAGGATGGTCAGGGCTCCGGTGCTTCTGCCGCAGAGGTAGAGCATATACCAGCGGCCGTCCGGGGTGGTGAAGGGCTTGCCGTGGCCGCTGCGGCCGATGTGGGGATGCGTCAGTTTACGACCCAGGATGGGATTGAAGGGACAGGGCTCATAGGGTCCCCGCAGCTGACTGGAACGGGCCACGGTCTCGGTGTGGGCGGCGCCCGTGCCGCCCTCGGCCTGGAACAGGTAGTACCGGCCGTCCTTCCGCAGGATGTGAGGCCCCTCGCTCTTGTGCTTTCCGGAGCCGTAATAGATCATCTCCGGGCCGGAAAGGATGTGCCCCTCCCGGTCGATCTCGGTGATGCAGGCGCCGGGATTGGTGACCACATAGCGACGCCCGTCTTCATCGGTGAACAGGGAGGGATCGATGCCGTCGATGTCCAGAAAGACCGGCTCGGACCAGGGCCCCTCGGGCTTTTCGGCGTGGGTCAGCATCTGCAGCCGGAAGGGCGGCGTGTTCCTGCGGAGGGTGGCCACCACCCAGAACAGGCTGCCGTCATGGGAGATATCCGGCGCCCAGTAGCCGAAGCCGCCGGGCAGCCCCTCAATGCCGGACAGCTCCAGCCGTTCCACCGCGTGACCGATGACCTTCCAGTGGATCAGGTCCTTTGAGCTGCTGATGGGCAGACAGGGGAAATGCACGAAGGAAGAGTTCACCAGGTAAAAGGTGTCGCCCACCCGCACCACGGAGGGATCCGGCGCGAAGCCACGGACCACCGGGTTGCGATAGGCACCGTTCAGCGAGAAGCCCGCCCGCTCCTCCATGAGCCCCAGGGCCTCCGTGAAGCCGCCACGCGCCGCCAGGTCCATGGGGGTGACGCCGTCTCCGTCCGCCTGGGCGGGGTCGAAGCCCAGCACCTCCATGACGAAGCGCACTGTCTCCGGGTCACCGGAGGAGGCGGCCTCATGCAGCAGGGTGCGGCCCTTCGCGTCTGTTGTGTCGATGGCCGGGGCGCTGCAGCGGGTCATGATCAGCCGCAGCATGGCCGCCCTTCCGTGCCTCGCGGCAAAGCGGGGCAGCTCCTCCTTGTCCGCCTGGGGGATATTGGCGAAGGCGCCCCGGCGGTTCATCTCCAGGAATGTCTACGCGTCCTCCGAAAGGATCAGCTCACGCAGCCGCTCGTCCATGCTCATGCCTCTCCGCGATACTTTTTCCACACCCGCTCGAACCACAGATCCCGCTCCGGGAAGGGCCTGGCGGGGATCCGACCGCTGACGCCGTCCTTTGTCCGAAGTATGCCCTCCGTACCGCCGTTCCGCAGGTCATACAGCATGGCGCTGAGCACCTGCCGCTGGGTCAGCAGGATGTCCCGCAGCAGCAGGCGCTGCTCCAGCTGCGGGTCCTTCACATCCGCCGGGACGGTACGGGTGAGGGCGCCGCCGACCTCCGCCAGCAGGGCCTCCATGCCCTGCTCGTCCCGCCGGAAGGCCGCCACGCGGGTCATCTCCCGCTGCAGGTGCGCCGTCAGCCGGGCAGGATCGCCCGCGGGGACCTCCACCGCAGGTAGAGCGTCCCCGGTGCCACAGGGCCGCGCCGCTTTGACCGCGTGCCGTGCCGCCCGCATGGAGCCCACCTGGGTGCTGTTCAGGGCCGTGCCGCCGGGGCGTGTCTTGCCGAAGGTGCCGGCGGCCTCGCCGCAGACATACAGCCCGGGCACCTCCGTCTGCCAGTCGCTGTCCACGGCAATGCCGCCGTTGTGGTGCTGGGCGCAGACGCTGACGCGCAGCGGCTCGTTCGTGAGGTCGATACCGTGGCTGCGGTACAGGTCGATGGCCGGCGCGTTGATGGCTGCCAGTCGCTCAATGGGCGTGGCGCCCAGGGCGCCGCAGTTGGTCAGGTACGCCCGGGCCTCATCGGACAGAGCCTCCGGGGCGTAGCCGGAGGGGTTCCGACGGTAGTCCATGTACACCCGGCGTCCCAGGTCCTCCTCCCGCTTCACCAGGATGTCCACCAGGGAGGAGCCCTTCACCTTCGCCGGATCGAAGGGCCACTGATAGCCCTTCAGGAAGGCCAGGGCCAGGGCATTCCTCTCACCCAGCGCCTCAGCCAGGAATTCCCGCTCCGTGCCGACTTCATCCACGGACACATACCGGGGCAGGGCCTGCTGATAGCTGCCGGACAGGTTCCAGCGGAAATTCACCGAGGCCAGCCCGTACTGCCAGCAGTCCAGATTGGCGCCGGAGGCTCCCGCCTCAAAGGCCAGGCCGCTCATGCCGTGCTGGCTCTCGGGATAGACCCGGCTGCTGTAGATATGGGCAGGGCCGCCGGTGCAGAGGATGATGTCCGCGCAGCGCAGCAGCAGCCAGTCCCGGCGCTCCAGGTCCAGGCACATCAGCCCGGTGACGCCACGCGCATCGGTCAGGATCCGCACCGCCAGGGTGCGGTCCAATACCTCCAGGCCATGACTCAGGGCAGAGCGCTCCAGGGCCTCCGTCATGAAGCGGGAGGTCAGGGGTCCGGCGGAGGTGGCCCGCTTCCGGGTGTCATGGTCCGTCTGATAGCCCACATACTCGCCGTATTCGTTCATGGGGAAGGGGACGCCCAGGCTCGCCAGCCGGAAGAAGCAGGCCGCGGAGCTCGCCGCCTCGCAGAGGGCGGTGTCGCCGTGTACATCGGGCTTCGCCAGCATGCGGCCCAGGGCGCCGGGGCTGTCCCCGTCGTCGCCGGAGAGGGACAGCTTGTAGTAGGTCTGCTTGTCGCTGCCCGTGTTGCGGGAGGTGCCGGAGCGCATATCCTCCGTCACCAGCACCGTATCCTTCTCGCCCAGCATCAGCAGCCAGTCCGCGGCGTTCAGCCCGGCGCAGCCGGAGCCCACCACCACATGCCTCACCGTACGCGTACGCATCTCACAGCCTCCTCAGGGAGAAGCCGCCGTCGGCGTCCAGCACCTGCCCGGCGGAATAATCCAGCAGCCCGGAGGCGCAGGCCAGCACCATCCTTGCCACATCCTCCGGCTTGCCGAAGCGGGGCACGGGCAGCAGGCCGTCCGCGATGAGCCGGTCATACTTCTCATGGACCACCTTCGTCATGTCGGTGTCGATGATGCCGGGCCGCACCTCAAACACGGGGATGCCCTCCGCCGCCAGCCGGTCCGCCATCAGCATGGTGACCATGCCCACGCCGGCCTTGCTGATGCAGTATTCGCCCCGGGAGGTGGAGGAGGTGTAGGCCGACATGCTGCCGATGTTCACGATGCGGGGCGTGTAGTCCTCAAGGCCCAGCGCCTTTTCCCGCAGCATTTCGTTGGCCGCCAGCTGGCACATGAACAGGGTGCCCTTCAGATTGATGCCGATGACCCGGTCAAAGCTCTCCTCGTCCATTTCGAGAATGTCCTTCCGCACCAGGGGCGCCACGCCGGCGTTGTTCACCAGCAGGTCAAGCCGGCCGTATCTGTCCGCCACATAACGGATGGCGGCGGCGCGCTGCTCCCTGTCGGAGATGTCACAGCCGATGTAGTCCCTGTCCGCGGGCAGGTCGGCCGGACGCCCTGGACGCGTGCCGGCATAGACCACGGTATAGCCCGCGTTGGTCAGGCAGTCGGCAATGCCCCGGCCGATGCCTCTGGTGGAGCCCGTCACGAACGCAGTCTTCACAGCTTATAGACCTCCCTGTCATGGACCACACAGCCCGCCGGGGTCCCGGCGCGCAGCAGCACGGCGCAGCTGCCGCAGGTGACGCAGCACTTCCGTTTGTCCAGGCATCCGTTGACGCGGGCCTCCTGCACGAAATCGGGATCGGCGAAGGCCATGCGTCCGAAGCCGGCCATGGCCGCGTGTCCGCCGGCCACCATGGCCGCCGCCAGGTTGGGGGAGAACTGCCGCAGATAGGAGAAGGCGCTGCCCAGCACGGGGATGTCCACCGCCCGCTGGATCTCGCTGACGCCCTTCATCACCCGGCCCACGCCGGTGAGGGGGTGCTCATCAGGCACATAGTTGCCGTGATCGTAGGGTCTGTTCACATGGGGATTTTTGTAGGGATTGCCCATGGTGATGTTGATCATGGGGATATCGAATTCGTCCTTCAGCTCCCGGATGAGCCGGATGGCCTCGGTCATGTCCGGCTCCATGCTGCCCTACCGCACGCCGAAGCCGTAGGGATAGGGGAAGCCGTCGTAGGCGTTCATGCGGCTGGTGAGGAAGAAGCCGGGCTTTGTCACCGCGGCCCGGGCGGCGCGGTAGCAGTTCTTCAGGAAGCGGGTGCGGTTCTCATAGCTGCCGCCGTATTCGCCGGGCCGGGTGTAGGCGGAGAGCAGCTCGCAGGCCAGGTAACGGTGGCAGCACTTCACATCCATGCCGTCGAAGCCGGCCCGCTGGCACAGCGACGCCGCCCGCTCATAGGCCGCCTCATAACGCCGCAGGTCGTCATCGCTGAGGATCCGCTCCTTCGGCAGGGGCGTATCCTCCAGGGGCGGGCAGCTGTAGGCGATGAGGGGCTCCGGATAGCCGTGGGGCTTGGAATAGCGGCCGCTGTTGGTGGCCTGCATCACGATGACGGGCGCGTAGCCGTTCTTCTTCAGGCACAGCTCACGCATCTCATCCGTCAGGCGGCGGAAGCTGTCCGCGTTCTCCTCTGTGATCCGCAGCTGATGGGCGCTGGCCCGGGCCTCGGACACCGTGGCCACCGCCTCGAACCAGATGAGGCCCGGTCCCGCCTCCGCAAAGCGGCGGTACCGGCGGACAGTCAGCTCACCGGGGGCGCCGTCCGCCGTGCCGTCAGTTCCCTCCATGGGCTGGAAGGCGATGCGGTTGGCCGCGGTGTGGGCCCCGAGCGCCAGTGGCTGATACAGGGGGCTCAGGTCCTCCTGCAGCGGCACAAAGGCACCCAGCTGTTCCGCTCTTTCACGGAGCTCGGCAAGGGAACGGTAATGAAACACCTCATGGGCGGAAGAAGCTGCGGCAGACATACGGGTGCCTCCCTCTTGATTTTTCTCTGGGTATATGATAAAGTAAAATCGTGCCGGGAAAAGGGTGATTTTCGCATGAGAATATGTAATTTCGATTTTGTTGCCCCGAGGGAAGGCACGGGAAGGGAGGCGGTCCGCCCTGGCTTACCGCATCGTATACAGCGAAAAGCTGGAGGCTCATCATGCCCATACCCACATCAACTATGAGGTGCTGTATGTGCGGGAGGGGCAGGTGACCATGTTCATCCGGAACAGGCCCTATCCGGCGCAGGCGGGGGACCTGATCTTCCTGAACCAGTTTGACGAGCATTCCACCAGGCTCTCCGGGCAGACCTACAGGCGGTATTATCTGCTGATCCCGCCCAATGAGCTGAGGGCCTTTCACCATGATGTGCGGCTGCTGTCGGTGTTCAGGATGCACGGCGCGGGCTTCCCCTATGTACTGTCTACCGGGGAGGCCAAGCCCCGCTTCGACCGGTATTTCGAGCTGCTGCTGGGCGCTGCCGACTGGCCCAGCGATTACCGGGACACCCGCATCGAGGCCCTGCTGACGCTGCTGCTGACGGATGCCGTGTCTCTGCGGCCGGATATGTTTATTTCCGCCGACGGTATGTCGATCCTGCCCATTCGCCAGATCCTGGAGGAGCTGGATACCCACTTTACGGAAGCCTTTTCCCTGGAGGAACTGGCCCGGCGGTACCATGTGAGCCCGGGCTGCCTGTCTGCCCATTTCCGGGCCATGGTGGGTGTCAGCCCCATGCAGTACATCACCCAGAGCCGCCTGACCCTGGCCAAGCATATGCTGCTGAACACCGAGCTGCCGGTGAACGAGATCGCCCGGCAGTGCGGCTTCGGGGATACCAGCAACTTTGTGCGTCGGTTCCACCGGCAGTTCGAGTGCGCGCCGCTGCACTTCAGACTGCAGAACCGGCAGAGCCAGACGGAGCCCATTGCCCGGGATGCCGGGGAGGAAGAGGAGCGGGATACATGAAGGGAACGGTCTGCCGTTCTCTTTTTCAATACACAAAAACCGGACCCCGTAGGGGGCCCGGAGGAGACTTGGGGATTCAGTCCTTCAGGTCATAGTCGATGTGCCAGGTGCCGCTGCCCAGGGTGCGAACGGCCGCGCCCCTGTCCGTGGCCACGGCACCGGCCTCCAGGGTCAGGGTGGCGGAGGCATTGAAGGGCACGGTCACCGTCAGCGCCACATGGCTGCCGCTGCGCTCCCAGCGGAGGGCCAGGGTGCCGTACACGCTGTCGAAGCTGCCCTCGGCCCAGGTGAAGCGGGGGTCGGTCTTCGGGGCCAGCAGCGCGTGATGACAGCCGGGGCTTTCCTCGTCGATATCCATGCCCAGCATCACCCGATACAGCCATTCGCCGATGGCGCCATAGGCATAGTGGTTGAAGGAATTCATGTCCGGGCTCCACATGGTGCCGTCCGGCTTCAGACCGTCCCAGTGCTCCCACACGGTGGTGGCGCCCATTTTCACCTGGTACAGCCAGGAGGGAAAATCCTCCTTCAGCAGCAGGTCATAGGCCTCCCGCACATGGCCGGAGCCGCTGAGGGCATGGGTGATGTAGGGCGTGCCCACGAAGCCGGTGACCAGATGGCCGTCGTGCTCCGCCAGCAGCCGCAGCAGGCCCTCGGCGGTGTCCTTGCGGCCCTCCTCCGGCGTCAGGCCGAAGTACAGGGCCACCACATGGGCCGTCTGGGTCTGTACGGTCATGACGCCCCGGTCATCCAGGAAGGTGCGGCGGAACTTGTCCGCGATCCGCTCATACAGCGCCTGATACTCCTCCGCCAGATCGTTCCGCCCCAGCACGCGGCAGGCCTTGACGAACAGACGGGTGGACCAGGCGTAGTATGCGGTGCAGGTCAGGTCATTGGGCGTGGCGCCGAAGTAGCTGCCCTCTTCCGCGTCCAGGGCCACCCAGTCGCCGAACTGCAGCTTGTAGTTCCAGATGCAGTCCACGGCGTGGGTCCGCATGAAGTCGATCCAGCGCTTCATGCTTTCCAGCTGGTCGGCCAGCACCCGGCTGTCGCCGTAGGTCAGGTACAGGGTCCAGGGGATGATGACCGCGGCGTCCGCCCAGGCCGCCGCGCCGTACAGGCCCTGGTTCAGCAGCCAGTCCTCGGCATGGGGGAACAGGGCGGGCTGGTTGGGCACGATGTGGGGCACGCCGCCGTCCTCCGCCTGATCGAAGGCCAGGTCCCGCAGCCATTTGGCGAAAAAGGGGTACACGTTCCTGAGATAGGCGGCGGTGCGGCAGAAGATCTGGGCGTCGCCGGTCCAGCCCATGCGCTCGTCACGCTGGGGGCAGTCGGTGGGCACATCCAGGAAGTTGCCACGCAGGCCCCATTCGATGTTGTGCTGCAGCCTGTTCAGCAGGGGCATGGAGCAGGCGAAGCGCCCGGTCTCCTCCATGTCGGAATGGACCACACAGGCAGTGAAGTCCGCCGGCTCGACCTGTCCGGGCCATTGCTCCACCTTGATGTAGCGGAAGCCCTGGAAGGAGAACAGCTCCCGGTACCTCGCCTCGCCTCCACGGCAGATGTAGCGTACCTCCGCCCGCGCGGCCCGCAGGTTGGCGAAGTAGGCGTTGCCGGCGGCGTCCAGCGTCTCGAAGCAGCGCAGACAGACCGCATCGCCGGCCCGGCCCCGGACGCGGAAGCTCACGAAGCCCGTCAGGTTCTGGCCGAAGTCCAGCACCGTCTCGCCGGCGGGGGTGGTCAGCAGCGAGCAGGGAAGCTCACGCTCGATCACGACCCGGCAGCCGGGCTGGGCCACCAGCACCGACAGATCCTGCGCCACGGGCAGCGCGGGCCGCCACAGCGTGTCTGCCGGGCGCCAGGCCAGGGAGGCCTCGTTCAGCGCCCGCTTCTCTTCGTTGGAATAAGGCGCGGTCAGGGGGCTGCGGTGATCGCAGGGCTCCTCCTTCAGCGGCTCGCCAAGGGCTGGTACGAAGCCAGGCGCGTTCCAGCCGGGCTGCTCCAGCCGGGCGTCATAGCGCTCGCCGTCATAGATCTCGGAGAAGGTGACGGGGGAGGCGCAGCCAAGCCAGGCCTCGTCAGTGCAGACATGCTCCTCCCGGCCGTCCTCATAGCGGATCACCAGCTCCGCCAGCAGAGCCGTGCGCAGGCCATAGGCGCAGCGCTCATGCAGGAAGCTCATCATGCCCTTGTACCAGCCCGCGCCCAGATGCGCGCCCAGCACATTGTCCCCATGGCGCAGCATGGCCGTCACATCCCAGGTCTGATAGCACAGCTGATGCCGATAGCTGGTCCAGCCGGGGGCCAGATGCTCCGTGCCCACCTTTTCGCCGTTCAGGTACAGGTGATACAGGCCCAGGGCAGTGGCGCAGAGGTATGCCTCCCGCACGGCCCCGTCGATCCGCAGCTCCCGGCGCAGCAGGGTGCCGCCGGAGTGACGCCAGTCAGCCTCCCGCTCGGCGGAGATGAAGCGGGCCTGCCAGCTGCCCAGCATGCCGGTGACGAAGGAGGACGCGAACCAGGGCGTTTCCTCCTCGCCGGAGCGGACCTTTACCCGCACATGGTATCGGCGGCAGGGAAGCAGCTCCAGCTCCGGCCGCACGCAGACGGACGCATCGGAAAGCACGGTCCCGCTGTCATAGCAGGGCACATCGAAATCGGGGCTCAGGGAGAGCTGCAGCCGGTAGGCCGTCTGCACACGGTCTGTGCCCTCCGCCTCCACGATCCAGTTGAAGGCGGGCACCTCCTCCACGCCGACCGGACGGATCAGATGGTCCATCAGCAGCCTGGTGATCCTCATGGTCAGGTCCTCCTGTCAAATCAGTGAATGAGAATGGATGTCGGGGAAAAGCGGCGATGCGCCGGCATCAGAAGGTGTCCATGAACCGCCGGCCCTCCAGCCAGGCGATCATGTTCAGCACCAGGAAGTTCCAGTTCTGGAAGCCGTGGGTCACGATGGGCATGCAGGTGTCCGGGTGATAATACTCATGCAGACAGCCGTTGACCTCCAGATCACGGCCGAAGAGCCGCACGGTCTTCTCCGCAAGGCCCCGGGCATCCTCGTCAAAGCCGTATTTTACCAGTCCGGAGAACACCAGGAAGTTGCTGGCGCCCCACACCGGCCCCCGCCAGTTGGAGGGGTTGTTGGTGGCTCGCAGGTCATACTGCTGCTCCAGCCGGGAGAGGCTTCGCACACCGGCGCGGCAGGCGAAGGTCCGCTCATCCCGCAGCCGCAGCAGCATCCGTTCCGCCCGCTCCCGGGAGGCGAAGCCCGCCCACAGGGGCATGAAGCTGGACCAGCTGTCGATGCGCATCAGCACGCAGGGATAGTCCCTCGGCGCGCCGCTGTGCAGCCAGCTCCCCGGATCCACCGGCAGCAGGCCGAGATCGACGCTGTAGTAGGTGCCGTCCCGCTCATCCCAGCAATAGCGGTTCACGGCGTCCGCCAGGTCCTGAGCCCTGCCGCGCCACAGGTTGGCCTCCTTCATGTCGCCGGACATCTCCAGCAGATAGCCGAAGGCCAGCAGCTACCGCACCATCAGGCTGTTCAGGAAGACAGAGCCGCAGCTGGCGGCGGGCCGGTAGAAGACGGAGGGATCGTTGTCCACGCCCACGGCGAAATCGTCCTGCCAGTACATGAGCCCGGTGTCCGCGTTACGGTGCTTCGTCAGATAGCAGCTCAGAAAGGCCCGCAGCTGAGGAAAGTGCGGGGCGATCCAGTCGGTCCTGCCGCCGTCTCGCTGCACCAGGGCAGCCGCCTGCTGGGCCAGCACGGGCTTGTGCATGTTGGTCAGGGCCCTGCCAGGATAGCCGGGGCGCAGGTCGCCGTCCGGCTTCGCGCAGATGGGCATCACGCCCTCCTCGGTGCACAGCGAGAGGAAGCTCAGCACGCTGCCCCGCTCACATTCGATAAAGTCGCCGGGCCTGCCGCTGTCGCTCTCCAGCTGCCCCAGGAAGATGCCCGTCAGCCAGGAGTCCCAGTCCCACAGGGTGGCGGAATAGTAGGGGCTGTCCGGGGCGCAGGGCACGATGTAGGGATGGGTCAGCCTGCCGGAGGGCTCGCGGGTCATCCGGCAGGCGGTGTCGGCGATGTATGCCTTCAGCAGCGGAATGTACCGCTCCAGATCGTTCAGTCCCATGCGCGGATCACCAGCACCCAGTCGTTGTCATGGGTCAGGCGGGCGATGGGCTTCACCTGCGCCGACTCCCTGCCGGTCAGGTCGGCGAAGTAGCTCATGACGCCGCTGACGGGGTTCATCCAGTGGGCGGTCAGACGCCTGCCGGCAAAGGGCGTCAGGTCCACGGTGAAGGCCTCGCCAAGGTAGTCATAGGCCAGCAGATAGTCCTCACCGGCGAACACGCTGATCCGGTGATACTTCTCCTTCTGGCCGGAGAGCAGCAGGTCATCCGCGTGGCGGCCCTTCTGCCAGTCCACGGATTCCATCAGCCGCCGCAGGATGCCCACCTGCTCGGAGCCCACATGGTGGATGGCGTCCGACCACACACGGCGCACGCCGAAGGAGCCGGGCACCAGGGAGTTGGCATAGCACTGCTGGATGCTGTTGTCCCCGTAGGTATGGCCCATGGCGCCCTGGAACACGGACCAGTAGGCATAGCGCCGCACGTCCCACTCCCGCCAGTAGGGCTGGGACAGATCGTGCAGGCCCTGCAGGATCAGCTCGTAGGAGGGCTCGCCGTCCACCGTGGGCTTCTTCGGCTCACGGGCCAGGTCCCGGTCCACATAGCGCCAGTTGTCCTCGCCGAAATAGGTCTCCACATCCAGCCGGTTGTCATCCCAGGCGCCCAGGGTGTACTGATCGTAGCGCCGGTGGCCGGACTGGAACATGTTGAAGTCCAGCCAGGGCTCCTCATGGAACCACAGCGAGGAGGAGGTCCGGCCGAAGGGGTGGTAGCCGATCAGCTTGTCCGGGGTCAGCTGCTTCAGCAGGCGGCCCTCGGCACAGTACAGGTCATGGTATTTGTCGCCCCGGATGTCGCCGCCCAGCAGCCAGATCACATTGGGGCAGGCCCCGAAGCGTTTGGCCAGGAAGGCCACATACTCCGGCATATTGTCCGCGGTCAGCAGGTCGCTCTGCACCACGCTGCCCCAGGCGGGCAGCAGGGCCATGTATAGCCCCAGCTCCTCCGCGATGGCCACCACACGGCTCACATACTCCCAGTAGGAGGGATCCCGGGCGTCCCGCTCATTGGCGGCCAGGCTGGACTTCTTCATGCCGGGCAGCTCGTGGATCAGCACGGACTGGATCACGGTGAAGCCCTTGTCCCGCCGGTTGGTCAGGTAGAGCCGGGCTTCCTCCTCGTCTGTCTGCTGGCACAGCAGCCAGGCGGTGTCCGCCAGCCAGAAGAAGGACCTTTCGCCGTTGCACAGGTGACGGTGATCCTCCGATACACGGAGCGTTCCGTATTCCCAGGGCTTTTTTCCGGTCTGCATATGCGTTTCCTCCTTGCGCTTGCGTTTTACAGCTCCAGCTGCCAGTCCTTCAGCACCTGCGAGACACGCTCCGCCTGGCCGGAGCGCAGGCTGCGGGACATGGCCTCCATCACCGCGATGGTGCGGATGCCCTCCCGCAGGTCCGGCAGGGGCGTCTCGCCGCCGAGCAGACAGCGGGCGAAGTATTCCAGATAGTTCTGATATTCTCCGGCGTGATGGGTATCTCCTTCAAAGCGGTAGTAATAGGGGCGGCGCTCGTCGTAGTTCTCATACACCGTGTTGCGGTAGATGCCGGGCTCGGAGAAGTGATGCACATAGTCGAAGGGACAGTCTGCCTTGCTGACGCCCATGGTACCCCGCAGGGTACAGCTGATGAAGTGCTCCGCGGGCCTGGTGAGGGCCGGTGTGGCATAATTGCCGGTGACGCTGGCACAGATGCCCTGCGGGTCCGTCAGCAGGAACTTCAGGGAGTCCGGCGCCTGGATGCCCCGGGAGGAGCTGTTGGAGGAGCATTTGCCCACGCCGTACACCACCTCGGCCTCCGGCACATACCACAGGGCCAGGTCCACCGCGTGGATCAGGAAGTTGTACATCCAGGAGAAGCCGGCCTCATGGCTCCAGTCCCGCTCCAGGAACCAGCGGGAATCGCTGATGTAGTGGGTCTCCACCGTGACAAGCTCGCCGTGGCGGCCCTTCTCAAAGTCCCTGCGCTGGTGCAGCGCCGCCTCGAAGTAGCGGGAGCTCTGGCCGATGAACACCAGCCTTCCGGAGCGCCTGTGCGCTTCCAGCAGGTCCTTCGCCCGGGTCAGGTCCACCATGAGGGGCTTGGTGCAGACCACATGCTTCCCGGCCTCCAGCGCCTGGAGGATATGCCCGGCGTGAAGCTGGTCCGGGGTATAGATGCCGATGACATCGATGTCCGGGTCGGCCAGCAGGTCCTCGTAGCGGGTGGTGAACCGGTCCAGCCCGAACTCCGCCATGCGCTCCCGGCACAGCCCTTCGTTCAGGTCACAGATATTGCCCAGCTCCCACAGATCGCTCCTCTGCACGGCGGAGATCACGCTGCGGCCCTCGCCCAGGCCCAGCACGCCGATACGCAGCTTGCCGTTGTTCATACGAATCCATGCTCCTTCCATGTCAGCTCCAGAGGCCTGCCCGCCTCCGGGAAAATCCGCTGTGTGACTGTGCCGAAGCACACCGTGACTCCGCCGCCCCTTTCGGACAGGAGCCGCAGCCTGTCGGGCTTGCCCTCCCGCCAGGAGAGGCTGACCCTCACGCCGCCGCGGCACACCAGCTCCCGGAAGCTGCCCCGGTCCCATGCCTTCGGCAGGGCGGGCAGCAGGCGGATCACGCCGCCGTGGCTCTGCAGCAGCATTTCCGTGATGCCCATGGCCGCGCCGGTGTTGCCGTCCAGCTCCCACACGGGGGCAAAGGAGAAGGCGCCACGGGTGGAGGGGTGCATGATTTTGCCGGCGGGGTTCATCAGCCGGGCGATCATTTCACGCAGGTGCCACAGGGCCCACTCTCCGTCCCTCAGCCGGGCGGCGTAAAGCAGCAGCATGCTCCTGGCCCAGCCGGTATCCTCCCACTGCTCATAAGGGGACAGCCTGCGCTCGATGCTGCGCCTCGCCGCCAGGGCCAGCTCCGGCTGCTCCGGCCCAAGCTGCCCCAGGGGGTACAGCGCGGCCAGATGGCTCAGATGCCTGTGCTGCGGGTCGAGGGGAGGCAGGTCGTGGAACCATTCCGCCAGGGTGCCGTCCGACAGGACCCGGGGCTGCGGCAGCCTGTTCCGCAGGGCCAGGAGCCGCGCCAGACGGCCGTCCTCCGGGACGCCGGCAGCGGCCCGAAGCTCGGCCAGATCGTCGATCACCGCCCGCACCATGCTCACCTCGAAGGCCGGGCTGACGGAGGCGTAGTGCCTGCCGTCCGCCGCCATGAAGGCATTCTCCGGCGAGACGGAGGGACCGGTGGCGGCGCTGCCGTCTCCGGGGTCGAATACATAGTCCAGGATGAAGTCCGCCGCGCCCTCCAGCGCCGGGAGGGCCTGCTCCCGGAGGAAGGCCTCATCTCCGGTATAGCGCCAGTGCTCGGCGTAGTCCAGGGCCTCCCACAGGCCGCAGGCCGGGCAGGGGGAAAGGCTCCTGTTCCAGTAGGGGCGGGCATAGCCCCAGGCATTGGACACCAGCTCCGCCGCCCACCCGGAGGCCCCGTAATGCAGCCGGGCATTCTACCGCCCCTGGGGGATCAGCCGCTCCTTCAGCCAGCGGAACAGGGGCGGCCTGCATTCGCCGCTGAGTCCGGTGGGACCCGCCAGCCAGTAGTTCATCTGGGTGTTGATGTCCAGGTGCATGTCGCAGGTCCAGCCGATGCGGCAGGCCACATCGTCGTTCCACACGCCCTGCAGGCTCATGGGCAGGGGCGAGTCCGACCGGGCGGCGGAGGCCAGCAAGTATCGGCCCGTCAGATGCAGCAGCTCCGCCTCCGGGTCCGTGGGCAGACGCAGGTCCGTCCGGTCCATCAGGGAGCGGAAGTCCGCCGTATGCCTGGCCAGCAGCTCCGGCCATTGGGTGACGGAGGGAGCATCGGCCGAATTCAGCGCAGCCCGTGCCGCATACCGGTCCGGGCAGTCCCAGTCTGTCACCGTGCGCAGGGTCAGCAGGCATTCCGTCGCGCCGGAGAGCGCCAGCGTTCCGTCCTCCGGGAGGACGCTGCCGCCCGGCATGTCGGCGGTCAGCAGCCCGGAGAGCCGGGTGCCGCAGGTGCCGTCCGAGTGCCGGGTCTCCAGCGCCTGCGTTTCAAAGCGCAGGCTCCCGGTCTCACATCGGCAGGGACCCACGCCCTCCGCGCTTACCCGCAGCTGCAGGCCCCGGGGATCCCGCAGGTGAACGAGCAGCATGCCGTCCGGATGGGAGCAGCAGAGCTCACCGGTCAGGCTGCCGCGGGTGATATGCAGCACGCCCTCCCGCATGTCCAGCCGCTGGTCGGCAACAGCCTCTGTGCCCTCCTCCCGCAGCACCAGCGTGCCCACGGGGAGGGAGGTGCCATAGCTGCCCTTGCGGCCCATGAAGCGGTCCGTCTGCCGGTCCGCTTCGGCCCAGTCCTCGCGAAGGGCCGCGGCACGGGCCAGGCGGAAGGCCTCCGCGCAGCCTCCGTCCGCCGGATCGGGCTCGGCCCTTCCGGAATAGAAGGCGCAGTGGCTCAGCAGGATACGCTGCTCTCCGGGCCCCTGGGTCACCGCGGCGCCCATGTGCCCGTTGCCCAGCAGCTGCGCCATGGGGAAGGTCTGCCATGCTTCGTTCATTGCTCCGCTCCCGTCAGATCGATTTCGGCAAAGAAAGAGGGAGCCGGACAGCTCCGGCTCCCTGTGAGGATCAGCCCTTGACGCTGCCGGCGGTCACGCCGTCCATCAGGTACCTGTTGAAGAAAAGGAACAGCAGGAACACGGGGATCAGCGAGAGGGTCGACATGGCGAACATGGGGCCGAAGTTGGTGCCCTGCGCGTCCGCGAAGCCCTTGATGGCCAGGGAGACCGTCTTCAGCTCGGGCTTGGACAGATAGAGCAGGGGGCCCATGTAATCGTCCCAGATCCAGTAGAAGGAAATGACCACGGTGGTGATGATGGAGGGGCCCATCAGCGGCACGATGATGCGGAAGAAGATGGAGTACTTGCTGCAGCCGTCGATCATGGCCGCCTCATCCAGCTCCTTGGGCAGTCCACGCACGAACTGCATCATCATGTAGATGAAGAAGGGCCAGCCCAGGAAGCGGGGCACCAGCAGAGGAATGAAGGAGCCCACGGCGCCCAGGGTATTCCAGATGATATACTGGGGGATCATCAGCACCTGGCCGGGCAGCAGCATGGTCATGATCATGGCGGTGAACCAGAACTTGCGGCCCCTGAAGGGCACGCGGCCCAGGGCGTAGGCCACCATGGCGGAGGAGGCCACCGTGCCGATCATGCCGAACACGGACACGATCATGGAGTTCTTGAAATAGGTGCCGAAGGTCAGGCCCGCGGCGCCGTACCAGCCGTCGGGATAGTTGGTGAAGATCCACTGCCGGGGCCAGAAGGAGGCGTTGGTGCCCAGGATCTCGCTCTTGATCTTGAAGGAGGAGAGGATCATCCACACCACAGGATAGATCATCAGCAGACCGAAGGCGATGACGAAGATGTGATAGATCACATCGGTAATGATCCGTTTCGTTCTCATCTCATCATGCCCCCTTAATTCTCATAGTAGGTCCAGTTGTTGGAGGTCTTGAAGATGATGCCGGTCACCGCGGCCATGATCACCAGCATCACCCAGCTCTCGGCGCAGGCATAGCCCATGCGGGAGTAGGAGAAGCCCTCGGTGAAGATGTTCAGGGCGATGTAGTTGGTGGCGTAGTTGGGGCCGCCGTTGGTGATGACCTGGGCCTGGGTGAAGGTCATGAAGCCGGAAATCAGCTGCATGATCAGGTTGAACAGGATGATGGGGCTCAGGCAGGGCAGGGTGATGGAGAAGAAGCGCTTGATGACGCCGGCGCCGTCGATCTCGGCGGCCTCGTAGTAGTCCTTGGGGATCTGCTTCAGGCCGGAGGCGAAGATCAGCATGGAGGAGCCGAACTGCCAGGCGTTGCACAGCACCAGGGGGAAGAAGGCCCAGGTGGTGTCGCCGAAGAAGGAGAAGGACGCGGGGGCGCCCAGGGCCTTCAGGGCGGTGATGATGGGGCCGCGGCTGCCGAACAGCTGCTTCCACACCAGGGCCACGGCCACGGAGCCGCCGATCAGGGACGGGATGTAGTACACGGCCCGGTAGAAGCCCTGCAGGCGGGTGTTCTTGGTCAGCAGCATGGCGATGAGCAGGGCGAAGATCAGCTTCATGGGCACGCCGATGATGACATACTGGATAGTGACCAGCAGGGAGTTGCCGAAGGTGGCGTCGTTGGTGAAGAGGCGGACGTAGTTGTCCAGACCCACCCAAACGGGCGTGGCGCCGATCTTGTAGGTGCAGAAGGAGTAGTAAAGGGACAGCGCCATGGGGATCAGCGTCAGAAAGCAGAAGCTGATGATGAACGGCGCGGCAAAGATGTAGCCCACCGTATTATCCCGGAAGAGGAATTTTTCCTTATGCTTCTTTCTGGGCAGGGAAGCGGTTTTTTGCACAGCTGTCAGCTCCTTTCTTGAAAAATGCGCCCTGAAGGAAGAACCTCCAGGGCGCGGATAACCGTTCAGCTATTACTCGGCGGTCTCGTAGCGGGCCCAGATCTCCTGAGCCTCAGCCCAGAAGGCATCGGCGCACTCCTGCGCGCTGGCATAGTTGCCGTAGAAGTAACCCTGGATGTAGGTGTTCTTCAGCACGTTGGAGATCTCCTCGTTGGCGGTGGGCTCGGCGGGGCTGGAGTTGGCAGCGTCCGGGAAGGAGCCGATCACGTTGATCATGCGGTACACTTCGTTGTTGATCTCGTCATCGGGGTTGGCGGCGATCAGAGCCTCCAGCACGGCGGAGTTGATGGACACGCCGCGCTCGCAGTTCAGGATCTTGTTGGCCTCGATGCTGTTCTGGAAGAAGTTGATGAAGTTGGCAGCGATCTCGGGCTTGGTGGAGTTGGCGGAGATGGAAAGCTGCTGAGAGGAGCGGACCACCATGCCGGACTGGCCGTCGGCATACATACGCGGGATGGTGCACAGCTTCAGGCTGATGCCGTTCTCGG
>R14__coassemble_454_pt1 | contig 28665 bp, 27 predicted proteins | sample R14__metabat2_high_PE_034 | metagenome-assembled genome bin R14
CAGCGCGGACCTGACGCTGCCGGGTGAGGTCACCGTCGGCAGCATCACCTGCCCTGTGACGGAGATCGCGGACGGCGCCTTCTCCGGCATAGAGGAGCTCTGGGTCACCCTGCCGGACAGCCTGACCGCTATCGGCGAGCAGGCCTTCACGGATATCGGGTCCCTGCATTTTCAGGGCACTGAGGGCAGCTACGGCGAGACCTGGTGTGGGAAGCACAGCATGCTGTTCAACAGGAGCTGGCGGGAAATGCCCTTCCTGCAGGGCAGCTGGGCCGGCGGCGTACTGACCCTGAGCTGGACCCTGCCGGAGGAAGCGCCCCGCTGCAGGGTCTACGAGCTGCTGGATGATGACCGTGTCCTGCTGGATGAGGTCAACGGCACCCATACCTGGAAGCTGGAGAGCGAGGAGAATCCCACCCTGCGCAGCTTTGTCGTGCTCCCGGTGGGCACGGTGCTGGGCGTGGAAACGGAGGGCACGCTGTCCAATGTGGTTCAGCCCCAGCCCATGGCCTCGGAAGAGCAGGCGGAGGGCTATCAGTTCCGCTATCTGAGCAACAGCCAGTGGACCTCCAATGTATATAAAGGCTCGCAGTACTTCCGGAAGCTGGTGGCGCTGGATATGAGCCTCACAGGCAGCGCTGCCAGCGGCGAGGGCCTGGTGATGGTGGCCCGCAGCCAGAAGGGCTATCACGAGGGCAAGCTGCCTACAGGCACCAACTACTCCGCCCTGAACGGCGAAAGCAGCGGAAACGGCAACTACACCGAATACGGCTGCTGGTACAAAAAGAGCACCTACCTGGGCAAGGTTAGCTCCTACAATGCCTGGTGCGCCTGGTTCGTATCCTGGTGTGCCCGAAGGGCCAATATCAGCACCTCTGTCCTGCCTACCTTCGGCCGCTGCGGTACAGGCTGCAACAATACGCTGCCCAGCGCCGGCGCGGTGGTGCATGACCCCGTGCTGGGGAAGGATTATGTGCCCCAAAGGGGCGACCTGATCTTCTTTGTCGGCTCCTCCGCCGGCTCGCCGGGACATGTGGGCATCGTGGATTTCTGCAGCGGCGACACCGTCTATTACTACGACGGCAATGGCGCCAGCCGCAGCGATGACGGCACCTCCACGGACCATACCCAGGTGGATTACCGCCGGGTGGGCCGCTGGAGCAGCACGGTCTATGCCTATGTGACGCCCAACTATGGCGGCGGAACCGTGGAGCCCTATGAGCCTCAGCGGGAGCTGTATGTGGTCTCCACCTCCAAGACCTCTGTCAATATGACGGGCCCGGATGTGAAATGGGTGCAGAAGCGCCTGAAGGCCCTTGGCTATTCCGTGTCGGTGGACGGCAAATACGGCAGCACCACCGCCGCGGCCGTCAAGAAGCTGCAGAAGGCCCGCGGCCTGACTCAGAACGGTCATGTGAATGCGGCGACTCTGAATGCCATGAAGACCGCCGACAAGACGGTCGATAAGCGGACGGACGAAAATGTAATCCGCAGTTTGCCCTATTGATCCGGGAAGCCGGCACTCCCAGGCGGGGTGCCGGTTTTTTGGGTGCGCGAAAAAGGCGGCCTCCTCAAAGAAGCCGCCGCCGGATGCGTTCAGTCGTTGCCGAAGGGAACCTGCAGGCTCTGGCCGATTGAGAGCAGCTCCGGGGTGGAGCGGGCGCTCTTCTGGCTGGCCCGGTTGTTACCGATGCGGGTGATCTGGTTGCCCATGAAGGTCATGCAGGCCGTGCCGCCGCCGTCCAGGTTGAAGGCCAGGGTCACGCCCTTGTCATACATCATGTTGGTCAGGGTGGGTACGGTGATGCCGCTGCTGACATTGCTGCGGCCCTCCGCCATGATGACCAGGTAATGCCCCTTCTCATACATGCCGATGGCCATGCGGGGGTTCTTGGCCTTGCCGTATTTGGTGAGGGCCAGCTGGTTGATCACGCCGTTCTGCACCATGATGGGTCCAAAGGCCAGGGTGGATTCCACGCCCATGTCCAGGTATTCCTGGGCCGTGTGGGCATCGCTGGCGTAGACCTCCATGTTGCCGTCGGGATAAAGCGCCAGCACATCCAGGTTGGGGAAAAAGCTGGAGTTGGCGGGCCTGGTCTTTTCGGAATACACCACCCGGTTGCGGATGATGATGCCGGGATGCTTGCTGTTGCCGAAGAGGCGTGAGTGGCCGTAGTCCGTGGTGACGGCGAACACGGAATAGTTCTTCCGGGCCACCTTGTAGGGATAGCTGGACTTGGACATGGGCTTGTCATCATTGAAGGAGAGCATATGAAAGGCTTCGCCGTCGGACCAGATCTCCGCCTCATACCAGCAGAGCTTCGGCGCTGTGGTCTGGTAGCGGATGATCTACACCTTCAGGGTGGAGGAGCAGTACCGCCAGATGCCCGCGTTCACATCCTTGTAGATGAACTCGCCCTCATCCAGGAAGCCACGCTCATTCAGCTCCGGGAAGGCGCCGTCCTCGGTGCGCACCTGCTCCTGGGCCGTGGGCGCGGCGGTGGGGGAGGGCTTCGGGGTATTGGTGGCCTTCGGCGTGGCGGTGGGCTTCGGCGTGGCGGTCAGGACCGGCGTGGGCGTGGGCACGGGCGTGGGAGTCACGGAGAACAGCTCGCCCAGGGCCAGGCAGGGCAGCAGCAGCAGCCCGCACAGGACAGGGAGCATACACAGCTTTTTCATTGCGTTATTTCACCTCACGGCAGGCGCCCTTACGGCGCGTCGGGGTCATAGCCCTCCACCAGGGCGGAGGTGCCGATAGCCACAAACTCCGCGCCCTTGCGCACGAAGCTGGCCGTCTTGCTGATCTGCTTGCCCATGAACATCAGGCAGGAGGTATGGCCGCCGTCGAAGTTGAAGGCGGTGACGCAGCCCTTGTCCTTCAGCAGCTGGGCCATTTCCTTCAGAGAGGCGCCCTTGGCCCGCTTCAGCCTGCCCTCCATGACGATGACCATGTAGTGACCCTTTTCAATCATGCCGATGGTGGTGCGGGGCGCGTTCCGGGTCTCGAAATAGTTGACGGCGGTGGTGTTGATCTCGCCGTCCCGGATCAGGTAGGGTCCGAAGGCGAATACATCCGTGGCGCCCATCTCGATGTACTCCTCGGCGGTGTGCTCGTCGCTGTCGAACACCTGCATGTCGCCGTCGGGGAAGAGGGCCAGGGTATCCAGGTTGGGGAAGCCCTTGTAGGAGGCGGACTTGGTGTATTTGTTGTAGACAGTGCCATCCCGGATCAGGATGCCCACCATGTTGCGCTTGGCGGATTTCTTGGTCCAGGGCCAGCGGGTGGCCGCGTAGTCGCCGTTGATGGCCAGTACACAGCCGCGCTTGGAGCAGATATCCTTCGGATAGGCCGTGTTGGAGAAATGCTTGCCGCGGATATTCTCGGCGGTATCCCATACATCGCCGTTGGACCAGACCTCCGCTTCATACCAGGTCATGGTGCGGGGCTCGGTGGCACTGCGGCGGTAGATCTCCACCTTCAGGGTGGCGGAGCAGTAGCGCCAGATGCCCTCGTCCTCGTTCTGATAGAGGAATTCACCGCTGTCCAGGAAGCCCTTTTCATTCAGCTCGGGCCAGGAGCCGTCTGGCGTGGTCACCAGGACAGCGGAGCCTGCGGCGGGCAGAGCGGGCTGGGACGTCGCTTCCGGAGCCGACTGCTCTGCCGGCTGGAGCAGCTACGCAAAGCAGAGGGATTGCGGAGACAGCAGCAGACAAAGCAGCAGGACCGCTGACAGAAACCTTCTCATGGAGAACCTCCAAAGCACAGGATGCCGGCCCAGGGCCGGACTTTCCTATTATAACAGTTTTTTCCGGACTCTACAAGAGGAAGAAGGGGATTTGTTACAGAATATGGCAGAGGATGGGTTGTTACTCAGCCCCATGGTGCCGCGCGGCGGGGCAACAGAGCCTGCCATGCAGCAGCGAAGGCAGGGGCCGACGGCCGGATTGTGAAAAATGGTGTTGCTTTTTTGGAAGAACTGTGATAGCATTTCAACTTGCGGGAAGGTAATGTGAGGCTGTTTTCCTTAAAGAATTATCCGTCAGGGAGGCGATCGCTTTGACATACGACCGGTAGACCGCCTGCCGGGCCTGGCTGACCTACGGCTTTTTCTACGCAGGCAGACTGGACAGCCTGATGGAGGAATTCGAGGGCTGCGCGTAGGCCGTGTATGAACGGGTCATGCGGGGCGGCGTCGCTTTCCTGAAGGACTACATGAGCGAGGCCAACGCTGCCTTCCTGCTGCAGCGCGGCGAAAAGGACGCCATGCATGACATGCTGCTGTGCATGCAGAAGAATGACATGGGCATCCTGTACCGTGACGATATGCGGTACCCCGATCAGCTGCTGAACATCGAAAATCCGCCGGTGTTCCTGTTCTGGCGGGGCGATCCGGACTGTCTCTCCCGCCGGTGCCTCACCTTTGTGGGCTCCCGTCATGCCACGCTGCAGGCGGAGCAGGTGACTGTGGAGCTGACCCGCGAGCTGAGCCGCCGGGGCGTTACCATCGTCAGCGGCATGGCCCAGGGCATCGACCAGGCTGCCCACAGGGGCTGCATCGAGGGCGGAAGCCCCACGGTGGGCGTGCTGGGCTGCGGCCTGGATGTGCCCTATCCCTCCGGGACCCAGAAGCTGAAGCGCCAGGTGCTGTAGGGCGGCGGCGTGCTGCTCAGCGAGTACCACCCCGGCGACCCCCAGATCGACTGGCATTTTCCCCACAGGAATCGCATCCTCTCCGGGCTGAGCAAGGGCGTGGTAATGATGGAATGCGGCATCCGTTCCGGCTCCATGACCACCGTCCGCCATGCCCTGGATCAGGGGCGGGACGTGTTCGCCTGGCCGGGCTATCCGGGCTCACCTGCCGCGTAGGGCGCCCATATGCTGCTGCGGGAGGGCGCCATCTATTTCACCTCCGTGGAGGACCTGCTGGAGGACATGCAGTGGGAGGACCTGACACGAAGCTCCGGAGCGGAGCCGGAGCGGAAGCCTCTCTCCCAGCTGCCGCCCCAGCAGAGGGAGCTGTGCAATCAGCTGCGGAACGGTGACAGGACTCTGGATGAGCTGGCTTATGTCACCGGCATGGATACGCCGCAGCTCACCGGCGCGCTGACGCTGCTGGAGCTGCAGGGCTACATCCGCTCCCTGCCCGGCAAGACCTACCACCTGATCTGAAGCTCTGTTCATATTGGCTTCACGCTGAATTCATCCTGATTTGATATTCCGATTATAGCATTGAGGAGGCATCATCTCCATGGCAGCCACCAAACAAAAGCTCGTGATCGTCGAGTCGCCTGCCAAGGCCAAGACCATCTCCAAATACCTGGGCAAGGGCTACAAGGTGTAGGCGTCCCAGGGACATATCCGCGACCTGCCCAAATCCCAGTTGGGCGTGGATATCGACAACGACTTTGCCCTGAAGTACATCACCATCCGCGGCCGGGGCGATATCCTGGCCCGCATCCGCAAGGAGGCCAAGACCGCCTCCGCCGTTCTCCTGGCGACAGACCCTGACCGTGAGGGAGAGGCCATCTCCTGGCATCTGGCTCAGGTGCTGGACATCGATACCGCCAAGGCCTGCCGCATTGAGTTCCATGAGGTGACCAAGAAGGCGGTGCAGCAGGCCATCAAGGCGCCCCGCACCATCGACATGGGCCGCGTGGACGCCCAGCAGGCCCGCCGCGTCCTGGACCGCCTGGTGGGCTACAAGATCAGCCCCCTGCTGTGGGCCAAGGTGCGCAAGGGACTCTCCGCGGGCCGTGTGCAGTCCGTGGCCACCCGTCTGGTGGTCATGCGGGAGAAGGAGATCGAGGAGTTCATCCCGGAGGAATACTGGGACATCACCGCCGACGCCCCCTTCACCACCGCCCGGGGCCGGGAGCAGAGCTTCCAGCTGAAGCTGACCGCTCTGGACGGCAGCCGCGTGGAGCTGCACAACGAGCAGGAGGCCAAAGCCGCCTCCGCCCGGGTGTCCGCCGCCGCTTTCACCGTGTCTCAGGTAAAGAAGGGTGAGAAGCGGAAGCAGCCCGCGGCGCCCTTCACCACCTCCAGCCTGCAGCAGGAGGCCGGCCGCAAGCTGAGCTTCACCACCGCCAGGACCATGCAGGTGGTGCAGCAGCTGTATGAGGGCGTGGATCTGGCAGGCGAGGGCACCCAGGGCCTGGTGACCTACATCCGTACCGACTCCGTCCGCATCAGCGATGAGGCCCTGACGGAGCTGCGGGCCTACATTCCCGAGCAGTATGGCCTCGAGTATCTGCCTGAGACGCCCAATGTGTACAAGGGCCGCCGGGACGCCCAGGATGCCCATGAGGCCATCCGGCCCACCGATGTGCATCGCACTCCGGAGTCTGTGAAGGAATCCCTGACGCGGGACCAGTTCAATCTGTATCGCCTGATCTACAACCGCTTTGTGGCCAGCCAGATGATGCCGGCCCTGTATGATACCCTGTCTGCCGAGATCACCGGCGACGGCGTGACCCTGCGGTTCTATGGCGAGCACAAGCGCTTCGCCGGCTTCACCTCCCTGTATGAGGAGGGCACCGACGACGCCGACGACTCCAGCGAGATGACCCTGCCTGCTCTGACGGAGGGCATGGGAGTGAAGGTTAGCGCCGTGCATGAGAACCAGCACTTCACCCAGCCGCCCACCCGCTATACCGAGGCCTCCCTGGTGCGCGCCATGGAGGAGATGGGCATCGGCCGCCCCTCCACCTACGCGCCAACCATTACCACCATCATCAGCCGCGGCTATGTGTCCCGGGAAAAGAAGCGCCTCTATCCCACCGAGCTGGGCCGCATGGTCACCGGCATGATGGAGGAGTATTTCGGCGAGATCGTGGATACCGCCTTCACCGCTGACATGGAGACCAAGCTGGATGCCGTGGAGGAGCAGGGTGCCGACTGGAAAAATGTGATCCGGGAGTTCTATCCGCCCTTCGAGAAGATGCTGGAGAACGCCGAGCAGCAGGTGGAAAAGGTGGAGCTGCGGGATGAGGTCAGCGATGTGCCCTGCGACAAGTGCGGCGCCATGATGGTCTACAAGATGGGCCGCTTCGGCAAGTTCCTGGCCTGCCCCAATTTCCCGACCTGCCGCAACACCATGCCCATTATCCATTACATCGATGCTCCATGCCCCAAGTGCGGTGCCCGTCTGATGGAGAAGATGAGCAAAAAGAGCCGCCGCTTCTATGGCTGCGAGGCCTACCCGAACTGCGATTTCATCTCGTGGGAGATGCCTGTGACCGAGCGCTGCCCCCAGTGCGGCGGCTACATGGTGGAGAAGCGGGGCCGTAAGGGCGAGCTGTGGCACCTGTGTGCCAACGAGAGCTGCCGCTGCAAGGTGGAGGTATCCTCCGGCGAGGAGGGCGAGAATGCCGATGAGTGAGCTGCGTGCCACGGTGGTGGGCGCCGGACTGGCGGGCAGCGAGGCCGCATGGCAGCTGGCCAGACAGGGCATTGCCGTCACGCTGGTGGAGATGAAGCCCGTCAAAATGTCCCCGGCCCACCACTCTCCGCTGTTTGCGGAGCTGGTCTGCTCCAACAGCCTGCGCTCCGATCGCCTGACCAACGCGGTGGGCCTGCTGAAGGAGGAGCTGCGGCTGTGCGGCTCCCTGGTGATGGAGGCCGCCGATCTGGCCCGTGTGCCGGCAGGCGGCGCCCTGGCCGTAGACCGGGACACCTTCTCCGGCCATATCACCGAAAGGCTGAAAAATCACCCGCTGGTCACCGTGGAGGAGCGGGAGGTGACGGAGGTGCCGGAGGGACCCGTCATCATTGCCTCCGGCCCCCTGACCTCGGATGCCCTGGCGGAGAGCATCTCCGCCCTGCCGGGGCTGTCCACCCTGAACTTCTATGATGCCGCGGCGCCTATCGTCACCGCCGAGAGCCTGAACATGGACAGGGTCTTCCGCCAGAGCCGGTACGACCGGGGCGATGATTACCTGAATTGCCCCATGACGGAGGCGGAATACAACGCTTTCATTGACGCTCTGCTGGAGGCGGAGACCGCCGAGGTCCACGGCTTCGAGGAGAGCCATGTGTTTGAGGGCTGCATGCCCGTGGAGTCCATGGCGCGCCGTGGCCGCATGGTGCCTGCCTTCGGCCCCATGAAGCCCGTGGGTCTGAAGGATCCCCGGACGGGGAAGGAGGCCTTCGCCGTGGTGCAGCTTCGGCAGGACAACGCGGAGGGCACCCTTTACAACCTGGTGGGCTTCCAGACCCGGCTGAAATGGCCGGAGCAGCGGCGGGTCTTTGGACTGATCCCCGGCTTGGAGCACGCGGAATTCGCCCGCTACGGTGTGATGCACCGGAACACCTTCCTGCATTCGCCGGGCTTTCTGAACGGGCGCTTTGAAATGCTCAGCCGCCCCATGACCTATTTCGCCGGGCAGATGACCGGCGTGGAGGGCTATGTGGAGAGCGCCGCCTCCGGGCTGGTGTGCGGCCTTTCACTGGGAAAGCAGCTGCTGGAGCGGGAGCTGCCGCCGTTGCCGGGCATCACGGCCCTGGGCGCCATGGGACGCTATATTTCCACCCCCAACCGGGATTTCCAGCCCATGAACTGCACCTTCGGGCTGCTGGACGGCCTGGTGGTGGATAAGCAGCACAAAAAGATACGCAACAAACAGGAGCGGTATACCGTCATCTCCGAACGGTCCCTGGCCTTCATGCGGGACTGGGCGAGGGAGGCGGGCTGCGCTCCGGAAGCAGGAGAGAACACATGAGCAGCATCAAATTTATGGGTACGACCATCTGCGCCGTCCGCAAGAACGGTCAGACGGCCATTGCCGGTGACGGCCAGGTGACCATGGGCGAGAGCGTGGTGTTCAAGTCCACCGCCCGCAAGGTCCGCAGGCTGTACAACGGCCAGGTGGTGGTGGGCTTTGCCGGCTCCGTCACCGACGCCATCACCCTTTGCGACAAGTTTGAGGATAAGCTGAGCCAGTGCGGCGGCAACCTGGAGCGGGCGGCCGTAGGCGTGGCCCAGAGCTGGCACGGCGACCAGGGCATGCGGAACCTGGAGTCCCTGCTGATCGTGGCTGATAAGGAAAGCCTGCTGATGATCAGCGGCACCGGCGATGTGATGGTGCCGGACGGCGGCGTCATTGCCATCGGCTCCGGCGGCAACTACGCCCTGGCTGCGGCCCGGGCCCTGTCCGAGAATACGGACCTGACGGCCCATGAGATCGCGGAGAAGGCGCTGCATATCGCGGCGGATATCTGCGTGTTCACCAACCACAATGTGGTGGTTGAGGATGTGTAAGAGGAGGCGGAATCCATGGCAGAGCTGACGCCCCGCGAGATCGTGCGGGAGCTGGACCGTTACATCATCGGCCAGGAGGAGGCCAAGAAGAGCGTGGCAATTGCGCTGCGCAACCGCTATCGCCGTTCCCGGGTGGATGAGGCCATGCGGGAGGAGATCAGTCCCAAGAATATCCTGATGGTGGGCCCCACCGGCGTGGGCAAGACCGAGATCGCCCGTCGGCTGGCGAAGCTGGTGGCCGCGCCCTTCGTGAAGGTGGAGGCTACCAAGTTCACCGAGGTGGGCTATGTGGGCCGGGATGTGGAATCCATCATCCGCGACCTGGTGGAGAACAGCATCCGCATGGTGCGGGAGGAGCATGTGCGCCGGGTGCAGACCCGGGCTGATGTGCTGGCGGAGGACCGCCTGGTGACCCTGCTGACCACCGAGCGCAAGAAGCAGAACAATGCCGGCGGCTTCAACCTGGATTTCCTGCTGGGCAAGAAGACCGCCGAGCCTCAGCTTTCCGCCGATGAGCAGCAGGCCATCGCCGCGAAGCGGCAGGACATCCGTCGCCAGCTGGCCGAGGGCAAGCTGGAGGATGTGGAGCTGGAGATCGAGGTGGCGGAGGAGGCCCCCACCCTGGAGGTGGGCGGCAGCGCCATCAATCTGGGCGACATGATGGGCAATATGATGCCCAAGCGCACCAAGCTGCGCCATGTGAAGGTGAAGGAGGCCCGCAAGCTGCTTCGTCAGGAGGAATCCGACAAGCTGGTGGACAATGACGCCATCCAGGAGGAGGCCGTGCGCCGAGCGGAGGAGAGCGGCATCGTCTTCATTGACGAAATCGACAAGATCGCCGGGCATCGCGGCGGCTCCGGCCCCGATGTGAGCCGCGAGGGCGTGCAGCGGGACATCCTGCCTATTGTGGAGGGCTCCACCGTCAACACCAAGTACGGTCCCGTCAAGACGGACTACATGCTGTTTATCGCGGCCGGCGCCTTCCATGTGGCCAAGGTCAGCGACCTGATCCCCGAGCTGCAGGGCCGCTTCCCTGTGCATGTGGAGCTGAAGAGCCTGACGAAGGAGGACTTCCGGGCCATCCTGACCCAGCCGGACAACGCCCTGACGCGCCAGTATCAGGCGCTGCTGGCCGTGGACCGCGTACTGCTGACCTTTGATGCTTCCGCCATCGACGCCATCGCCGAGGCTGCCTGGAATGCCAACGAGAACAGCGAGGACATCGGTGCCCGCCGTCTGCACGCTGTGTTCGAGAATGTGCTGGAGGATATCTCCTTCAACGCCGGCGGGGATGACAGCATGCCGCCCTTTGAGCTGACGGTGAACGGCGACTATGTGCGCAGCCATCTCAGCGCCGCCAACCGGCAGGCCGATCTGAAAAAGTATATCATCTGACGCAGGCGGCCCGGGCTTTTTCCTCGGGCCGCGCTGTTTTTCACGCTCAGTTCATTCTCATGGGATAGGATGAACGGGAGAAAGGGAGTGGAGCCATGTTCAAGGTGCTTGTGGCGTAGGATGATCTGCCGCTGCAGAAGATGATGTGCGCGTTCCTGGGCATGAACGGCTATCAGGCTATGGGAGCCGGCAACGGAGAGGAGGCCCTGGAGGCCATCGACCATGTGCTGCCGGACCTGGTAATCGCCGATGTGATGATGCCCGTGATGGACGGCTGGGAGCTGACGAAGGAGCTGCGCGGCCTTTATCCGCAGCTGCCCATCATGCTGGTCACCGCCAGGGATACCCTGGAGGACAAGCGCATGGGCTTCACCTCCGGCGCGGATGATTATATGACAAAGCCCGTCGATCTGGATGAGATGCTGCTGCATGTGCAGGCCCTGCTGCGCCGGGCTCAGGTCATGACCAGCCATCAGCTGAAGATCGGCGGTACGGTGCTGGATTACGATTCCCTCACCGTGTCCTGCGGTGAGCAGCAGCTGACGCTGCCCAAGAAGGAGTTCTATCTGCTGTTCAAGCTGCTGTCCAGCCCCAGGCAGATCTTCACCAGGCGGCAGCTGATGGACGAGATCTGGGGCATGGACGCCCAGAGCGACGAGCGCACCGTGGATGTGCATGTGAAGCGCCTGCGGGAGAAGTGTGAGCCCTTCACCGACTTCAGCATCGTGACGGTGCGCGGCCTGGGCTACAAGGCGGAGAAGAACGCATGAACGGCCACAGAAAGACCCTGCGTCCCTATTCCTACAAGGCCCGCACCCAACTGTCCTTCACCACCGCTATCGTGGTGGTGCTGATCGTCACCCTCTTCGGCGCCTACGCCTGGTTCAGCTATATCATGCGCTCGGAGACGGCGGACAGCGAATACACCGTGGCGCTGAGCATTCTGGAGCTGCAGGACAGGACGGAGCTTTCCATGGACGAGATCATGGAAATGACCGCCTCCGAGGACATCCAGCTGCGCCGGGTGGACCGCTCCGACATCATGCTGAACGACAGCGAGATGATCCAGCTGCAGAGCCGCACCATCCTGGCCTTCTTCGGCGGCTCCGGCTCGGTGCCCATCACCTTCGTGATGACGGACAGTGGCATCGTGGAGATCAGCTCTGCCAGGCAGGGGGTGCTGTTCTTCGCTTATTTCCAGCGCACCGCGCTGATCACGCTGCTGTGCGCCAGCCTGTTCGCGCTGGTGTCCTTCTTCTCCTCCGCCAGGATCGTGCGGCCCATCACCCAGCTGACCGCCGCCACCCACCGCATCTCTGAGGGCGACTTCTCCATGAAGCTGCCGGAGGACAGCGATGATGAGCTGAGCGATCTGATGCATTCCTTCAACCGCATGACGGACGCCCTGGAGCGCACCTCCGCCCAGCAGAAGGACTTCATTGCCAGCGTCAGCCATGAGTTCAAGACGCCCATCGCCTCCATCAAGGGCTACGCCCGGCTGCTGCAGATGCCGGGGCTGGATGATGTCACCCGGAATGAGTACATCCGCATGATCAGCCAGGAGAGCGACAGGCTGTCCCGGCTGTCGGATACGCTGCTGCGGCTCTCCGCCCTGGAGAAGCAGACCGCTCCGGCGGAGCTGGAGGACATCCGGCTGGATGAGCAGCTGCGGCAGGTGATCCTCAGGATGGAGCCGGTATGGACCCAGCGGGGCATTGACTTTGACCTGGAGTTGGATGAGGTGACTGTTCGCTCGGATGGGGACCTGCTGACCCAGGTGTGGGTGAACCTGATCCAGAACGCCATGAAGTTCTCTGACGACGGCTCTGTGATTGCCATCAGTGTGCATCCTGCGGAGCATGGCAAAGAGGCGGTCTGCGCCATCACCGATCACGGCATCGGCATGACGGAGGAGACCATGAACCGCATCTTCGAGCGCTTCTATCAGGGGGACAGGTCCCGTAGCCGGGAGGGCGTGGGCCTGGGCCTGAGCCTGGTGCAGCGCATCCTGAACATCGTGGGCGGCAGGGTCGATGTGACCTCAAAGCCGGGTGAGGGCTCCACCTTCACCGTGCATTTGCCCGTGAAGCCGCCCGAGGAAAAAAAGGAAAAAGCATAACAAAAGCGGCAGCCCGTCCGGGCTGCCGTTTTCGTTGCGGAGAGGGAAGGATACAGAAGGCTGTCCATGAAAAACGCTTATTTCCAGCGGTGCTTGCTCTGCTCCAGCAGGTTTTTCATCAGCAGGCTGTTTTCCAGGGCCATGCCGCAGCCCACGGCCACGCAGGCCTGGGGATCGTCGGCCACGCCGCAGGGGATGCTCAGCACATTGTAGATGGCCTCGGCCAGACCGGTCAAGGCGGCGCCGCCGCCCGTCAGCACGATGCCCTGCTCGAAAATGTCGGAGGCCAGCTGAGGCGGCGTGCGCTCGATGACGCCCTGGATGGCGTCGATCAGCTCGCCGATGGGCTCCTGCAGGGCCTCGCAGACCTCGGAGGTGGTGACTATCTGAGTCTTGGGCATGCCGGATACCAGATTGCGGCCGGTGATCTCCATAGGCACATCGTTTGTCTGGGGCACGGCGCTGCCGATGTTGATCTTCAACTCCTCCGCCGTGCGCTCACCGATGAGCAGGTTGTGCTTCTTGCGCAGGTAGCGGATAATGGCATCGTTGAAGTAATCGCCGCCGATGGTGACGCTGGAGGACACCACCACCTCGCCGGTGCCCAGCACCGCGATGTCGGTCATGCCCGCGCCGAGGTCCACGATCATGGCGCCGTAGGAATTGGTGAAGTCGATGCCCACGCCCAGGGCAGCCGCGATGGGACGCTCCAGCAGCTGGGTCTTCTTGGTGCCGGCCTCGAACATGACGCTCATGATGGAGCGCTTCTCCACCTCGTTAACGCCGGACGGGATGGAGATGATGGCCCTGGGCCGGGCAACCAGCGGCTTTTTGGTCAGGGCCATGGTCACGAAATGACGGAGCATGGTGTTCAGCATATCGAAATCGGCCACACCGCCGTTTCGCAGCGGGCGGATGGTGGTCACATTGCCGGGGGTGCGGCCGATCATCCGATAGGCCTCGGAGCCTACAGCCAGCACGGTATTGGTGCTTCTGTCCACAGCCACCACGGCAGGTTCACGGAGCACGACCCCCTTGTCCTTGCGGTAGATCAGCACATTGGATGTGCCCAGATCCACGCCGATATCGCTGATCTTGCTCATGACATCCTCCTCCTTCGGAATGAAGCATACAGACTATTATACCATTCATTTGCCGAAAGGGCAAGTCCTGAAGGACAAACAATGCAACAAAAATGTAACATTTGAACGGTAAAGATGAAGCGAAGGCGCCTTACCTGTGCCTTCTGCTCAGCAGCACCAGCACCGCCGCGCCAAGCACCAGCAGGGGCAGGGCCACGATGACCGCGGTGCCGAGGGCAGTGGAGGAGGCGGAAAGAGCGGGGCGCACAGCCGAGCGGGCCATCAGGGAGAGATCGGACTGCTCCTCACCCAGCAGGAATTCCACCGTGCGCAGGATGAATTCCTGTGACACTGTCATGGCGTACTCCTCCTGGGAGGTGAGCAGTGTGGAGCAGCCCAGGATGAAGGCATTGCTGACCTCGCCGGTGGCGGACATCCGCTGGGCCAGCAGGGCCAGGGCGAAGGTACCGGCAGGATCGCCATCCTGCTTTGAGAGGCTCATGCTGCCGGAGGAAAAGTCCCGCAGATAGGCGTTCTCCGTGGTGGTCAGCACGGCCTCCGTGTTCAGATAACGGTCGGAGCTTTCCGGCATGGAAAAGGCGCGGCTGGCGGCCAGGATCAGGAAGGTGTCGCCCGCCTGCACCAGGTCGGCGGTGATGTCGGTGGTCTGCATCCGGGGGATCAGGTAGGTGCGGTTCCCGTTGTAATAGCTGGAGCTTTCGTCGGAGGAGGCCACCGCCACGCCCGTCTGGGGCAGGAAGCCGTAGCTGCGCAGCAGAGAGGCATAGTTGGGCATGCTGTCCACCGGATCGGTGTAGTCGCAGGTGAACAGGATGCTGCCGCCGCTTTCGGTGAAGGCGGTCAGTTGGGAAAGCTCGCTGTCGGTGAAGTCCCGCACGGGGGAGAGGATCACCAGCAGGTCGTCCGGGCTCAGCTCGGTTTCGGTGGTGTTCAGGGTGTAGTAGTACACATCGTAGTGATTGGAGGCCAGCAGGTCGGCGAAGGCAGCTGTGCCGTCCTCGTCCAGCTCGCCGTGTCCCTGCAGGATCAGGATCCGGGGCACGGTCTCTTTGGTCACATAGCTGATGGCGGAGGTCAGGCTGCTCTCGTAGGTCAGGCCGGCGTACTGATAGACGCCCTGCTCGGTATCATAGGACAGGCTGACGAAATCCAGCGCGGAAAGGATGCGCCAGCGGCCCGTTTCCTCGCACCAGACCACCACCGAGTCGTTGGTCAGGCTTTCATCGGAGGTGGAGGAACGGAATTTGGTCAGCAGGCCGGGGTTCAGGCTGATGTCCGTCTGCTCCCAGGTGACCAGGGGAGAGGCGGCGGCATAGCGGTTCAGCAGCTCCAGCAGGGGCTGGTCCTCATCGCCCCGGCTGTACAGGGCATAGATATGCACGGGATGGGTCAGGCCAGCCAGCACCTGGGCGGTGGTCTCACTGTAGGTGGTGAGAGCGTTGAAGGAATAGTCCACCCGCCAGGCATTCCGCTCCTCCAGGGTGGTGAAGAGCAGGTTCAGGGCCAGCAGCAGCGCCGCCAGGACGCACACCAGTCCGGTGGCCAGCCCGCCCTCCCGGAGCCTGCGCTTCAGGTCGGGCTTTTTTTCCTTTCTCGGATGCTTCATGCTCAGGCCCCCTTTCTGCGCCGACGGTCCAGCACATAGACGGTCAGCACCAGCATGAGCGCCGCCACGGACAGATCGAAGCCCACGGAGGCAAAGGACAGCTGGCCCATGAGGAAGGGCTCGTTGCGGGCGTACAGGCTGAGGAAGGTCAGCGCGGTGTCCAGCCACTCCGGCACGGAGGAGGCCAGCAGATCCATGACCCACAGACACAGATTGACGCCCAGGGAGACCACAGCCGCCGTGACGGGCGCCCGGCAGCAGCCGGAAATAAACAGATCGATGGCGATGAAAGCACAGCCCTGCAGCACGAAGCCCAGATAGCCCACCATCAGCTCACCGGGATAGACCTGACCGTAGATCGCCACCACCAGCACATACAGGCCGGTCAGCAGCACGGTGCCCAGCATCAGGGTGACAGCCGCCAGGTACTTGCCCAGCACCACGCCTGTCAGGGATACCGGGCTGGTGAAAAGCAGCTGGTCGGTCTGCTTCTGGCGCTCCTCGGCCAAAAGGCGCATGGTCAGCACGGGGCACAGCAGCATCCACAGGTAGCTCAGCTGGCCCATGAAGGTCAGCAGATCGGAGGAACGGGCCTGCAGGATCTGCAGGAAGAACATGACGGAGCCCACGGCCAGGAACACGCCGGCAAACACATAGCCCGTGGGCGTGACCAGATAAGCCTGCAGCTCCCGTCTCCAGACAGAGATCATGGGTTCACCCCCTCTTCGGCAGTGAGGCGCAGGAAGGCCTCCTCCAGGGTATCCTGCCGCTGCACCAGCATGCGCAGAGGCGCGTCCAGGGCGCAGAGCAGGCGGAAGAGCTGGGTCTGGGGGTCGCCCCGACCCTGATCGCCGGCGGTACATTCCAGCTCCAGCTCGCTGATCTCCGTGTTCATGGAGGGCAGTGTCTTTACCCGACGGACGCAGGGCAGGCTCTTCAGGGCGGGCAGCAGCTGCCTTTCGTTCAGCATGACGGAGGCCCGCAGGGTGACGGTCTCGCCCTGCGGCTGCTCCAGCAGGGACTGCTCCCGCACCAGGCGCCCCTGATGCAGGATGACCACCCGGCTGCACAGCTGCTGCACCTCAGAGAGCAGATGGGAGGAGAACAGGATGGTATGGTTCTCGCCCAGGGTGCGCATCAGCTGGCGGATCTCCACCACCTGCCGGGGGTCCAGGCCCACGGTGGGCTCATCCAGCACCAGCACCTGGGGGTCGCCGCACAGGGCCTGGGCAAAGCCGACCCGCTGACGGTAGCCCTTCGACAGGTTGCCCAGCACACGGCCCGCGACCTCCGTGAGACCGCACAGCTGCAGCAGATCGTCCACATGGGCCGGAATGGAACGGGCCTTCACCTCCCGCAGACGGCAGACGAAGCGCAGGTATTCCCGCACCGTCATCTCGTCATAAAGCGGCGGCTTTTCCGGAAGGTAGCCGATCTGCCGCTTGCAGTCCCGGGGATGGGTCAGCATATCCATGCCGTTCACCAGCACCTGGCCGGAGGTGGGGGCGTCATAGCCCGTCAGCATATTCAGCGTAGTGGTCTTTCCGGCACCGTTCTGCCCCAACAGCCCGATAATCTGCCCCTTCGGCGCGGTGAAGGAAAGGTCCTTCACTGCCGTGACAGCACCGAAGCGCTTGGTGACCTGCCTGAGTTCCAGCATGGCGCATCTCCTTCAAGCTCATTCAAAGCGTGCCGCGGCAAGCTCCGCGACTGTACCATTATAACAAAAAAGCCGCGGTCACTGTGTGAATAAAGCATGAATTATATGAAAACAGGCAGAAATACGGTTCGATAAAAAAGCTTGTGGGATTATTCTTTGCAGAGCTTGTCATGCTTCCTGCCGGCAGTAGGGGACGTGAGAACAGAACAGCAGCATGGCCGGGCCTGCCGAAGCCGCGACAAGCGGCTTCGGCAAAATCCCACAAGAACCTCCATTGATCCGAAAAAATATGAAGAAAGATGAAGCATGTTAACAATTTATTCACACTTTCGTCACATAAAAGTCGGAAAATAAGAGCGTGGTATGCTATCGACCCGAAATGATGAGATGTAAGGAGATACGCACATGAATCGTATGCTGAAGCTGCTTGCCGTGCTCCTGGCCCTGATGCTCTGCTGCTCCATGGCAGCGGCCGAGGAGGAGGAAGCCCTGACGCTCCCCGACTGCAGCACCGAGTCCTTCTTTACCGATGATTCCGGCGACTGGTCCCTGGTGCTTCTGTGGTACAATAACGGCAACATGTTTGTGTCCGTGGAGCACCGCACTGCCGAGGGCGAGGCGGATATCTGGTCCTTCGATATCGAGGGTGCCTATGAGGGGGATTCCTTCGATTACATCAGCGCCTTCAAGGGCCACGCCACCATGGATGCCGAGGACGGCACACTTGGCGCCGTGGAAGAGGAGTATAATGACGGTACAGGCACCATCGCCCTGGACGGTGACCTCATCCTCTGGACAGACAATACGGAAGGGCAGGTCTGCGAATTCGGCCTGATCTCCAGCAGCACCACCACCTTCTACCATGAGACGGAGCATGGCGTGGCGGAGATGAGCGGTACCTCCACCGAGGAGGACAACAGCGTGGTCACCTGCCTCATCGAGCAGAAGGTATCCGATACCGAAAAGCTGGTCTGGAACCTGACCCTGCTGTGGGACGATGACCAGAACCTGTATGTGTACAGCGACGCCGTGTGCACCCGCATGACCACGACGGAGGGCGACTACGCGGAGGAGACGCTGTATACCGAGGGCAAGGGCACCTTCACCCTGATGGGAGACGGCTCCCTGGTATGGGCAGACAATGCCGACGGCACCGGCACGGGCTATCGCTTTGAGATCAATATGCTGGAGCTGTGAGGCAGACAGCGTCAAATTTCCCCTTTACAAATGTGAAGCAATGTGCTATAATCACACGCGGTTTGCAGAGCACCTATCCTTCAGCCCGGCCGACGGGCAAGGCAGGCGACGATGCCGTGATGAGCGCATGAGCCACGCCTTTCCCTGACCGGGAGAGGCGTTTCTTTTTGGCCCGGAGGAGCGCGCGTATGGGTGCGGCAGGGTCAATGGCCGATTTGCGGATCTGCCCCGCGGATCTGCCGCGCTCTTTTCCCCTGAGACCTCTGAGAGGAAGGATGAATCCCATGAGTGAGAATACCAACGGCATCCGCGACGCGCGGAAGCTGGGCATGCCGAAGATGCTGATTCTCGGCCTGCAACACATGTTTGCCATGTTCGGCGCCACCATCTTGGTCCCGATCTTGGTGATGGGCTACTTCAAGGATGCCACCGGCGCCGCCCCCACCGCGGGCGTGACCGTGGCCACCACCCTGTTCTGCGCCGGTGTCGGCACCCTGCTGTTCCATGTCTGCGCCAAGATGAAGGTGCCTGCCTTCCTGGGCTCCTCCTTCGCCTTCCTGGGCGGCTTCTCCACCGTGGCCAACCTGACCTCCGGCGCCTATGCCGCCATGGGTGCCAATGAGAAGTGCGCCTACGCCTGCGGCGGCGTGGTGGTGGCCGGCCTGCTGTACCTGGTGCTGGCAGCCATCATCAAGCTGGTTGGCGTGAAGAAGGTCATGCGCTTCCTGCCCCCTGTGGTGACCGGCCCCATCATCATCTGCATCGGCCTGTCCCTGTCCTCCTCCGCCATCAGCAATGCCTCCACCAACTGGCTGCTGGCCTTCGTGGCGCTGGCTGTGATCATCGTGTTCAACATCTGGGGCAAGGGTATGTTCAAGATCATCCCCATCCTGATGGGCGTGGTCATCTCCTATGTGCTGGCCGTGATCCTGAATGCCTGTGGCGTGACCAATCCCGATGGCAGCAAGATCATCGACTTCGCCTCCGTGTCCTCCGCTGCCTGGGTGGGCATCCCCGCCTTCCAGATCGCCAAGTTCGATGTGACCTCCATCCTGGTGATGGCGCCCATCGCCATCGCCTCCATGATGGAGCACATCGGCGATATGTCCGCCATCTCCGCCACCGTGGGCGAGAACTTCATTGAGGAGCCCGGCCTGCACCGCACCCTGCTGGGCGACGGCCTGGCCACCGCCTTTGCCGGCCTGATCGGCGGCCCCGCCAACACCACCTACGGCGAGAACACCGGCGTGCTGGAGCTGTCCAAGGTGTATGATCCCCGGGTGATCCGCCTGGCTGCCGTCTATGCCGTGGTGCTGTCCTTCATCCCCAAGTTCTCCGCCATCATCTCCACCATGCCCTCCTCTATCATCGGCGGCATCTCCTTCATGCTGTACGGCATGATCTCCGCCATCGGTGTTCGCAATGTGGTGGAGAATAAGGTGGACCTGACCAAGAGCCGCAACCTGATCATCGCAGCCGTCATCTTCGTCTGCGGCCTGGGCTTCTCCTCCGGCCTGACCTTCCAGATCGGCGGTGCCACCATCACCCTGACCGCTCTGGCCATCGCCGCCATCGCGGGCATTGTGCTGAATATCATCCTGCCCGGCAATGACTACGAGTTCGGCGCCAACCCCGAGGGCGACCGCAGCCGCGGCGTCTATGTGTCCAACAGCGACAAGAAGAACTGAGCCTGTCTTACTCCCATCTCCCCTTCACCGGGGAGATGTTTTTTTGATGTCCGTAGGGGAATTGTGCTGACAGGATGGGCAAAATGTGGTATGATACAGCGGTAAACCGAAATCAAGGAGTGGATTGAAGCATGAAGAAGATCGGTCTGATCGGCGCGGGCAATATGGGCACTGCCATCCTGCGGGGTGTGCTGGACGCGGGCTATCTGCGGCCGGAGCAGCTGTGCGTGTCGGACAAGAGCAGCAAGCGGATGCTGGAGCTCTCCCAGGAGCTGCCCGGTGTGACCTTTTATGACGATGCCGCTGAGCTGGCTGAAGCCTGTGACCTGATCATCATGGCGGTGAAGCCCTATGTGCTGGGAGGCGTGCTGCAGAGCCTGCGGCCCGTGCTGAAGGGCGGCAAGTCTGTCCTGTCCATTGCGGCGGGCTGGACGGTGGCCATGCTGCGGGAGGCGCTGCAGGGTACGGACACGGCTTACCTGCGGGTGATGCCCAACACCCCCGCGCTGGTGGGGGAGGGCATGACCGCCCTGTGTGACGATACCACCTTCACCGAGGAGAACTTCCGGTTGGCCAAGGGCATCTTTGACGCGGTGGGCCGCACGGTGGTGCTGCCGGAGCGCCTGTTCGACGGCGTCATCGCCATCAGCGGCTCCAGCCCGGCCTATGTGTATATGCTCATCGAGGCCATGGCGGACGCCGGCGTGAGGGAGGGGCTGACCCGCGCCTGCGCCTATGAGATGGCCGCCCAGTCCGTGCTGGGCAGCGCCCTGATGGTGCTGCAGACAGGCGAGCATCCCGGCAGCCTGAAGGATGCCGTCTGCTCTCCCGGCGGCACCACCATCGATGCGGTGGTGGAGCTGGAGCGCAAGGGCTTCCGCGCCGCCGTCATGGACGCCATGCAGGCCTGCGCCGACAAATCCAGGAGCATGTCCAAATAAACGCGCAGCAAAAGACAGCCGCCTCTTCCCGAAGCTGTGGGAGGAGACGGCTGTTTTGCGTGAAAGCGTTTTATTTTTTGCGGAGCCTGGCCACGAAGAAGCCCTCAAAGAGCGCTGTGGGACGCACACACAGGCAGCCGGGCAGGGAGGTGGGCAGCAGGGGCAGCTGCTCCGCCAGGGCAGGATCGACAGGCAGTACCTCGGCACCGCCGTTTTTGAGGGCCTGCCGCACCACCTGCTCATTTTCAATCTCCATAATGGAGCAGGTGGAATACACCAGTTCATGTCCCTTTCGCAGCAGGCGAAGAGCCTTTTGCAGCATGGCCAGCTGGGTGGCGGCAGTCTTCTTTACCCATCCGGCCTCCATGCGGCGCTGGGGCTCGCCCTCCCGCAGCAGCAGAGTGCCGCTGCCGGTGCAGGGAGCATCCAGCAGGATGCGATCAAAGGAGAACAGGTCATTCAGATCACGGGCATCCTGTTGCAGTACGGTGGCCCTGCGGGCACCCTGACGCTCCAGATTGAAGCGGAGCCGCTCAGCCCGCAGCGGGTTTTTCTCGCAGGCGGTGATCAGGGCACGGCCTCCGGTGAGGGCGGCGATTTGCGTGGTCTTGCCGCCGGGGGCAGCGGCCATGTCCAGCACGGTCTCGCCCGGCTGTGCCTGCAGCACCAGGGCGGGCAGCATTGAGGAGAGGCTCTGCAGATACACGGCGCCCTGCTCATACAGGGGCAGCGCCCGCACCGCGTCCTCCCGCACCTCCGGCAGGATCAGCGCGTCGGCATACCAGGGGACCGGCTCATAGCGGATGCCGGCCTCGTCCAGGTGGTGCAGCGCAGCTTCGTGGTCAGTCCGCAGGGGATTGATCCGCAGGGTCACGGGCCGCTCCGTATAGCCTTCGATGATGCGCTGCGTCTCCTCCGGGCCGTATTGCCGGGTGAGGGCCTCCGTGAGATAGGGCGGCAGCTGAGGAATCATGGGACATCCTCCTTTAGCGGGCCTTGCTCACGAAGGCACGGTAGCACTTGTATTCCTCCCACAGGTCAGCCTTACTGATCAGCTCCCAGGGAGCGTGCATGCTCAGCACCGGGATGCCGCAGTCGATGACCTGCATACCGTAGCTGGCGCAAAGATAGGCGATGGTGCCGCCGCCGCCGACATCCACCTTGCCCAGCTCGGCGGTCTGGAAGTCCACGCCGCTCTCGTCCATGATGGTGCGCAGCTGGGCGATGAACTCGGCGTTGCAGTCGTTGGAGCCGCTCTTGCCGCCGCGGCCGGTGAACTTGTTGAAGCACACACCGTGGCCCATCAGGGCAGCGTTCTTCTTTTCAAACATGCCGGCATAGTGGGGATCGAAGCCGGCGGATACATCGCTGGAAAGCATGCGGCTGTTCCGCAGGCAGCGGCGCAGCACCAGCTCGCTCTCCCGGTCGCACAGGGCTACCAGCTCGGCCATGGTGTTCTCAAAATAATGGGCGGACATGCCGGTGGCGCCCACGCTGCCGATCTCCTCCTTGTCGGTGAGGATGGCGCAGAGAGTGGCCTTGGGGGTGCCCTCATAGTCCAACAGGGCGGCCATGGAGGGGAAGGCACAGACACGGTCATCGTGTCCGTAGCCGGCGATGAGGCTGCGGTCGAAGCCCACCTCACGGCAGGGGCCGGCAGGCACCGCCTCCAGCTCGGCGGAGAGCAGGTCCTCCTCCTCAATGCCCAGATGCTCCTTCAGCAGCTTCAGGCAGGCGGCCTTTACGGGCTCCTTCTCCGTGTCCTTCAGGGGCACGCTGCCCACGATCAGGTCCAGATCCTCGCCCTCCACCACCTTGGCGGCGGGCTTGCTCATCAGATCGGCGGAGAGATGGATCAGCAGGTCGGAGATATAAACGATCGGCTCCTCGGGCTTCTCGCCGATGGAGACGGTAACGCAGCTGCCGTCCTTCAGGAAGACCTTTCCGTGCAGCGCCAGGGGCGTGGCGGCCCACTGGTACTTTTTGATGCCGCCGTAGTAGTGGGTATCCAGGAAAGCGATGTCCGCGTCCTCATAGAGGGGATTCTGCTTCACATCGATGCGGGGGCTGTCAATGTGGGCGCCAAGGATATTCATGCCCTCGCTGATGGGCGCGGTGCCGATGATGAAAAGCATCAGGGATTTGCCCATCCAGTTGGCATATACCCGGTCGCCGGGCTGCAGCCGCTCACCGGCGGCCACCAGGGCGTTCAGGTCACGGAAGCCCTTCGCCTCCGCCTGACGCACGCCCTCGGCCACGCATTCCCGCTCGGTCTTTCCGGCATTCAGAAAATTCCGGTAGCGCAGGGCAAAGGCCTCCAGCTGTTCGGCCTCGGCATCGTCATACTGAAGCCAGGCATTTTTCTTGTACATGGGGATCATCCTTTCGTATGATGTTCATGGGACCGCTGTCACGCCTTGCGGCCGCCGAAGCGTCTGTCCCTCGTGTCGAAGGAGGAGAGCGCCTCGTCATAGCAGCGGACATCGAAATCGGGCCACAGGGTCTTGGGGAAAAGGAACTCGGCATAGGCGCACTGCCAAAGCATGAAGTTGCTCAGGCGCATCTCGCCGCTGGTGCGGATCATCAGGTCGATGTCCGGCTGACCGGCGGAATACAGGTGCCCGGACACCAGCTCCGGGGTGACGGCCTCCGGCGAGAGGGCGCCGCGGGCAACCTCCTGGGCAATGAGCCGGCAGGCCCGGGTGATCTCGTCCCTGGAGCCGTAGTTCAGACAGATGTTCAGCTTCAGGCCGGTGTTGGCCAGGGTGCGCTCCTCGGCGGCCACAAGCACCTCCTGCTGCTGGGGCGGCAGACCGCTCTTGTCGCCGAAGATGGTGATCTTTACATGCTCCGCGTCCAGCTCATCGATCTCGGAGGCAAAGTAATCCAGGATCAGCTGCATCAGCGCCGCCACCTCCTCGGCGGAGCGCCGCCAGTTCTCGGTGGAGAAGGCGTAGATGCTCAGGGCCTCGATGCCCAGATGGCTGGTGTGGCGGATGATCTCACGCAGCGCCTCGGTGCCCTGGCGGTGGCCAAGGGACACATTGTAGTGGTGCTTCTTGGCCCAGCGGCCGTTGCCGTCCATGATGATGCCCACGTGGCGGGGCAGGCGGGTGAAATCCTCCCGCTTCATGGGCGTGTAGCCCCGAAGAGAATGGTGCGAGGGGCCTTTGGCCTTCCGCACCCGGAGGTGGTGAACGATACGGTCAAGCAGCATGGCATGCGCTCCTTGTGTCAGAATTCGTCAGCCGTGGGGACGGACAGCGGCAGCGGAAACCAGCCGGCTGGTCCCTGGGGAATGTCCTCGCCGGGGAAGGGATCGAACAGCATGCTGTTCAGCTGCCGCGGCGTGAGGAAAAGCGTCTGGAGCCATTTTTCGGAGGTACCGTCCGGATGCCGGATGTCGCCGACCTTGCAGCGTCCGTCCCGGACGGAGATGAGGAAGGCCTCATCCTCCACCACAATGGGTAGCTCACCGTCGGCGGGCTGCTCCCGACGGGCCTTCAGGTTCATCAGCGTTTCAATCACCCGCCTGTGGTTCACGACCCGAAGCTCCCAGGCAGGCGAAAGGGAGGTGCCCTCGGCCCAGAGACGCAGGTGCCGCAGCCGCCGGCTGTCCCAGCAGGGCATCTGCAGCCAGAGATTGGTCAGGCTGCGCTGCGTGAGCCAGGCCTTCAGGATCAGATCCATGGCCCTGTCAGTCACGGCAAGCAGCTCGGACAGCTGATCCGGCTCCTCGCGCTTGACGGTCAGGCAGCCCAGCAGCCTGCCGCTCCTGTCCAGGGCGGCATAGACCTCACGCTCATAGGAACGGCAGATGGCGGCAAAGCCTGTCCATTCCCGGCCGAAGCGTACGGGCTCCCTCTGCTGCAGCGCCGCGCAGGCGGCCTCCAGAGGCGTGCCCGGAAGGAGAGGCTCAAAGCGGATGCCGTCGGCGTTGAGCCCGCTCAGGGCATGCCGCACGGAACGGGCGGAGATATGGAAGACCCAGCGCTGCCCGCCCTGACCGTAGCCGAAATAGCCGTAGCGCTGCCTCTGCCCGCCCAGCAGCAGCAGATCGACGCCGGTGGCCCGGGCCTCCCGCAGCCAGTAGGCCATCAGCTCCTTCATGTAGCCGCGGCCCCTGTCCTCCGGATGCACGCTGACGCTGCCGATGAAGCCCGTGCGCAGCACCCTGCGTCCCACATGCAGCTCTCCAGGCAGCATGCCGACCATGGCCCGGATCGAGTCACGCTCATCGGTCACCAGGGCGTGAATGTGTGCCATGCCGGAGCCCGGCGCATAGACCTTGGGCAGGGCGCTGCCAAAGTCCACATCGGCCCCGGCCCCCTGAAACACCTTGTCGGCAAAATCGCGGCAGGCCTCCAGCTCCTCCTCGCGGGCAAGGCGCAGGCTCATGGCGCGACCTCCCCACGATGGGCGTCATAGAAGGCCCACAGTTCCTCATGGAAGCGTTTGCGGAATTCACCGTGTCTGGGATTATCCCGGGTGGGATAGACACGGTTGGTCAGCAGCACTACCCAGAAGCCGGTTTTCGGCTCCACCAGCATGGAGGTGCCCGTGAAGCCGGTATGGCCGAAGCAGAAGGGCAGGCGGTAGCCCAGCACACAGTCGGGATTGCCGGTCACCTGGAAGCCCAGGCCGCGGCAGGTGTCCTGACCGGGGGTCAGGTTCTGAATGGCCTGCTCCATCATGGCGGGCCGGATCAGCGGTGCGCCCATCCGTGCCATGCAGCGGGCGAAGGTAACGCCGTCCCGCAGGGACATGAACACCCCCGCGTTGGCGGAATTGCCCCGCTGGAACCGGGCGTTCTCATCATGCACGACGCCGATCCAGGGCTTTCCGGTGACGGGGTCCACCTCCGTGGCGGCACAGGGGGTCCCCTCCGGCGGGCAGTAGCAGGTTTCCGTCATGCCCAGGGGCTCGAAGACCATGCGCCAGGCCAGGTCCTTCAGAGGCTCGCCGTAGACCTGCTCAAGCACCTTGCCCAGGGTAATATAGCCCATGCAGGTGTAGATGGGCCGTTTGCCGGGCTCCTCCACCAGCGGGTGGCTGAGGATGTTGGCCAGGGTATCGGCGGGATCGGTCAGCTCCTGATCCAGCCGCCAGCTGGGATGGAAGCCGCCGGTGTGGGTCATCAGCATACGAATGGTGATGCCGGCCTTGTCCGCGGGTGACTGGGGGAAGAATTTGCCCAGGGTGTCATCCAGGGACAGCACACCGCTCTGCAAAGCCTGCAGCGCCACCATGGTGGGTCCCAGGATCTTGCTCATGGAGGCCATGTCCCAGCGGGTATGCTCATCCACGGGCGCGCCGCCGGGAATGGGATATTCGCCCATGCAATACTGAGCCAGCACGGTCTCTCCCTGTCCCATGGCGCAGGCGGCCGCGGGGAAGCAGCGGCCGGCATAGCCCTCCAGGAGCAGCTCCGTCACCTTTTGCTGAAAGAGTTCCTTCATATTATATCAGTCCTCCGTGGGATAATGCAGCGTGGTCTGCAGCAGATCCTCCGCCGCGTCGGTAGCCGGAAAGACGCTACGGGCCTCCTCCAGGAAGAGGGCGGGATCCTCAATGCAGTTGGAGAAATGGGTGAGCAGCAGCTTCTTTGTTCCGGCCTCCGAGGCCAGCCTTGCCGCCTCGCGGAAGAGCATATGCCGGTTCCTCAGCGCCTGCGGCCGCTTTTCCTCTTCGCCGTACATACCCTCCAGGATCATCAGGTCGGTGCCTCTGCCCTGGCGGACGATCTCGTCAACGGGCCGTGTGTCGGTGGCGTAGAGGAAGCTGAGGCCGGTCCTTGGCTTTCCCGTCACCTGCTCCGGCATGACGGTCCTGCCGCTCTCCAGGGTCACGGGATGACCGCACTTCAGCAGCTTCCACATGGGCAGCGGCACCTCCAGTGAACGGGCCAGCTCGGGCATAAAGGGCGCCGTGCGGGCCAGGGAGAACCGGAAGCCGAGGCAGGGGACGCTGTGACTGAGTGGAAAGGAAACGGCCTCCATGCCCAGCACCCGGAACGGCGTGGGCTCGAGTGGAAGCTCATGCAGCGCCAGCGGGAAGGGCAGCTGCGGACAGAAGACACGGACGGCATCCATCAGATGCTGCAGCCCGGGAGGCCCCCAAAGTTCCAGCACTTCGGTGCGGCCGGTCTTGGCCATGGACAGCAGGAAGCCCGGCAGACCGCTGCAGTGGTCTGCGTGATAGTGGGTGATGAGCACCGCTTCCACGCAGCGGAAGCCCCAGCCGAGGCGCCGCAACTGGGTCTGGGTGCCCTCGCCGCAGTCGATCAGCATGCCGCGTCCGTTGACCCGCACATACAGGCTGCTGAGAGCCCGCTCCGGCAAAGGGATCGCCCCGCCGGTGCCCAGCGTGCAAAGATCGATCATCCGCTCACCTCCGTCCGGCCTCTATTGTACACCCGAAAACCGTTTTCCGCAAGGGGAGCGGAAAAAAGCGGAAAGCCGGGAAGTCGGAAAGAAATTGTGAAAACTCTGTCAGAAAATTGGGAAAGGGTCTTGCATAATCTGGCAAAATTTGATATGATAAAGCAGATGAGATGTGAAACGGAAGAGGGGAGCTGGTGCCATTGAAGGGCGGTATATCCTTCCGCCAGTACAGGACCATCGATCTTCTTTGCTTCACAGTGATCCTTTGTTTCTCTGAATGTCTGATTGTCAAAGCCTGTTCCTCCTGGTTTGCGGACCAGCTGTATGTGGTGTCCCCGGTGGCGGCCGTTGTGGCCATCGTCATGATGCGCTGGGGCCCTTTCGCGGCGGTGCAGGCCGTGGTGGGCGGCGCGGTGTACTGCCTGATCTCAGGCGGCGGCTGGCAGCAGCTGCTGGTGTATGGCATCGGCAATCTGGGCGGCCTGGCGGCGCTGAGCTTCTTCAGGTGGAAGCCCAAGGAAGATCTGCGGGGCTCGGTCTCCGCCACGCTGTGGTTCGCGGCGGCGGCCCAGGCCGGGATGCTGCTGGGCCGGGCGCTGATGGCGTTGTGCGTCGGACTCGGAGGCGAAGCGGCTTTGGGCTTCATCACCACGGATGTCCTTTCCTTCGTGTTTACGCTGGTCATCCTGTGGGTCGCCAGAAAGGTGAACGGCCTCTTTGAGGATCAGAAGCATTATCTCTTCAGAATACAGCGTGAATCGGCTGAGGAAGCCGAAAGCAAAGCGGTTTTATCGGAGATTTCATCATCCGACGGGGAAAGCATTGGAAGGGGGAGTCACTCTTGAGTAACACGAAGGCAGCCGATTTCCTGATCTTCGATGAAGCAACGAAGACCTATCGGCCGAATCCCGAGCAGCTTGTCAGGGATGACGTGGAGAAGCATTACTGGCTGAATGTGGGCCGCACCATCGCCAAGGACTGGCGCCTGTACGCGATGCTGGTGCCCATGCTGGTGGTGTTCCTGCTGTGGCGCTATCTCCCCATGTATGAACTGCTGGGCAGCTTCAAGGTGACTGACGCGGTGAAGTCCGTTTCCGACCAGTACTATGCGGGCTTCTCTTACTTCAAGCAGCTGTTCGTGGGCAGCGGCGCCGTGTCCACCGATTTCTGGCGGGCTCTGCGCAATACCTTCCTGCTCAGCTTCTATGGCCTGTGCTTCGGCTTCCCCATGCCGATCATCCTGGCCCTGTTCTTCAACGAGATCAAGAGCAACATCATGCGCAGCACCTGCCAGGTGCTGACCTACCTGCCCA